>Ga0316604_10001054_pt1 | contig 26744 bp, 35 predicted proteins | sample OWC_soil_day20_C_FD_207650 | JGI IMG/M metagenome (GOLD analysis project Ga0316604, IMG submission 207650) | Wetland soil microbial communities from Old Woman Creek delta, Ohio, United States - OWC_soil_day20_CT | ecosystem: Environmental > Terrestrial > Soil > Wetlands | place: USA: Ohio...
CGGGCAATCATTGATACCGCCTATTCTAAATGTGAACACATTCTGGAAAAGCAGAAGGATAAGCTGATTGCCGTTGCCGAGTATCTCCTGGAGTTTGAGACCATGGAAGCCGACCAGTTCGAAGAAATGCTGGCGCAGTAAATCAATCGGCCTTTGTTCAGACAGAAGGCGCTTTGAAGGGATGCAACCGCCCTTTCAAAGCGCCTTTTTGATTTATCTCCGCAACAGCGGTGAACCCACGACGTATGCCAGGGTGTTCCCATGCCTTGGGAGCACTTCCCGCCTTGATCGACAGGCACAGAAGGCCTCCGGCGTAAGCCGGAGGCCTTCTGTTGATTATGAGTTATAAAGCTTGGACAGAGCCTGGAGATGGTTATATTTATCGACCGCGTTCTTCTGCGCCGCTTCATAGAGCACCTTGGCGCGATCCGGGAAGGCAAGCTCCAGCGAGCTGTAACGAACTTCGCCGCGGATAAACTCCAAAAAGTCGGCGGTGGGAGCCTTGGAATCCATCTGAAAGGGAGCCTTACCCTGGCTCTCCAGCCGGGGATCAAACCGGAACAGATGCCAGTAACCGGCGTCAACCGCGTGCTTCATCTCCGCCATGGCGGAACCCATACCCTTTTTAATCCCGTGGTTGATACAGGGGGCGTAGGCGATGATCAGGGAGGGGCCGGGATAGGCCTCGGCTTCCGCGATCGCCGTCAGTGTCTGCTGATAATTGGCGCCCATAGCGACCTGAGCAACATAGACATAGCCGTACTGAATGGCGATCTGAGCCAGATCCTTCTTCTTGGTAAGCTTGCCGGCAGCGGCAAACTGAGCCACCGCGCCGGTGGGGGTCGCCTTGGAGGCCTGACCGCCGGTGTTGGAATAGACCTCCGTGTCATAGACGAAAATGTTGACGTTTTCGCCGGATGCGATCACATGATCCAGTCCGCCGTAGCCGATGTCATAGGCCCAGCCGTCTCCGCCGAAGATCCACATAGATTTCTTTGTCAGCATATCGCGCAGATCGGAGAGCTGACTGAAGCACAGAGCCTCCGGCGAGCTGCCGCCCTTGAGGGGTTCAATGATGGAAAGCAGCTGCTGTCCGGTGGCGCGGGACGCCTCCGCGTCGTCCTTGGCCTCCAGCCAGGCTTTGGCTGCCGCGGCGGCGGCGGGCTGTGTTTCCGTCATCTCCGCCACACGCTGAGTAAGCTCTTCTACCTTCTTACGGCGCTGAATCACCGCGAGATTCATTCCGTAGCCAAATTCCGCGTTATCCTCAAACAGGGAGTTTTCCCAAGCGGGACCACGGCCGTGCTGATCAACGGTGTAAGGCGTGGCGGGAGCGGAGCCGCCCCAGATGGAGGAGCAACCGGTGGCATTGGCGATATACATATGGTCGCCGTACAGCTGAGTGATGAGCTTGGCGTAAGGCGTTTCGCCGCAGCCGCCGCAGGCGCCTGAGAACTCAAACAGGGGCTTTTTAAACTGGCTTCCCTTCACGGTGAGGGGATTGGCAAGGGAATTGGGCAGCGACTTGGCGGACACGGCGCCCTGGCTGTAGTTGAACACATCCTGCTGTGCCATCTGGGACTCCAGCGGCTTCATCACCAGCGCCTTATTCTTGGCGGGGCAGATATTGGCGCAGGAGCCGCAGCCGGTACAGTCCAGAGGGGACACCACAATGGTGAAATTAAGCCCCTCCACATCCTTGCCGTTGAGCTTGGTGGTTTTCAGGCCGGCAGGCGCGTTTTTCACCTCTTCGCCGTCCATCACAATGGGACGAACCACCGCGTGGGGACAGACGTAGGAGCACTGGTTACACTGAATACAGTTTTCGGGAATCCACTCGGGTACATCCACAGCGATTCCGCGCTTTTCAAAGGCGGCGGAGCCCTGAGGCAGAGTACCGTCCTTGCCGGGCATCAGGATAGAAACGGGCAGGGAATCTCCCCGCATCGCATTGGCGGGAATCATCACGTTTTTGACAAAGGCGGCCAGATCGGCGCGGTCAGTGTGAATTCCCTCGTCCTTCTGGCTGCTGTCGGTGGCATTTGCCCAGTCGGCGGGAACGGCGACCTCCACCAGCTTTTCCAGCCCGGCATCCACAGCCGCCTGGTTCTTCTTGACCACGTCCTCGCCCTTGCGGCCGTAGGTAGTGACGATGGCGTCCTTCATATAGTTCGTGGCGTCCTCAATGGGAATCACCTTGGCAAGCTTGAAGAAAGCGGCCTGCAAAATCATATTGGTGCGGTTGCCGAGACCCAGTCTGCGGGCCTCTCCGATGGCGTCACAGGTATAGAGCTTAATATTGTTTTTCGCGATATACTGCTTCGCGTCGGCGGGGAGACGGCGGGACAGTTCCTCCACATCCCAGTCGCAGTTAATGAGGAACGCGCCGCCGGGCTTGCAGTCCTGCACCATCTGGTAGCGCTCAATATATCCGGGGGAGTGGCAGGCAACAAAATCAGCCTTGCTCACGTAATAGGTGGAGCGGATTTCCTCCTGCCCGAAGCGCAGGTGAGAAATGGTCACACCACCGGATTTCTTGGAGTCGTATTGAAAATACGCCTGCACCTTCAAATCGGTATTGTCGCCGATGATTTTAATGGAGTTCTTGTTGGCGCCCACGGTGCCGTCGGAGCCCAGACCCCAGAACTTACAGGCGATGGTGCTCTTGGCCGCCACGTCAGGCTCCTCGGCAATGGGCAGGGAGTGGTTTGTCACATCATCTGTGATGTTAATGGTGAAGCTGTTGCTTGGCTTCTCGGACTGGCCATTGCGGAAAGCGGCAAGGATTCCGCCAGGGGTAGTGTCCTTGGAGCCCAGGCCATAGCGTCCGCCGCAGATATTCAGGCCGCCGCGCCCAGAGGCGGAAAGAGCGGTCACCACGTCCAGATAGAGCGGCTCGCCAATGGCGCCCGGCTCCTTGCAGCGATCCATGACCACCACGTTCTTTGCCGTGGCGGGAATGGCGGCGGCAAAGCGATTCACAGAGAAGGGCCGGAACAGGCGCACTTTGACAAGACCAACCTTCTCGCCCTTTCCGTTGAGGTAATCCACCACCTCTTCGGCGGCGTCGCAGAGGCTTCCCATGGCAACCATAACGGTCTGCGCGTCGGGCGCGCCATAGTAGTTGAAGAGCTGGTAATTAGAGCCGATTTTTTCATTTACCTGCCGCATGCAGTCCTCGACGGCATCGGGCAGATCCATATAATGCGTGTTCGCGGCTTCGCGTGTCTGGAAGAAAATATCGGGGTTCTGCGCGGAGCCACGGAGCACGGGATGATCAGGATTCAGCGCGCGGCCGCGAAACTCCGTCAGCGCCTCACGGTCCACCATGCCTGCCAGATCGTCGTAATCCCACACTGCGACCTTGCGGATTTCATGCGAGGTGCGGAATCCGTCAAAAAAGTGAAGAAACGGGGCTCTGGCGTGAATCGAGGCCAGATGCGCCACCGCGCCCAGATCCATTGCCTCCTGAGGATTGTTGGAGGCCAGCAGGGCGTAGCCCGTGGTGCGGCAGGACATCACGTCGGAGTGATCTCCGAAAATGGACAGCGCGTGAGTCGCCAGGGCGCGGGCGGAGACATGAATGACACCGGGCAGGAAGCTGCCGGCGATTTTATACATATTAGGAATCATCAGGAGAAGCCCCTGAGACGCAGTGAAGGTGGTGGTCAGCGCACCGGCGGTGAGCGAACCGTGAACCGCGCCGGCGGCGCCGGCCTCAGACTGCATTTCGGCAACGCGGACGGTTTGACCGAAAATATTCTTGCGCCCCTCAGCCGACCATTTGTCGGCGAGCTCGGCCATGACCGAAGAGGGGGTAATGGGGAAAATCGCAGCGACCTCGGTAAACGCGTATGCCACATGCGCGGCAGCGGTGTTACCATCCATGGTTTTAAGTTTGCGTGCCATGAGTAAAGTTCCTCCTTCATGTTTCAACATATCGTGAATGATACTTACGAATGATGTGCCGATAACCTCTCATTAGAAAGTGTATCATTGTGTAAGAAGTCTGTAAACTTCGAAATAACAAAAAACATAAAATTCAGCAATGCAGTATGTGAAAGTGCAAATTTGAGGTAAAAAGACAGTAAAAATGACGAGACACATTGCATTGACAACGCAAATAAGGTATGATAGAGCTCTAAAAGAAGATCGACTTTGTCATTTTTTTCACAATCTCATGGTACGATTTAAGGAGTTTTCAACGCTCTTTATCCTGCTTATTGTGAATGCATGTTCTTATAAAGTATACCCAAATTGGTCAGATCGTACGTGACCCGCGGACAAAAATCCATTAAGTTGAGGTGTTGCGCCATGGGAGAGTTCATGGCACTTTCTCTCTTCTACCTGCTTGGCGCGGCAGTGGGGCTTTTTCTCATCGCCGTTGCGATCCATCTGCACAATAAGCTGTCTCATTTGATGATGGCGGTTTTTCTGTTTGGAGGCATTCTGATCGTATCTGCCTGCGGCTTTGTGGCATACCATGCATACATTCTGTGGCATATTTTTAATCTCGTATGGGACTAGGCACGAGCCGCGCCCGCTGTGCATCAATCGAATATTAATATTTGGATATCTAGGGAGGTTATTTCAGTCATGATTCTGTCCGGAAGGGAAATACGAAAAAAAATCGGCAAGGAAATCATCATCGAACCGTTTGATGAGAAACGAATCAATCCCAATAGCTACAATCTTTCCCTGGCGAACGAGCTGTTGGTCTACGAAAATGAGATTCTGGATATGAAACGCCCCAATCCCACACGCAGTATGACCATACCGGAGGAGGGTCTTCTGCTGGAGCCCAATAAGCTGTATCTGGGACGCACCAATGAATACACCAAAACCGAATCGTATATTCCCATGCTGGAGGGCCGCTCCTCCACCGGACGGCTGGGCCTCTTTATTCATGTGACGGCAGGTTTTGGCGACATCGGCTTCGCGGGCTACTGGACGCTGGAGATGTTCTGCGTACAGCCCATCATAATCTATCCCAACGCCGAAATCTGCCAGATCTATTACCATGACATCGACGGGGAATACGATCTGTATTCTAGTGGAAAATATCAGAACAACACCGGAATCCAGCCCAGCCTGATGTACCGGGATTTTGAGAAGTAACCGCGAGAGTCGCGGTGCTTTTTCTGATTCCGGATGCGCTCAGGCTTGATGCACGGCGCGGGGACGTTCAGCTTCTAAAGGATAGTTTCCCCCATGACAAAAAAGATATCGGAGAGAAGGTTCGGCAATGGTCACCAAAATCCGCTCGTTGGGGTTAAACGGAATATCGGGCTACGAGGTCACCGCCGAGTGCGATTTGTCCGGCGGCCTGCCCGCCTTTGATAAAGTAGTTAACAAATGCCGTCAGCAGAAAAGTGGCTATTTCAAAGGGTTTTAGCCTTTATACACACATCCTAACTATTATATAGTAGGTAACATATACCGTCAGCAGTAGTCAACTTGCAGTTGCACTACTGCTTTTTCTACGTCTGTAAGCAAATTGTGCAGTGCACTTACTGACATATCCACAATCTGACTAACATCTATTCCCGCCTTATCCATAGGTATAGCAGTAATTACATTATCTAATCCTAACTGAGCCTGTGCAGTAGCAGTTATATATAGAGTGGGTATTAATGTAATCTTTGGCGTCTGACCTCCCCTAAGGGTATCACCGTAGACAGTAAGCTTTTCAACAATCTGCCACAGTTCATCCGGTGTGTAGACTTCTTTTTGGTTTTCTAGTAATACCAAAATATCTGTACAAATTTTAAGAAGTTTTTCAATCTCTGCAATGTACTCAATAGGTGAGGTTGTTAACATAGCTAAAGATTGTTTTAGCTTTACAATATCAGTATTTTTGCTCTTTATGATTTCCTTAGTATCATCCGAAATTGCGCCCGCTAAGGATGCTGCCTCAATATAAACATTAAGGGTATTGCTCTTTTCTTTAATTTCAGCCCTAAGTGCCTGAACCTCATTTGTATCCGTGTTTTTAACCCTGTTTATGGTTGCAACAATGCGACTATAAATTTTACCAAACAACCGCTTATTATCTGTGCATATAATTTGATTTAGCTTACTATTACACATATTTTTCACATAATCATCAATTTGCCAATCAAAAACATTGACAGCATTGCATTCTGAAGTTCCCTGTCTTTTCTTAACTTTACAGACATAGTAACCTTTTGGTCCATCTTGATATTTGTGTGAGATATTATGAACATATACTTGTCCACAGCGCCCACAATAGATTTTACCTTTATAAGCTGTATGCTCGCCTATAAATCTGCCCATTTTGTCACCCACTCTTTCACTATGCTTATCTTCGCAAAGCTTAAAAAGTTCAGGGCTAATTATGGGTTGTATGCTCTCTGTGTCAAGCTTCAGATGCTTCTTATAATCTTCGTAGGGTATAGCATAGGTGCGCTTTGCAAAAACTGTGCCGTGATTGAACTTTTTTGTATTGATATAGCCAGCGTATTTTTCGTTGTCCAGTTTATGTTTTATTGTCATTTGAGCAAAATCTTTACCAGACCTAGTTTTGTACCCTAATTTTTTAAGAGTTTTTAATATAACCCTTAACCCAACGCCATCTAAGTCTCTTTTTGCACAGTTATCACACTTAAAATCACAAGTTGCCATAACTGCACCGTCACGCTCAAAATTATAGCAACCTGCATATAGTCTAAAAATTGTCTGTATTACAATAGCTTCAGAGGGTATGAATTCCAAGCGATTATTTATGGTTTTGTTTTTACCTCTCGGTATGTACTTATAACCATATAGGTCGTAATTTGCCCTTAAAATGCCGTTTTTCTGTGAGTTTCGATTACCATCTAGTAATTTACGGCTGAGGTCTTTTGAAAAGAAAGCATCATTATTTATCAAAAAGCTCAGTATCATCATATCTTGGTCACGCTCAGAAGTTAACTTTAAATCTAGGAAGTCAACATACACCTGCACTTTTTTCAGTTCTTCTAATATGGTTAAGATGTTGATATTTCTAGCAAATCTTGAAGTATCCTTACATAAGATGCGTTCATATTTGGGTATTGCACCACTTTCGTGTACCGTAAAAACAAGAATTTTTCGGTCTTTCTGTAGTCGCTCATCATAAATAATCTTAATCTCATTTTCTACTGTAAGTCCTGCATCCCTAAGCATAATGGCAAAGTTTTTGCGGTCAAAAAGTTTTGTACCGGAAATGCCCTCATCCTCATAGAAGCTATATAATTCATAGGCTTCTGAATTTTCCACAAAATCATTTAGTTTTTCCAACTGTGCCTCATAGCTCACAGACTGCTCTGCACTAAGGGTTGAAACTCTTCTGTAACAGGCGACTTTTATCTTATCACTCATACTTTTTACCTCATTAATTTTCAATAGCGGTCAGTACCTACATTATAATAATATAAAAAATCCCGTTTGGCAATTGATTTATCAAACTGGTCCCGCTATACTGAGACAAAATTACCTAGTGTCACTAAAGGAGGTGTATAAGATGGTAGATATATCAAGTGAACTGGCACGGGTACAAATAGACCACATTAAAAAAGAGTTGAAAAAGCTACGAGCCTGCTATTATGACGAAGTTGCCGATTATGAGTATGACAGCTTATGCAGAGCTTTTGGAGAAATGCTGTCACAGGTAACAACCATTGCAGAGGAGTTGACCTTATACACTATGTACTATCAGGCGGCCGTGAACTATCTTTTCCGTAACCTAGCTGAGGATGAGGGTACAGAGTATGTGTCCGAGGATGAAATAATAGAGGATGGGCAGTTGCCATTCTGAAGGTAGGGACTTAGTAGTAAATGTAGTGGACATAAATATGGGCATATAAAATAATAAAAATGAAGAAGAAGAAGGTAAATTTTTTATGGAAAACAACACAATAACAATAAAAATGCTAGTAATGACAGCAATATCAAAGGCATTAGCAAAGGAAAATCTGCTACCTAGCGAGTTAAACAGGATGGTTGATGTGGTTCTGTCTGGAAGTAGCCTTGTATATACTGAGGAGACAAATAGTCTGCAAATTACAAGTGGCACCGACTTAGGCATAGCAGCAGAAATAGCCAACACCCAAATCCCTTGCCCCAAGTACCTATCTTTCACTTTTGGACTTGCTCCTGTTGTAGACCGCTCATTAGCTACCTTTGGCAGCACTAAACGCTACAAGCGAAGTTGGCAGTTGGAAAGCCACGAAAGCTTTGAATCACTTGAAAATTCAGTATCTATGCAGGAGGATGATGTTCAGTTTGCGGTACTTATTGATGGTGTGCCAGTTGACCTAAGCACAAAGGAAACCGAAGCGTGGTCTTGCAGCGCCGAGGTCATATGGGGTTTTGAAGCTTACACAGTTTCGTGTGTCCTACAAGGTATTCCAAGGGTTGAAAAGTTGCGTTCAAAGTGTCAAGTAGAAGAAAAAGTATTAGAGTTAGTAGCTGCAAAAGCAGAGGAAATCACAGTCCTTTGTGTAACTGATGCTAAACCTCTGCCTTTTACTATACACGGCGTACTGTATGATGGCTCACAGGGTAAGGCAAATTGTCTTAGTAAGGTAAGAAATTTGTGTTGGGTAGAAAAAAGTCCTTTTTATGAGGATGAGGATACTGATGATTAATCAATTTGCTTGATATAGTAGCACAGAGGGGCAACCGTTTCACGGTTGCCCCTCACTCATTTAACCTGCTTATCAGCACCCGCACAGCACCCGGTACAAGAAAGTCAAAAATGTGGTACAAAAGAGAAACCTAGCAATAATAAGGAAATATTCAATTCTTGCTGTAAGTAATTTACAATTATTTTCACTTTTGTACCACCATCATAAATTTATGGTGGACAGTTAACAGTTAAGGGTAGTGACATATTTGAGGGACAGAAATTTTTGAAAATATACAGATAATTCCAATATGTAACCTAATTACTTCCATTTAGCCATTTTTGCAAAAATGGTACAAATCATTATTCCTTTTATTTCAACATTAAACCTATATGTTTATGTAAATTATTTACATTATTTTGCGGTTTCGTACCATCACAGTACCGAGCGTAAATTTTGGGTGGACAGTAAAAGGTGGACATATGCCTAGGACATAAATATGAAAAAAAAAATCATTGTCAAGAAGTGAATAATACAGATTGTTATAATTAGTATTTAGAAAGCTAGTGCCACTTAGTAATAAATTTTTATTGTTACAAACCTAGTAATATCAGTAGTTTGCTTGTAATTACAAGGTTATTCTTATTTGAAAAATTATTGAAATACTTATTGACAATTTCCATAATTTTTGATACTATATGTATAGTAAGATACAGAATTGAGGTGAGCATAATGCTAGACAAAAGTGTTTTTGAAAAGCAGAAAGTTGATAAATTACGCCAGACCACGCTCACAGCCACAGAGGATAAAGCCGTAGACGAGCGATTAGAGCAACTAGGTGGAATTAAAGCAGCACAGTACATCAGAAGTCTTATACAGCAGGACTTAAAGAGCGTAGGACTACTAGACTAACAGTTAAAGGGTATTAAATAGCGGGTGTGTAAGCACTTTGCAGGAACATAAAGAAAAAGGAACACAAAGGTAGTTATTGAATTGTAGTAGCAGAATTAAGCTGTTTTAGCTTAGTCTGTCATAATTCATAACTTTGTGTTCCTTTTTTTATTTCAAAATTAAAATTATGGAGGAAAATGCAATGAAAAACTTAAAATTGTTTGCACTAGAACAGGAACTTAACACCTTGAGGGGTACAGATAACGCCGAGGCAGTCCTAGCCTTTGCAGGTAAGTTAGATAAGTATGTAGGATTGAGTGACATACTTACAATTTCCGTAAGAGCAGCGCAGGTACTAGAAACCACCGGAGACCTTGAAGCCGTTAATGCTGACTTGGCAAACGTGCTTACAATGGTGCAGTTAAGGGAGCAAGAAATTGAAGAGTATGTAACCTCAGTAACACCCTTTTATGCAGAGGATGAGGTTAAAGCCTTGGTAGGACTACGATTTGAGGTTATGAGCAGCGTATACTACTACCTAAGCCAAACCGAAGAAGAAGTAATGTATGAGCAGTTGAGGGTACTAGAAAATGCAGCCAGAGCCGTAGACAAGATACTTGATAAAACGGGTAGAGCACTCACCCGCCGAGTAACCCGCAGAATAGATAAGATTGAGAGTGTTGGATATTTAAAGACCGTAAGTGACTGCAAGATTGATATAGTTAATGTTATTAACAAGCATCTACAAGGTTTCCCAGAGTATGTAACTCACGCCGAGGAGCTTGACCCTGACCTAGCATTGGGTGACCAGTTTACTTTCTTAGATTTCGAGACTGAGATTGGAACTATACCAGCATCCACAGCACAGGCAAGAAAGTATGTTGACTTACAAGACATCCACCTATAAAGACCGCTGATGAGCCTGTGAAACTCAGGCGAAACTACTCAGAAATGGGTAGTCCGGTAGTTAGTTGAGAACAAAAATAAAATTATATGTCTGTAGGAGGACAATACAATGAAAGCTTTGAATTTTGACCGAGTAGTAGCAGTTAGCACCACGGGTATAAAGGTAGACCTTACAAAGTACGAGCGCAAGCAGTTTAAGTTAGAGGATGACAGCATAAATGCTATCATCGACCTTAATCTGGACCTACTGGAACAGCAGGACTTGATAGAAGCCAATGTACGCCGTTGTAGTGCCACAGGTGCTTTTGTACGAGAGCATATAGCACACTTAAAGGCACTTAGGCAGCACGACCTAGACCAAGCGCAGGCAGAGGGTATACAGGCATCCAGAGTTCCGATTTCAGATGGTTTAAGGGCGTATATTGAACACTTTTGGGTTATAGGCTATACCAGTAGAGCTATCGAGGCCGCATTTGATGTTTCTGATAGTACGATTTCCCGTTATACCAGAGAGCTAAGGACAGTCAACCGGGGTAAAAAGCATGGGCAAATTGTAGAGCTGCTGAAATCTTGGGAAGAGTTCAACATCACAGAGTATCAGCGTTGCCCGGGTACTGAGACCAGCTATACAGGTACTTCTAGTAATGCCCCATATACCGAAAATGAGATATACACCATAAAAACAATGGCATATCAAGGGTATTCAGCCCAAGAGATTGCTAATGTAATTGACCGCAAGAGCCTTAACAACATCATAAAGCATATGAAGAAAGCCTTTACTAACAAGGAATATGCAGCCTTAAAGTGTATTCATTATAGTGAGACAGCAGCCTATGGTGGTGGATGGGGTGCCCGTGATTTACTGCAAAAGCGTGGAATGGAGTGGGTACTAGCCTACTATACCAGACACCTTGAATGCCTAGCTGCAAGGCAGACGCAACTAGAGGGTTTAGAACCCCTCTTTTAAAAGACTTAGGTTGTGCAGTTAGTATCTAACTGCACAACCTCGCAAGGAGGAGATTTTATGATACAAGCAGAGAAAGCCTGTTTAAATTATGCGTTGAAAAACTGTATGCTGACTGAAACCTGTGAAAAACTGCGTAGTATCAATGACTACAAAAAGAGGGTTGCAACCTGCAACAGGTGCCACGACATACTGAAATACGACATTGTGACTGTATTACACAGCGTACGGCAGTCACAGCAGGATGCCCTACGCAGAGTAAAGATTTTGGAGCAAGAATTAGACGAGTTGAAATTAAAGGGTATTGAAAAACCGCAGGTTAAAGACTGGCGCTGGACAGAAGGCAAAACACTAGCATTAGAACCTCAGCAAATTCAAAGCATAGAAAAACTGCATTCAACAGGCTCTAGTATCCACGCAATTAGCGTGGAACTGGGTATAGACCGCCGGACTGTTGACAGGGTGTTGAAGAATGACTTTAAAAATGAACGCAGTAGAGCCAAGATAATAGAAGCCTTGAAAGATAAGGCTACTGAGTAAGATGGGTTAACCACCCCTCTTATTTTTTTATGCAAATTTTGCACCTTTTGACCACTTACACCCTAACCCACCTTACTTCCCCACCTGCGCACAGTCTAGCACCTGTGCGCCCGCTTACCAGCACCCGCTACTGCCCTGCACCCGCAATTTTATAATTTTAGATAATTTTATGAGTAGTGGACAGTTGTTGGTTGTATAGCTACAGAAAAAATTAGTCTAAGCATAAAGAGGTGATTTTTATGCCTGTACTACGCTGTGACCGTTGCAATCGTAAGCTTGGTGAGATAGAACCGGGTACAAAAGGTGATGCCAACTTGACTTGTACATGCGGGTGTGCTTGCTACTTTGGCAGCAGTATACCAGCAAGTAAAAGAAAAAGAACAACGCGTGAACAACTGATGATGCAGAATCCTATCAGTACACCTATACCACCACAGCCTGTAAAAATTAAAAAAGAAAAAATGACTTTTGCTCAGATAAAAGAATCTTGGGACAAGGCTAAATATGAGGCCGACTTCGAGGCTGAACACGGTGAGAAACCACCATTCTAGGAGGTAATTATGACAGAGACTAAGAAACCAGTAATATGTAGCAAAACAAACAAAATTTTATGTTATGTAGATGAAAAAGCCGTTGGTGTGATTTGGGTATACTGCAAAAGCTGTAAAGCTGAACACAAAATTGAGCTGGGAGGATTATCTTATGAGGTTAATAAAGCTTGATGGTATTAGAGCCGAGTATGCAGCCTTAAAAGAGCGTGCAGAGGCACTTGATGCAAGTATAAAAGTTTTTAAGCACTTAGCCAAAAATCAAGGTTTAGTAAGTGATGACGCAGAATTTGCCGAGCGTGTAGCCTTTGACATTGACCCTAAAACAGGTGCAATCACTTGGCTTTTACTTAGACCGGGTAAACAGCACGACCGTAACCCCTTTGGAGGCTATGGTGTGCAGACCTACGATGCCTACAAGATAGACTGAGAACAGAAAGTGGGTAAGAAAAATGTCCGTAAAATACAAAAATCTTTGTGAGAAGCTTGCCTATGTAGTAGACAGGCTTACAAGCAAAGATATAAAAGCAGCCTATATAAAAGCAGCCTATATAAAAGCAAAAGAACAGAAAGTGGGTATAAAATAATGGTATTAAAACAACTTTTCCTAACTAAAAACGACTGTTATAAAGCAGGAAAAACGATAGTGCCTAAGGGCATTATGGTGCATAGCACAGGTTCAGAAAATCCTTGGATAAAACGCTATGTAGGACCAGATGATGGGTTGCTTGGTGTAAACTCAAACGGAAACCACTGGAATTGCAGTGGTTTAAGCGTTTGTGTACACGCCTTTATAGGTAAGCTAAAAGATGGCTCAATAGCCACATATCAGACTTTGCCTTGGACTTATAGAGGTTGGCACGCCGGAGGCTCTGCAAATAACACCCACATCGGGTTTGAGATATGTGAGGACGGACTTTCTGATGCTGACTACTTTGCTAAGGTCTACAACGAGGCCATAGAACTTAGCACCTATCTTTGCTATACATACAGCATAAACCCTTTAACGGGTATTATCTGCCACTCTGAGGGTTACACCAAAGGTATAGCATCCGGTCACGCTGATGTGATGCATTGGTTTCCAAAGCACGGTAAGAGTATGGATACTTTCCGTGCTGAGGTTAATACAGCACTAACAAAATTAAAGGCTGCAGAAGCCACAAAAGTAGAAGCTTTAAGAATAGTTAAGTTAGTAGCATCATCCCCTGCTGATTGGTCTAACGCCCTCTCAGGCAGTTTAGAGGGTATATGGGCTTACTTCCCTGCTCTGATAGTAAAGACATACAATCAGCGTGGTAAGACCACCTTAGGCTATGTAGAGGTGTTAAAACAGGTCACAAGCAGTCCTGTTGAGTGGCAGACTGCCATAGCTGCACAAAAAACGGGTATCTTGCAGTATACAGGTGCTTTACTGGAAAAAATCTATAAGTTGTCCTAAGCATCAGATGGGGACATAAATAAAAATGGACTGCAGTTGTAAAATATTTTTACATATTTTATTCTGACAGTCCATCTTTTAAATTATTGGACAGTTTTATGGGCATAAAAAATCATAATTAGTGAAGAAGAAGAATGCCACATACTAATCACATTACCGTTCTTAAATTCTTCGAATTTTCCTCCTACATGTCAAGTGGGGTTATTGCATTGGCCTCACTTGACTCTTAAAGAAAAGAGGTAACTAAAATGTTTGGAGATACAGATAAGTGTATACAGGACTTACGCATAGAGCTTATAAATTATAGGTCTGATATAAATGTAGTTAATGCCCGTGTAAATAAACTTATAAGCGAAAATTCTGCACTTAAGGTTGAAGTTGATATATTAAGATTATACCTAGAAAGACATATAGGACAACATATACCTACCGAAGCTGATATTAAAAATGAGCGTGAAGTTTTAAGGCTTGAAACTGAGTTAAAGCACTTAAAATCAAAAATGAGGTAATATTATGAAAAAGTCTGAACCAACAATGGTAACCGTAACTATGATGTTAACCTTTCTAAGGTGCTTAAAATCTGAAGATGTTGTAGACCTAGAAGAAAATCTTCTTTATGCCTATAGTCATAAGACAGGTAAATGCCATAGCATCCTAGACTTATCACTACCAGCAAAGTCTATTTATTTTAAAGGCGACATAAATGTTGATAGTGTTAAAGAGTATTGCACAGTAGCTAAGTTAGTGGACTTTTTGGAAATATATAACCCTAATTTTAACTGCGTGGGTACAAATAACGCTTTGATACTATTAAATAGCACTTATAAATACGCTGATACTGTATACATAACTAAGGTAGAATGAGGTGACTTATATGATAGATACATCTGAACGCAATATACTACCGGGTACTGATATTGAACTTTGTTTAGCTAAGACAGATTTAACAGGGCATCCTGACTTTTCCTATTTTATTATAATAGGTATACATTCTCTTAACTGTAATACTTATTCATTTACTTCTAATATGTTTGTTAAGTTAAAAGATGAGCCTGCATTACAATATGTAAAGAATTTTGTTTTATATGTAGCAGAAGAGTTAGAGGTTAGTGATGATTTTTGTGAATACTTAGCTTTAAAAGTAGAAAAACTGTTAGGCTTACAACCAGTAGGATTTAAAAATATTGATATTGTTTTAAATACAAAATACTTAAAAACCTTTAAATTGTAAGGTAAAATATTTCCATTTAACCTATTGACATCCATAAAATTGTACGATACTATAATAGAGTAAAGTATATTTACTTTACAGACGAAAGGCACGAACAGCAAGCTTAAATCTTTTTTAAAGACTTAATCAATTGTGCCTTGTAATAAAAGAATAACGAACGCAGATAGAGCCATTGAGCCAGTTGCATATAAGTGCAGTTGGCTCTTTTTCTTTTTAAACGAGGAGGAAGAACCAAATGATAAATGAAGAATTAAATAAACAATATAATGTATATGATGAAGCTATAGTTTTTAAATCAGTATTTGGCATAGACGTTGATTCTGACGTATATAAAGTAGCTACTTCTTTACGTGAAATGGTTAATAAACAAGTTGAGGAATATTCAAAAATTCTATTTCTTGAAAAATGGTTAGAATTGTCCGAACAAGAAAAGGAAGAAATTATAACTAAGGTTATTTTTGAACTACCATCTGAATTACATAAATATTTTTCAAAATCAATAGAAGAATCATTGGGTATTGTGTTAGATGCTGTTAAGTTTATTACATACTATATACATACAAACCCACTAATTTTGAATAAAACAGAAACAAACTGTATGCATAGTTTATGTTTAGAAGTAATTAAATATAAGCAAAATCCTAACTATTATGAAGAAAAACCGGAGTTTGAACGCTCTTACCTTTCATATTAAGGGGTTGAACCAAATGAAATTTGATTTAATGAATGAAGATATTAAAGTAGAGGTATTAAAGAAAGTTACAAAGTCTAGTACTCAAATTATGTTTAATTTACATAATGAGCAACTACAAGGTTATTCATACTATATGAATGTTGAAAATGGTTATTGTGATACATCAGAAAAGAAAAATGAATATTTTGCATTTTTACTTATGTATTGTCTTAGAAATCTCACAGGAGAAGAACAGGCAGAGTTTATAAAAGCATTGCTAATACACGCTTTAAAACACCCAACAATAGAGGGTATTTTAGAGTTAAAGGATTGAATTAATATGAACAGAATACTTGAAACATATTATAAATGGGTAAATGATTATAATTTAAATGATTATTTATCTGAAAGTGAAAAGAAAAAAGCATTTTTATGTGATGTTATTTTAGATATGACTACTTATGATATGGGTATATCTATTGAAATAGGTGAAATGGTATTAGAAACACTAATACAAATTAAAAATAGAACTACCTTTGAATACATAAAAGATGCAACAAATTATAAAAACTATATTTTGTCGTGTCAATTTATAATGGACTGGCTTAACTGGGGCACTTCTATTCGTGGTGCTTGGTTTGATACATTTGAAGGTGTTATTGGGCATGCCTGTGGTGAACCAATATTATTAACTGAGGATTTAATAAATCCTTTTATTGATTGGTTACAAAGTAAATAAAATTGAATTAAGTATAGACAGATAGAGCCTTGAGCCAGTTGTTTTGAACAATTGGGTATCAAGGCTCTATTTTTATAAGAAAAACAGAATAATTTTATGGTGTCTATATGGTAGGCATAAGGGGGTTTTGGTAATGAGGGAAACCTTACAGCACCGAGATGCCTTTGAAGCTTACTACAAGATGGGTACTAACCGTAGCTGCACCAAAGTAGCAACTAAAGTGGGTGTAAAACCTGAGACGGTTGAAAAGTGGAGTAAAGAACTTCAATGGCAGCAACGGGTAGAAGATAGAGATAAAGAAATAGCAGACAGGGTAGCAAAAAAGAACATTGAAGAAGATATTGACACGAGGTTAATTCTCAATAAGGCAATTAACAAAAGTGTTCATATATACATAACTATGGTAGATGGTAAGACAAGCATAGACTTGGATACAGTAAAGATTTTGGACAGTCTGGTTAATAGCCATATAAAGCTTACACCTGTAGAAGTTAAAGCTGAAAGCGTTGGTACAAAGGCCGAAGCCGTCAACAATGAGACTTCTGACACTATGAATCAAATTGATGCAAGCCTGCAAGCCTTAAAGGGTGGTGCAAACTAATGGAACTACTAAGTAGAAGACAGCTTGAAACCATAGCAACACTAGGAGACACAAGGATAACGATTCATTATGGCCCGTATGGTTGCGGAAAAACATTTTGTATTTGTATGGCAGTTGGGTATAAGTGTATGCACTCAGAGCCTCCTAAGGGGGACTCAGTAATACTTGTAGTAGGTAAAACAGCGCAAGCTGCTAAAAGCAATATATGCAATGTATGGGCATCAATGTATGGCAATAACTTTCAGTATGACAGTAGTAGAAAAGATGGTTATACCAAGGATGCCACACTATTTGGACACAGAATAAGAATAGTAGGGTTGAATGATAATCTTGCAGAGGCTCGTATTCGTGGTATTAATGCCTATTGCATTATAGGTGATGAGTTAAGCACTTGGAGTGCTGAAAACTTTGACAAGCTATTAGGTCGTTTAAGGGGTTCATTGCCCTCAGGTTGGTCTTATTTCTTTGTGGGTAGTACAAACCCTGACTCCCCTATTCATTGGATTAAAAAGCTTATAGACACTTCTAAAGATATTCTCTTTATTAAGTGGTCTGAATTTGACAACATAACCTCAAAGTCTCTTGAATACTATACAAATCTTAAAGCACGATACCAAAACAACCCCGCCTATTATGCCCGCTATGTGCTAGGTGAGTGGGCGGCAGCAGATGGCTTAGTGTACACAAGCTTCAATGAAAATAATCATGTACTTACTAATGAAGAAATTAAAAGAATTCCTCAAAATTCAATAGAAGGTTATTGGATTGGTGTTGACTATGGGTTAAGAAATCCATCAGCAATTTTGGTAGGTTGTAAGACTAAGGATAATCAATGGATAGTGATAAAAGAGGAGTATCTCGTTCAAAATGAAAGTCATCCACAAGAGGTAAATCTTACTGAAATAGGTGAAAAAATATTAAATTTAGCACTAAAGTATAACATTAAAAAGATTTATATTGACCCAAGTGCTGCACCAGTAAAGGATACCTTAGATAGGCTGGGTATACAAAATGACCTTTATGAAAATGGTGAAAATCGAGTTAAAGCAGGTATTCAAGTAGTATTTGACCTATTTTCTACGGATTCACTATTTATCAGCGAAGATTGTAAGGGGTTGCTTTCAGAACTTTATACCTACTGCTACAAGGGTGATGGAACAGATGCAGTAAAAAAAGATAATGACCACGCGTGCGATGCACTCAGATATATGATTATGGGAGAAAGGGGGTAAAGACAGATGAGTTTAGCTTACATAGGCGCCGAAGGTAAGAAATCAAATGCTCAGATTTTAAAAGAAGACGATTTCAGTATATATAGCAAGGATGTTTGTGTATGGACTGGTGAGTTTCCGTATAAAACTGGTGACCAATTTCCAACAAAAGCTATTAAGGATAGAGCTAATCAGTATAAAACAAATGAAGCCCTTTATGACTGCAATTATGGTCAAATCTATCCTAATGTCATTAGCTTTATGGATGTATATAAAAAGGCTTTATCTAACTGGCCAATACTTCAACTACTACCTAACCTCCCCGAGTATAGAGAAATTACGGAAACCAATGTAGACCTAATTGCAGCAAAGATGCCAAAAATAGATGGTGAAAAAGCTGAGATAGATTCTTTGAATAAGAGCATAATGGGTAGTAATTTTGGTATATCGTGGCAAGCAGTAGTCAGAAATTCACAGCAAAAGGGTAATTCAGTAAAAAAGCTAACCATAGTTAATGATAAGCCTAAGATAGTTGAAATGCCTGTGAAATGCTGGGAGCCTTGGGTAAACAAATTTGATTCAACTGAAATAGAGTGCAACATCTTTTTTAACATTTATCAAAAAGATAAAGCAAAATTCATTGAGTTTGTTAGCTATTTACAAGATGGTACAGTTGAGAACCGCACTTTTAATTATGGTTCAGGGCGTATAGGAACACAGATTGGTGACATTGAAGTACATAAAGCTTTTGAGAATGCTGATATTTCCCCAATTGTTGTATTTACTGGTTGCCCTGATGATACCGGGGTACTTGGAAAAGACCTTTACCGCTACTGGGAAGCCTCCATAGCTGCCTCAATTCGTGCTTTTGGTACACTTCTTCAACTGCTTGAACGCACAAAGGAAATCACTAAAGTGATGCCCGCTAGTGCAACAACCCGTGATGAATCTACTGGTGCAACCTATGATACAGGCTCGGACACTATATTGTATGACGATATAGAACACCCCGCTAAGGTTGAATATGTATCACCAACACTAGATGTAGCAGGTGCACTAAGCATATATGAACTTACAGTTAAGAGGGTAAGCCGTGATACATCCTTAGCTTTTGCAATGTTTGACACAAAAGAGTTAGGCAACAATGCAAGCGGTAAAGCTTTAAAGGTTGCAATGTACAAGTCAGAATTAAGGGCAAAATCTTTTATTACTTCTCTAATGGGTAGTCTTAAAGAACTCATATATAAGTTTGCAATTCTAAGTGGTATTGACATTGAATTATCTGATTTTTCCGTAATTTGTGATTTTGGATTTATCTCAGATGCAGAGGAAGAAACAAGAATTGTTCAGTCAAGGTTAGGAAATCAGCCAACAATGACACTTGAAGAAGCTATTGCAAAACTGGATGACTTAACTACATATGAGGCACAGAAAAAAGCTAATTCAATCCGTGGTGTACAAAGTACCGAGGACCTAGAAGATAAGCCAATAACACCAGTTGTAACATTAGAAGTAGCATTAACACAAGGTTCTGAGGAAGTAGATAAGGACAATCAGTATGTAACTGGTGATGTTAATGCGGTATATCCCTTAGGAGGTGATGGCATTGGGTAAAAAGTTTAAATTTTATCAGATAGAGCATAGTGATATGTTTGGACCGCCATCCAATGAAGATTTTGCTCTTATAAAAGAGTTTCTTAAATCTGAGGATATTATACAAGATTGTATTTTTGTTTACCCTGTAAAGCTATGTGATAGCTTACCTGATAGAGATGGTGAGTGCTTTGCAGCTAAAGCTTTAGAGAGTGTAAAAACTCTTGTTGTAGGTAAACCGGGTATCAAGAATCACGATTGGACATCTGACAATATTCACAGCCGAATATATAAGGCTGAAATAGAAGTGCAAGAAGATTGTACTTGTGTTGTTGGGTATGCTTACACAGTTGTAACAGGCTCTACAGAGAGCCTTATACAAGATATAAAGTCAGGTCTGTTAAACGAGGTCAGTTTAGGTTTTAGTGCAGTATCTTACACTAAATTAGATACTGGAATACAACAAATAGATGATGTGAATGACGTTTACGAATGGTCATTTGTTGCCGTTCCGGCACAACCAAAGGCTGGTGTAGTAAAAGGACTAGAACAAAATGAGAATGACAAGGGGGTAAAAACTATGGATTTTGAGGTAAAGTGCAAAGAACTTGAAGCTGATATAGCTACAAAGTCATTAAAGCTGAAAGAACTTGAGGAAGACCTTGAAAAAAAGTCAGTAAGAATCAAGGAACTAGAAGACGCTGTGATAGATAGTGCAATAGCATCAGCAGTTGCAGAGGTTCTTACTGGATTAGTACCAAAGGGAGACAAGGCAGCTGAGATAGCTGATAGAGTAGCAAGAGAGGGTATTTCCGTTGATGATAACGGCGATATTCAGGGTATTGCAGAAGCCAAAGCGTGCTTAAAGTCAGATTATCCTTTTCTTTTTGAGGATGAAAAGCCTGATGAGGAAGAGAAGTCTGAGGAAGAGCCAAAGTCAGAGGATGCTAAAGAAGAAGAAACAGAAGTGAAATCAAAAGCTTTTATTGTTGACAATATAGTTAAGAAACAAGCTAAAAAGCCAGATTTTACATATATTCCAAATAAATAATTAAACAAATTAAAGAAATTAATGGAGGTACATTATTATGGCAACTACAGTTATAGAAGCTGCAAAAGCTTATTCCGGTGCAGTGGTTAGAGAACCACTGGTAAATAGTGTTTATAGTCTTTTAGTTGACCCTACCAAGGTCCGTTATTCCAAGTATGGTAAGGAAACATTAGTTAGAGAAATCAAGGGTGGTAAAGCATCCAACTACGACAAAGCAAAGGGCTTTCAGTCTGCAGGTTCTGCAGGTTCTGCATCTTGGGTATCTTACACAGCACCTTACGACAGAGAAATGACCTTTGTTGCAGATGCTATGGATGAATACAATGCTATTGTTGAGGGTTTTGAACTTTCTGGCGTTGCAGTAGCAAAGCAGAATATGGTAGCAATGGGTGCAGAAATTGATGCAACCACAGCAGCTGCCCTTTATAGTGCAGTACCTTCCGCAAATGTCTTTACCTCAACGACTATGCCAATAGATAAAGCAAATGTCTTTACTACTCTGACAGCTATTGAAGCTAAGATTTTTAATGCTGGTTATACTGGCGATAGCTTTGTGTTTGCAAGAGCAACTGCTTATTCCAATATTGTAGCAGCATTGTTATCTAACAATGCTCTGGCAAATGAGCAGGTTCTGAAGTACACCCCTGTAGGTGGAATGGAACTAGAGACCCGCATAATTAAATACAATAACCTTGTTATTGTAAGAGTTCCAGACAACAGACACTATACAGAAGTAACCCTTTTAGATGGTCTTTCTGCTGGTCAGGAAGATGGTGGTTATGTTGCTGGTACTACTGCTGCATACATAGACTTTTTAGTAGTTCCTGCTCCTGCTGCTAACTTATCCATTAGGCATGTAGTTGCTAACTTGTTAGTTCCTATGGCTTATATGGAGGGTTTAAATACTGGTTCTTTAAACATTGAGTTAGGTGGAGTAAATGAGCTGACTGGTAATATGGTGTCATTCCAAAATGTTGGTGTAAATCAGAAGGGTGATGGCTTTGAGTATCAGACCCGTTTGGTCTATGGCCCTATTGCTTACAACATCTGGAAAAAGACTTTGTTTGCAGTAACCACAGCAATAGTTTAATCAATAAGGGGAGGTAATCCCTCCCCTATTTTTTAAAAAAAGGGGGACTTATTATGTTTGTAAAAGTTATTGCAAATGGTGTAACACAATATATTTCACGCACTAAAACCGAGATGATAGCTAGTTTAAAATCAGCATATGACTTTGCGATTGAACTAGATGATAATGGTGATTTTAAAATTTACTCTGATGATGAAGTGAAAGCTATTTTATGCCCAACAAAAGAAGTGCAGGCAGACCTAGCAGAAGCTTTGGGTATGAAGAAAACTACAAAGAAGTCCACAAAGTAAGGGGTGACACACTATGGCAACGTTGAGTGTAAATGTAAACAGTTATGTCACCTTAGAAGAAGCTGATACTTTTGTTGAAAATAATTATATGTCAATGTCTGCTGAGTATGTTAAATGGAATGAACTTACAGATAACGACAAAATTGTAGCACTTACTTCTTCAGCAACAGCCTTGAATAATCTGCGTTACAAAGGTCAAAAGAAAATAAAAGGACAACTTTTAGCTTTTCCCCGTGTGTATCGCTTGGGCGTAGGATTTGGAATTGGGTATATTCCGTATGTCTCTCAGTATGTTGATTCCTCATTATATGAGGGCGTATCTTCCTCAGATTGTGGTTACACCTCAGCAAAAGAGGCACAGATTGTGAATGCAGTAGCTGGGGTTGCTGTGGATGCAGACCTAATATCAGATGTGCGTCAAAGGACAGTACAGGCTATAAAGAGCGAGAGTATAGGCAAAGTAAGCAAATCTTATGATATAGACTCACCCCGCACCAAAAATATTATGCGTGGCATCTATGACTATGACAGAGTTACTTATATTTTAAACGGTTGGCTGACCGACAGTGTTTTCAGTCTATAAAGAGAGAATTGGGGTGAGGTGAATGGTTTCAAAAATTTGTGATGGATGCTTGGCAGTACTTGCAGTCATAGGAGCCGGGTTAGGCTGGTTCGTTGGTGGATTTGATGGCAGTATAATAGCACTTCTGATAATGATGTTAGTAGATATTGTCCTTGGTGTAATGTATGCCTTTCTTACAAAGACGCTCAGTAAGAAAAAAGCATTTAGAGGTGGTCTTAAAAAGGTTGCAATCTTTACATTAGTTGGTGTTTGCTCAATATTGGACCGTTATGTACTTAATACAGGTGACACACTAAAAGTGTGCTTTACCTTTTATTCAGTTGGTGTAGAGGGTTTGAGCATTATAGGACACGCTGAGGATTTGGGTATACCTATCCCCGCAAAAATAAAAGAAGCTCTTGAAAAATTAAAAGAAGAAAATGAAACTACCACAACTACTACATTATCTGATACTGCTGATACAGTTGTAGACGAGGTTACAGAGGTTGTAGAGGAAGATACCACTACTGATACCACAGCCACAGATGACAGCACAGCAGCACAGTAAGGGGGGGTAACAGCAATGTATCTAAAAGGATATTTTAGAACTGAAATTACATATAAGCCTTTGCTAGATACAGCTAATGATATGAACCTCCCAAACTATGGAAGTGAAATCAAGCTAAAAGTAAGGGCAGATGGTCAAGTGGGTCAAAAGTATAGAGGTAATGAGCTAGTTAATTCAAGTGATTATGTCTATGTCACAGATTACCCAATGGTTAAAGGCTCAGAAGTTAATGGGTACCCTGTAAAGATAGTATCCCCTGTGCTTAACCTCAACGGCAGTATAGACCACTATGAGGTTGTAGTTGGCAGTAATGGGTAGGTGGTCTTTATGCAGGTTAAGGTAGATATTTCAAGTTTAACCGAACAAGCCATTAAACAAATTAAGTATAAACGCTTTGTAGATGAATTTTTAACTGATGCTGACAAAATGATTATAATTCAGCAGATTGCTCTTAGCACTTACATAAAGGCTCAGTTGCTCGTTCCGGTAGAGACTGGGGCATTAAAGGCATCGGGAGCAATGAGTATTACTAGCAACGGTGCAGAGATAGCCTACAACGAGCCGTATGGCGGCTATGTCCACGAGGTAATGTACAGACACCACCGCAAGCCTACACAGGCTAAATGGCTATTTGACAGCTTCGTAGACACCTTGAAAGATATGATATTGGTTTATGGTAGTGCAAACATCCCTGCATTTTCAATTGATTTTGAATATCAACCTATTTTAAAAATGACATTATCACTTGATAACACAATTGGTAAGGATTGGAGGAGTTTTTTATGACAAGCAAATACAAGCTATTATTTAACTACATAAAGACACTTCTCCCTGCTGATTACATAATCACATTTGGCACACAAGATATTAACAAAGAAAACACAATAGGTGTATTTTTCAAGGGTGGTATACCAGAAAACCGTGTTATAACAACCGGGGAGTATTTGATAAAGACAGCAAGCATCACTTTTAATGTGAATAGTAAAAAAGATTATAACAGCGTTATGGAATGTATGACAATGCTAGAAGCTTTGAAAACAGCATTAGATACATCACACGACATTGAACATACAGAGGGTATAGATAGTGTGTATATAGCCTATTTTGAAGCCTTTGGTGACATCAATCAACTTGGTTTTAACGAAATGGGTATACCTGTTTTCTCGTTAAACTATATAGCAAAATACAATTAACACAGAAATATAAGGAGGTTTTTATTATGGCATTTACAGTACCAGTTACTAATATAGGCTTTGATTTGCTTGTGGGTATAGCAGGCACACAGCCTACCACCTCAGCAGGTAGCATCAAGTCAGCACCTAGCATTGAGTACACACGCAACACAGCTAAGTTTAACCCTATCAATGGAGACGGTTTTGCTCAGATAATCCCTTTGTTCTATGAGGGACAAGCAGCTACTTTCGAGATTTATATGGGTGATGGTACAGGTTACACAACCGTAGAGACCGCATTTTTAAGTGATTCAGGTGCAGTTTCCATTGCTCTGAAGTATCCAACTGTGGGTACTCTTAAAAATCATTGGTATAACGGTGTAATTTCTAAATTGAAGAAGTCCGATGGTACAGAGCCAGAGGCAGCTTACTTTAGCTTTGAGTTTACACCATCCGGTGCACCACAAGAGTTTACAGTAGTTTAATAAACAGCAGAGGGCAGGTAGTCTATAAAACTGCCTGCCCTATTTTCAAAAATGAGTTTAATTAAGACCTAATTATACTTTGGGTCAATAACATATAAAGGGGTTGTCTTAAATGGTTATTAAAGAGAAATTCACACTTGCAGATATGCAGACTCAATTTAATTCACTTGAAATCAGATACACAATGGAGACTATGCGGTATTGTGCTGAAAAAGATATTAATTTAGCAACAATAACCTATTTCTCCCTAAAAAATCTATTTACTTTAATAATGCTAGGAACAAAGGGTATTTCTGAAACCAAAGCTGAAGAGGTTATTTCAAAATGGTACGAAAAAGGGTTGTCTTTCCCTATGTTGCACACCTTAGCTGTGCAGGAGGCAAGAAACTCAGGTTTTTTTATAACGGAGGCAGACACAGCAGCAATGAGCGAGATGGACATGACGGACTTGGACACTCTGAAAACTGTTCTGCCACAGGTAATGCAGGAGTTGGAAGCTATGAGGGGTTACAGTCAGGGTTTAAAGACCGCACTTTAAAAGAAATATACTTAGACACAATGGCTTATAGCCTTTCATATGGTCTAGCCTATGCAGATTTTTTAAATATGACCTTATTTGAAGTTGAAGCTTTTAGGTGCAGAGTATCAGAAGTGCGAGAAGTTAATAACTACTCTTTAGCTGTGAAAGTTGGTCAACTCTTTTCAAAAGAGGGATTAAAACCACCTACTTTTAATCAAAAGTCCTCAAATTATGCAAAATACTCTACTGATATTAAACCAGTAGATGCCCGCACATTATCAGATAACGAAAAACAGCGTTATATAGACCAAATAATGAATTATCAAGCTATACAATCACAAAAAAATGAAGAAGTGCTGAGGGGGTGAAACTAATGGCAAATGACCAAACAACTGCTAATATTACAGCAAATTCAGATAGTTATGATTATGTTATGCAAAAAATTATATATATGAACCAAAAACTGAATGCTGAAATAAGTAAGTCTAAGGATGCTCTAGAATCAACAAATGACATATATGCACAATTATCTTCTCAAGCTGATGATTTTGTACAGGCTATTGGTAGAGTTGTAGGTGCAAGCACTCAGGGTAATGGTCAAATAACTGATTCTTTGCGTCAAGTACAGAATCGTGTGTCTGACTTAGCCGGAAATACAAGGTCTGGTGGTATAAAAGCTATAGCTGAAAATGTGAAGTCCTTGACTGGTCTGCTTAGAGGTGGTGGGGGTAATTTTAGTGGTATCTTAACTTCTGCCCTAAGAACCACAGCTTCACAAGCACAAAATCTATCCTCTTCTATGGCCTCAACTTCTTCTAGCATAGCAGCCACAGCGCCCGCCTCAGGTGCAGCAAGTGCCGGAATAGCTGGTGTAGGCTCAACAGCCATAGCAGCCACAGCAGTAATCACTGGACTAGCAGTAGCCATAGCAGCCCTTATAGCTGGTATGTATAAACTAGGAGAGGGTGGTTATGAGTACGAATTAACCATAGCCAACGCAGAGAACACATTGGGTACAGGCTTTCAGAAAGCCTATGATTGGGCAGTAAAGTTGAATAATGA
>Ga0316604_10001055_pt1 | contig 26741 bp, 25 predicted proteins | sample OWC_soil_day20_C_FD_207650 | JGI IMG/M metagenome (GOLD analysis project Ga0316604, IMG submission 207650) | Wetland soil microbial communities from Old Woman Creek delta, Ohio, United States - OWC_soil_day20_CT | ecosystem: Environmental > Terrestrial > Soil > Wetlands | place: USA: Ohio...
AGTCGCCGTGCCCAGACCCGCTGCTTGCAACAGTTTTTGGATTCTTGTGCTTCCCATGATGGTCCTTCTCCTTCCTCGTTAACTTCAAAAAGGAGGCCTTGATTTCGCCCCCGGCTCGATGACACGAAGCACCCTGGCTTTTGCCAGTCTGCAGGCTTCGTAAATCAGCCAATCCCCGCCGTGCTCTTTTTATGACGGGGAGTGGCTGTAATGCCTAACCAATGGCGAGCTGTTTCTTCAGGCTCTCGCCCAGATGCATCATCTGCTGCACCGTGGTCTGGAAGTGCGCGGCGTAATAGTTACCCGCTTCGCGCGTGCGACTGGCCACGGTCTTGAAATTGCCGATGGTGTGCTGGTAATCCTTGGCGCAGATCGGGTAATTCAGATATTCGACCAGCGAGGCTGTCGTGATGAAATCCGAAACCAGTTCCGCTTTTTCTGGCTCGTTTTGCCAATTTTCGCACAGCCAGACGTAAAGTTCCGGGTGAAAATTGGTCATCACCCCGCTATAACCTGCCGCGCCGGCCTGCAGAGAGGCGAGTAGCGTCTGGCCATTGGCGTTGGCGATGCGCATCCGGCTGCCCTTGATCAGCTCCAGCCGCCGGCGGATGGTATCGATCTGGCAGCAGGTATCCTTGATGAAGGTGTAGCGGCCGCTCTGCGCGCACCAGCTCACCACTTCATCGCTCAACAATCGCTTGTACGGATGCGGGCACTCGTAGATACCCAGCCCCACTTTGTCTGTCACTGCCGCAGTAATCTTTTGCAGATTGGCCAGCACCACATCATTGCTCTCGCTCGCCGTGGCGAAGCGGTTGCTGATCAGGATCACGCTGTCCACGCCGGTTTCGGCCATGGCACCGAGCTGGTCGATCTGCTGCGACAAACCGCAAGCAGTATGCCCGGAAGCCACCACCGGAACGCGTCCGGCCGTGTAGTCCAGCACGAAACGGGTTAGCTGCAACGACTCAGCTTCGGACAGAAAAAACATCTCGCTCGACTGGCAGTTGGCGAACAGGCCATGTACGCCGGCAGCGATGTACCAGTCGATCAGTTTTTTCAGCGAATCCCAGTCGATCTCGCGGTTGGCATCGAACGGGGTCAGCATCACCGGCCAGACGCCGCGGTATTTATCAGAAGAATTCATTGCAACACCATAAAGTTTAAAAGGCGGTTCAATCGACGAGACTTAGAGCAGTTTGGCGGCATCGCCGGCAACAAAGGTCTTGATGCCTTGTGTCAGCGACTGAGCCACGAAGGCGCGCAGAACATCCTGCAGCTTGTCTTCATCCACATAGGCCACGGTGATGTGATTGCTCTGGTGCCCGGCCATCAATTGATCGCGGCTCACGCCATCGAGTACGCAATTGAGCAGCGGCCATTCATAGGTGGTGGCGCGGCGGCGACGTTCGAATTCAGCTGCTGGCAACTCGACCGCGTGGCCTGTGCCGATATGCAGGTAAACCTGGGTTTCTTCGTAATGCGCACGCGCCCAGATCAGGCGCCCGGCCTTGCCCTGCCCGGCGATGGATGAGCCACCCTCGGGGAAATACATGGCCGGCTGGCGATAACCGGTGGCACCGGCAATGCCGCCCTTGATGTGCTCGAACGGTACAGAGCCGGAAATCTCGAAGTCCCAGTAGAAGGTGCCTTCGAACTCGCTGCCCCAGCGGATGTCGTGCAGCGTGGTTTCAGCCGGCAGGCCGAGCGAATCGAGCAGGCGCCAGAGCATGGTCTGCGGAATGGCGGTGCCCATGTCGACTTCGTTGATGCAGGGAATCGCCTTGCCGGCGCGGATGATGTTGCCGGCTTCGTCGGGAATCGGGAAACGATCGGCCGAGCCAATGGCACCTTCGGCGAAATCGGAAGCGGCGCAGGAGTGCGCAAGCCCTTGCTGGTATTGCACGCCGACGCAAGAAAGACCGAAGCGCTGTGTGAAACGCGCCATGGCGATCATCATCGCGCATTGCTCCAGCACCTGGTCACGCGTCAACTCTTTGGCCGGATCGGTGCCGAACTGGAATTTCATGCCGCGCAATTCATACCAGGCCAGACAGGCTTCGCGCAGTTCATGCGGCACCTTGGCCATTTCCACCAGCAGCGCCGATTGCGACAAGCCTTCCAGCGGCATGCCGATATCGACCAGCGCCTTCTGCGGGAAAACGCCGTTGATCATGCCCATGCAGAAAGTATCGAAGAGACCCATGATCTCTTTATGCTGCAGCACATACTCACCCACTTTGCGGCCGATGTCCCAGGCCGGTGTGCTTGATGCCGGATGCGCCGAAGTGACCGGCTGTAGATAGGAGGTATCGTGCTTGATCTTGCCGGTCTTGAGCCAGGATTCCAGGCCGTTATAGAAGAATTCGTCGTCGAAATTGGCCGACCACAGGCGCGAATACTCCTTGCCAAGGCTGGTCAGCGTACCGGCCATGCATAGCATGCCAACGAGCCCCGGCCAGGTACCATCAAAATTGGCCAGCAGCAGGATCGGGCCATTGTGTTTGGCAAGGCTCGGCGCCAAGTGATGCGAATACTGCCAGGCTGTCAGCAGCACGATCACCGGCGCATCCGGATCAATCGTGGCAAACAGATCACTGCCTTCACGCTGGCTGCTGATAAAGCCGTGGCCCTTGTCACCCTTGAAGAGGTGGGCCCGCTTGGCGGTGCAGCCACAGCGCTTGCTCAAGGCTTCTTCCAGCTTGGCTTCGAACTTGTTTTGTACCGGCCAGCATTCCACGTTGGCCGATTCGCGCAGATCGGCGTTGGTCACCAGCAGCACTTCGTTTTTCTCGGCGCGGATCAGCGGTTTGGCGGGGGGGAGATTCAGGTTCAACATGCTTGTCATCCTTTGTTCAAATCAGACGGAGTGAGTTAGTGCCAGGCGTTCATGGCAGCGCGGCAACGTTCCATATCCTGGTAGAGCTGCAGGTAAATCGCGTATTTAGCATCGTGGAAAGCTTGGGTTTCGGCTCTGGCTGCAATGCTGCCGCCGGGGCGGACCATCTCGGCCGCTGCGGCGGGCATCGTGGGAAAAGCGCCACAAGCCACTGCGCCCATCAGGGCGGCGCCCAGCGTCACCGCATCTTCTTCGCTGACCAGATGAATCGTGCAGCCAGTGGCATCGGCATGCTCGCGCAGCCAGTACGGGTTCTTGGTGCCGCCGCCGCACATCACGATGCGTTCGACCTTGTGTCCGGCGGCATTCATGCTCTCGATGATGTGGCGGGTGCCGTAGGCCAGCGCCTGCAAGGTGGCGAGGTATAGCCGGGCCAGCGCATCCCTGCCCTGTTCCAGTGTCAGCCCGACGACCACGCCGCGAGCTGCCGGATTTGCGCGTGGCGAGCGGTTGCCGTGATGATCCGACAGCACATGCAAATCGCGCGTGGGCCAGGTTTCGCGGCTTTCCAGATCGGCCAGCCAGTCGTTCAATACGGCATAAACATTGCGATTTTCGGCCTGCGCCGTGGATTCGAGCAGCGGCCAGGCATCGCTCTGGCGCAAGGTCCAGTCCAACAAGGCGCCCGCAGCGCTCTGCCCGCCTTCGTTCAGCCAGTAGCCGGGCAGCATCGCGCCGAAATACGGCCCCCAGACACCCGGCACCATCACCGGATCGGGGCTGACCACCATATGGCAGTTCGAGGTGCCGCCGATGATGGCGAGGCTGCCGTCCGGCGCAGTGCTGGTCAGTGCCAAACCGCCGGCATGGGCGTCGATGATGCCCGAGGCAACGACGATTCCGGCCGGAACACCCAGTTCGGCAGCAGCCTTGCTGCTCAGTCTGCCAGCCACTGCCCCCAAAGGAAGCACCTGCGCCGGAACTTTGGCAACCAGATCATCCAGACCCACGGCATTCAGCATGCTTTCGCTGAAGCGGTTTTCGTGGGCGAGGTAATTCCATTTGCAGGTCAGCGTGCACACGCTGGCCACATCGGCATCGGTCAAGCGCCACACCAGATAATCGGCCAGATCGAAGAAGCGCCAGGTTTTGGCATAGCGCTCGGGAAAATGCTTTTTCAGCCACAGCACCTTGGGCAATTCCATCTCGATGCTGACTTCGCCGCCGACATAAGCCAGTGCCGGATCATGTGTGGCATTGATCGCAGCGGTTTCATCCGCAGCACGGTGATCCATCCACATGATGATGTCGTGTTCGGCATTGCCGCTCTCGGCCATGGAAACCGGCTGTCCTTCAGGGCCGACAGCAACCAGCGAACAGGTGGCATCCACACCGATGGCGATAATTGCAGCCGGATCGATCCTGGCCAGCGCTACCGCTTCTTTCATCGCCGCACAGGTCTGCGCCCAGATATCGTGCGAGGATTGCTCGACATACAGTGCCTTGGGGTGAAACTGCTGAATCGGCCGCACGGCAAAGGCCAGGCGCTTTCCCTGCGCATCAAACAAACCGGCCCGCACACTGGCAGAACCCACATCGATACCGACAAAAACTTGCGAATCCATTTTCTTTTCCTGTTTTGCTGATTCGAGTTAGCTTTTAGCTAAATTAGCATGAAAATTCTGTAGTCACAATATTAGAACTACGGGATAGGGGCTTTTTTGACCAACGTTGATCTTGAATAGCCCGAAACCTCAGGCTGTCTGGCAAACGGCAGTATTCCTAATGTTTCTACGCAGCAGCATCTCACTCAGGGGTTGAGTGTGCCTTTTTTCAGGATCAGGTTGATATAGGGCCGGTGTTCACTCGTACGCACCACCGCATAGCACTGTCGAGATGCCGCATAGAATGTTTGACGCTCAAGGCTGCCCATCGCTACCGGACGGTTTTCCATTTTTCGGCAAATCGCCAGGGATTGCTCATGCCCCGGTAACAGCAGGCCGGGTTGCCCATCCTGTTCCATGCAAAGAATGGGTGTCTCTACAAATTCATCGAGTGGAAACAGTGATAAGACAGCCTCCAGTGCATCGGTCACCAGCAGGCCCGGCATCTCGATCAACCGGCCAGTGACAGTTTCCTTGGCCACGGAATGAGATGGAAAATTCCGGTCTGCAATCAACAAGGTATCGCCGTGCCCCATCGAATCGAGCACCCACAAAAGATCAGCGGAAATAAGTGGATTGATACCACGCAACATTGGATGTCTCCTTTCGGTGCTGCTGCCGATGTCCGGCAAACCATTCGTCGCGCCGACTGCATCGGAAAGTTAAAAGACAAAACCTCAGCAAGAAGCTGATACGAGTTAGCACACTAAGGCCAAAGACTAGGGATAACAAGTAGTCTGTGGATTCAAATTACGGAATTTTGATTCTGGTCAGCGGAAAGACCAGATAAGGCATCGGGCCGGCAGACATGCATGGGCGCACGAAGGGTTTTCATTGCGATGCGGGCGCACTTGCGCTACGCACAACATCCAGTTGCCGTTTGCGATCGGCCGACTGATAGGCCATGTAATAGCGGCTGACCGCGGATACATAATCCACCATGCGCTGCCCGACCGTACGCTGGGCAATGACCTCGACATGCCCGTGCCAGCGATTGGGATCAAATCCTTGCGAAGCGGCTTTGCTGCGCAGTCCTTGCAAACGGCCCTCCCCCGCGTTGTACGCCGCAAGCATGAAGTAAAGCCGATCTTCCGGCGTAATTTCCGGGTTATTGAATATTTCCCGCAAATGACCAAGATAGCGTGCGGCGGCGGTCACATTTTGCCCGGTATCGTGCGGATCTTTGACGCCCATTTTGCGAGCAGTTGCCGGATCAACCTGCATAACGCCGGTTGGCCCGCTTTCTCGCTTGATAGCTGAAAGCCCGGATTCTCGCTGGCCAATGGCCGCCAGCAATAACCAGTCAAGATTGTTGGCGCTGGCGGCGAGCTGAAAGATGGGGGCAAAAAAAGCCAGTTTGTCGAGCGGATCAATTGCCCGGGAAGGTTTTCCGACACCATTCGGATGCAAATAGGTGCGGGTCAGTTCAATACCGCGGTTGACCAGGGTGGCTTTCTTGGCACCAATAAATCGATTGAGTTCTGCAAGCAACGGGTTGTTTTCACGGCGAACCGCCCAGACCACCGGAACAGGCTGCTCCAGGCAAACCCCTTGTGCCGTTTTGGCAAATACCTTGCTCCAAAGCGTACTGACAAACCGGCTGGCCAAAGTCAGTTTTTTGCTGCCTTTGTTTGCCTCGCCGAGTAATTTTTCCGTGGTGACTCCAATTGGCGCTTCTTCGGCAACGATCTCGGTCTTGCCTTCCAGCCGGCGGGTTTCATTGGTATCAAGCAACAAGCGTCGCGCATAGCTGCCCATGGGCTGAATCACGCTTTGCGTAGCCAGTTCGTCCAAATCTTGCGGCATATCCGCAGTCTTGGCGCCCGAGACGCACCAGTGATCGACAAGATAGGGATCGGAAAGAGTAACGAGCTGACGCAGTCCTTCGGAGGCGGGAATCAGTCCGGCAGCCATATCCCCTTTCCCATCGTAGAGTGCCGGGATCAGCTCACCCGGGTCGGCGGGGGTAAATTGCAAACGCACCTGTCTGGATTTGTCCCGGCCCTGGTTGGCAAATTTTTCAAATTCCAGCAGCCAGGCATATTCAACGCCGTGCGGCCGGCCGTCGCGGAAAAAATAGGTGGATGGCCCCAAGGCCACCAGCACATTGATCTGAGTGGGTCTCGCGGCAGAGGGCTGCGCCTGGTTTGCAGCCGGCTTCGCCGCCCAGGAGGGCGGGGTAAAAACAAGCAGAAAAAGACAGCAAAGCAAATGTTTCATCGGCATTTTTTTTACAAAGACTATGGAATCTTAGTTGCTTGGCCGGGTTCTTGCAGCTATCTCTTGCCGGCAGCCGTTATAATCGCCGTTCCTGCTTTCCCTGAAAAATTGTAAAAAATGGCTCTCCTGCTTGTCGAAAACGCGCATCTCGCCTTTGGTCACTGGCCCCTGCTGGATGCAGCCGCCTTCACCCTGGAACCGGGCGAGCGCGTCGGTATCATCGGGCGAAATGGCGCGGGAAAATCCTCGCTACTGAAAGCCATTGCCGGCCAGATCCGGCTGGATGAAGGGGATATCCGCATCAGTGACGAAGCACGAGTGGCTTTTGTTCCCCAGGAACCGGCACTCGACCCGGCACACACGGTATTCGAGGCCGTGGCAGAAGGCTTGGGCAACGTACGGCAGTTGCTGCTTGATTACCACACCGCCATTCACGCCCTGGATGGATCCGATGCGGGTCTGGCGCATTTGACTGAACTTCAGCATGAACTCGAAGCGCGTGACGGCTGGCGGCTCGATTCGTTGATTGCCTCCACCCTGTCGCACCTGTCATTGCCGACCGATACCTTGATTTCCGAACTGTCCGGTGGCTGGAAAAAACGCGTGGCGCTCGCCCGGGCTCTGGTTTCCGAGCCGCAACTGCTGCTGCTCGATGAACCGACCAACCATCTGGATGTGGCCGCGATCGAATGGCTGGAGAATCTGCTGAAGAATTTTGGCGGCAGCGTCCTCTTTATCACCCATGACCGTCGCTTTCTCGATAACGTCTCCACCCGTATTCTGGAGCTGGATCGTGGCAGGCTGGCGAGCTTTCCCGGCAACTTCAGCCAGTATCAAACCCGCAAGGCCGAGCAGTTGGCACAGGAAGATGTGGTCAACCGCAAGTTCGATAAATTCCTGGCGCAGGAAGAAGTCTGGATACGCAAAGGCGTTGAAGCGCGCCGCACTCGCAATGAAGGCCGGGTACTGCGGCTGGAACAGCTGCGCCGTGAGCGAGCGGCCCGGCGCGAAGTTATGGGCAGCATCAAGCTGCAAGTGGATGCCGGTGAGCGTTCCGGCAAGCTGGTGGCAGAGCTGGAGCACGTCAGCAAGGCCTATGGCGACAAGGTATTGATCCAGGATTTCACCACACGGCTGCAACGCGGTGATCGCATCGGCCTGATCGGCCCCAATGGCGCCGGCAAAACCACGCTGCTGAAACTGATTCTGGGCGAGATCGAGCCCGATTCGGGCACCATCAAGCGCGGCACCAATTTACAGATTGCTTATTTCGACCAGTTCCGCGAACAGCTCGACGAAGAGGCGGCCGTGGTGGATGTCGTTAGCCAGGGGAACGAATTCGTCGAAATCGGCGGTAGCCGCAAACATGTGATGGGTTATCTCGAAGAGTTCCTGTTTGCGCCGGAACGCGCGCGCAGTCCGGTCAAATCGCTGTCGGGAGGAGAGCGCAACCGTTTGCTGCTGGCGCGCCTGTTCACGCGCCCGGCCAACGTGCTGGTGCTCGATGAACCGACCAACGATCTGGATATCGACACCCTGGAACTGCTGGAGCAACTGCTGGCGGATTATCCGGGCACGGTATTCCTGGTCAGCCATGACCGGGCTTTCCTCGACAATGTGGTAACCCAGGTCATTGTCTTCGAAGGCGATGGCAAGCTCTACGAAAATGCCGGCGGTTATGCCGACTGGATCGAGGCGCGCGCTCGGATGCAAGCAACCCAGTCCGTGGAAAAGAAAGTATCAGTGGCGCCTGCCGAGCGCCGGCAGCCCGAGCGCAATCGCAAGAACAAGCTTAGCTGGAACGAAGAAAAGGAACTGGCCGCGCTCCCTGATCAAATAGCCGGCTGGGAGCAGGAATTAACCGATTTGCAGCGGGCATTGACAGATCCTGCGCTCTACCGGGAATCCCCCCAGAAAGCGCGTGATATACAGTCTAAAATCGAGAAACTTGAAGCAGACCTTCAAAATGGCTTTGTCCGCTGGGAAGAACTCGAGAACAAGCAGTCCGCCACTTAAGGGTAGGCCGATACCTTGAAAAACTGGTTTGAACACCACGTCAATCCGCCAAGCAAAGAGTCCTCAAGGCCGCTACTGCGTCCCTTGCGCGTCGGGATTGTCACGCTCTACACCCTGACCATGCTGATTGTCTGCATCGTTATCGCTTGGTCCTCATGGCGGGATTACCAGCGAACATTGCATGAAATTGAACAACAGACTTTTTCACTGGCGCGATTGCTGGATGAACACGCCACGCGCACGATCATCTCCGTCGAGCAGGCCATGCAGAATATCAGCGAGGATCTGCAGCGCGTGGGCGGCGTCAACAGCGCCGACGAGCGTTCGGGGCATGAGCAATTCAAAGCCAAGGTAGAACTCACGCCGCAAACCCGGGCCATTATCGCGATGGATGAAAAAGGGATCTTGCGCATTCACGGCCTGGAATACCCGACCCGCAAGATTGACCTGTCCGACCGGGAATATTTTGCCCCGCACCGCGATACACAGGGCGTGCGCGCCCGTATCGGCATGCCGATAATCAGCCGGACCGACAGCAAATGGCTTATTCCGCTGACCCGTCGCATTAATCGCCCGGATGGCAGCTTCGACGGCATCATGCTGGCCGGGATGGAACCCAACTATTTCCTGCATTTTTACGAATCGCTCAAGCTCGATAAAAGTATCCGCATCCAGCTGGTGCGAAGTGATGGCGTGGCCCTGCTGACTTATCCGCTTGATCCGGCAGTCATGGGGCGAGATCTGCGCGCGCAGGATCCGGACGATTTTGAAAAGCGCGCGCGTTCGTCTTCAACCTTCCTGCCGGGGCTGGACAGTCGCGGTGCGGAAGTCTTCGTGACCCAACTGGCCAATCAAACCGATCTGCCGCTGAGCGTACGCATCATCTCGGATCGAGTGAGTGTATTCAGCAAATTCCGTCATGAAACGACCATCAAGGCCACCTCTGCCGCGCTCTTGATGGCCGTGGTCAGTGTGATGGCTTACCTGCTGTTGCGCCAGATCAACCGCGTGGACGAAGCTGAATCGCACCTTTATTTCACACAGTTTTCGGTGGACGAATCCCCGGACATGATTCTGTGGTGCGATCAGAGCGGACGGGTGAGGTACACCAACCGTTGCCTCGCCGAGACCTGCGCATACAGCCCGGCCGAACTGCACAAGCTGACCTTCATGGATCTCCTGGTCGACTGCGAGGAGATGTGGGAAAACCTGCAGGTGCAGATGCACATGCTCAAAAAGCAACCGGACAATATCGGGCTGCGTACCGAGTTGCAAGCACAGCGCCGGCATATTCTGCAGGCGCAGTTGCGCAGCCGGCGCGACCAGAAAATTCCGGTGGAAATCACCCTTTCGCTGATCGAATTCAACGAAGAGGTCTATCTGTGCATTTCCGCGCGGGATATCACGGAACGCCAGAATACCGAGCGCGAATTGCGCCGCCATCGCGATCATCTGCAAGAGATGGTTGACGAACGCACCGCGGAAATCCGCACCGTGCTCGATGCCAGCCCGCTCGCGATTGTGCTCACCGTCCAAGGCAAGATCCGCCTGGCCAACCCAGCGTTTGAAGCGCTGTTTGGCTATCAGTGCAGCCAAGTGATCGGCCAGGGGGAGAATCTGATCTATGGATCGGAGGACAGTTACCTTCAAGCCAGCCAGTCGATCCAGCTGCGACTGGAGGAAGGCGGAACCTACCGGGGCGAAATGGAACTGCGCCGCCAAGACGGTTCATACTTCTGGGCCTTGTTGTTCGGCCGTGCACTCAGCCCGCAAGCCCCCCAGCGCGGCGCCATCCTGATCATTGAAGACATCACCGCGCAACGCATAGCAGCTCAAGCCGTGCGCCAGTCGGAACGACTCAAGCGCACGATTCTCGACACAACAGCCGATGGCTTCGCGCTTATCAACGCCCAACGCCACCTAGTCGATGTCAACGCCTCGTTCTGCGATGCGCTCGGCCTGAAACGCGAAAACCTGATCAACCGCCAACCTGAGGAAATCTGGGGGGCGTTGGCAGGGCGGATTTTCCCGTACAGCCCAACGGCTGCTGCAGAAAAGCATTTCGAGGAAATCGCCCTGCCGACCCACGACGGCCGGTTGTGTCCGTTCCTGGCCAATAGCGGCGTGATTCCGGACGAACACGGCCAGATCGAATACACCTTCGTGTTTTTGACCAACATCACACACCAAAAGGAAATTGAAAAAAGCCTGCTGGAATCAAAAGAAGCGGCCGAGGCTGCCAACAAGGCCAAAACCGTTTTCCTGGCCAATATGTCCCACGAATTGCGCACCCCGATGCACGCCATCCTGTCGTTCTCGGAAATGGGTATCAACAAGGCCGGACAAATCACCCCTGAGCAGATTTTCCGCTATTTCGAACGCATCCAGAGCAGCGGTAAACGCTTGCTGGCGCTGTTGAACGACCTGCTCGACATGTCGCGACTGGAAGCCAACAAGATGGTGTATGACAAATTGCCCTGCGCGCTGCAAACCACCGTCAGCGGCGCGGTCACGGAAATTTCTTCGCTGCTGGCCAGCAAGCATCTTGATGTTCTGGTCGACGAAAATACACCTGCAGTGGAAGCGCTTTATGACAAGGCCCGAATCACGCAGGTTCTGGTCAACCTGCTTTCCAATGCCATCAAATTCAGCCCGCACGGCGCCCGGATATACATCGATTTCATTAAAAGCGCCCGCCTGGACAATGACTCCCCTGCCATTGGTCTGACCGTTCGCGACGAAGGGCCAGGTATTCCCGAACAGGATCTGGACCATATCTTTGACACGTTCACCCAGAGCAAGCAGGCGCACACGGCTACGGGAACCGGATTGGGGCTGGCCATCAGTCGCCAGATCATGTTCGACCATGGCGGCAGCATCAGCGCGCGGAATTACCCGTCGGGCGGCGCCGTATTCACGTTGTTGCTTCCGACTGCGCCAACCGGCTGACAACGTGCAAGCCGGGCCGGCCCGGATACCGGCTTGATCGGAACAAGTAACAGTACTTGCCCCCGGAGCCTGACAGATCAGCGCCTTACCGCTACAATCACAGGTTTTCCATAGCTCATTTGACCCTGATGCAAGTTGTCCGCGGCGTGCATGGCGCCACCCTGCCCCCCTGTGTGCTGACCATCGGTAATTTCGATGGCCTGCATCGCGGCCACGCCACCATTTTGCGCGAGATGCAAGCCATCGCGCATGCACAAGGTCTGACGACGGCGGTCATGACTTTCGAGCCGCACCCACGCGAATTTTTTTCTGCGGCTTCCGCCCCCGCGCGATTGACCAGCCTGCGCGAAAAACTGGAATACCTTGCAGATGCCGGTGTGGATTATGTGGTTGTGCAGCACTTTGACCAGCATTTTGCGGCTGTGAACGCGCTTGAATTTCGCGACGAGATCATCGGGCGGCGGCTTAACGCGCGCCATGTGCTTGTGGGTGACGATTTCCGTTTCGGCGCGAACCGTGCGGGCGATTTCTCCTTGCTGGCACAAAGCTTGGCGTTCAGTGTTCGCCATCTGCCCACGATTGCCTACCACGGCGAACGGGTTTCTTCCACGGCAGTGCGGGCAGCCCTGGCTGCAGGCAACATGGAATTGGCTGGCCACCTCTTGGGGCGCCCTTATTCGATGTCCGGTCGCGTAATCCAGGGCGATCAGCTGGGACGCAAACTGGGCTTTCCCACGGCCAACATCCAGCTCAAGCATAACCGCCCACCGCTCGCCGGGATTTTCGTGGTTGAGGTGCACGGGCTGGAAAAACCGTGGCCGGCCGTGGCGAGCCTGGGCCGGCGCCCGACGGTGAAAAATCCGGATGCCTTGCCTGTGCTGGAAGTTCACCTGTTTGATTTCAGCCGCGATATCTACCGCCAGCATCTGCGGGTGGATTTTTTGCAGCAGTTGCGTAATGAAGAGAAATTCCCCGATCTCGCTGCCCTGACAGCACAGATCGCCAAAGATTGTGAACATGCCCGTGCGTGGCACGCCGCGCGCTAATAACGAGAGAGTTACCATGTCCGAAGCCAGCAAATACCCTGTCAACCTGCTCGATACACCCTTCCCGATGCGTGGTGATCTCGCAAAACGCGAGCCGGGCTTCCTGCAAAAATGGCAGGATCAGGGCATTTACCAGCAGCTGCGCGCCAAAGCCAAGGCGGAAGGCCGCCCTTCTTTCCTGCTGCACGACGGCCCGCCCTATGCCAACGGCAAGATCCATATTGGCCATGCGGTCAACAAGATCCTGAAAGACATCATTATCAAATCGAAATCGCTGTCCGGTTTCGATGCGCCGTATATTCCGGGCTGGGACTGTCATGGTCTGCCGATCGAGCACCAGATCGAGAAGCTGGTCAAGAACGACAAACAGGCCGTTACCGACAGCCCGACCATTCACGCCCGCATCGTTGAATATCGCAAGGCCAACGGCCTCGACCCGAAAGCCACCCACCTGCCGGCATCATTCATTCGCGAGCTGTGCCGCGACTATGCCGCGATCCAGATCGAACGCCAGAAGGCCGACTTCATCCGTCTGGGCGTGCTCGGCGACTGGGACAATCCGTATCTCACCATGGATTTCAAGACCGAAGCGGACATCGTGCGCACGCTCGGCCAGATCCACGCCAACGGCTATCTGGTCAAGGGCCAGAAGCCGGTGCACTGGTGTGTCGATTGCGGCTCGGCGCTGGCTGAAGCCGAAGTTGAATACGAAGACAAGACCTCGCCGGCAATCGACGTCGGTTTCCGCGTCGTGGACATGGACGCACTCGCCAAGGCCTTCGGCGGTGTAGCGCTCGGCGATCAAGCCGCCTACGCGGTGATCTGGACCACGACACCATGGACACTGCCGGCCAACCAGGCCGTGTGCGTGCATCCGGATCTGACCTACGACCTGATCGCCACCGAAAAGGGCCTCCTGATCCTCGGCCGCGATCTGGCTGAGGCCGCAATCAAGCGCTACGGCTTCGATGCCAATGAAGTGATCGCACAGGCCAAGGGCGCGCATCTCGAACACCTCAAGCTGCAACACCCGTTTTATGCGCGCCAAGTGCCCATTATCCTGGGTGAGCATGTCACCACCGAAGCCGGCACCGGTCTCGTCCACACCGCACCGGCGCACGGCCTGGACGATTACCATGTCGGCATGCGCTACCACCTGCCCACCGACAACCCGGTCGGCAACGATGGCCGCTTCCTCTCCAATGTTGAGCTGTTCGCCGGCAAGACGGTCTGGGAAGGCAATGCGCTGGTGCTGGAAACGCTGACCAACAACGGCGCCCTGCTCGCCAACGAAAAGCTGCTGCACAGCTACCCGCACTGCTGGCGCCACAAGACCCCGATCATCTTCCGCGCCACCAGCCAGTGGTTCGTCGGCATGGATCACCAGAATGCCTCGGGCAAATCGCTGCGAGAACAGGCCAACAAGGCGGTCGAAGATACCCAATTCTTCCCGGCCTGGGGCCGCGCGCGGCTGGAGGCGATGATCGGCAACCGGCCCGACTGGTGCGTGTCGCGCCAGCGCAACTGGGGCGTGCCGATGACCTTCTTCGTGCACAAGGAAACCGGCGAGTTGCACCCGGATTCGCAGAACCTGCTCGAGCAGGTCGCGCAGCGTATCGAAAAGGAAGGCATCGAAGCCTGGTTCAAACTCGATGCCGCCGAACTGCTCGGCGCCGATGCCGCGCATTATGACAAGCTCAAAGACACGCTCGACGTCTGGTTCGATTCCGGTTCCACGCACTTTGCCGTGATCAAGGCACGCGGGTTGAAATGGCCGGCCGACCTGTATCTGGAAGGCTCCGACCAGCACCGCGGCTGGTTCCAGTCCTCCTTATTGACTGGCTGCGCCACGCAAGGCCGTGCCCCGTACGATCAATTGCTGACCCACGGTTTCGTCGTCGACGGCCAGGGCCACAAGATGTCCAAATCCAAGGGCAATGTGATCGTACCGCAGGAAGTGATCGGCGAAATGGGCGCGGACATGCTGCGCCTGTGGACCGCCTCCACCGATTATTCGGGCGAGTTGTGCATCTCCAAGGAAATCCTCAAGCGCACCACCGATGCCTATCGCCGCATCCGCAACACGCTGCGCTTCCTGCTTGCCAACCTGTCCGATTTCGATGCCGACAAGAACAGCATCGCCCTCGATGACCTGCTGACGCTTGACCGTTATGCCCTAACGCAAATGGCCGATGTTCAGCAAAAGATTATCGCGCTCTACGACAAGTACGAGTTCCATATCGCGGTGCAGGAAATCCACGCTTACTGTGCCGATGAGCTCGGCGCGTTCTACCTCGACATCATCAAGGATCGCCTGTACACCACGCAGGCCGATTCCGCCGCACGTCGCTCGGCGCAGACTGTGCTCTGGCACATCACCCAGGCTTTGGTGCGCCTGCTCGCTCCGATCCTGTCGTTCACCGCGCACGAAGCCTCGGAAGTGCTCGGCAACCCGGAAAATGTTTTCCTCGGCCGCTGGCATGCCGTTCCGGCGGTCACCGATGCCGAAGCCTTGGCCAAGTCATTCACCGCGATCCGCGAAGTGCGCGCCATGGTACAGAAGGAAATTGAAGTGCAACGCGCGGACAGCAAGCTCGGTTCCAGCCTGCAGGCGGAAGTGACTATTACTGCACCTGCTGACATGGCCGCGGAACTTGTGAAGCTCGGCGACGATCTCAAGTTCGTGCTGATCACCTCGAAGGCCTCCATTGCCGTGGGCAACGAACTCGCCATCAGCGTCATACCATCCACGGCGCAGAAATGCGAGCGCTGCTGGCACTACCGTGACGATGTCGGCAGTCATGCCGAACATCCAACGCTGTGCGGCCGCTGTGTGGACAATGTGGCTGGCAGCGGCGAGGTGCGCGCGCATGCGTAAATGGCTGATGCTGGCGTTTAGCATTGTTGTACTGGATCAGATCAGCAAACAGGTCATCCTGGCCAGCCTGGGCCTTGGCGAGCGGCTGGCTGTGGTTTCCGGCTTGTTCGACCTGACCCTGGCCTTCAATCCGGGCGCGGCGTTTTCCTTCCTCGCGGACGCCGGCGGCTGGCAGCGCCATTTTTTCACCTTGCTGGCATTCGTGATCTCGGGTGGAATTGTCTGGTTGCTGAAAAAACACGCGGATGAACCACGTTTTTGCCTGCAGCTGGCGCTGATCCTGGGTGGTGCACTGGGCAATGCCATCGATCGTGTAGCCTATGGCCATGTGGTCGATTTCATCCTGGTTTATTACCGGAATTGGTACTATCCGGCATTCAACCTTGCCGATTCGGCCATCTGCATTGGCGTTGCGCTGATGCTGTTCGACGGCTTGCTGCACCGGGATAAAAAGGAACACGCATGAAAATGCAGATTACACTGGCCACGCCGCGCGGTTTTTGCGCCGGAGTCGATCGTGCCATTGCCATCGTCGAAAAGGCATTGGAAAAATATGGCGCGCCCATCTATGTGCGCCATGAGGTGGTTCACAACAAATATGTCATCGATGAATTGAAGCGCAAGGGCGCCATCTTTGTTGAGAGCCTGATGGAAGTCCCGACAGGCGCGACCGTGATTTTTTCTGCCCACGGCGTGTCGCAAGAAGTTCGTGCTGCTGCAGAGGCGCTGGGACTCAATGTATTCGATGCCACTTGCCCGCTGGTCACCAAGGTTCATCTGGAAGTAAAGCGCCTGCGCGAACAAGGCCTGGAAGTCATTATGGTCGGACACAAAGGCCATCCCGAGGTCGAAGGCACGATGGGTCAATCCTGCAAGGGCATGTATCTGGTTGAAAATGTGACCGATGTGGCAAATCTGGTTGTAACCAACCCGGACAAGCTCGCCTGGGTGACCCAGACCACCCTTTCGGTGGACGATACCCGGGTGATCACCGAAGCCCTGCAGCAGCGTTTTCCGAACATTGTCGGCCCCAAGAAAGATGATATCTGCTATGCCACGCAAAATCGTCAGGATGCCGTAAAGCAGCTGGTGAACGCGGTCGATATCCTGATCGTGGTGGGCTCACCCAACAGCTCGAACTCCAACCGCTTGCGCGAAGTGGCCGCAAGCCTGGGGGTGAATGCCTACATGGTGGACAATGAAACCGCACTTGAACCTGCCTGGTTTGCCGGGAAAAAATCCGTCGGGATCACCGCGGGTGCATCGGCTCCGGAAATTCTTGTCGAACGGGTGACGGCTCGTATTCGCGAACTTGGCGCAGATGAAGTTCACACCATGGACGGCATTGAGGAAAGTGTGGTGTTTTCCCTGCCCAAGGGCTTGGCCTGAGTGGAAATTTAGCTCAATCAGACAATAAAACCGCCTTCCAGGCGGTTTTATTGTTTTTATCAGATGTATGGCCAATCAGCTTCGCCGGTATTCAACAAAATCATAGTGGATGCCGCTCGCAATATCCACGTGCGATTCGCGACTGGCTTCCTGCCACTGCAGTCGATCGACTTCCGGGAAAAAGGCATCACCCACCGGCGCATCGTCGACTTCGGTCAGATCCAGCACATCAGCCAATACCATGGCTTGACGATAGATTTCTGCGCCGCCGATCACGAACAGTTTTTCCGCGCCGGAACACGCCACAATCGCCGCTTCCAGCGAAGAAAATACCTCCGCCCCTTCGAAGCGGCAATCCGGATTGCGGCTGACTACCACGTTGCGTCGTCCCGGCAGCGGCCGGCCGAGTGATTCAAAAGTCTTACGTCCCATAAGGATGGGATGCCCCAGCGTCAACGCCTTGAAGCGCTTCAAATCTTCCGGCAGGCGCCACAAAAGTTTGTTGTCGAGGCCAATGGCATGATTGCGTGCCACGGCGGCGATCAGGGAAATTTGCGGTTTGCTCATGTCAGTTCACTCGATCCTTGCTGTCTGTTGTTCCGGTTCGGTTACAACCAGATTGCCCAATTCCGCCAGCGGCGGCAATTCGCGCAGGTTGGCCAACCCCAAGTCATCCAGAAACTGGCGCGTCGTGGCCAAGAGTTCCGGGCGGCCCGGCACTTCCTTGTGGCCGACTACCTCCACCCAGCCACGCTCGCGCAGTGTCTGCACAATCGGGCTGGCGACCGTCACCCCGCGAATTTCCTCGATCTCGCCCCGGGTGACCGGTTGCCGGTAGGCAATGATCGCCAATGTTTCCATGACCGCACGCGAATAGCGTGGCGGTTTTTCCGGGCTCAAGCGATCCAGGTAGGGCTGCATTTCCGGCCGGGCGCGAAATCGCCAGCCGCTGGCGAGCTTCACCAGCTCCACGCCCCGCCCGGCCCAGTCTACCTGGATCTGAGCCAGCAAGGCCGTGAGTGAATCCGTGCTGATTTCTTCGGCAAACAGCCTCTTCAGCTCGGAAAGCGGCAAGGGCGCATCGGCGACCAGCAGCGCGGTCTCCACGATTCGCAGATCGAGGGTCTGTTTGCGTCGGGTCATTCCTCATCTCCCAAGCCTGCCAGGCGTGCATAAATGGGTAAACCGGCGGCTTCCTGGGTCACGGCAATCATCTTTTCCTTCACCAATTCCAGCAATGCCGTGAAAGTGACCACCAGCATCGGCACGCCGCGCGCGTGATCGAACAGATCGACAAAATCCACATAACGCCCGCCCGCCAGCGCCTTGAGGATATGGCTCATCTGTTCGCGCACCGATAGCTCGTCTGCCCGCACCGTATGGTGGCGCTTGTTTTTGGCGCGGGAAAGGATCGTCAGCCACGCCGCTTTCAGATCGCCCGGATCGACTTCGGGCAAGTTCAACATAGCCTCTTTCTCGAACACCACTGCAGCCCAGGCAAAATCACGCCCGGCCTGCGGTAATTGATCGAGCTCGAAGGCTGCGAGTTTCATCTGCTCGTATTCGAGTAGGCGGCGTACCAGTTCCGCGCGCGGGTCGTGACCGTCTTCCTGCGTTTGAGCCGGCTTAGGCAGCAACAGGCGCGACTTGATCTCGATCAGCATTGCCGCCATCAGCAGGTACTCGGCAGCGAGTTCCAGGCGGCTCGTCTGCATGGCCTCGACATACTGCATGTACTGCGCCGTGACCGCCGCCATCGGAATATCGAGGATGTCGAGATTCTGGCGCCGGATCAGGTAAAGCAGCAGATCGAGCGGGCCTTCAAACGACTCGAGCAGTACCCGCAGCGCATCGGGCGGGATATAGAGATCGTGCGGCAACTCCCGCAGCGGCTCGCCAAAGAGATGCGCCAGCGGTTCGGGCAGAGCTGTCTGTGGGGCGTTCATCTGCGGATACTTATCCTACGAGCGCCGGATCTTTTTTTCTCCCGGCGCAGGCAATTTACCCGAGTAAGAAACCAAGAGCAGCAGCCCGGCCAGGATCAGCATGGATGGAATCAATAGCCGCCATCCCAAGCCATGGTGCTGGTGCAGATAAAATGCCCCCCCGGCCGCAATCAACAGCGGCCCCTTGACGACGGACGACGTGTTGAACCCCTCAAGCATCAGTACCAGGATGCCGGCACTGGCCAGCCCCAGAATCACGATCCAGTTGGCTTCCGGAAACAGATGCAATTCATTCAGCAACCAGCCCGCGCCAACCACGACCAGAGCGATGGGAAAAAAAGAATTGCGCATGCTGCCTCCTTGCGGCACTGTGTTCAGATACTGGCCCCGCCCAACGAAACTTGCTGCTTAACTGTAGCTCAACCCCATCGCTTCCTTGACATCGCGCATCGTTTCCTTGGCGACCTCGCGGGCACGTTCGCAACCATCGGCCACGATGCGTTTCACCAGCATCGGGTCTTCCAAGTACGGTTGGGCACGCTCGAACATCGGTTTTTGTTCGGCCAGCACGCCTTCGATCACCGGCTGCTTGCAATCCAGACAGCCAATGCCGGCGCTCTTGCATCCCGCAACGACCCAATCCTTGACCGACGCATCCGAATACACCTGATGCAACTGCCACACCGGGCACTTTTCCGGATCGCCCGGATCATTGCGGCGCACCCGTGCCGGATCAGTCGGCATCTGGCGAATTTTCTTGCTTACCACCTCGGCGTCTTCGCGCAGGCTGATGGTGTTGTTGTAGGACTTGGACATCTTGTTGCCATCGAGGCCCGGCATGCGCGAAGCCGCGGTCAGCAGCGGCCGGGATTCGGGAAGGATCATCTTGCCGCCGCCTTCCAGGTAGCCGAAGAGGCGTTCACGATCACCGAGGCTGACGTTCTGGCTGTCGGCGAGCAAGGCGCGTGCTGCCTCGAGCGCTTCCACATCGCCATCCTGCTGGTAACGCGTGCGCAGTTCTTCGTAGAGCTTGCCCTTCTTGCCGCCGAGCTTCTTGACCGCAGCCTCGGCCTTTTCCTGATAGCCCACTTCCTTGCCGAATACGTGGTTGAAGCGGCGCGCGACTTCGCGGGTCAGTTCGACGTGCGGCACCTGATCTTCGCCGACCGGCACCAGATTGCCGCGATACAGCAGAATATCGGCGGCTTGCAGCAGCGGATAGCCGAGGAAGCCGTAGGTACCCAGATCCTTGTGGCTCATCTTTTCGATCTGGTCTTTGTAGGTCGGCACGCGTTCCAGCCACGACAACGGCGTGACCATCGACAAGGCCAGATGCAGTTCGGCATGCTCAGGCACGCGGCTCTGAATGAAGATCGTTGCTTGCGCCGGATCGACACCCGATGCCAGCCAATCGATCACCATGTCCCAGGTGCTTTTTTCGATGCCGCTGACATCGTCGTAGCTCGTGGTCAACGCATGCCAGTCGGCCACCATGAAGAAGCACTCGTATTCGCTTTGCAGCTTGACCCAGTTCTTGACCACGCCGTGGTAATGCCCCAAATGGAGCTTGCCGGTGGGGCGCATGCCAGAGAGAACACGATCGGGATACATTTAATAGTTCCTTGATTTCAAATGGTTATCAGAGAATGAGGCGAATGAGGCCATAACCCAGCCGAACCAGCGGCATCATCAGTGTGCCCAGCACGCCGAAAGCCATCAGGCCGATCAAGATATACATGCCATAAGGCTCAATACGGGAAAATTTCCATGCCAGATCCCGTGGCAACAGGGAGACCACGACACGGCCGCCGTCCAGTGGCAGAAGAGGCAGCAAATTAAGCGCCATCAGCGAGATATTGATGATGATTCCCGCCTCGCCCATCCGTGCCAACGGTTCCGCATAGGTATTGTCGCCCAATGCGATGGCAAGCTTGATCAGCAACGCCCAGAAAAATGCCATCGCCAGATTGGAAGCGGGTCCGGCCAGCGCCACCCAGAGCATGTCCTGCTTGGGACGGCGCAAGGCATCAAAATTGACCGGTACCGGTTTGGCCCAGCCGAAGATAAAACCGCCGAGCCACAGGCAGAGCAGCGGCAATAGCACAGTGCCAAACGGATCGATATGCTTGAGCGGGTTGAGCGAGCAGCGTCCGAGCATCCACGCCGTCTTGTCGCCAAAGTGTTTGGCCGCAAAAGCATGCGAAGCTTCGTGCACGGTAATGGCAAACAGCACGGGCAAGGCCCAGATGGCAATTTTCTGTATCAGGTCTTCCATCTTTTTCCTGGGGTATGTTGAGTCAACAGCGAGGTGGAATTACAAGCCGAACGGCACGGCACTGCCCTGCCCTTGTCGCACCAGGACCGGTGCGCCTTCGGAAAGATCAATCACCGTGGTTGGATCCATTCCGCAAAAGCCGCCTTCAATGATCAAATCGACACTGTTTTCCAGACGGTCCCGGATCTCCCACGCATCAGACATGGGATGTTCCTCATCGGGCATCAACAGTGAGGATGACAGCATCGGCTCGCCCAACTCTTCCAGTAAAGCCAGCGCCACCGGATGTTGCGGCACGCGCAGGCCGATCGTTGATTTCTTGGGATGCCACAAGCGACGCGGGACTTCCTTGGTCGCCAGCAGGATAAAGGTATACGGGCCAGGCGTCGTGCTCTTCAGCAGACGAAATACTTGATTGTCGACTCGCGCATAACTGCCCAGTTCGGACAGATCACGGCAGGCCAGGGTGAAGTGGTGTTTTTCATCGAGCTGACGGATGCGGCGAATGCGCTCCATGGCGGCCTTGTCGTCAAGCTGGCAGCCCAGCGCATAGCACGAGTCGGTGGGGTAAACCACCAAGCCGCCGGCACGGATGATTTCCACGGCCTGTTTGATCAGGCGCGGTTGCGGTGTTTCCGGGTGTATCGAGAAAAATTGGGCCATGGGTCGTTATTCTACGGGCTTGTGCGGTGCAGGGAAACCGGGCAACCAGCGTGTCCACACCGGCTCGCAGCCAAAAGGCAAGTCGCCATTCAGTCCGGGTTCGCGCGCGCCCTCGTTGGTGGCATGATAATCACTGCCGCAAGAGGCTAGATAACCATGCTCTTTGGCAAGCCGGCCGAAACGCGATACATCTGCGGCGCCATGGCAACCGGAAGCCACTTCCAGCGCAGTGCCGCCCAGTCGCTTGAATTCGATCAGCAACACGCGCAACGTTTCCGGCCCCATTTCGTAGCGTCCCGGGTGCGCCAGTAAGGCCACGCCGCCCGCATCGGTAATCCACGCCACCGCTTCGTGCAGGCGTGCCCACTCATGCTCCACGAAGCCCGGCATGCCCGGTTTCAGGTACTTATAGAACACCGAGCGCACATCCTTGGCCTTGCCGATTTCAACGATGTAGCGGGCAAAATGGGCACGGCTGATCATTTCCGGGTTTTCCGCGTATTTGCGTGCGCCCTCGAGTGCGTCTGGAATCCCGACCTTGGCCAACGATTCGGCCATGCGTTCGGCCCGTTCCCAACGCCCGGAACGCACCGCCTCCAGGCCTTGCTTGAGCGCAGCATTTTCCGGATCGAACCCGAGTCCAACCACGTGCAGAATATGTTTCCCCCAACTGACCGAAATTTCCACCCCAGTGACAAACGGCATGCCGAGCTGATTGGCTTCGTCTGCCGCTTCTGCGAGGCCGCGCAGGTCATCGTGGTCGGTCAGGGCAAATAACTGGCAGCCGCGCGAATGCGCGAGCCGCACCACCTCGCGCGGCGACAATAAACCGTCGGATACAGTTGAATGGCAATGCAAATCAACCGGGATCATTTCTTCGGTTTTTCCGTGTGAATAATCTTGAAGACAAGCACCGCGCCGGCCAGGAGCAGTGTGACCATATTGGGCAGCACCAGCGGCCAAGCACGGGTCCATAGCGCGTAAATTAGCCAGAGCAGCACACCGAACACGAACAGGGTATACATGCCCAGCGAGATATCCTCGACCGAACGCGTTCTCCAGACCCGGATCACCTGGGGCAAGAAAGAAATGGTCGTACAGAATCCTGCCAAATGACCTACATAATCCGGATTGATCATGCCGGGAATACTCCAGTGGAAAGATAGCGATCGCCCCTATCGCACACGATGGATACGATCACGGCATTTTCAACTTCACTCGATAGCCGCAAGGCTGCCGCCAGCGCTCCGCCCGAGGATATCCCGGCAAAGATGCCTTCCTCGCGTGCCAACCGGCGCGTGGTTTCTTCGGCCTCGGCTTGCGTGACTTCCATGATGCGGTCGAGCTTGGAAAAGTCGCAAATGGCGGGCACATATTCGACTGGCCATTTGCGGATGCCCGGAATCTGCGCGCCGTCGCAAGGCTGAACCCCAACAATCTGGATTGCGGGATTTTGCTGCTTCAAAAAACGCCCCACGCCCATCACGGTACCGGTGGTGCCCATGCTGGAAACAAAATGCGTGATCTGCCCGCCGGTATCGTGCCAGATTTCCTGGCCCGTGGCTTCATAATGGGCAAGCGGATTATCCGGGTTGGCGAACTGATCAAGGATACGCCCCTGCCCGGCATCCACCATCGCCTGCGCCTGATCGCGCGCGGCTTCCATGCCCTCGCTCAGGATCACTTCGGCGCCATAGGCCTTCATAGTCTGAATGCGTTCGATACTGGCATTTTTCGGCATCAGCAATACCATGCGGTAGCCCATCATTGCCGCCGCCATCGCCAGCGCAATACCGGTATTGCCCGAGGTCGCTTCGATCAGCGTATCACCGGGCCTGATCTCACCGCGCTCTGCGGCATGGCGAATCATGGCAAACGCGGGCCTATCCTTGACCGACCCGGCCGGATTGTTGCCTTCCAGCTTGACCAAAACGATGTTGGAGGTCGCGCCGGGAAGGCGCTTCAGCTTAACCAGCGGCGTGTTGCCAATAAAATCTTCGAGATACTTGTACATGTGCCATTTCCTGTGGATCCCACATTATACGGGCTTGTGGAAGCCCTGCTCCGGACACTTTGCACTGAGGCAGTCAATAAATGTATTTTTCACAAGGGGTTAGCCGTGACCCGCTTCTGCGAAAAATATTCAGAAAGAGAATGATGTGACCATACAGGCCGGTGAAAATTCTGCCATCGGCACCGTACTGTAAATTACTGCGGGTCTGGCAATATCCGCCTGCGAGGAACTATTTACCGCTTGTACAGGTCACTGCGAATCATTATTATTTTCTTTGAATTTTGTTTGCCGCACCCACTTTGGAGAAACCGTGCATGAAAAAAACTGCCCTGTTGTTTTGTTCAGTCTTGCTGGCCACTGCGCTTTCGGCCACGGCCCAGGCGGACAATGAAGTCAAAACCACAATGAAATCCATAGGGAAGAGTTTTGGCACGGCAGAAAAAACGGATGATCTTGCCGTTATAAAAGCTGAACTGGCTACTTTGCGCGAATCCGTTACCCAGGTTCAGAAACTTGTTCCGGAGCACCTGAAGAACCAACCCGCCGACAGCGCTGACCGCAAGCTTTACACTGAAGGGCTCGCCAAGCTGCTGACTCAAATCGATGCCGCCCAAGCTGCTGCCAATAGCGGCAAACTTGGCGAGACCAAAGTCGCACTCGCCAATTTGAAAGCAACGCGGAATGAGTACCACAAGAAATTGAAGCCCTGATATGCAGCAGTGACGGGGTCACGGCACCCCGTCAAAAGTTCGCAGGAAAAAGCAGCCCCAGCAACAAGACACCCGCGATGGCATACCCCGCGGCCAGTAAATCATCCAGCATCACGCCCAAACCACCCGGCACACGGGCATCCAGCCAGTTGATTGGCCACGGTTTCCAGATATCAAAACACCGGAACAGGGCAAAAGCAGCCAGCCAGCCTGGCAGTGTGGCGGGTGCAGCAGCCAACACCAGCCACATGGCCACGATTTCGTCGATCACGATACCGCCGTGATCATGTACGCCAAGATCATGGCAGGTTTTTTGTGCGGCCCAGATGCCCAACAGGAAAGCAGGAAGGCACAGCGCAACGATCACGATGGGCGGAAGCAGGTACACCAGCAAGCCATACAGCGGCAATGCAGCAAGGGTGCCAAAAGTTCCCGGGGCTTTGCGGGCGAGGCCACTGCCAAACCCCAGGGCGATGAAGTGCGCCGGATGATTCAGCAGGAAAGCGCGGTCAAGGCGCACAAGTGGACAAGTGGTCACGGACGGTTCAGGCAAAATGATCAAATCCGGCATGCGACAAAACCAGCGGTTCGCCACAGGAATCCAGTACGCGCACACCCTGCCCGGCTACCAGCCGGCCAACCCGCGTCAGCGATAACCCGGTTGATATCTTGAGTGCTTCAATCGCATCGCGCTGTGCGGCTGGTGCAGAGAAACACAATTCATAATCATCGCCGCCCGCCAGAATGGCCTCTTGCAGCAAATCAGGCGGCAAATCGCTGAGCACATACGGGTAAGGAACACAGGAGAGTTCAATCTCCGCGCCGCAACCAGAACGCTCGCACAAATGCCCTGCATCGGCCAGCAAACCGTCGGAGATATCCAGTGCGGCGCTGGCCAAGCCGCATAACTGCCGGCCCAGCGCCACGCGCGGCACCGGCAAATCCAGCCGGACTTCGCATTGCGCAAAAATATTGGGTGGCAGAATGGTGCGACCTTGCCGGTGCATGACCGCCGCCGCAGCAGCACCGAGCGGGCCGGAGACCCACAGGTCATCGCCTGGCAGCCCGCCACTGCGCAGCAAAGCCGCTCCGGCTTCAACCTCCCCCATAATCTGGATAGAGATGGTCAGCGGGCCACAGGTAGTATCGCCGCCGATCAGGGTCACGCCGTGTTCTTCCGCCATGGCCCGAAGGCCGCGGCTGAAGGCTTCGAGCCAGCGCGTATCGATTTGCGGCAAGGCCAGTGCCAGGGTAAACCAGCGCGGGACGGCACCCATTGCCGCCATATCGGAAAGATTGACTGCAAGAACCTTGCGTCCAAGGCAATCGGGATCCACATCTGCGAAGAAGTGCCGGCCTTCCACCAGCATGTCGGCCGAAATTGCCAGCTGCTTGCCCGGCGCCACACTCACCAACGCGGCATCATCGCCCACGCCAAGCTCGGCATTGGATGCAGGCCAGTCGAAATAGCGGGCAATCAGCTGGAATTCGTTCATGACGGATGGATTTTATGCGCCCTGACGCTTGGCACGCACACCTTCGATTTCCTGCGCGCGAACAACTGCGGCGAGCTTGTCGAGCACGCCGTTGACGAACTTGTGGCCGTCAGTGCCGCCAAAGGTCTTGGCGAGCTCAATGGCTTCGTTGACAATCACCGGATACGGCGTTTGCGGCATGTGGATGATTTCATACGCGCCGGCATACAGGATTGCCTTTTCCACCGGGCTGATCTCGACAAACGGGCGATCGATATGCGGCGCCAGCGCAACCGTCAAACCTTCCACTTCCTTGACCGCACCAAAGAATACCATGCGGAAGAGCTCTTCATCGGCACGCACGAAACTGGTCGAGCTTTCCTTGATGAAACGCTCGATGCTGCCAACGCTATCCTGCGTCAATTGCCATTGGTAAAGCGCCTGCACGGCAAATTCACGGGCACGGCGGCGCGCGGACTTGACCGGCGGCTTGGTTTTTTGCGGCTCGCTCATGTTAGCGGATCACCTTGAGTAGATTGGCCATTTCCACGGCAACACGCGCGGCTTCCCGGCCTTTTTCTGTCATGCGCACTTCGGCTTGCTCATCCGTTTCCGTGGTCAGAATGGCATTGGCAACTGGAACGCCATGATCCAGTG
>Ga0316604_10001056_pt1 | contig 26735 bp, 20 predicted proteins | sample OWC_soil_day20_C_FD_207650 | JGI IMG/M metagenome (GOLD analysis project Ga0316604, IMG submission 207650) | Wetland soil microbial communities from Old Woman Creek delta, Ohio, United States - OWC_soil_day20_CT | ecosystem: Environmental > Terrestrial > Soil > Wetlands | place: USA: Ohio...
AGAAGAACCAAGGTTGTAGGAATATTCCCCAGCATGGATTCTTATATTCGACTAGTGACTAGTTATTTGATTGAGTACAGCGAAGACTGGTCTAGTGGTCGTTCCTATATTAACCCGAAAATAATCAATGCGATTCAACAGGCACATGATCAGGCGGCATAATCCTTGAGGAGTCAAGATGGATTTTGCGAACATTTATTGACACTATCGACAAGGAGGGGTGTCGCTTTTTTTCTGTTTATTAAGGGAAGGCGGCTTGCCAATAAGATGATGCCCAGAGATCAATACAACGATATATAGTTGCGGGCAGGTCTCTCACTCATTAGAATTTTGTGTATACGCTGCAATGACAGTTTTTGCCGGTGGTGCGCTAGGCTTGTATAAGAATAACTTACTCATTCATGAATCTACTGGGGGTGCGTGCCATGAACTCAAAAATGATAACAGGGATAAATGCATTTGAATTGCGTCGGCGGGCTGAAGAAATAGATAAGGAAGAGGGTCGAAAAGCACCTGAAGTTATGGGGGTGCTTTTACCTAAAGCTGCGTCACAATTGATCCAAGAGTTGCGGCTGTATGATATTGAGCTGGAAATGCAGAACAAGGAACTACTCCGAACTCAATTTGAGCTTGAAGGTTTGTGTGGAAAATATTTTGACTTGTATGATTTGGCACCGGTCGGTTATCTTACGATAAGCGAAAAGGGACTGATCTTGGAAGTCAATCGCACCTTCGTTGCCCTGCTTGGGGTTGAAAAAGAAGTTTTATTAAATCAACATTTGAATCGATTCATCTTCTGTGAAGATCAAGACATGTTCCATCTTTGGCGAAAACGAATTTATAAAACGGGGGTATCGGAGTCGCAAGAATTGCGTTTGATGAAAAAAGACGGTACGGACCTCTGGGTGCGGATGGATGCAAACTTGGCTCAGGACAATGGTGGAGCAACCGTTGTTCGCGCGGCAATGAGCATTATTGATGAGCGGAAACGTGCAGAAGAAGCGTTAAAGAAGACGGCGGAGCGATTTGCCACTGGTGCAGCGATTCGAATGATTATTGATCCACGAGATGGGCGCATTATTGATATTAATGATGCTGCAGTGGATTTTTACGGATATTCCGCCGATGAGCTGAAGCACTTGCACATTTTCGACATCAATATAACGTCAATTGATGAAGCTGTAGCGAAACCGATCGAGACAGCGGATGCTGATACAAAATCGCCCATATTTCAACATCGGAAAAAGGACGGTTCAATCAAATTTGTGGAAGTATATTCAAGCCCCATTCGAATGGGGAGCGATGAGTTGATCCACTCTATTGTCATTGATGTATCCGCAAGGGAAAATATGGAAGAAGATCTGCGGATAAGCGCTGAACGTCTGGCGAGAGTCATGGAGGCTTCCGGTGCAGGAATCTGGGATCGGGACTTAAAAACCAATAAGGTATTTGTTGATAGCAAGTGGAAGGCTATGCTCGGGTATAAAGAGTGCGAGATGGAGGAGTATGATGAAAAAGAGTGGCAAAGTCGCAAGCCTCCTCAAGACCGCAGACGTTTCCAGCAGGCTGTCGAGGATGCGCTGAAGAGTAAACTGAATAAATTTGAAGTTGAATACCGCGTAAAACATAAGGATGGAAACTACAGATGGATTAGAACTATCGGAAAAATTACTTTCGATGAAAATCACCAGCCGGTACGATTGACAGGAACTAACGTCGATATCACGGATAAGAAAATGCTTGTGGATTTGCAGTTTGAAAGTGAAAAGAGGCTGAAATACTTTGCCCAGGCAGTGCCTGATATTAGTTTTATCATAGACGAAGACGGAGTGTTTCTTGAAGTTTTCGGATCTGACGAGAAGCTGTTTCCTTTCCCCAAAAAAAATATTCGTGGACGAAGAGTTGCGGAAGTATACCCCGCTGCGATGGCAAATAAGCTAATGGATGACATCAGATTGTCCATAGACAGCAACTCTATACTGCGGACCGAACATATAGTTGAAGTTGCGAAGGGCCGTTTGTTTCTTGCAGGACGTGTGAGCCCCATGCATTGCAGCGCTAAAGGGAAAAAACTTGTGGCCTTGGTATTACAGGACTTTACTGAGCGTTGGGAAGCTGAGATCTTGCTTCACGCATCTTACCAAATGCGGCGTAAAAGTGATTTTCTGAATGATCTCGTAAACGGAAAAATCACTCTGGATGATGCGGCAACGGATTTTGCGACGAAGATAGGCTTGAGCTTTTTTCAGCCAATGTACTGTTGTGTAGTGAGTTGTGAACAGCTTTTATCCCCCGATAAAAAGAATAGAGTTATTCTTTCGGATATACCGGCCAGGAAAGACATGATCATTGCAGCAATCGAAGATGAAAAAGGCCGAATTATATGGGATTGCCGCGATGTAATAGGGATTATATATTTAGTAAAAGAACAAATTCAGGATGGTAAGCTGCATAGCATCGAAGCGGCGCAACGCCTACAGGAACGGATAGGTAAAATAGATCCGGCACTGGAGGTTCTCATTGGGATCGGCGATGTTGGCGAAGGAACCGATGGTTTGCGAAAAAGCTTCCAGCAAGCCTCAAACGCACTGCTTGCGACGCGGCGCAGAGTCGGAAAAAACGGAAATGTTTCGCATTATCGCGATCTGGGAATATTGCAATTGCTTGCGCAAGCAGGTGATAGTGAGAATTCCAAGGAATTTATCAGGACAAACATTGGCAAGATTATCGATTATGACCGTGAAAAAAGATCCGAGTATTTGTTGACACTTGAAAGGATTTTGGAAAGCAGCACTCTCAAAGATGCTGCGCAGGAATTGTTTTTACATCCCAATACGCTATTGTTTCGCAAACGGCGGATTGAAAAACTGCTGAGCATCTCCCTTGACGACTTTGAAACAAGGGTAGCACTTATTGCTGCAGTCAAGTTATATAAGTTGGGGAATTAATACTGCTTTTTCAATAGGCCAGGCATTGTGTGTTGAACACAATGCCTGGCCTATTTTGTTGTTAATGTGTGTTGTGCGCCGACAATTGAAGAGGTGGGTCAGATGCAATAGTCTACAGATATAAGGTTCTCCCAAATGAGATATGGTTATGAAAAAATGTTCAAGAGCGGAGGGGTTCATTATGCCAAAGGACTGCTGGATTGAAGAATTTGCATCGATTTTGCGGGTGGGCACAGAGAATGAGCGGACAGCAATCTTTGAAAAATTGGTCGAAATTGGGAATGATGTCGCGCTGTTTCTATTAATAAGCGCATTACCGCAGGAGAAATCTGCCTATGTACGCCGTAAGATAGTATCACTGCTCGGCACAAAAAAAGATTCATTAGTCGTTACTCTAGTAATACCTCTTCTGTCGGCACGTGAAGCACCTGTGCGTGGCATGGCGCAGGAAATTTTGGTGAGCCTGGGCAGTCTTGCAATTGAAGGCTTGACCGACCTAATGCTTGACGATTCGCGGGATGTTCGTAAACAAGCCGTGGATGTGCTGGCGAAAATTCCTGGCGATTGTTCATTTGAACTGTTGATAGAGGGTCTGGAAGATTCGGACCTTATTGTGGTTATCGGCTGTATCGAAGCTCTTGGACAGCGAGGCGACAAGCGTTCAGTGGCGCCTCTGGCGGCAATCTTGAAAACCTTTCCTTCAACTTGGGTTGGATTTTCAATCATCCAGGCTCTGAACGCTCTGGGCGATGAGGGAAATATAGCTGTTATGAATGAGTATATGGCCTCGGTCAAAATACCGGGCGAGCGAACTGGATGAAGCCGCTGCCCGAATACCTTTCCTCCATACCTGGCATGGGTGGGGCCACAATTCTGGGTGATGACCGGGTGGCTCTGGTGCTCAATCCGCATTGAAAAGGAGAAAATGGATATGATTAAAGCCTTGTTTGACAATGCGAACGACGGCATTTACATACTTGACTTTGACACAGGCCAATTGACTGACATAAATAGAAAAGCCTGCGAAATATACGGCTATCCCAAAGAAAAACTGCTTGCAGTAAATTTTTATGCTATTGAAACAGGCGAACCTCCGTATTCAGGCAACGAAATCCGGCAGTGGGTTTCATTGGCCGCAGAGGGAGAACCGCAGCTGTTTGAATGGCTGCATAAACATAAGGACGATAATGCATTGTGGTTGGAAGTTTATCTCAAACGGGCTACAATCGCTGATGAAGACAGGATTATTGGCGTTGTGAAGGATATTTCGGCGCAAAAAAACGTTGAGGAAAAACTAAATCGGGTAACTGTGGAGAATGAACGATTGGCTTATAGCGATCTGCTAACCGGTCTGCCAAACCAGGCCCGCATGAATGTGTGGATGGAGCGGGAGTTGGCCCCTGCGAGGCGTCAGGAAGCGGCTGGTGCGCTTTTGTCTATAGACTTGGATAACTTGAAAACAGTAAATGAAACTTTTGGGCATAGCGCCGGCGCTGGAGTGATTGTCACCGCATCCACCTATATCGTAGCAGCGGTTGATGATAATGGTTGGGTAGCTCGGATAAAAGGGGCTGAATTTATCGTTCTTTTGCCTGGAGTTATCGACAGACAAAAGGTGTCCGACATCGCAGATAAAATTATTGCGGTACTTGGCTGTGAATATGAAGTGTTAGGTGAATATTTTCATATGACAGCCAGTGCAGGCGTTGCATTATACCCCGAAGACGGAGTAACTGCCGATGAGATATTGAAAAATGCCGATACCGCACTGCACGCGTCCCAAAGAAGCGGCAGGGCCAGGTGGCAGTTCTATAACACAGAAATGAACAAGGGCGCCTATGGGAAGCTGGTGATGGAGAAATATCTTCGACGTGCATTGGATAATGGGGAGTTGAGCCTTCGTTACCAGCCCCAGCTGAGTATTGATAGATCGATCAGAGGATTTGAAGCGCTATTGCGCTGGAAAAGCCCGTATTATGGAATGGTATCGCCGATTGAATTCATCCCCTTGGCAGAAGAGGTCGGACTGATAGCTTCCATCGGTAATTGGGTGATGGAAGAATCGTGCCGCTTCGCCCGGAAATTGAAGGACAAGGGTTTTAAAGGCCTGCGGGTTGCCGTTAATGTTTCTCCCCGACAATTGGAGGATATTGGATTTATGTCCAAGGTGGAACTCGCCATACAACGCGCCGGTATAAGTCCGGCAATGATGGAGATAGAGATTACCGAAAGCGTAATAATTGAAGGAATGGCTGATAGTGCGCGCAAATTGGATCAAATTAAATCAATGGGAATTGGGTTGGCATTGGATGATTTGGGGAAGGGATATTCATCTTTGGGATATCTCAAAATGTTGCCGGTAGACACTTTGAAGATTGATAAATCATTTGTGGACTTAATAATTACGGATAAACGGAAAGCCTCAATGATTGGGTCGATAATCAATATGGCCCATGCCCTGGACATGGTGGTGGTGGCGGAAGGGGTGGAGCAGGAAGCACAGCTTAGGCATCTGGATAGATGTCGTTGCGATTTTGTGCAGGGTTATCTCTTGAGTCATCCGCTTTCGGAAGCGGACGCGATGGCTTTTCTGACTACGAAGGAAGCTTATCGGTCAAAAACCCAATCAGGTAACTTGTTGGCCGCAAACGAGTGAAAAATGCTTTATTGCACGTGAACTTTTCGAAGATGTGCAAAGAGAAAATTAATAAGTAATAGGAGAATGAAGATGATCTTTTTTGAATGGCCAGAAACATACTTGACCAATATTAGTAAATTTGATACCCAACATCAGAAGTTGGTGTCTTTGATTAATGCTTTATATGTTGATTTAGTCAGTTGCCAAAACATTAGTCAAAAACAGCCTGTTATTGTGGAAGCGCTTTTAGAGCTAATAGCCTATAGCTTTTACCATTTTGAGGCCGAAGAAGAACTCATGATTCTATACGAATACCCAGGGTATATGGGGCACAAGGAAGAGCACGATCAATTTAAACAACAAGTTTCGCAATTTGTGAAGGAACAAAGTGAAGGAACCTTGATCCTGTCATTCCCTATCCTGGTTTTTTTGAAGGATTGGCTTACTTCCCATGTTCTAACTACAGACATGCAATACGGTCCCTACCTTAATGAAAGAATGTAAAATGATGCCCAAGTTCATATAGGTATGTGAAATTTTCTGTAGCAAAATCGGTCTGACACTATCGGTTTGAGGATACGAAATGAGGGGGATTCACAATGAAAAGTATTCAGATGAAACTCACGGTCACCATTCTTGCAATTTTTTTAGTGGCGCTCAGCGTGTTGGGAGGGCTCAACTACTGGAAGGCGCGTGAAATCATCGCGAAAAGCGTAACGGAAGATATGGAGAAACTGGCGGCGAGTTCTGCCGGAGAAGTCGGCGATTGGTTGGGTGCTAGAAAAATGGAAATTGAAATGATGTCCGTAGCACCAGTAGTCCAAAGCGGCAACCTAGAGGCAATTGTTCCTTTCATGGCTAGTGCCATTTCGGCGAATAAAGTTTACGACGGTATAAACTATGCGGGTCCGAGTGGTCTTGCGTATAATTCAGTCGGCGGAACTTTCAACGTGGCCGAAAGACCATATTTTAAACAAGCCATGCTGGGTGGGGAGATCTCGATTAGCGACCCATTGGTAGCCAAAGACACCGGTCACATGGTGACTGTGGTGGCTATTCCGGTCAAGGTTGGCGGCAAAGTCACTGGGGTGGTGTTTGCCGGCGTCAATATGGAGAGCCTCGCCAAGAAAGTGCTGGCCGTGAAGGTTGGGCAGACCGGTTACGCCATGGTGGCGCAACGAGACGGGCTGACCATAATCCACCCAGATAAAGAAGTGGCCATGAAATTCAATGCGTTGACAGATCCTAAAGCCGACCCAGGACGGAAAAATCTTATCGAGCGAATAGCAAAAGGCGAAAAGGGAATGTCAACTATACAGGCAATGGGCGTTGACAGATATTACTCATATGCGCCAGTTCCAGGAGTTACTTGGGGATTGGCAGTGACAGTACCTGTTGCGGAAGTGACAGGCGCCGTATCCGCGCTTAAGAACATTACATTGCTAACTCTCTTCACCGTGCTGATTTTAACTGCGATCTTCATTGCCTGGTTCGCCCGGCGCATCGCCAAACCTATCCAGGCGTTGGAGGGTGCGGCCAACCGGATTGCCGGCGGCGACCTCACTCTGGCCAAAATGAATGTTCATGCCAACGATGAAATTGGCCGCTTAGGGCAGGCCTTTGAAAAGATGACCCATAACCTGCGGGGACTGATCAAACAAGTAAGCAGCGCCACTGAGCAACTTGCTGCGTCTTCGGAGGAAATGACCGCTAGTGCACAGCAGTCGGCAGAGGCGTCGGGCAGCATCGCCGGTTCCATCCAGCAGATCGCTCATGGTAGCGAAAAACAGGTGACCGCAGTCAACGACACTTCCGCCATTGTGCAGGAAATCGCTGCGACCATGGAGGAAGTCGCCGCCACAGCGGGCGAGATGACAACGATGTCGGAACAGACTGCCAAAGTGTCGCTGGAAGGAAAAACATCGGTTGACCGGGCAGTGACCCAGATGGGCGCGGTCAGCGTAGGTGCTAAACAGGCGCAAACTGCGGCGGTGGAACTCAAGGCAAGTTCTGCGAAAATCGGCGAAATCGTGGGTTTGATCTCGACCATCGCCGGACAGACGAACCTGTTGGCGCTGAACGCCGCTATCGAAGCGGCGCGGGCAGGGGAACAGGGACGAGGTTTCGCCGTCGTGGCGGATGAAGTCCGCAAACTGGCTGAGCAGTCCGAAGCTGCGGCTCGTCAGATCAAAACTCTCGTCGGCAGCAATCACGATAGTATAGGCAAAGTGGTCGGCGCGATCGATGTCGCCATCCAGGATATCACGCAGGGCGTGGAACTGGTCAATGTGGCCGGCGCTAACTTTGGGGCCATAAATGGCCAAATCCGTCAGGTTACCGATCAGGTCAGCATCATTGCCAAAGCCATTGGTGAGGCTGCTGTGGGCAGCCAACGCATTGTCAGCTCGATCAAGGAAGTCGAGAGTGTCAGCCGCAATGCCGCTGCTGAAGCCCAGACCGTGTCGGCGGCGACCGAAGAACAGTCCGCGTCGATGGAAGAAATCGCCGCCTCCAGTCAGTCACTGGCAAAGCTTGCCACTGATCTACAGGCAGCAGTATCCAAGTTCCGGATATAGGGGGAGTGAATATGGCTTCCGATGTACAACTTGTAATTTTTAAACTGGCGAATGAAGACTATGGGCTACCCATTAGCAAAGTGCAGGAAATCAACCGGATGGTGGCGGTGACTAAACTGCCCAACTCTCCGGAGTTCATGGAAGGGATCATCAATTTGCGCGGCAGGATTATTCCGGTGCTGGACCTTCGCAAGCGATTCGGGTTCAATACCCGGGAGTACCAGGAAGATACGCGCATCATTGTAGTGGATATATCAGGACAGACGGTCGGACTAATTGTTGACGCCGTCCACGAGGTGGCAAAGATACAAGGCGATTGCATCGAACCGCCACCGCCGACTTTTGTCATTGATTCCCAGTTCGTGCAGGGAATTGGCAAACTTGATGGGACTTTGGTGATTATACTCGATATTGACCATATTATCACTTAGCAGCAGAGCGTATAGCAAAAGCGATTGCGACCGATTAAAACAGATCCAAAACCCGAAACCTACGAAAAGAAGGAAGGGGTTATTTACAATGAAAAGCATTCAGATGAAATTAACGGTTACCATTCTGGCGATCGTTTTAGTGTCGCTCAGTACATTAGGCGGCCTCAATTATTGGAAGGCGCGTCAGATTGTTTCGGAAAACATGGTTAAGGAAATTATGTCCCAGGCGCAAGGCGCCGCCGGTGATGTCAATGACTGGCTGGAGGGGCGAAAACTTGAAGTCGCGGGAATTGCGTCGGCGTCAGTTCTTCAAACAGGAAATTTAGAATTGATTGTTCCTTTTTTAGTAAGTACACTCAAAGCCAATGGCCGTTATGACTCCTTGGGTTATATTGCGCCAACCGGTATTGCTCACGATTCACAGGGGGTGAAAATTGACCTCAGCGCACGCGCCTATTTCCAGAAAGCCATTAAAGGGGAAGCCGCCATTTCAGATCCGGTGGTTTCTCCAGCTACTGGCGGTCTGGTTGCGGTAGTGGCAGTACCAATAAAAACTGAAGGAAAAGTGACGGGCGTTCTCTTCGGCGCCATGAGCCTTAACGAGCTCGCGAAAAAAGTATCGATGGTGAAATTCGGTCAAACCGGCGCTGCGTATGTGCTAAAGGGAGATGGCCTGACAATAGCCAATCAGAATAAAGACTTGGTGATGAAGGATAATCCGCTTAAGAACGAAAAATTGCCTGCGTCACTTCGCGCGGCAACCCAGCGGATGGTGAAAGGCGAAACAGGAACTGCCATTTACGAGTATAACAATGTAGAAAAAATGGTAGGGTTTGCACCGATCACTACGGTTGGTTGGAGCTTGGCGGTTAGTTTGCCGGTGGCAGAAGCAACAGACGTCTTGGATACATTGAAGATGATATCGCTAATTACAATCGTTGTTGTATTGATCATCGCAGCGATCTTCATTGCCTGGTTCGCCCGGCGCATCGCCAAACCTATCCAGGCGTTGGAGGGTGCGGCCAACCGGATTGCCGGCGGCGACCTCACTCTGACCAAAATAAATATTACGTCCAATGATGAAATCGGTCGGTTGGGGCAGGCCTTTGAAACGATGACCCAGAACCTGCGGGGACTGATCAAACAAGTAAGCAACGCCACCGAGCAACTTGCGTCTTCTTCGGAAGAACTGACGGCCAGCGCCCAGCAATCGGCGGATGCCTCGGGCAGCATCGCCGGTTCCATCCAGCAGATCGCCCATGGTAGCGAAAAACAGGTGTCCGCAGTCAACGACACTTCTGCCATCGTGCAGGAAATTTCCGCAACCCTGGAGGAAGTGTCCGCCACTGCCGCCGAGATGACGACGATGTCAGAACAGACTGCCAAAGTGTCGCTGACAGGAAAAACCTCGGTTGACCGGGCTGTGACCCAGATGGGCGCGGTCAGCGTAGGCGCCAAACAAGCGCAGACTGCAGCGGTGGAACTCAAGGCAAGCTCCGCGAAGATTGGTGAAATCGTGGGTCTGATCTCGACCATCGCCGGACAGACGAACCTGCTGGCGCTGAACGCCGCCATCGAAGCGGCGCGGGCCGGGGAACAGGGACGAGGTTTCGCCGTCGTGGCGGATGAAGTCCGCAAATTGGCGGAACAGTCCGAAGCTGCGGCTCGTCAGATCAAAACCCTGGTCGGCGGCAATCACGAAAGTATAGGGAAAGTAGTCGGCGCGATCGATGTCGCCATCCAGGATATCACGCAGGGCGTGGAACTGGTCAATGTGGCCGGCGCCAACTTTAGGGCCATAAATGACCAAATCCGACAGGTTACCAATCAGGTTAGCATTATTGCCAAAGCCATTAGTGAGGCTGCTGTAGGCAGCCAGCACATTGTCAGCTCGATCAAGGAAGTTGAAAGTGTCAGCCGGAATGCCGCTGCTGAAGCCCAGACCGTATCGGCGGCGACCGAAGAACAGTCCGCGTCGATGGAAGAAATCGCTGCCTCCAGTCAATCACTGGCAAAGCTGGCCACTGATCTACAAGTGACAGTAGCCAAGTTCCGGGTGTAGGGAGAAGTGAGCTGTTCACGGCAACACTCAAAATGGTGAATTGAATTTTTGGATGAGATTGGTGCATTTGTCATCAATTCTCGGATATCTTATAATAGTTGCCGAAGGGATGGAAAGCAAGCAGTACAGAAGTGAAAAAGTGAGCGCTGCTATTCAAGGGGAATATGAGCAGTGAGCATGCGAACTAGAATATGGCAGGAGACGATAAATGATGCCGCAGTCAAATTTGGTTTTTGAAAAAGCGACGCAGATTCATATGGTTTCAGCAGAAGCCTCAACACTGTATGTGGAGAAACAAGCAGTGTTGGTCCACCGGGTAGGCGAATTGATGCAGTCTGCGCCAAAATTATCCGAATTGATCGGCGATTCTTCACTGGAGGCTGTGTTCGGACAGCACCGCCTTCATGCAAGATTCATGAGCAATGTACTTCGCTTTAACCATTACCGTTTGATGGCCCATATCATCGTCTGGGAATATCGCTCGTTTCATGCCCGGGGATTTTCTTTTGAATATTTTCTCAAGGCGATGCACTACTGGCAACAAGCCATTCATGAGAATCTCAAGCCCAAAGAAGCCGATGAGATCTCCCAGGTGTATCAATGGATGATAGACCACCATGGATACTTCGTTGAACTTGCAGAAGCGGAGGATTACATCCTATTCCCGGTGGCTACCAATAATGCAGACTTAGAGAAGTCGATTCTTTCACTTATGCTGCACGGCGACTATCATGCCTGTTCCGCGATCGCGGAGGAAGTCGTGAAATCGCCAGCTGAACTGGCCGAGTTCTACCTGCAGGTTCTTCAACCGTGTATGGTTGAAATCGGTAATCTGTGGGAAAGCGGCGCTATTTCCGCTGCGCAGGAACATCTGGCAACTGCAATCGTGCACCGGATGACTGCAAGGCTATACACTCAACAGGTGATGAGTAATCCAAGTAAAGGCAAGGCAATCATAACCGCATCTGAAAACGAGCTGCATGACGTTGGAGCTCGTTTTGTTGCGGATATGCTGGAAATGAACGGTTGGCAAGTTGCTTATCTTGGGGCCAATACTCCCCGCAATGATCTGCTTCACATGATACGCGACGTCCAGCCCGACCTGCTTGGCCTAAGTGTGGTTATGCCGTTCAACCTTGTCGATGCGAGTCTTGCCATCGCAGATATTCGAAAAGATGGGGAGTTGCACAAAACGCGGATTATGGTCGGCGGACCAGCCTTTTTGTTCGCACCGGATCTGTGGCGGCAGATTGGAGCCGATGGAATAGCCATGGATGGCGGAGCTGCAGTAACGCTTGCTGACAGATGGTGGGATGAAAGGCAACTCAATGGATGAAAAAAAGATGCCTTCTGTGGAACGAGATCAAGAAGCATGGAACAAGATCGGCCTAATCAACGCGGAATTTACTGCGCTGAATCGTGAACTGGAACAAAAAAATGCGTTGCTCAAACGCTTAAACCAAGAGTTAAAGAGTGAAGTTGCAAGTCGAAAAGAGGCGGAAGAGGCGCTACGGCGTAGCGCCGAAGAGCTGCAGATAAGTGAGGCGAAATTCCGGCAGCTTATTAAGGTGCTTCCTTTGCCAGTGACCCTTTTTAATAAAGCGGGGGAGCATAGTTTTATTAACGACCGGTTTGTGCAAGTTTTTGAGTATGCCCCATCTGACATCGTAACATTAGCGGATTGGCAAAAATTAGCTTTTCCCGATGAAAAGTATCGGCGACGGGTGTCGAAAACTCGGAAAGCTGCAATTGAGCGTGCGTCGAACAACGGGCTGGATATTGATCCGATTGAATGTAATATAACTTGCAAGAGCGGAACAGTAAGAGTGGTAAGAGTTTCAGGCATCATTATCGGCGATGAAGTGCTATCGACGTTTACCGACATGACGGAGCAACGGAGGCAGGAGCAAGCGCAAAAAACATTTTATGAACGGCGAAGAATCAGCGACCTGATGAACGAGTTGGTTCGGGGTAATCTTCCCACGAAAAAAGTAGTACAAGAAAGCGCCCGTATCATGGGCGCGAAAATAATGGGGCCATTTAGCTGCTTTCACATTGCAATCGATGACTACCGGCAGAAACCAATCGCATATTGGCGTGAGGAGCAGCTTACCGAATATAGGCTTTTGCTGGAGTCCGTTCTGGATGCATTGGAAGACCCCGACTGGATTTCGTGGGAGAGTCCTGAAGGCATTGGTGTAATGTGTTTTGAGCTGAGTGCTTCCCTAACTATTAAAAAAGAACAGAAAAACCTTGCAGAACTAATTCACAATATCATCGCCAATAAGGTCCCAGAAACCAATATATCCATCGGCATTTCTGAACTCGCCGACAATATGGTTGGTATCGGAACCTACTACCGACAAGCGATTTCAGCCGTCAGTACAGGTAGTAAGGTATGGCCTCAATCGAAAACATACCACTATTCGGATATGGGTGTCTATCAAGTGCTGTCATGTTTCAATGATGAAGAACAAATTACTGCGTATATTGAACGAACGCTGGGCAAGTTATTGAATTACGATAAGAGGAAAAGCGCAGCTTATCTGGATACGCTTGAAATCATTTTGATGAGCGACAATCTGAAGGAAGGAGCGGGCAAGCTTTCCATCCACTATCACACGCTCATGTTTCGCAAGCAACGGTGCGAGGCAATACTGGGTGTCTCCCTCGATGATTTTTCATCTCGAATGGCGATTTTGACTGCCATACATCTGCTAAAGCTGCGAAAATAGTGAGTCAAAACGTATCTTATAAATCAATAATGTTTAAGTCCGGTTTTGGTATTTAATCACAAAACCGGACTGTTTTTTTTGCCTATTGTTAAGCAACGATGCGAATATCATATATAGGAAATTCTTTGTATTATATAACCATAGGCTGGCGAAAGGGACTACAGGAGTGTGGAACCTTTAGGGGAATAAATGACACTTTCAAATATAGGAAGTGGACAGGCTGCCAGCATAATGGAAAGGAAGAGACGAATGATCCAAGAAGTGACAGTGACGCCCAAACAGCTTCAAGTTATTTTATCCGGGAACATCTATGTGGAGGACGCACAGGCAATCCGAGAAAGCCTGATCGGGTATATTGACCAAGGGAATTCATCAATTTCAATCGATCTTTCCGATGTGGATTACATCGATGGTTCAGGACTGGGAGCTTTGGCTTTGGTAAACAAGCAGGCGCAGATGAAAGGTGGACGTGTAGAAATAAAGGGTCTGCGGGGGAGGATAAAAGAGCTGTTTGAATTGACCCGATTGAACAAAGTGTTTGAAATCATATAGGGTACTTGCGATAACGATTTTGTGGATGTTTTTCTTTTCCTATTGTGCAAGAAGTATGAAAGCTTAAGGAGTGAGTTGAAAAATGGGGAAAATCCGTGTTCTGATTATTGACGATTCACCGTTTATTCACAAAGCGATTACCCGTGCCTTAAATTCCGAAGCGTATGAGATCTGCGGGATTGGCAATAATGGCAAGGAAGGCGGGGAATTGTTCAGCAGGTTAAATCCTGACGTAGTGACCATGGATATTACCATGCCGGTGATGGATGGATTGGGTTCGGCGCGGATTATCCTGGGACAAAATCCTAGTGCAAAAATCGTGATGTTAAGCGCAATGGGTGATGATGCCTTGATGAATGAGGCCAAGTCCATCGGAATCCGGGTGTTTTTGCAAAAACCTTTTAAATCGGATGAACTGAAAGCAGCTATCGAACAACTGCTTGCCGAAGGAACAGCGATATGACAGACGTGAACTGCCTGAAGCATTTTGCAGTGGCAATCAAAAATAACTTAAGTTCCATGGCTTTGACTGAAGCGCAAATCGGAGAAATTCAGGTGCAGCAGATGTCCTTCAGCTCTAAAGGTTTTGCTGTGATCATCGGGATTACCGGCGGGCGATCAGGTCGCGTGATTATCGATACCGACATGGCAACAGCCAAAGCTCTGAGTAATTCGATTAATGGGGAAGATATAGACGAAGAGTTCGTTTTGGATACTATGGCGGAGGTTGCCAATATTGTGTCCGGCAATGGAATATCATTGGTTAATAATGCCAACCCCGGCATGAGACTGATGCTGACGCCACCCAGCATATTTTTGGGTGAGAAGCTGATGATTGTGAGTCCCAAGCTGAATGCCGAAATGATGACGATCCATACGGATTTTGGCGAGCTCTTGATCAGTATCGGGTTTGAGGGGGGACGCTAAGCTATGGATGCAGCACTTGCGGACCCTTTTATCAAGGCGTTTTTTGAAGTTCTTCCCCAGTTGGGATTTCAAAAAGTTGAACGTGGGAAATTGCGGGTGCAGCCCAATCTTACATCTTCGATGGAAGTAACCGCTCTTGTGGGGTTATCACAAAAGCTTCGGGGCAACATTGCGTACGCCATGTCCCATGAAACAGCCTGCAAGTTTGCGTCCATCATGATGATGGGAATGCCAATCGCAGAAATGGATGAAATGGCGCAGAGTGCAATTTCCGAGGCTTCCAACATGCTGACGGCCAATGCGGCCATTACGTTGGAGGCTCAGGGAATGGGCGTCAACATATCCCCTCCTACGCTGGTTGTCGGTCAAAAAGTTCGAGTTCGGATTTCTCAGGTGCAAAGTTTGGTTGTCGAATTTCTTACAGACGCCGGAACCATTGAAGTGATCATTGGAATTGAGGCTTAAAAAGGGTTTCGGAGGGAGCAACGGATCAAGATGGTTCAGGACTGGGAGCTTTGGCTTTGGTAAACAAGCAGGCGCAGATGAAAGGTGGACGTGTAGAAATAAAGGGTCTGCGGGGGAGGATAAAAGAGCTGTTTGAATTGACCCGATTGAACAAAGAGTTTGAAATCATATAGGGTACAAAAATTATACTTTTTCGTTACAAAGTTCCAAATATAATTGTTAAGGAGTCGACGTAAAATGTTAAATAAACTATCCGTTGCCAAGAAAATAAATCTTCTCATTGCAATTTCCGCCATTTTTATGTCAATCGTCGCGTTCACCGGTTATTATTTCCTCAACCAATCCGAACGTATGGCGAACAACCTCTATCATGAAGGGCTCATTCCCGTCGAACTGATTAACGATAATCGCGCCCAACAGGTCGGTATTCGGGCCGACTTGCTGGAATTGATGCTGACAACCGATCCGGCAAAGAACAATACACTGAATGAGGACATCAAGAAACGAATAGCGCAATACAACGGAAATTGGGATGTGCTGAAGAAGACGAAAATGAGTGACTATGAGAAAAAAGCCTTCGCAGAAGTCGAAGAACTGACGAAAAAATATCGCGACAGCCGCGATGCTGTGATTGCGTTGGCGCTTCAGAACAAAAACGCGGAAGCGTACGCGACCTTTGTCAAAGAAACCGGGCCTTATGCTGAGGCTGCCAATCATAAAATGTTGGAAATCTCCAAGCACGAAGTTGAAAATGCTGAAAACATTAATAAAGAGATCGGCAAGGCTGCCGGAAAAGCGTACCTGATGCTTGTCGGATTGAGCTTAATCTCTCTCATCCTTACGATCCTTTTCGGGTGGGCAATAGCCCGCGCCATCTCCAAACCTCTCCATCGGGTTGCGGTTACGGTTACTGAGGTAGCTGGCGGAAATCTCGCCGGTAACCTGTTGAATATTTCTTCCAAAGATGAGATCGGTACCGTCGCCGTTGCCCTCGATAAAATGGTCACGAACCTTCGTACACTAATCAAACAAGTTTCCTCTTCTGCAGAACAAGTGGCAGCTTCTTCAGAAGAACTGACCGCTGGAGCCCAACAGTCGGCAGAGGCATCAACCAATATTGCCACTTCCATTACGCAGGTAGCCGCAGGCAGTGAAAAACAGGTGTCCGCCGTCAATGAGACATCGACCATTGTGGAAGAAATCTCTGCGACGATGGAAGAGGTTTCCGCCACCGCCACTGAAATGGCAACCCTGTCCGAAAAAACGGCGAAAGTGGCCCTTGAAGGCACAACCTCCGTTAACAAGGCTGTCACCCAGATGGGGGCAGTGAGTATGGGCGCGAAGCAGGCGCAAAGTGCAGCAGTGGAACTCAAAACAAGCTCTGCCCAGATTGGCGAAATCGTGGGCCTGATCTCGGCGATTGCCGGACAAACAAACTTGCTGGCGTTGAACGCCGCTATCGAAGCCGCACGGGCAGGAGAACAGGGACGAGGTTTTGCCGTGGTAGCAGAGGAAGTCCGTAAGTTGGCAGAGCAGTCAGAAACCGCAGCACGCCAGATCAAAACCCTGGTTGGCAGCAATCACGAAAGCATTGACAAAGTTGTCGGGGCCATCGACATCGCCATTAACGATATTACACAGGGGGTAGAACTTGTCAATGTGGCAGGTGAAAACTTTGGGGCTATCAACGATCAAATCCGGCAAGTCACGGATCAGGTGGTAATTATCGCCAAAGCCATCAATGAAGCAGCTGTTGGCAGTCAGCGCATCGTCAGCTCGATCACAGAAGTGGAAACCGTCAGTCGCGATTCCGCGGCGGAAGCTCAGACCGTATCGGCGGCAACTGAGGAACAGTCGGCTTCCATGGAAGAAATCGCTGCTTCCAGCCAGGCACTGGCCAAACTCGCCATGGATATGCAAGGGGCCGTGTCCAAGTTCCGAGTATAGAGGGGAGCGACGCTTACGCGCTTCCGGCATCGTAAAACAAAGGGATTCCAGCACTTTGGCGTTGGAATCCCTTTGTTATTTACAACGAGTTTTTGCAGGGTTGGAGACGAAGGGTAAATGACGGATTGCTTCATGAATCCCCTCAGGTATCAGCGGCCGCTGAACCGTTTACAATAGGCTAAATATGAATGTTTTGTTTAAATTTTTCACAGATAAAATCAATAAATGCGTTGACCGCATCGAGTTTTTTCGCGGCGTGTCGATAGATAAGACGTGTTGGGCGCAGGTAGAGTTCATTTTTAGTATCTTTGAGTTCGGTTACAAATAAACCGTCTGAGTGCTCGGGCAGACGCAACGTCGGCATGATTGCCCAACCTAATCCTGCTAATACCAGCTGCCGACAGGTATATACACTATCCACTTTCATGAGGATTTTCGGGGGGACATCGTAGTTTTCTTTCCACCATTTATCAATTTGATAAGTGATTGTTGGATCGGTATGATAGGAAATTCCCGGAATGCAAGGAAGTTCGGATAATGGTAATGGTTCTGCGGAAATAATGCACAGGGGCTCGTTTTGCAGTAGAATATCTACCTCACCCCAAGGATGGTCGCCACGAATGATCGCAATAGCAACCACTTCTTTCTGCAACTTTTCCAGAATATCGTTGCTTAATCCGGTATAAAGGCATATGTCAACTGCCGGATAGCTTTGATGGAACTCTTTAAGAAGACTGGGAAGCAGATTATGGGCAATCACCGCCGAAGAGCCTATGCGCAGAGTACCGCTTACCAGACCCGTATGGGCAGTTACATAGCTTTTTATGTTCGAATACTCTTGCAGCATTTTTTCGGCGCAAGATACTAAGCGTTCACCTGCGCTAGTGAAACTAATCCCTCTGCTGCTTCTAAGAAAAAGCGGTGTATTGATTTCTTTTTCAAGTTGATCCAAACGGTATGTCAGGGCGGGTTGTGACAGGAATAGTTTTCCGGCTGCCTTGGTTATGCTTTTTTCCTCGTGCAGTGCGAGGAGCATCTGCCAGTCCTTATCGTCCATTAATTTCTCCGTTTATTGAATTATTGAAAATTTTTAATTCGCATATAGAAATTATATGCTTCCGTGAGTAGAACATCAAGACTTATACTTGAGGCGACCTAGAAGCATTAAATTAATCATGGAGGCGAACCAATGAAAAAATCAACGGTACTGAGAAACGTGTTAAAAAATGAAGGCTTACTTGTTGCTCCCGGCGCTTCAACAGCGTTGTTGGGGAAAATGGTTGAAATTATGGGGTTCAAAGTAGTATATGCAACAGGAGCCGGGATTGCCAACATGCAATTCGGTGTTCCGGATCTCGGACTAGCTACCATGACGGAGATTTTAGAAACAGCCAAACGTATTAACGATGCCACGACATTGCCTGTAATTGCCGATATTGATAATGGCTATGGGAATGCGCTCAATGTATACCGCGCGGTTAAAGAGTTTTCCGCAGTTGGGATCGCAGCCTTGCAGCTGGAAGATCAGCAGTTGCCGAAGCGCTGCGGGCATTTTAATGGCAAAGCGATTATCAGTAAAGAAGAAATGGTTAGCAAAATCAAGGCGGCCAAAGATGCATTGCAAGATCCCGATGTTATGCTGATTGCCAGGACGGACGCGATAGCGGTCAATGGATTGGAAGATGCGCTGGATCGTGGCGCAGCCTATGCCGAAGCCGGAGCGGATATTCTGTTTATCGAAGCGCCGACCAGCATTGAACAAATGCGTACGATAACCAGCCAGATCAAAACTTACCATATCGCCAATATGGTGGAAGGGGGTAAAACTCCCATTTTACCGAACAGCCAGTTGGAAGAAATCGGCTTTAAAATTGCGATTTACGCCAATGCGCCACTGAAGGCGGCGATTAAAGGCGCCAAGGATTTGTTGGAGCACTTGCGGGTACATGGAAGCACCGCGGATTGCGAGCATCTCATGATTACGATGAAGGAAAGAAATGAAATAACGGATTTTGCCGCCATGGATGCGCTGGATAAAAAATATAAATCATAATAACTTATAATAGGAGGCGTTTGGATGAACAGAAAACTATTGTATGTATTGATTGCTGTTGCCGCTGGACTGATTACCTTGTACTTCGCCCCTGCAACTGGGTTGACCATTACCGGCCAGAGATTGATGGGAGCGCTTGTGTTTATCATCGTCATCTGGTCGACGGAAGCCGTCTCCTATCCTATTTCAGCTTTTATGTTACTTCTCATCATGATGTGGGCCAATGCGACAGGGAAAGTAAGCTTGAACGCGGGAATGAAAACCGCATTACTGGGATTTGCCAGTGCAACACCGCTGGCGGTTGTGGCTGCGACTGCGTTTGCTACCGTAGTCCAAAATACAGGCTTGAGCGAGCGTGTGGTGTATAAAGTGATGAAACTGATTTCCGGTAGTCATGCTGTCAAAGCAAAACGCTTTCTCGCCTCAATTTTTTGCGTCGAGGTGCCATTGTCGTTTTTGGTGCCGTCGTCAACTGGTCGAACGGCTATTTATCTTTCGATTGCCGAGGGCTTGGAAAAACCATTTAAATTCAGCCCTGTTGATAGTAATGGAAAACATACCGGAGGAAATCCCATGCAAAGAGCCCTGTTTATCATTGCCGGGATTATGCCGGCGATTATGGGGGCGGCGTTTTTAACTGCTTCAGAGGCTACAATGCTGGCTGGGCGTTTGATTTCGGAAGGAACCGGTCAACTGCAATATTGGGGACTTACAGTACAGTATCTACTGATCCCGGCAGTGTTGCTGATGGTTGCCTTTTATTTTATTGCCTGCAAGGTTTTCCCCTCCAGTGTGGATGATATTCCTTTAGCGTTTATTGATGAGCGCATACAGTTGCTGGGGCCCATGAAATGGTCGGAAAAATACGTTATTGGTGTATTTTTGGGCGCAATTGCCATATGGATGACGGATACCATTCATCATATCCCGACAGAAGCGGTGTTGTTCCTGATGATGATTGCGTTGTACTTGCCGGGAATAGGGGCCGGAAATTGGAAGAAAGACAGCAAATCGATTGCGTGGGGTTCGTTCATCGTTATTGCGATATCCCTTGCGTTTGCTACGGCATTGTCACAACATGGGGTTATGAAATTGATTGCCGGTTGGATAGGCGGACTGGGCATTACCAGCTTAACCGGACTCATGATCGTTCTGCCCTGCGTGTTGGTATTGCTGCGGATTGCAATTGCCTCCCATACAGGCGCGACAGTTCTGTTTGTGCCGCTGGCGATGGAACTGGGCAAGCTGGCTGGACTGGGAACCAATGAAGTGGTCGCGTTGGCGTGGGTAACTTATGCATTTTGTCGCGCCGCCTATCTATTGCCGCAACAATCGGCTCAAGTTATTCTGGTGTATGATTATGGTTACTTTACGCGGGAAGATATGTTGAAACTTGGCGTGCCGTTAACGGTGGCCGCGATGGTTATTTATATTACCTGGGGCAGCCTGATTCTGCCGCTGTTGGCAAAATAGAAATGCTAAGCGATATGGAGGCATAGGGTATGGGGAAAAATCTTGTAGAAAAACTCATTGCGTCGCACCTTGGCAGTGGGTCGATGATAGCCGGGGAAGAAGTCGGCATCGAAATCGATTGTGTGTTAACGCAAGATACAGCGGGGCCAATGGCTTTTTTACAGTTTGAAGCGATTGGCGCGGAAAGAATCCAAACCAAACAGGCTGTGAACTATATCGATCATCAGACGTTGCAGGATGGTTTTGAAAATGCTGATGACCATTGCTATTTACAATCGGTTACCAATAAATTTGGCGCCAAGTTCTCTCGGGCGGGAAATGGGATTTGCCATCAAGTTCATTTGGAAAGGTTTAGTCGACCGGGCTGGACAATGGTGGGGACGGATAGCCATACGCCAACTTGCGGCGCCGTTGGAATGCTGTCGATTGGCGTCGGCGGGCTGGATGCGGCTGTGGCCATGGGCGGTGGGCTGTTCTATCTAACTTATCCCAAAGTCATTCGCATCAATCTCACAGGGAAACTGCAACCCTGGAGCAGCGCCAAAGATATTGCGCTTGAAGTGTTGCGGATACTAAGCGTTAAAGGCAATGTCGGCTATGTCATAGAATATGGCGGCGATGGGGTAAAAACGCTTACCGTTCCTGAAAGGGCGACGATTACCAATATGGGGACGGAGACCGGCGTGACGACCTCTCTGTTTCCCAGCGATGAAATGACGAAAAAATTCTTTATTGCGCAGCAACGCGAACAAGATTGGCAGGAGTTTGCAGCCGATGGGGATGCCGTTTATGAGCGCACCATTGAGATTGATCTCGGGGAGATAGAGCCGAATGTTGCCTTGCCGCATTCCCCCGGAAATGTTGCGAAAGTTAAAGACGCTGCGGGGATCAAGGTCGACCAGGTGCTCATCGGCAGTTGCACCAACTCGTCCTATCGGGACCTGCTGATTGTTGCGGACATGCTGAAGGGACGCAAAGTGAAGCCTGATGTCAGTTTTGGCATTGTTCCCGGAACCAGGCAGGTTTATCAAATGATTGCCGCCAATGGCATGCTCAACATATTTTTAGCGGCGGGGGCACGCATTCTAGAACCTGCTTGCGGTTTTTGCTTCGGGTCCGGCCAGTCACCCAAGAGCGGTGCGGTATCGGTGCGGACCAATAATCGAAATTTCAAAGGCCGCTGCGGCACTGAAGACGCCGGGGTTTATTTGGTGAGTCCCGAAACGGCTGCCGCTGCCGCGATTACGGGTGTTTTGACTGATCCTCGGGATCTGGGGCTAGAGTATCCTGACATTGTTTTGCCAGAGGTGTATTGTATCGACGACAGCATGATTTGCGAGCCTACCGGTGAAGGGGAGATTGTGCGCGGTCCCAACATCGGAGCACCGCCGGCGCGTCCGGTATTGCCGGATAGCCTAGCGGGGAACATCGTGCTTAAAGTCGGCGACAACGTCACCACTGATGATATTCTGCCTGCCGGATCGCTAATGAAATACCGCTCCAATATTGCCAAGTATAGCGAATATGTTTTTCATCATATTGATCCCGATTTTCCCGGGCGGTGCAAGGAAAACCAAAAAGCAGGAAAATCTTCGATTATTGTGGCGGGGTTAAGCTACGGGCAGGGATCCTCGCGTGAACATGCGGCAATTTGTCCGATGGTTCTGGGTGTACAGGCGGTAATCGCCAAAAGCATTGAGCGGATTCATTGGAATAATCTGGTCAATTTCGGGATTGTGCCGCTCTTTTTTGACAATGATGCGGATTATGACAGAATAAACCCAGGGGATGAACTTAGCATTGAGGGCCTGCCGGGAGCAGTGGCCCACGATAGAATAACCGTCAAAAATTCAACGCAGCAGTACGAGTTTACGGTACGATGCCCATTAAGCAGCAGGCAAAGAGAAATCGTAGTGTGCGGCGGATTGCTCAACTATACCAGAACCGTATGAGGAGTGATGACCATGTCGCAAAAAGCAGTTCCGTGTGTAGTGTATCGAGGCGGTACCAGCCGGGGTTTGTTTTTCCATAAACGGGATCTTCCGGCGGACTTTGCCGCCATGAAGCAAATCTTTTTTACGGGGATTGATGTTTATAACCTTTCGCAGGTAAATGGGCTGGGCGGCACAACCTCCTCCACCAGTAAGGTTTGCGTCATTTCTCCGCCCTCGCATTCGGGAGTTGACGTTGATTGGACGTTTTACCAACTGGGTGTTGGGGTGGAAGTTGCTGATGATAAGGGTACGTGCGGGAACCTAATGTCGGCGGCAGGTGCTTTTGCTATTGATGAAGGGTTAGTAGCGGTTAACCCTGCCGCAGAGATGGCGGTCGTTATGGTTTATAATACAAATATCAAGAAAATGTTGCGTATGGAAATCCCGGTCATCGACGGAAAAGCAAGGGTTTCAGGAGATTATGCAATGCCGGGAGTCGTTAAGTCCGGCGCAATGATTCGCGTATCCATCGTGAATCCAGGCGGAGAAAAAACCGGCAAGACCTTGGTTTTGGGGTCTGAATTTACGGTTGCGACACCCCGAGCAAATTATGCCGCAACTTTATGCGACCTGATCAACCCCTTCGTTTATATCGCCAGCCAGGATGTGGGGCTCACCGGTACGGAACCCAGCTGTGAGGTAGCATCAAATGAAGCATTGCTGGATGAACTAAACTTAATTCGAGATAATACGACAGTTCTGGCGGGCATGGCGAAAAGTGCGGCAGATGCCAAAACCAATTCTCCCGCCGTGCCTAAAATTGCGATGGTAGCCTCGCCGCAAGACTATGTAACTACGACAGGTGAATTCATAAAAGGCGAGGAAGTAGATATTCTGGTCAAGGTGTTGTCGATGGGGCGGCTGCATCGTACCAGCCCGGCCAGCGGCCTATACAACTTAGCCGCGGCTACGTTGCTGCCTGGAACGATTCCCAACCGAATTTCCCGAATCGCAAGGGACGTGAAGGAGAAAATCGTTCGCATCGGGCATCCGGAAGGTGTGGTCGAAGTCAGGGTAACGTTGACGGCTGACGGGGCAGGAGTAGCTGGTGTGGGTATGGACAGGACGGCCCGTCGAATCATGAAGGGGGAGCTGTTTGTTCCGGTCGAATGAATTCCTCAGCCCCTGAAGCAAAGGAGAAAAAACAATGGGACAAACTTGTTTTGACAAAATTATCGCCGCACACTTGGTATCAGGAACAATGGAGGCAGGAAACGAAGTCGGGATCAGGATTGATCAGACATTGACGCAGGACGCTCTCGGAACCATGGCGTATCTGCAGTTTGAAGCGATGAATGTCGCAACCGTAAAAACACAGTCCATATCCTACGTGGATCACAATACCTTGCAGGATGGCTTTGAAAATGCGGACGATCACCGATATCTGCAAACGGTGGCGGATAAACATGGAATCTTGTACTCCAAAGCAGGTAACGGCATTTGCCATCAGATCCATCTGGAACGATTGAGTCGCTCCGGCTTAACCCTGCTCGGTTCCGACAGCCATACGCCAACTTGCGGCGCGACTGGGATGGTGGCCATGGGAGTGGGCGGCATGGATGTTGCGGTAGCGATGGCAGGCGGAGCCTATTATTTTACCTATCCGAAGATCGTGCGGGTTAACTTGCGCGGGAAACTGCCGGAGTGGTGTGCGGCAAAAGATATCATTCTCGAACTGCTGCGGCTATTTACTACGAAAGGGAATGTAGGCACTGTCATCGAATATGGCGGCGACGGCCTCGAATTTCTGAGCGTTCCCGAGCGGGCAACGATTGCGAATATGGGCGCGGAGTTGGGCGTGACGACATCTATCTTCCCGAGCGATGAGCAAACCCGCAAATTTTTCAGGGCCCAGTCGAGGGAGCAAAACTGGCAGGCGCTGCAACCCGATGCGGATGCGTGCTACGATCGAATTATGGAACTGGATTTGAACTTGTTGGAACCGAATGTGGCGTGCCCCCATTCTCCGGATAACGTTCGAAAAGTGAAAGAAATTGCCGGATTAAAAGTAGATCAGGTGTTGGTTGGCAGCTGCACCAATTCTTCGTATCGCGATTTGATGACGGTGGCGGCTATGCTTAAAGGAAAGCAGGTCCATCCACAGGTGAGTTTCGGCGTGGCGCCAGGTAGTAAGCAGGTATTGTCCATGCTGGCGAAGAACGGCGCGCTGAACGATTTGATCGCGGCAGGAGCTAGAATTCTGGAATCGACTTGCGGTTTTTGCGTGGGCTGCGGCCAAGCGCCGCAGTCGTACGGAGTTTCCCTGCGGACCAACAACCGTAATTTTGAAGGACGCAGTGGAACCAAAGACGCTCAAGTCTATCTGGTGAGCCCGGAAACAGCCGTAGCGGCAGCACTTACCGGACAAGTAACCGACCCAAGGGAACTGGGGATGAAACAGCCGGAAATAGTACTCCCGGTTGAATATCCGGTGGATGACCGACTGATTGTTCACCCTTCGGGCGATCCGAGCGTGGAAGTTTATCGAGGCCCCAACATCGGTGAGCCGCCGAAAAATACAGCCATGCCGAAAAGTTTGCAGGGTGGGGTAGCCATCAAAGTCGGTGATAAAATCACAACCGACCACATCATGCCTGCCGGAGCTTTCCTGAAGTACCGCTCCAATGTGCCCAAATACTCGGAATATGTTTTTCATAACCTGGATTCCGAATTTGCGGCCAAGTGCCGTGCAAATCGGGACAAAGGGCTGGCTTCAATCATCGTGGCCGGTCTCAGTTACGGGCAAGGTTCGTCCCGCGAACACGCAGCGTTGTGCCCGATGTATCTAGGGGTAAGGGTATTGCTTGCCAAAAGTGTGGAGCGGATTCATTCGGCCAACCTGATCAATTTTGGTATTTTGCAACTTACTTTTCAAGATGAAGCAGATTATGACCGAATGGCGTGCGGTGATGAATTGACGATTGAAAACGTTTACGAGGCATTGGAACAAGAAGTGGTGGTTGTGACCAATGCTACACGGGGCTATAGCTTCAATACCCGATGCAACCTTACTCCCAGGCAGCGCGACATCGTTCTGTGCGGCGGACTTTTAAATTACGCTGGCAGTGAATCCGGCAACTGATTAGTTTCGATGGCGAATTATTTTGCTCGCCAAACTCTTCCTGGAAAATAAAAATAGGTCGAAAAATGCAAGACCCTTGGCAGGGATTAATTGCATCTGCTATCATATAGTTTGCGACAAGAGAACAAAAATATATGATAAAAATGAGGGAAGAGAATGGGCCCAGATCACACACTGGACGAGAACGAGCCCAAACATCAGCGCCGTGTTCGATATAAAGGCACTCATCCTAAGAACTTTAACGAAAAATACAAGGAACTGCAACCGGAGCAATATGCTGATGCTGTGGCAAAGGTTATTCAGAAGGGCAGTACTCCTGCCGGTATGCATCTTTCAATTTGCGTGAAAGAAATATTGGAATTGCTACAAATTACACCCGGACAAACCGGATTAGATGCAACACTAGGGTACGGCGGCCATACGTTGGAGATGCTTAAGTGTTTAAATTCAAAGGGGCGCTTGTATGCAATTGATGTCGACCCGCTTGAATTGCCGCGCACCAAAGAGCGCTTAGAGCGTTTGGGGTACGGCCCCGAAATTTTAGAGATCAAGCAAATGAACTTTTCTCAAATAGATCAAATCGCTTACGAATCAGGGCCATTTAATTTTGTATTGGCAGATTTGGGCGTTTCTTCGATGCAAATAGACAATCCTGAAAGAGGGTTTTCCTTTAGGGCTGATGGGCCCTTGGACTTACGCCTGAATCCTCAAAGGGGGAAATCGGCGGCAAGTCGTTTAAAAAAAATGACACTTGATGAACTACAAGATGTGTTGCTGGAAAATGCTGACGAGCCTCATGCCGGAGCTATCGCTCGCGCCATTATTTCCAACATACAAAAGGGAATTGAGATA
>Ga0316604_10001057_pt1 | contig 26733 bp, 21 predicted proteins | sample OWC_soil_day20_C_FD_207650 | JGI IMG/M metagenome (GOLD analysis project Ga0316604, IMG submission 207650) | Wetland soil microbial communities from Old Woman Creek delta, Ohio, United States - OWC_soil_day20_CT | ecosystem: Environmental > Terrestrial > Soil > Wetlands | place: USA: Ohio...
ATACGTGATCCTTCTCTTTATTTTCAGCATCAGATAAAGCGCCATCATACACAACGCCGTTCGTAGCATCAACAGTTATCTCCCTGCCATTCTGTATGGCTTCCGTGGCCGGTGCCCCGCAGCTCTTAGTACCAACGATACAAGGTATTCCTAATTCGCGGCTTACAATCGATGCATGGCAGGTCATTCCGCCCGAATCAGTTACAATCGCCTTTGCCTTTTTCATAGCCGGTACCCAGTCAGGTGCCGTCATTTCAGTTACTAAAATTTCCCCCTCTTTAAACTGGTCGATTTGGGACGGATCTTTAATAACATGGGCTATTCCTGCGCCCCTGCCCGGGCTGGACGGAAGCCCCTTTGCAATAACCTTGCGCTCCTCCATCTTCGTCAGCTCCTGAGCTTTGGGCTGATTGCGCTTCTCTTTATTGCGCCTTGACCATACCGTCTCAGGCCGGGCCTGAAGAATCCAGACCTTGCCGTCGCGTTCATCAATCCCCCACTCAATATCCATATAAGAACCATAATGTTTCTCAATAAAAAGCGCATAGCGGGCTAACTCGCCGACTTGTTCCTCGGTCAGCACAGGCTCTTTCCGCAGGCTTTCCGGAACTTCTCTCTCTTCGCAATCTCCTGATTCCTTACGTACCAGCATGACAGGCTTTTCATGAATGTTGCGTTTTATAATAGCGGTATCTTGCTTCCGTACGGTAAAGTTATCCGGTGTAACTGTCCCTTGCACAACATATTCGCCCAGACCCCAAGCACCTTCGATCAAGATATTTTCATCATTACCATTGGTAATGTCAACGGTAAACATAACCCCTGCAGCTCGGGAAAACACCATCATTTGCACAACCGCGCTCAAGGCTACGTCGAGATGATCGAAGTCTTTCTTTACCCGATAATACACGGCTCTATCGGTAAATGTCGATGCAAAACATTCTTTGACCTTGTTTACAATGACATCGGCTCCCCGGACATTCAAATAGGTATCCTGCTGCCCTGCAAAGCTGGCATCCGGCAAATCCTCCGCCGTCGCGCTGGAACGTACGGCAACATAAGGATTCACTTCTCCAACCTTACCCTCCAAAGCCTTATAAGCATCTGCAATCGCCTTATATAGTACAGAAGGCATATTCGCCTGCATAATTTCTTTTCTGATTTCGGAGCATATCTCCCGCAGCTTTCTGGAATTTTCTACATCATCTAATTGGTTAAGCCAAAATGCAATCCGCTCTTTCAATCCGCTTTCTTGAATAAAATACCGGTAAGCATACGCCGTTGTTGCAAAGCCATAAGGAACCGGCACCTTCGTATTGGATGTCATCTCCCCTAGCGAAGCCGACTTTCCGCCTACCAGCTCGACATCCTCCTTACCAATTTCATCAAACCACAACAAAAGCTTATTTTCCCTATCCGTTTTAATTACCCCCTCATACTTAGCCATTTATGTTACACTATTGGTTTTAACTTTCCAATTAAGTTATACTATATCACTTTCAAGAGCCAATTCCAACACTTAATTCTGAAACAGGGAATACTTTTTATTTCGGATGGTCAACATTATGCTATATGCAGTTTCCAGGGAGCCATTACAACTGACGCTAATCAGGCGCAAAAAAAACACTGTTCCTTCACCGGAACAGTGTTTTTAATCTATTCACTTAGATTTTTACCGACTAAAACTTTGCCACAACCCCCACGGAAACTCCATGGGCGTTATAGGAAGGATTATGAGTTTTAAAACCATTAGAAACATGCATTAGCATATACCCGATGCTCACAGAAGAGGTTTCGCTCATTTTATAAATAAATTGAGGCCCGATCCGCCACATAAAATTATAAAATCTTCCTCCAGCCGGGAAATTTTTGTCATATACGATAAATCCGCCACTCATATCAACGGCTGCTGATAACTTGCCAGAGTGGTATTTTTCATTGCGAATCAGGTAAACAGGCCCAACGCCGACTGCGGAACTGTCTTGCGCTTGAGTCTGCTGCTCTAAAGTTATGTTCCCTTGCGGCCGAGTGATTGTAATACCTCTATAAACCGACCTGGTTTTTGTTTCAGAACACTTCTCAAGTATATGTAGCGATACCGTATCAAGCTTGCGGTCATTTTCATGCGGAGTCAAGTGGTCCCAATCCAGTTCAAGACCGGAGTCGGCCGCATAACAATATGACTGTCCCGGCATGCAAATCAGCAAAAAAGTAATGACACTTGCTAAACAAATTAATCCACGCACAAATACGACACTCCTTTTCAATTTTGAATAGATAAAGCTTGCTAGCCATACCAATTGTTAATCATGCAAAACTACTCCTTGCCAAAAGTTTTATATTACTATTTTACCACTTTCCCGTTGTTATGTAAGACTAGTAGTTGGACATTCACCCATTGGGTGTCATGGTATATAATTCCTGAAAACATTGATATATCCGTAGCGGCAGTCACTTTTAATTATACTCACGTAGATTTCAGTGTCTATACATAAAGAAATATCAGAAAATCAAAAATATCTGTACACGAATAGAAAAGTTCTGCGCAAAAACAAAAGAATCCCAAACAAAAATAATACAAGACCTTCAAATAGTAGCTAACTACCATTTAAAGGTCTTGTATTACATTTCCGTCCACACGGACAATTTTACGTAAAGATGTCACCCTTTTTGCTGATAGGACAGTTTTTCATCAAAAGTTTTATATTAGAAATAAAACTCCATCTGCCCACGATACACCTTAATATCCGTCGTACTGGTAGTAGCGTCTTTACCAGTCATATACCAGACGGTACATTTGGTATTTTTCATCGGGACATAATCAAAGCCAACCCGAACTCCTTTGAAGTCTATATCCAAAATACGGTCTTCAAGGTCCTGCGTAGTATAGAATACAGCATTTTCCGGGACTTTTCGGTAGGACATAAAAGCATCCCTTGAACCGACTACCTCAGAATCCGCTTCTTTATACTGCACTTTTGCTACATACGCTTTATTGTTGTTGTTTCGATTGGATTTTGCAGCCACCGCGGTAAAATGGAAGTCGTTAACCATTCTGCTATCAAAACCTACATTGTGGAATTTTGTTTTTACCCCGGCACTTTCAACCGTTTGATATCCCATCCTTACCTGAGTGCCTTTACCAGCAACCCAAGCCAACTCCGCCCCATTAAGCTTATAGTCATCATCCGTCTTACCGGTAGTAAGCGTTGCCTTTACTACCTTGCCGAAGCTTACTTCTCCACCGGTAACTTTCGTATCAAACGTTAAACCATACACGGGGTTATAGCTATATTTCCCTACTTTTACATCACTTCCGGCTACCGGCCCCGCCACATACAGCTGCTCCATCTGGGAGTTGACCGCTGAATTCATGCCCCAGCTTGATTTATCGGTCAACGCATTCATACCGGCAGAATCGCCGTCACCAGGCCGGTCAAGCTGTCGCTGCCATTCTCCTTCCGTCAAGATCTTCCAATCCTCGTCAATTTTATAGGTAATAGTAAAATCAATATTAAAGTGAAGGTCGTCATATTTAGTACCATTTGATTCATCATAGCGAATGCGGTCCACGCCGGAAAGTTGAATTGCATTGGTTTTATCTTCTAAATTGCGTACACGCACCCCAAGTTTTTCAATTTCTGCCCTGTATTCTACTGCCAATTTATCAATCAATGCTCTTTGCTCATCATTTGCTTTCTCTTCTTTCGCCATAGCTTTAGCAACGGCAATAGCAAATTCATAACGCGTGAGCGTTTTGTCACCATTAAACCGGCCAGCGGCGTCCCCTTCGATAATCCCTTCGGCAACAAGTTTCTTAACCGCGCCATAAGCCCAATGGTTAGCGGGCACATCAGCCGCAGCAGCGCATGCCACACCGGTAAATCCTAGAGTCAACGCAAGCGCCAACGTCACAACCCATCTTTTTTTCATTGTTACCTCTCCTTTTACCCTCAGAATCAATACCACAACAGCTTACATAAAATACTGAATCTGCGCTCTATACCACTTCTGTCTCCAGTTATCGCCAGCGGTTGTGGCTCTCATGTCATCATACCTGAGAGTAAATATCGTCTTCACCATCGGCACAAAATTATAGCCTATTTCAACACCTGTTGCGCCATGACCGTTGTCATACAAGCCATACTTTGGTACAAGGTTAGCATTAATATCGGTCCGACCTCTGGTAACCCACCAGTAAGAATCACCGACTTTCATCATATCGGGGCCATGACCAGGAGAACCGATTTGAAACAGATAAGCTACATTGTCGGTAGAAAAGGTTGATTTAACATAGCCGACGTTTATCGCCAACTTGTCCGACAGTTTCCTTTCAACACCTCCCTCAAAATAATTTTGTCCTGCTACACTACCATCTGCAGTATAGACTCTATGACAATCCGCTTTCACCGTGGTTGTTTTATTAAGCTGATAGGAAGTGACCACACTCATATACCGCGGGCTATTGACGCTCAATAAATCAGTAGAGTGATGAGCGCCAACATATTGGTCTATAGTCCCAAAATTTAAAGAAACTCTTGTTTTATCCCCAAACGCAACCTGAGCTCCTGTTGCAATATCACTAAACACCAAGCATTCCGCCGAATCCAATAAATAGCGTCCGGCAGTAACTGTAACAGACCCTACCTTACCGGACACATTCATGATTTTTACCTGGTCGTGAGCCGAACTGTACAAGGCGTCCGATCGCCAGAAATCCCGCTGCCACTCTATTTGATGCCAAAACGTCCAATTATCATTGATCTTATATAACGTATCAAAAGGAATATCAATGGTTTGGTCTCTATTGGTACCACTGGTACCGCCATACTGCTGCAAATGGCCATTGACCGTAGCATTTTTCGTTTTTACATAATCATACCGATAGAAAATTGAAGGAATTACCATGAGTTTGTCGACTTTTTTCTCCAGCGCAACAACGTGCACCCCTAGATTATTAAGATCTGCGGCAAATTCAATCTCCAGATTATGAATAAGCAATGTATCTTCGGCATCGGCTTTGTCCTGCCGGGCCATAGCATTAGCGATCATTACCGCCATCTCGTAACGGGTGATCACCTTGTCCCCCTGATAGCTATGATCACCAGCGCTTTGGAGTATGCCGTCTCTTTCCAGTTTATTTATAGCATCATACGCCCAGTGTTTTGCCGGAACGTCATCAAAAGCGTTGGGAGCGGCAAATCCCGTACCGGCAAACGCCAGTGTAAACACTAACACCAAGCCTCCGACTATCCACTTCTTCATGCACTTTCCTCCTTAGTTTTAGTAACGTACCATTTTGCTAAAAATAAAATTCCATCTGTCCGCGATATATTTTGATATCTCCAGTATGGGTCGTCGCATCTTTACCCTTCATGCACCAAGCGGTAAACTTGGTATTTTTTTTCGGGACATAATCAAAGCCAAGCCGTACCCCTTTGAAGTCTATGTCAAGGATACGATCCTCCAAATCTTTTGTAGTGTAATAAACCGCATTTCCTGGAATTTTCCGGTAGGATACAAATATATCGTGCGAACCTACTACTTTAGAGTTTGCCGACTTGTACTGCAGTTCAGAAAAATAGGCTTTATTATTAGCAGCCTTATTCGATTTCGCCAAAGCCGCAGTTATAACAAGATCGTCTGTCAGTTCAGCATCCAAACCCAAACTGCCATATTTTGTTTGTACACCACTAGCATCGACTTGCTGATAGGCGGCCTTTACATTAACATTCTTATTCGCAGCCCAGGTAATGTCTATCCCGCTAAAACCATCTTTAGAGTAAGTATTAGCGGCAGTAAGCGCTGTTTTTACAGTAGTGCCGAAAGTAGCTCTCCCGCCCACAACACTTGTATCCATCGCCAAACCATAGACGGGTTTATATTTAAATTGACCAAAGTCGGTTGTAGTTCCACCCAAAGGACCGGTAATATACATCTGTTCCATCTGCGAATCTATTCCCGAATTAGTAGTAGGATTCAGCGCATTCCACCCGGCAGTATTTCCAAGACTGGGATCTTCAAAGGATCTTTGCCATTCATTTTCAAATTTTAAAGTCCAGCCGCTGGCAAATTTATAAGCATAATTAATATCAATGTTGATGTGCTTGTCATCATAAGTAGCACCGGCGGACTGCTGATCAAACCGGACACGGGCCGTTCCCGAAATTTGGACCGCATCGGTTCTATTTTCCAAGGCACTGATGCGAATCCCCAGCCCCTCAAGCTCCACCTTATACTCAGCTGCTAGCTTTTCCAGCAACGCTTTATCTTCAGCAGTAGCTTTATCTTCTTTCGCCATAGCCCGGGCGACAATAACCGCAAATTCAAAACGGGTAAGTGTTTTATCGCCGCTAAACCTGCCGTTCTCACTGCCATCAACAATCCCATCCGCCGCAAGTTTCTTCACAGCACCATAAGCCCAGTGGCTGGTGGGCACGTCGTCGGTAGCCGCAGAAAAAGCTCTGACACTGCCCGTAAGCCCAAAGATTAATACTAACGTCAAAGTTATAGCCAATCTTTTTTTCATCTTTATCTCCCCTTAGGTTTTTGTATATATGCAATCTAAGTTTTTCACCAGATATAAGACAGGAAAGCTCATTGTTGCCGTCGCGCTAATGTGCAATAGACGGAAGACGTCACAACAATGAGCTACTCCCCTCTTACCCTAGTAGAACACGGAAGAATTAAGAGTTATGTTGTCCTATGGCTAAAGCCATTTTAATGTTCAATCCCTACTACCCTTTCGGCCTTAGCAAGGCATACCTTGCCGCTTCTTCACCCACCATATAGCCGGAATTAAAACACCAACTCAGCGATGCCGCCCCCGGCGCATAATTCTGGGTAATCCACCCACTGGCAATATCCCCAACGGCATACAACCCGGGAATTGCATTACCTTTAGTGCTTATTACCTCAAAATTTTCGTTAATCTTCAAACCGCCGTGCGTAGTATCGTAGAAACGGTGCCCCAATATGGCATAAAACGGTGCCCTAACAATGGGCCGGAGAAATTCCTTATTTTTAAGAAAATCCGCATCATACCCCGTTTCACAAAAGGAATTGTACCGTTCCACTGTCTTTTTCAGCGCTTCACCTTCTACACCGAGAGCCACGGCCAACTGCTCAAGAGAATCGGCGATAAATACGCGTCGTCCGTCATTTTCTTTTTCGAGATCTTCTTTTAAACTCAACATATATTCTATTTCATGCTGCGAGCGGGGATCTTCTTTGAACTTTTCTATAACATAGTCACGGGTAGCTGCATCATAAATACCGTAGGTAATGGCTCCTGGTTGCTTACCCATGGCATGGAAACCTCTGAAGCTTACGGTTTCATCAACAAAACGCTCCCCTTTTTTATTAATCCAAATGCTTTCCGGTCGAATCAAGGAATTATGTACACTAAAGGACCAGGGATGATGACACGGACCTCCTAATTGAATACCGTTATAATCGCCGGTTTGCGCCCCGATCGCTCTTGCCATAGTAATTCCGTCACCAGTCGAGTGTCCGAGACACAACCTAGCCATATCACCGTCAATATTAAAAAATTCCGGGAAGAACTCCTTAAGCATCTCCTTATTGGCGCCAAAGCCGCCGGAAGCAATAACCACAGCCTTAGCATTAATATGAATTTCTCTTTCCTGCCCGGCTGCGACCACACCGGATACATTTCCGGACTTATCAGTGAGTAGTTTTGTAGCTTTCGTTTTTACCAGCAGTTCAATCCCCAACTTGTCAAACTCTTTGACCATGGTTTCCACAACACTGCTGCCGACAAACCCCGGACCATGTGAGGGGTCTTTCCCATTATGCGGACTCTGCCTTTGAGGCATCAGCATCATCGGCGTAGGATGCGTATTGTCCATTTTGAATACCATTCCCTTATTAACCAGCCAATCGACAAACGTTCCGGAGTTTTTGATGTATTTACGGACAATTTTGGGCTCGGCTGCCCATTCCATATGATCCATCGCCATTTTAAACACTTCATCCGAACGATCTTTAAGACCGGCGTTTCGCTGCATTGCCGCGTTAGTGGCAAACATCCCGACCGCCATCCATGCATTTCCGCCGGCTCGTCCGCTTTTCTCCAATACAATCACTTTCTTAGCCCCGCGCTCAACCGCCCGAACCGCGGCTACGGTTCCGGAGCCACCGCCGCCGATGATAACAACATCACAATCCCGTCTTTCCACTTGGGAATTATTCACGAACTTTACTTCTTCATAAAACTGGTCATCTAAACTTTCTAATTTCGACATATTAATTTCTCCTTACAGTTTTATTTGTCTTTGATCCTTACAGCGATGTTTTAAAAGCATCTACCTCTAGACCTATTAACATTCAGCATTTGCCTTTCTCGCATTCAGTTCCGCGATAATTTGCGGATACTCTTTTTCTAATTTATAAAAATAGAGGATTATTGCCTGCACCGCGGCCGAAATTAGTGGCACATAAATAAAGGCAACATTAATCATCGCAATTGCCGACGCGGGCTGAGCTGCACCTTCCACGCTGACGTAGCCGCCAATAGCGAGTAGCACTCCGAAGAAAGCGGCTTGGGCAGCCATTCCGAATTTCTGAACCATGTTAAAGACGCTATACGAAAAACCAACGGTTCTGATTCCGGTTTTCCATTCCCCATACTCAACAGTATCTGCAATCATCGAATTTTGGGTGGAAGTCATGGCCGCCTGGGCAAATGAAGAGAGAGCTAGACCAATATAAAAGACGGTGTTGCCGGGAACTGCAATGATTCCTAAATAGGAGAATACAGTTAGCAGAGCGCCGCCCAGTGAAACATTACGCTTACCGAATTTTTTAATAACCACAGGGGATAGTACTAATCCGACAATGGTGGGAGCCATCGTCAAGAAAAACATATACCCTAAAACCCCCATATCCATCAAAACGTACTTGGTATAATAGACCAACGCTACCATCCCTGTGTTCATGGATACTAGCATTGTCCTGGCTACCAGCATAAGCCAATACTTGTTCTTTAACAGACTGCCAATTTCTTCTTTAAAATTTGCAAAACTAATTTTGGGTTTAGCTGTAACCTTTACCCGTTCCTTTGTACCGGCAAAAGCAATTAAGTGAAAAATAAGAATAACCGCGCTCAAAATAGCGAAAGTAGAAAACCAACCTGTTTTACCGCCGCCAAAAGTCTCCACTAGCGGATTAATTACGAAGCCAATCACCAGCATGAAACCCATGATGATAATTCCAGAGGATATTTCCAGCTTAGAGCGTTCAAATTGAATCGAAGTCGCCATAGCTAAAAAGGCGTTCTGTGGAATCATATACATAGTAAAACAAATAACCGTAGCAAAATTATAGGTGAAAAAAGCGTAAGCAATTTTGTATGTTTCGCTACTGAAATTTGGCATGGAAAAGAGGAGTATCAAGCCAATAGAAAATGGTACAGACGACCACAAAAACCAGGGACGTACCTTGCCCCATCTGGAGTTAGTACGATCAATAATCGCGCCCATGGCAAAATCGGCAAAAAAGTCAAAAAGTCTGCCGAACATAAGAATCAAACCGACTGCCGCCGCGCCGATTCCTGCAATATCAGTAAAAAAGAAGGTAGAAAATGAACTGACAGCAAACTGCGTAATCCCGGATGCGCCGCACCCCAAGCCATAAGAAATCATTTCTTTCGGTGAAACTTTTTCCGTAAGCGCCAAATCGGTTTGCCCGTTGTCGCACTTACCGGCTGCTAAAGTTACTTGACTACTCAAAAGAATCATCCTTTCATTTCATAATTCCCAGGAAACAAGCCTTAACTGACTAGCTATAATTTAGGAAAACTAAACGATAACTCTCTTTTTCGTTTATGCCGGCATCGCGTTTACCTGCATAAAGACACCAGTCGACCGATCACAACCACAAAAATCAGAAATATTAGTCAAGACTAAATATAATGACTATTACAAAAATAATTATAGTTAAAATGTCTTATTTTAGCTTCATCCAAAACAGCAAAACTTAGTGTCTTATTTTGGCTTAAATGGATAATGAAAAATGCAAACCACCCGTTTTAGAGCGATTCGCACCTAGAAAAGGAGTTATGCGACTTAACAGAATCAACGATTCTTCAGCTGGTGAAAAGAGAGTATATTAAAACAAACACGCTAGTTAACTGAAGGATAATAGTCTAAGACCTTTCCATGCTATTATCTATTTTATCCAGATACCGGCTGGTATTTGAATCGGTTGGAAAAGCTTTAATAAAACGCAAGATTTTAAGGGTATGATAAAGCGAAAACGCAATTTCTTCATCCGCTAAATTTACTCCCAATATTTCGGATATCTGCGATAAGCGATATTTAATGGTATTTAAGTGAACATGAAGTTCCTTGGATGTCTTATTCTTGTTGCTGCCATTTTTTAGATACACGTATAGAGTTGTAACCAGTTCTCCACCAATATCCGCATCATGCTCAAGCAAATTAAAGATACTTGAATGGCAAAAACTTATTAAATTATCAAAGGTAGAGCTTAATTCCATCATGTGATACACGCTGTACCTTTCATAAGCATAAAAATGTTTATCGGGATCAAAGCGCGGTCCTAGTTCAACCGCCTTACGTGCCTGGAAATACTGCGCCCGAATATCTACAACCGAAAAAAAGGCATTACTGATTCCCCCGTGAAGTCCGTTCCCTTCTAATACTGGAATCAATGCGGCGAATGCCGCTTGGAAGTCCACGATACGCCGATCTACGCTGTGTAAAAGTATAATACTGTTTTTATAAATAAATCCTTTTGACCCAGGCAATACATAGGTTAAGGAGGCTATGATCCTATGCATTGCCGCACCGCCCCCCTCATTTTGCTTTTTGGTCTGGATAGTCAACACATACAAATATTTTTTCAACTTAAGATTTAGCGCCGATGTCCCCGTATTGATAACGTTACTGTTTACCAAACTGGAATCCAATAGCGTCTTGAGAAACGCTTCCGCCTTGCCCAGGTCTGTTTCCCTTATCGTAGAAATATGCAATCGGAGTAACTCAATAGCAATAAAATTTCCAAGTACCGCAACGGCCTCCCTATCATACTCCGAGAACGGCTTCAATATAGCCATAGCCTGAAGATACCCTTCTTCCCGTCCTCCTACAATAAGCTTCTTAGTCAGTACAGGACAACCGGCATCACAATCGCTAAGTGAGCCATCTGGCGAACTACAAATTACATCGTTGCATTTTTCTTGAATCTGTTCAACGGTTATAGTGGAATCCAGTGTAAAATGGCCAAACCCAAGAACATCCTTATCCCCTTCTATTTTTGTACAGCCAATCACTTTTTGGTGCGAATCAACAACAATAATAGGATTGCCCAAAAACGAAAAACCAGCGTCCAACATTTGATTAAGTTCGCTGCAACTTAACAGAGTTTGTGCAAGCTCAGATAGTTTAGAAGAGCGTAAACCCAATTCATACATAATTTCAGCCAATTTAAGCATTACTTTACTCATATCATCGTTGCGCACAACAATAACCGTTTTACCTGGAAAAAGACTCTGATCAATTAATAAGTACTGATCCGCAACACAAAGAAGGGGGGCGGGGGCATTTACCGTACCCATTCTTTCCAGCCCCGCAGGTGTTGTGAAATACAAAACGTCCGGTAAAAGTATCTCAGAAGCGGAGACAGACAGACGTTCTATTTTTGTAACCTCTCTGGAAATATGACCATAGGTTTGAACGCTAAATACTTTTTCCAGCTCACCAACAAGGATAGCCAGATTAATCCACATTAGGCAACCCTCCCCATCCTTAAGCGGCGTTACCGCCCATCCACGCAAATCAGATTTAACAAACGTATTGTTCTAAAAAAATCACAAAATTCCTGCAAATTTCTCCAAAAATTGCATTATTCAACAGTTTCCCTATTAATACCAGAACCTGAAAATACATAATGTTTACATGCCTCCCGATGTTATACTTGTCCAGATTTTCATTAAGAAATCAAAATCTTATACCCCTTTCTCTTCGAGGAAGGCTCTATATTTTCCTAAATGCTACTTCTGCCGTATAAGCTTTTTATTTTAAAATCGAAAATTATAAAGTGCGTTTCCCATTCACGGAAACGCACTTTATAATTTTCGATATTTAATTATCCGACGGTACAATTCCCTTCTGACCCTTGATTTTCGGACAGCGTCAGCAACTCCTTCCCCCAAAAATTCCGCTAGCTAAAGTTTAACCATTGCTGCATCCCTTCCCGCTGTAACATCGATCTAAGAACCTGAACATAATCCGGCGATTGGAAGAAAGGCTGCCGACGGTAGAGAAACTGTGACCGAAGCTCTAGTGCATTATCCACACAATAGGTTTGACGAGTGACTAGAGAACCGATTTGTTGCACGTAACTTTCATTGAACTGCAAACTATGAGGGTCGACATATCCGGCTTTAATGGCGGCTTTTGTCTTCTTAGCACAACGACAGGGGTTTTCGGCTTTCATTAAACCACATTTTTCATTCATGAAGTTATTTAACTGTTTACGAGCGCGCGACAATTGCTGCCGGTAGCTTTCCGGACTGATTTCCATGATTACTCCGCCCATAGCCGAATTCGCTCCAAAAACCGCCAAAATAAACGCTAGACGCTGATAAGGATCCAGACACAGCACTAAACCCATCATACAATTTATTTTAGTCTCTTCGATTAGACACTGCGCCTCAACCGGGTAGCTTCGAGAGCCAGAAAGGTCCTGATCCGGCATACTTTCAATAAGCCGGCGGTGCTGATCAAAAGAAATATCTTCCCGCGAGCGATATTTCATGGTTATCACATGATTAGCGGCGATTCGATACAACCATGTGCGAAAACTGCTTTCAGCTCGGAAGGCAGAAAGTTTACTAAGTACCTTTATAATAATTTCTTGGGTAACATCTTCCGCATCATGAACATTGCCAACCATTCGCAAAACCAGGTTAAAGAGCCAGGTTTGGTGGCGGGAAATCAGCGTTTCTAACTCGGAACGCGAGCCGTTCACTGCCTGAGTAATTAACTTCTGATCGGTTTGGTCAGATTTAAATGTATCTTGAAAAGGGTTTTCCATGACCGCTTTGCCTCCATCGACAGGGTGGTATAAATTGCTAATTTGTCATTGTTAAGCATTGAAACAGTTCTTCCGCAGCCTCATCAGCCTTCTGTTCGTCGAGCATTCCCGTGATACCACAGAAGGGAACCGCTATTTTTCCTATTACTGTACACTTCAAAAACCCCGCAAACACCCGTTCAAAGATGGGCTGCACAAAGCTGGCATTGTTTTCAATGGGTCCCCCGCATGTGACCAGCATCGCAACCCGCTTCCCCTGGATAAACGATGTATGTTCGGGAGTAGCAAACCCCCTTGCCAGGCAAAAATGCCTGTCAAGATACTGCTTTAATGGAGCGGAAAAATTGCATCCATACAAAGGAGAGGCATAAATAACAGCATCTGCAGCATTGACACGTTCAAACAGAGCTTGGGCATCATCCTTCTGCACGCAAGTTGCTTCCCCGGGAAGTCGCTGACAAGCAAGGCATCCTTGACAGCTATGGATGGTAAAGTCCTTAAGATGAATCAACTCACCCTCATGTCCGAGCTCCATCATCCGTTTATTAAGGCTGTCCAAAATGCGGGCCGTATTTCCATTACGGTTGGGACTCCCCAAAATTGATAACAACTTCATAATAGCCTCCTTATTTTTAAATAAGTTTTACAAACATTGAAGGATTCCCTTCTACATAATTAGACAATGAATCGGCCTTGCTGTGACAAACCTCCTTTACGGATTTATCAATATTTAATTGTTTTCAAAGGATGCCTCTCCCTATTAATTTATCTGGCCTATATTTCCGAATTACAATTTTGCAGAATTTTCATGTTTTTTAAAGGATTTTGCAAATAAAACAATGAATATGTGATGTATTATGTAAGGGGAGGGGAAGGGAATATTATGCTAAGTTGGTTTAAAAAGGATAATTTTCCAGATAAAGATATGGTTACTACCAATAATCATGGCCTGCCTTCTACTATTTTAAAAGATATTCAAGTGGCCTATTTATCAGAAACGGAACTAACCAGCGCTAACCTGAATAATCTCTGCGATGTAGCCGGTGGAATAGCTCTGGTTGTCGGTTTTGCTTCTCCTGACAATAATTTTAGTCAGTTATCAGCAACAATTAAAGGGTTACTGCCAACTAATACAGCCTTTATGCTAATCTCCACCGCAGGCGAGCTCTGTAATACCCCTTTTAATACCACCCTCTATCAACCTGCGCATGAGAATCGCAAGAAAGTACTTCTCCAAGCCTATTCCAAAAGAATGGTTAAAAACTGCCAAATCCTATCTGTGCCCCTGGCTAATGATGACTTAAAAAAAGGCACTGTCGAAAAGAGCGTTGATGAGCGAGTTGCTCAAATCAGACAGTATCTTGAAAAAATACCGATTACCTTTAGCATCAACAGCCATAATACATTGGCGCTCACTTATATTGATGGCCTATCCAGTTCAGAGACGTTTTTTATGCAAGCCGTTTATGCGAGCAAAAAATTTCCTTGCATGTTTATCGGTGGATCTGCGGCCGGTAACTTAGACTTCGCAAATACATATATTTACGATGGTGACATGGTAAGACAAAATCATGCTGTGATTTGCCTGCTAAAGCTGCATCCCAATTATTGCTACGGTATCTTTAAAACGCAAGGCTTTACTAAAGACGCTGGTGAATTTGTCGTATCCGATTCCAATTCGGCTTTGCGCTATGTAAGTAAAGTTTTTGATGAAAATTATAATAGTATAAGCTTTATTTCTTTACTAAAAAAACGGTTTAACGCTCAAACGGTTGAGCAGTTAACCAAAACCCTAGAGTCCTATAGCTTTGCCGTTGAAATTGGCGAGGAACCTTTTGTACGCGCCATATCGAAAATTGATGAGAAAAATGATAGAGTCTATTTCTTCTGTGATTTAGCTATGGGAGAAAAAATCTATGTTGTGCGGCGTGCCCCGTTGATAGATACGATTACGAAAGACTGGCGGTCATTTATTAGCGGCAAGCCTAAGCCCCTTGGCGGAATATTAAATGATTGCATAACACGCCGTCTTTGCAATCCGGGCGAAATCGAAAGGGTAAATATTCTTTCGGACATTCCCATAGCCGGTTATAGTAGTTTTGGCGAATTATTAGGCTCAAATATTAATGAAACTCTGACAGCCGTGTTCTTTTTTCATATCGATGCTACAGAGGAATTTTGTGATGAGTATGTTAATAATCTGCCGATTTACTATAGCAACTTTGAAAAATACTTTTTAGAACGGCAACTAAGCCAAATTAAAATCGTAAACCTGCTTCGCAGCAAAGTAATTGAGCTGTTAAAGACGAATAGCAACAACATTCCCATTGTTTTGGATAATGTTAACAAGATCGATCATTACGTCCGCAGTATTGGGGATAACACAAAGAATGTATTACAAACGCTTACCGAAAATATGACCGGTGTAACTGAGCTAATTTCCGCAAATAATCAAATTGCACCGGCTATAGAAGCTCTTACTGACAACACGAAAGAGATTAAGCAAGTGTTGGAATTGATCATGAATATTGCCGCGCAGACGAATCTATTAGCCTTAAATGCTGCTATTGAGGCAGCACGGGCTGGCGATCAAGGCCGCGGATTTGCCGTAGTTGCAGAGGAAGTAAGAAAGCTGGCACAGAATACCCAGGACAGTTTAAATCAGACAAATGCTTCCATCAATAGCCTATTTTCGAGTGTTCAGGAAATATCCGTAAAACTGAATACCAACAATGACTTCACCCTTAAATTTCAAAGCGATATGGACAATTTCAACGCCGGTTTAACTAGCGTTACTACAGATATCATCAGTGCCGTAGAGGTAGTATCTTCATCAATGGAACGGATTGCCGGTTTAGATTCGTTAAACGCAACGACTCAAACCGAACTTGACAAAGTTTCTAAATTAGTCCGGCTTATGGAACGGGATGATAAATAACAAAAGTCAGCGCTTTGATCCCGCCGATCTCCACTGAAGCAGGAAAAGCTCCGTGAATAATCGCGGAGCTTTTTCCTGCTTCAATATAATGAAAAAACCTACAATAAATAGGTTAATTATTTGACAGCCCTTTTCGTTCATGCTAACCTCTTATTGAGCGTAAAAACACAGTTCGGTTGGTAGTCCGAATGCACCTAACTTTAGGTGTCGTATCCTTCCCCCCTTCGGGATGTCCGTCGCTCTGAATTATCATTCAGAGGGGGAACAAACCATGAAATTAACAGTGTATCATGATGGTCAGTTCTGGGTTGGCGTTTTAGAAGAAGCAGCTGACGGCAAATTAAGAGCAGCCCGGTATATTTTCGGTTCAGAGCCTTATGACTGGGATGTGATGAAATTCGTAAAACTGCATATGCTTTCTTGCCTAGACGCAGCGAATGCTAATGTTGAGACAAAAATCCCTATTCGACCATCAAATCCAAAGAGATTAGCAAGGCAGGTAGCAAAAGAAGTAAAAATTGCAGGTGTTTCAACCTTTGCCCAAGAAGCTATAAAAAAGGATTTCGAGCTTCGTAAATCGAATCGGCAAGAGCTTTCCAAGCAACTGCGTCATGACTTGGCTAATTACAAAAGAACTCTTAAAGTACAAAAAAAGAAAGAAAAAAAACGGGGACACTAAAAGTTGTTATCCCAAAGGGCCATCTCATTAAAGAAAGATTTCGCTATATATCGTGACTGCATTCAAGCAAGATTCACAATATACGGTAGAAAAATTCTTAGTGAGACAGCCCCTTTTTTATGTATCCGCTATAACGCCTAACTTCTCAGCAGCCCGATTAACAATCCAACTCAGATGGCAAATTTCTCATTACCTCATTGACACTTGTATATTTTTCTAAGACAGCCACAACATCTTTATTAGGTTTTGAATAGATTATGGGGCAATCGTACTCCCCTAACGCAGCTTGCGGCGTATATGCCAGTTGCTCTTGGTCAACTAAAAATTCAGCGTGTACAGATGCCTTATTTCCTCTGGCATCAATTCTAACCCATTTTTGAGTGGAGTATAAAAATACCGCGTTCAACCCGTGCAAACCAATACACTTAGTTTCGCCAATATTAAAATATAATCTTTGATAACAAAAACCTGTTGGAACTCCTAAATACCTAAGTATAGCCGCCAATAGATGAGATTTTGCACTGCATATGCCTTGTTTATATTTTAACACTTCCGATGCATTACAAGTTACAATATGGCCAGAAATATCTGCCGAATGTTTGATCTCATCTCGAACGTAATGATATATTTGTCTAATCCTATCCACTTCAGTATTTAATCCTTTAGCTAATAAAGTCGCAATTTCTTTTATGCTTTGATTATGAAAATCTATTATAGAAGAACTCTCTAAGTATGCTCTTATAGCATCCTTTTCCTGTACTAAATCCATATCCACACTCCTCTCTCGCAATCACACTATTTAATTCTTTGTGTAATTATACAAAGAATTAAATTTTTATTCAATAAGAGGTTTAATTTAGTTACTAAACTTCTTATCACTTTAAAAAATTCGAACGAGTTATCTTTTCCTTAGGATTTAGTTTAGAGAAAGATAAGACACATATTTGTTATGTTTTACGCCCGGAAGTTTACTCGATAGGCAGGAATGATACTGATTTTTGTCGAATACGGAGTACAATTTAATAATTTACTGGCAAACCTTTCGAAAGGTAGGGGCGCAAAGCTATGGGTCTAAAGACGATTTAGTCAATGATTGCCAAGTTGCATAGGTTGTGAGTATGCAGTGCAGTCATTGACTTATATTATTTGGGCCAACTTCCAACAAATAATAATAAAACTACTTTTTTGTACTGCATATTAGTAACATCCCTGGAGGTGCGGGAGCAATACCACGCCAGCAAACAAAGTATTCGGCTACAGCTACTTAAACATTGCTTCAATGCATATATCGTTGAAAATAGTTTTAATATTCTGAATCGTAAGGCTGAACAACCCAGATCCGGAAAGATTCGTAGAAAGTGAGGATGATTATGCAGACTATAAATACATATTATGAGGATCGGCGAGATTTAGATATGTTTATATGTCAGCATAAACATATCTTATTTTCAACAGAAAACACATCCATACTTGTGCAAGTATTTTGCGGCAAGCATGAGTATACATTTATCGAAACATTAATTACAGACATTTTGTCCGTGCTACCCATGGCCTGTATTGTGGGGACTACCGCTTCCGGTGAAATAATGAACGGAGAAGTAAGTGGTCAGAAAACTGTACTTTCCTTTTCGGCCTTTCAAAAAACTACTCTTCATATGGGTAGTTTTTTGAATAATACTCCTAATGATATTGCGTTAGGAAGATCTATTGCTGCCACACTGGGAAGCGATTCAACCAAAGCATTAATTCTATTTGGCGCGGGGAATCTGGTTCATGCGGATCAAGTCTTGAAAGGAATAGAAGCGGAGTATCCCCAAATGCTGGTTGTAGGCGGAAACGCGGGAGACAACTCTACCATGAATTCAGCCTTTGTTTTTTGCAATCAGAAAATTATTGATCGCGGCTTTATAGGAGTCTCTTTAGATGGAGAAGGACTGGAGGCTCAAGTATATTCGCTCTTGGGATGGAAAACCATCGGTAAAGAGATGACAATCACAAAAGTTAAAAAAAGACGGGTATATACAATTGATAATATACCTGCGTGCCAAGTATACCGTCAGTATTTAGGCATCGATAAGATTGGTAATTTTCTTAACGTGGTAGAATTTCCATTAATTCTGACTCGTAATAATATCACAGTGGCCAGAACACCACGAATTCATTATAAAGATGATTCTATAGGATTTGCCGGAGAATTTATACAAGGTGAAAAGGTTCGGTTGAGTTTCGGAGATCCAGGACTCATTACAGAAGAAACCGAAGCCTTGTGCGGACAAATTCGCCGGAAAAATGCAGACAGTATATTTGTGTATTCTTGTGAAAGCCGCCGGGGCTTTTTGCAAGATTTAAGCGATATTGAAACGCGCCCTCTTCAAAAGATAGCGCCGACTTCAGGCTTCTTTACAGCAGGTGAATACTATCATTATAGGGGAACCAATCAGCTATTGAATGCAACTATGACGCTGTTGGTGCTGGCGGAGTCTGGTAAAGAAATGCCGAAAGAAAAGTTAATCCAAGAAGAAAATTCATGTTCTTGCATGCCCCAGCCGTTATGTCCTGATAGCATTAAAGAACGCAGGTCCGGAGTGCTAAAAGCCTTAACACATTTAATTAATACGGTAACTGCTGAATTGGAAACAGCCAATAAGGAATTGCAGTATATCGGACTGCATGACTCTATGACCGGAGTTCATAACCGTACCTATTTTGAGCAGGAAATGAAACGCTTAGATACATTGGACGACGAAGCTGTTGGCATTATTATTTGCGATATGGACTATTTAAAGCTTTTAAATGATAGCGTAGGTCATGAATTCGGAGATAAAATGCTTATGCTTTGTGCCTGCATTTTGCAAGAGTCTTGCCGGCAAGAAGACGCTGTCGCCCGGATTGGCGGAGATGAGTTTGCTATATTAGTTCGTGATGCAACAGGATCATTACTAAAATCCATATGTACTCGTATATTGGAAAAGGTTAGACAGGCTAGAGAACTGCAAGAAGGAAATTTGCTTTATCTTTCCGTTGGTTTTGCGCATCGGGAAAAACATAGTAATAAGAATTTGAAGGAAGTTTTTAAAATCGCTGACACTGCGATGTATCAGTACAAATTGGAGCAGAAAGAACCAATTCGAAAGGAAATAATAGAAACTCTCCTGAAGATAAATGGAGGAGTCTGGTATTAGCGCACTTCTCACTCCCAACTACATGCACGATTTCACAAATTCAATGGGGTGCTGAATAATCTTCGATGTTTCTTCCGGGGAAAACCCTTGTTGTAAATACCGTCTGGCGATGACAGACATAGATTCCCCAATCTCAATAATATGTTGGTCAGGATCATATATCCGAACTACCCTTTGTTGCCAATCATGTTTCATAGGTGGATGAACATACTCAACATTGTCAAATTTTTTCAAATGCTTGAGGAATCCATCAAAATCCTCTTCTTCGAAATACAGCTCAAAATTATGTGATTTTTTCACAACTGTATTTTCCTGTATCGATAGTAAGGCCGCGAAATCAAGCTGTATCGCAAAACCGGTAAACCACACATTTTTCCCAAGATCTAATACAATTTTTTGACCAAGTACTTCTTGATAAAATCGTTTCGACTTTTCCAAATCGCTAATTGCAATTAATGGACATGTGAATTTCATTCTCTATCACTCCTTTTAATACGCGATCCTATTGTATTATATTTTCTTATCAGACCGGGTTAAAGTTTACGAGATATGTACTGTATGGGTAATAAACCTAATCCATCAAGCAAAATAACCCAAACATGACTACCAATAATTTGTATGCAATCTTGCATTTAGCTTCGCTTCTTTTTGAGAAATAGTTTTAGAATTGGAATCCTTATATCCGAATGGAATTATTGCCGCCACTTCAAGCTCTTTAGGAATATTGAGAATATCTTTTATTGCAGCTGTATTTTGAGGAATGAAAGTAACTCCAAAAACATCATTTTCGGTTAAACTTAATAAGATATTCTCTATACAGCACCACACGGAAGCCAAACAATTCAAATCATATACTCTTGCACTTTCACACACTTGCGTCTTTGGTTTATATACCACGACTAAAACTTCCGGTGCGGTTAATATCATTTTTTTCTGTTTAGGTATTGCATCTAAATACATATCTTTAGCAAGAGCATCATGACCCTCAAAATTTCGTTTTAATTCATCCGTCACTTCTTCTGTCATGGGTTCTGTTTGTGTTAAAGCCACTCGTATATTTTGTTCTTTGAGCAAAATGAAATCCCATTGTCTAAGGTGATTATAACTGGGTGCTTTCAATCCGGCTTCTAACGCTTTTTCAATAATTTCGCACGGCACCTTTTCTTTAGAAAAATCTCTAACCGTTCTTCGACGATATATGGCTTCTATCAATTCCATTTTCCTTTACCCTCTTTCCATTTTAATTACTGCTTATATGAATCAGAATAACAAACATATGTTCCATAGTCAAATAAAACTCTTTCCATACCCATATTCCTTTACTAATCCGTTTCTCGTTCTCCGATTTAAATAATTATCTATACCGGTATTTCGCATAAACTATCTCCATAAATTGGCAAGACAAAACCCAGGAAAAGACGCCAGAGCTCGAACTTCCTGGGTTTTTCATTATGCTAACCATTAAAGTCTTGTTATCTGCCTGTATTTATTAATGTTAGAAGGGAATCTTACCAAATCATATGTGTAACCTCAAAAACCTGTTTATCACTTGCCTTCTTCCGCATAAAGAGAGGGCAATATCTTGGCTAAATGCGTAAATTCTTTTACAGCATGCAAATTTAAGGCTTTAAGGAAAAATAGTGGCGTCTTCATCTGCGGCCCAAACCAAAAACGAGTCCTAAGCTCAACCCCGACCTCAATTTTGCGGATAAAATGGCACATCCCGCTATTTGGACCGAGAGCGGCACAAATGGCTGTTTCAACGTTAGGCGGTGCAAACCGCTCCATATCAAAACCAAATTCAGCCGGTGACACAAAAGGTATAACAATAGAAGTGGGATCTTTCCCCATAAGTTTCCCTATCACTTTCGCATACCAGGGCAGACCTATATCTTCTTTAACATAATGTGTCACACCCCAGTTTCTTTCACGAACAGGGATATTGGGGTTCAAGAGCCTTTCTTTATGTTCCCTACTTACCTCAACACCAAAATGATCTTCCGGGTCCCAAATTTGGTATCTGAACCCATCAACAGGATGCCAGGCAAACCACCAATCAAACATTTCCGGCGTTACCCCCAGCATTTTAGTTAAATTTGATACATACCCAGAACCATCCGGCATTTTACAATAGCCCGCCTCAGATGCCAAATACCCCGGTTTTAAAAGGTCGTTTCTGTCTTTGAATTCCAGTGCAACCGCCGGATTAATAGGTCCTTGCAGTACCTTGTCAAGCAATACCTGATCCGGCTTAGTCATTTCCAAATAATAATACTTAGAAAAACTTTTGCGCTTATCTTCTGCAGTTATTAACGGTCTTTTCCCCATATTTTCAACCCCTTCCAGATACATCTCCGTCTTCCCGAACCAGCACTTTTCTCTGTCTTTCCCCTGTAATACTCGCAATGAGATAGAACAAATTCCATCTCATTGCAATAGAATCCTTTAATACATTTTTCAACCCTATTTAGGAACTAGAAAAATAGCCGTTACCGCACAATCCGCCGCCGATTTCCTTGCTTTTTCCATTAATTTTTCAGGTACTTCTTCTACTAAAATGTCTATAGCGTCCTTTTCATAATTTACACGGAAAAGCTCCGGATACAGATCCTCACACAATCCACATCTGATGCAAAAATTCTTTATCTCAATTTTCATTGCAAACCCCTCCTACTTATTTATATATTTACTAGCCCAATCCGCAGCAACGAACCCTTGGGAAAAGCTTATCGAAGATATACCTATGCCGCCAACAGATGGATTTCCGAATACCTCACCCGCCGCACAGTCTCCAGCGGAATATAGCCCTCTGATAACCCTAAATTCATTATCCAACACTTCACATTTACCGTTAATTTTGATGCCACCCATGGCTTGATATCCGCCTTTAAAGACTCTAAGCGCATAGAACTTTCCTTCCTTCACGGGGCGTAGAAATGCAGGATTCTTTGAGAATTCATCATCATGCCCTTTGTCACAATAATGATTATAGGTTGTCAACGTCTCCGACAAGCCCTCACAATCAATACCTGTCTGCGCACACAACTCCTCGATAGTATCCGCCATAAATACATGTTTGTTGCCTTTAACATGTATCAGTTCTTCAAATTGCGCGGTAACGTTATGGAGTTTATCTGCCGGAAATATGTGGTAGATGTAATCCAAGCCAACGTTTTCCATATGACGCTTGGTCGCTTCATCAAAAATAAGATACCCTCGTTTCTTAGGCTGCCTTGTAATCGATGTTCCCATTGCCATATGATCATTCGACATGGCTTCATTAATAAAACGCTGCCCTAACTGATTTACCCATAAATAAGGCTGCTCTTGCATAGTTCTTGTTTGATTGTAAACAATCCAGGGGTTATTTCCAATAATGCCCGGTCCCGGAACCAAATTATGCCCGTTAATTCCCATAGCCCCTTTGGCGCCGCCTATGCCCCATACAGCGTTCTGTCCGTCCCCAACCAACTGCGCATTCGGCTGAGTATTGAACAATACATCCCCGTCTCCATCACAATTGTTATTCGTATAGATATGTCCTGTATATTCTTTGATCATTTCCGCATTGTCGCTAAATCCGCCCGATGCGACAATCAGTGCTTTACAGGTTATTCTTACTTCTTCGCCCCCCTTTTCTGTGGCAATAGCCCCGACTACGGCCTCCCCGTCTTTAATAAAACGAGTGATCGCGGTATTAAAATAAATTTCGCCGCCCAGTTCCCGCAGTTTTTCCGCTGCCTTAAGACAGATTATAGCAGCACCATGCCCTTTACCCCGAGCCTTGAAAAAATAATAGTCACCCAGATTATAGCCATTTGGAAACCCACCACAATACCCTCGTTCCGCTCCAATCTTTTCTAGCGGAGTTTCCACAACCATTTGAAATTCAATACCTAAGTCTTTAATAAATTCCGGAATTCTGTAGGAATTATTTATCCAAGCTTGAACCACTGCCGGATCTGCATTCCAATTGGTATAATTCATATGTGTATCAAAAGCCCTATCCAAATACTCCACTTGATTTCTAACTGCCATCGTCATCATCGGAGTATTTGAAACACCTCCGCCTTGGAAAGGTCTCTTTTCAAACAAAGCTACCTTTATCCCCTTTTTCGCAGCAGTCACGGCTGCTGTTAATCCAGCGAGACCACTGCCCATAACAACTAGTTCCGTTTTGATTTCTTTCATCGTAAAACTCCTTTCAGAATAGCTAAAAATCAATTGAAATGTTCCTATTTTACATAGACGCAAACTCTGTGCCAACCTGTCAAAGCACTATTATCACTCCTTCAAGGCATAAAAAAAGCAGTTTTGTTGCGTATTTGCATCAAAACTGCCTATATGCATACCTTCCTTTCTGATTAAATTAAAAGTTGCAATAACGCAACGCACGTTGCGTTATTGCAACTTTCTTTCTACTCCCGGTTATTGTCTCTTTGCATTCCATATTTCTGCATCTTCCGCACTACATTGGAAGCATTGATCCCTAATATTTTTGCCGTTTCTCGTATCGTTTTCCCCTCAGCCAAAGCGCTGGCAAGCTCTCGTTTTTCAAGGGCTTCCACCTTCTCATGCAATGTTAGCACAAGATTCATTTCATCGCCACCATATAAGACCGGGATACCTAGCAGAATTGCCAGCTCATCTTTTGCAAACTCATTGCTCCCCTTCGAAATAATAACAATGCGCTCAATTATATTTTCAAGTTCTCTTATATTCCCCGGCCAAGAATAGTTACATAGTAATGAGAGGGCCTCCGGCAAAAGGCACGCCGCTTTTCCATATTTCGCATTATAAATGGATAAAAAATGTTTTACCAATATCGGTATATCTTCCGTTCTTTGTCGCAATGGTGGTATTTCAATAGGAAAAAGATTGAGTCTATAATATAAATCCATTCGAAACGTTCCTGCTGAAGCCATTTGATAAAGATTCCTATTGGTAGCGGCAATAATTCTTACATCTAACTCCACAGGCTTTGTGGCGCCAATGCGCATCAGCTCCTTTTGTTGAATCACGCGCAACAGCTTAGGCTGAACTTCCAAAGGCAATTCACCGATCTCATCCAGAAGAATGGTTCCCTTTTGCGCCAATTCGAAATAACCAATCTTACCACCGATATTAGCCCCGGTAAATGCTCCCTTTTCATAACCAAAAAGTTCGGACTCGATCAAATTGCCGGGAATGGCTGAGCAATTCACCTTTATAAACGGTTTATCCCAACGTAAACTCAACTTATTTATTTCATTTGCGACATTTTCTTTCCCTGTCCCAGTCTCTCCTGTAATTAAAACAGTAGCATCCAGCGGGGCAATCTTATCTATTAATTCTCTGACTCGCTGTAACGCAGCACTATCACCAATTAATACACGGTTCTTACTCGCTTTGGTAAGCTGAGACAAAGCCCTATCCTTAATAACAATCTCCTCTGCCATATCTTTCATATATTTTTGGGATTTTGCAATCTCTGCCTGCATCTGTTCCAATTCAGTCATATCCCTATCAATTATGATGACTCCCATGAAGCTGCCATCTTCATAGAAAGCCGGTGTGGCAGCCGTTGTTACATTTACTTTTGTAATTGGACTGGCTAGAGCCATATTGACCGGCTTTTGCGTTTGCATCACCTCACCAGCTATTTTCGTCTGATAGCCGCGGTCAGCCAAATCGTTGATATGACAGCCTATAATCTCTTCACCAAAACCAGTTATTCTGGTAAATCCTTGATTGATATAGACAACAACACCTTCGTTATTGACAATATGAATGCCATCATGAAGTTTATTGGCCAATATATTAAATTTTTTAGCATTATCTACAGTCTCTTGAATTACCTCTAGCTTTTTAATTCTCCCAAAATCTTTTGCTTCCAGTGCTTCTTCTATCAAATACTCGATAAATTGTTCAGAAACCTTCAGTTTCTTCATTGTAGTAAACTGATCGTACAGTTTCATATACACACCTTCCGCCGTCTTTCTATATAGTTTAAAGCCTTATTAATAATGCGACTATCTTCACAATTAAGTAATACAGATTGCTATATTCCATTATACCCAAATATATCGTATCCACCGAACAAAGAAATAACGAGTATACTTTTTATTTGTTTGGCGCAAGCGTATTGCTAAGTAACTCCAGCGCAAAACAAATAAACTCTTCCTGATTCAATGTTGGATCATTCTTGAATGCCTGGCCGACTTCAGAAAGCCTGTAAAAAAAACCCACTATAAAATAAACAATGGAATAGGCCGCCATTCTTGAGTCTACATCCTGGCGTATACTTGTATCATTTTTCCCTTTCTCAATGATGGCGATAAAGAGTTGTATCATCATCGTTTTTAAATGTTCAAAATGCTGATAATAAAAACTCATTTCGTCAATTGGCCCGATTAGGGAACAAGATTTTAGCAATCGGAACGTATGGGGAAACTCCAGGTAAAAATGATAATAGGCAAAAACCAAAAGGCGACTTGTTTCAAACCCGTTATATTCTGTTTGGCTCACCGCCTGCAAACGCTCAAAAAGCGTCTGATATCCTTTGCAGGCAACGGCAAAATACAATTCTTTTTTATTGCTAAAATACTGATAAAGCGTTTTTTTAGTAAATTCCGCAATTTCGGCAATCTCATCCATTGAGACCTCATTAAACCCTTTTTGATAAAAAATCTTTTCTGCCGCAGCTATAATTTCCGCTTCATGAATCTTTCGTTCTCTTTCCCGTCTGGATGTGTAACTCACAAAAATAAATTCTCCTTCATCTTGACTTTTTTTTATCACAAAATTACACTATTAGTATACTTACTATACCGCAAGTTTAGTTTACGGTGCTTATTTTGTCAATAATGACT
>Ga0316604_10001058_pt1 | contig 26706 bp, 24 predicted proteins | sample OWC_soil_day20_C_FD_207650 | JGI IMG/M metagenome (GOLD analysis project Ga0316604, IMG submission 207650) | Wetland soil microbial communities from Old Woman Creek delta, Ohio, United States - OWC_soil_day20_CT | ecosystem: Environmental > Terrestrial > Soil > Wetlands | place: USA: Ohio...
AAATCGCAATAAATTTGGTGCCAATGCCTGCTAACATGCCGGCAATAACGCCAAGCTGTGCCGAACATGGTATAGCCAGACCCAGCACTGCGGTCGCAATTGTCCGCTCTCGCTTGGTTCCTAAAATCCGCGTCGTAATAGTCGCCATGGTTACGCAGCCAAAACCTAAAATTAAGGGAATAATAGCCCGCCCATTTAAGCCAATACTGGTCATTACACGGTCAACCAGTGTGGCTAGCCGCGGCAGATAACCTGAATCCTCCATAATTGACAACGCCAGATAAAAACCGACAACTAAAGGCAGCAGCAGTCCCAGCACATAGGTTACTGTCATCGTTAATATACCAAATTCACCAATTAAGATCGTACCAATTATTGATTGTTCACTAATAAAGCGTCCAACAAAATCCCGTACTACCGGCTCATAGAGGCCCTGCATGACTGTTTCCTCAGTAAAGCCGACAATATCCTGGGCTACAAGAACGCCAATCAGATAATACATAGCGTATAGTACTAGGGCAAAGATGGGTATACCTGTCCAGGGACGCAACATATACCGGCCTAACATAGTACCAAACGTCGCGCCTTCTTCTGTTTCGGTTACTACATGATTGACGATATCATTTACACGGTAACGGCGGTCGCGATAAATCTCCTCCCGCAGTTCGCCTGGTGGTACCCCATGGCGCTCAGCCACATTGGGATCACCTTCAAGTACAAGTAATGCTTCACCCCAGGAACCAATCCGGTTCATCATACTTTCCAGCCTATTTTTCAACTTTGAAGGTATGATCCCGGTACGAGCTTCAAAGATCCGGTTCTTGACCTCAGAAACACCTTTGCCCTTTACTGCTATTGTCGCAATGATTGGTACACCTAATAGATCCTCAAGCAAATCAAGATCTATTTTAAGCCCCTGTTCCTCGGCCTCATCCATCAGGTTTATGGCAATAATGGTAGGAATACCAGTATCAATAACCTGCAGTGTCAGAAATAAATCACGTTCCAAATGCACAGCATCGACTACATTTAAAATTAAATCAGCAGATAAAATAACATCTCTGGCCACCGTTTCCTCGTCGTTAAAGGAAGAAATACCATATACACCGGGCGTATCGATGACTACATCTTTGCCGTAACGGCCATGCGATATATCAACAGTGGTTCCGGGGAAATTCGACACATCCACATACAAGCCTGTTAATGCATTAAAAAACACTGACTTTCCCACATTTGGATTACCCACTAGAACTATCTTCTTAGCTCCCTCAGGAATATCTATATGAGTTAAGTTATTATGACAATGATCCATTTTCTCCTCCACTGGCTACCTGAGAGCCTTTCTCTTGATACTATTTCACCCACTAAGCTGGCTGCACCTCAATGTTTTCGGCTAAACGGCGCCCAATTGCAATCTCTTGCTTGCCTCTGCCGATAACAACTGGACCAGCAGGCAATTTTTCATAACATTCTACTTCAGCGCCCTCGGCAATGCCGAAGCGAATAGCTTGAGCCCTGATAGTTGGATTAGGAATGGCAGCAATTAAAAGACGCTGACCACGTTTAGCTTGTGAAAGTGTCATCATGATGTATATCCCCTTTCAATATTGATAATCATTATCAGCAGTTAAGCAAAAAATTTGCGTCATTAGATTTTGACGCGTAACTGATATCTATTCTCAATATCATTATATGAACTTCATGACACCTTGTCAAGCAGGACTTTTATATTCTTGCCATTTCATTTTTCTTATTGCCCACTATAAACTTCGGGATAAATCAGTTTAGCCAATTGTTCAACACCTTCAGCCAGGCGGAAGGTAGGACTGGAGACAAATCCTTCGTCAACAATATAGACTTTACCCTCTTGTACTGCCTTTATCTTATCAAAGCCTGGACGCTGTTTAATACTATCAGGCGTAACGCCAGGATTCATCGGGCCACGTTGTGCCAGAAAAATGTCAATTTCCTCAGCCTTCATTAATAAACGTTCACTGCCGTAGGCGGCAATACTGCTTGCGGCTTTCAAAGGCTGTGCATCGGCAGCCACATTTAACCCTCCAGCCAGCTTAAGTACGGTCCCCGGCATACTTGCAGGTGTAATTGTCCGGTATTCGGTTGCTGTGGCCTCAAAATATACCTGCTTCTTAATCGGCGCCTTAGCTGTATGCTCGGCGACTTGGTTGAGCTTAGCATGAAAAGCAGCCAGTTTGTCGTCAGCCTGCTGCTCTTTGCCTGTCAGTATGGCCAGCTTTTTAATATAACTGTCAAATTCCTCAAACTTCTCCGGATAAAGGCAAACCACTTTGATATTGGCCTGCTCCAGAGTCTTGACAAAGTCGGGGTGACTTTGCTTAATAAACGGTCTAATAATAACCAAATCAGGCTCAGCCGCCAATACCTTTTCCGGGTCGGCCCGATAGTCAAATACTGGCTTGTTTTTGGCCGCTGGATCAGATTCCGCTGGACTGACGCCGATGATCTCAGCCTCAAGACCCAATGCCAATAGATTTTCGGTATGCGCGGAGTATAGAGAAATAATCCGTTTGGCTGGCTGCTTAAGGACTATGGTCTGATTTAGGTCATCGGTAATTTTTATTATACCCTCGTTAGCCGTAGCGGCAGGTTTGGAAGTACCGCAACCAGCTACAATTGCTAGCAAGAGAAGAAGAACAACCAAGTAGAACGCTTTACTTTTCATTTACCATTTCCTCCAGAAATTTCTTGTCCAGATGGAACGTTAACCTTTCCCTGGTGGATTAACCACCTACACCCTAAAGAGTACAAGCCAAGTCTTTTCTTATTATAGATTGGAGAGGACGGCCAAGCCGGTCTCACCAGCCCGAACCACTTTGATGTGAAATACTTCGCCGATAAGTTCAGGGTCAAGTACAGTCGGAGCCGAGCCGTACTTAACCAGTTGACCTGCCTTTAAGACAACGGCCTCAGAGCAAAAGGTACTGACAAGGTTAAGATCATGAATAATTGACACCACTGTCAGCCCTTGCTGAACACATAATTCTTTCAACAAACTCAGGCACTTAATGCTATAATAAATATCCATATTGGAAAAGGATTCGTCTAAAAATAAAACTTCCGGCTGCTGGGCCAAAGCCTTAGCAAATAGTACCCGCTGACGTTCCCCGCCGCTTAGCTCCGTAACCAACCGTCCGGCAAAATCAAGTGTATCAGTAAGTCGCATGGCGTTTTCAATAATAGCCACATCTTGATCAGTCAGCCCTTGCAACCTTGTTTTATAGGGAGTGCGCCCCATGCCGACAATCTCCAGACAAGTATAGGGAAATTTGATATCCATGTTTTGCGGCATAACAGCAATATGGCGGGCCAGTTCTTCAATCCGGTAAGAACCGATATCCCGCCCCTTAATGCCAATATTGCCGGAAGTCGCCTGCAGCTGCCCGGTAATAAGATTTAACAGCGTTGTCTTGCCTGAGCCGTTGGGCCCAACAATGCCGCAGAAACAACCTTGCCTGATCTTCAGGCTGATGCCTTTGAGCACAGGTTTGACCCCATAGCCAAATTGTATATTTTCTACTTTTATCATAGTAACGTCCCTACCCAAGCGTCTTGTTACGCATCCTAAAAATATAAACAAAGAACGGACCACCCAAAAGGGTCGTCAATACACCAACAGGTATCTCGACATTGCCCACCGACCGCCCAAAGGTATCGGCAGTTAATAATAATATCCCGCCTGTTAAGCCACACAGTGGGATGAGCACCTTATTATCCGAGCCTGTCAGCATCCTGACCATATGCGGTACAATCAGGCCAACAAAACCAATAATACCGCCAATAGCAACACATACTGCCGTAATCAACGCTCCGGCGGCTAACAGCACTGTTCGAAGACGGGAGGCATTAATACCCAGGCTACGTGCTTCCCGATCCCCCAAAGATACGATATTCAAATCTTCGGCATAATAGTAGCAAAGAAAGCAGGCCGCCAGGATCAGCGGCCAGCCGTACAGCACATGCTCCCAGCTTTTAGCCGCCAGACTGCCAATAAGCCACGAGACAATAGCAGATACCTGCTCTCCGGCCAGACTTTTGACCATACTAATGGCCGCCGATAAGATGCTGCTGACAATAATCCCGGCAATTATTAGATTGGCTGATGATACATAGCCACCTACACGAGCCATTGACATAACAATAAGTAAAGTCGCCACCGCTCCGCCAAAGGCAAATAATGTTACCGGCAGACCACCCTGCGTAAAAATATTGAGATAAATAGCCACACTAGCGCCAAATGCTGCCCCTGTCGATACACCCATGGTGTATGAATCAGCAAGTGGATTCATTAACAGCGCCTGAAAAACAACACCAGCAACTGCCAGCCCCCCGCCAACTATAATGGCAGCTAAGATACGCGGCAAACGGATATCCCAAATAATGGCCCTCTTGGCGGCATTGATATGGGCATAAGTCTCTGGGTTGCCTGTTAGTTGTCCATAGATTACATTGGCGGTATCAGCCATGCTAATATCTGCCCGCCCAAACCCGATAGCGGCCAAGGTAAATAGCACCATGGCTGCCAACAGCACAAGACCCGCCACCCGCACCTTGGCTTGTTTACGGTGGAGCAGTGGCGTTAACGAGCTAGTGCTCATGCCAGTGCGTGTTTACTCACTTTGGAGCGTTTCGTTAAAATGGTTGACAGGTAGTTCACTTTTTTGCTGCCATTAGCTGCCAGATCATGGATGATTTCTTCGCCTTCCAAACCACATTTCGAAACCATAACAGCGTTTTCCACCATGCCGTGTTTATTTAGTTTTTCAACAATCTCGGTAAAGTTTTTGTATACTTTCATGAGTACAACATTGTCAGATACAGCCAGCACTCTTTCTAGCCGTTCCTCATCAATAGTTGCCGGCACAATGCTAAGAATGTCGCCACCCTCCGCGAGTGCCATTCCCAGGCGGTTGCCAATGGCAGAGAAGGAGTTAACTCCCGGAATATTGATAATCTCATGACCCGAATCTTCCAGCAAGCGATGCACATACATATATGTACTGTACAGCATAGGATCGCCCAATGTCAGAAAGGCCACTTTTTTACCCGCATCCAAAAGTTCCAGGATGGTCTTTTTGTTGTTCACCCACGCAGCTGACAGCGCCTGCGCATTATAGTTCATCGGAAATACCAATTCCAAAATCTCGCTGCTTTCCTGAATGTAAGGGCGGGCGATAGACATTGCCGTGCTTTCATCCTTTTTCTCCGTCCGGGGAGCAATAATTACATCTGCTGCTTTAATAGCCTTGATAGCCTTCAAAGTTAGTAATTCAGGATCGCCAGGCCCCACGCCAATGCCATAAAAAATTCCTACCATATACTAAACAACTCCTTAACATAAATAAAATCTCTGTCACCATCCAATGGAGATAACAGAGATTGCTTGCCTAAAATCGGCACACAAATCCCCTCCCCATCGCTCGTAGGTTAAACGGTGATTGTTAAACAGGCAGTTCTTCTGACTTAGGATCATCGCTAGTCTGCGCCTTCCCAAAATAATGTTCTATTTCAGTGGCTTGTTGCAGACCGGCTCCCCATCACAGCGGCGGGACCGTGCCGGCTTTTAACCGGCTTCCCTATTAAGCCCAATCGGGCACCTGTTCCCTATGTAATTACCTAAATTGTATGATTAAAAGTGCAAAAAGTCAAGCAGATTATGGATACATTTTTGTCTTCACTTTAATCTGGTGAATGCTAGCACCACAAATGCCGTGTGCACTTTCCATAATAGTCTCTGATAATGTCGGGTGGGGGTGGATGGTATGCGCAAGGTCTTTGGCTGTTAACCCATTTCTAATTGCCAGCGCACCTTCCATAATAAGATCACTGGCATGCGGCCCCAGTATGTGCATTCCCAGTATCTTGCCGGTAGCCGCTGCGGCAATAATTTTTACCAGCCCATCGGTTTCGCCCATTGTTACTGCTTTACCGTTGGCGGCAAAGTTAAATTTACTGGACTTGTACTCAATATTTTGCGCCTTAACTGCTTCTTCGGTCAACCCAACCATAGCGATTTCCGGTGTGGTAAATATGCAGCTGGGAATCGCGCTATAGTCCATAACCGCACTCAAACCCATAGCGTTTTCGGCTGCTGCAATGCCAGCTGCTGACGCCGTGTGGGCCAACATGCTCTGTCCGGTAACATCGCCAATGGCATAAATTCCTGGTACATTGGTTTCCATGTGTTCATTGACCTTAATACCTGCACGGTCAAAGTTCACACCTAGCATTTCTAAGCCCAATCCTTCTGTAACCGGGCGACGGCCTGCGGCAACAAGCACCTTTTCTACCAGATACTCCTGTACGCCTTTGCCAGTATCGACGGTTACTACCACACCGCCGGCAGATTCTTCAATAGTAGTTACTTTGGCCCCAGCCAGCGTTTTAATCCCTTGCTTGCGCAGGCTAAGTCCCATACGTTTGATTAATTCACTATCCAGCATGGGTAATATAGTTGGCAGCATTTCTACTACCGTTACAGCACAGCCAAAGGCCCTCATTATCGCGCTAAATTCAATACCTACCGCACCAGCACCAATGATTAGCATGCCCTTAGGAACTTCAGTCAGTTCCAACAGCTCATCACTTGTGATAACAGCCGGCAACTGGTAGCCTGGCACCGGAATACTGCTAGGTATTGAGCCGGTGGCAATGATTATCTTACTGGCCGCAAACTCTTCTTTTCCTGCCGCGTTACTAACCGCCAGACGCTGGGGAGCGGTTAATGCCGCAACACCACGAATTACCGTAACGTTATTACTCTTAACCAATTGCTCAATACCGCCTCTGAGTCCGGCCACCACTTTGTTTTTTCGCTCGATTATGGCGTTAAAATCAAAGCCGATTGTATCCGCCCTTAGACCAAATTCAGCACACCGCACTAAATCTCGCCACTTTTCCGCACATTTTAACAGGGTCTTGGTGGGAATACAGCCACGATTCAGACACCCGCCCCCCATGTTGTCCTTCTCAACCAACAATACTCTGCCACCTAGCTGCGCAGCGCGGATTGCAGCCACATAGCCGCCTGGACCGCCGCCAATGACAGCCACATCATAGCTCATGTTTATTCCTCCTTCCCTGTCTCAACGCAATAGATTCCAGGTGTCTTGCGTGTATTTTGTCGCAGCCAGTTCCTGCGCCATTCTTTGCTCAGCTTGACTCAGGCTGTCAGCCGCCAGTTCAATGCCTAATGCCGGACCAAAGGCTGTCTGGATTGCCTGATAGGCCTCTTCCCAACTGATTTCCCGCTTGGCCGCCTCGGCTAGCGAAATAGCGCGTTTGCCAAGCATCCCGGCCACTGCAGCTTTCGCTTCAGGGGTTGGGAGATTAAGTAACGAAGCTAGCTGCCTAGGCTTGAAATTTAGTAACAGCGAGCCATGCTGCAAAATAACGCCCTCTTTACGAACTTGGGCACTGCCGATTAATTTACGCCCGTCAAAGGTGACCTCATAATGGGAAGGGGTATCAAAACAGGCCGCTGACGTATGACGGCGTTTGGTCTGGCTGTAAGCAGCCTGGGGCATGCTCAGCTGCGCCTCAATACCCAGCATTTTGAGTCCATCCAGCAAACCTTGGCTAAAAAACCGGTAGGAAGCCGTAATGGTAGGAGGAACAAGTGGGTGCGTCTCGCTGACAACTAAACTGTAGGTTAGTTCAGCGTCATGCAGCACAACACGGCCGCCTGTCAGGCGTCGGACAACGTCAATCCCCTGACGGCGGCACTCACTAATATCAACCTCGGCGGCAGCTTTTTGAAAATAACCGATGCTGACAGCTGCCGGCTGCCAGCCGTAAAAGCGGATGGTCGGCGGCACTTGTCCAGCAGCATTCGCTTTTAACATGGCCTCGTCCACCGCCATGTTAATGGCGGCCTGACCTATGCCGCTACGAATAACTCGCCACTTCATGTCAGATTCCTCACTTTCGCTTAGCTCCGCTCCAACCGTCCCCAGTAACAGAGCTCAGTCCGCTTTCTACCAAGGCCTGCTTAACCTCTATTGGGGTAAGTGGCCGGGGATAGTTATACATAACCCCACCAGGACGTTCATTATAGTAAGGTCGGTTACAACCGCTGCAGCCGCTGGTTTCAAAAGCTTTTCCGTCAGCCAAAACAGCTTCCATTTCCTTCTGGGGCAAACAAACTCCAATCAATTTACCAGCCTGATATTGAAAAACATCCCGGCTGTAATCCTGTTTTAACAGAAAATGTGCTATCTGTACCCGGCGATATTGTTCGATAGCCGGTGGCGGTTTATCCGCCCAAGCGGTTCCCCGTACAGGTGTGAACGCAAATAGGCCCACCTGGATGCTATTGTCCTGACAATTCCCTATTGTCGTAATCATTTCCTCTTCCGTTTCGCCAAGGCCGACAATCAGGTGAGTACTAACTTTGCCTGGGAATTCATGTGCACAATGTTGTAAGAGTTCCCAGCGTTTAGTCCACTCACCGCCTTTTACCCGCTGATACAGTTCAGCCGTAGCCGCATCCAATGCAATTGAGATACGGTCTGCCCCCCTGGCAAACAGTTCTTTGGCCTGCGCTACGGTCTCTATGTCAGTGGAGATACAGACAGGCACACTGCTTTCCTGGGTTAAGGCTGCCAATGCAATAATACTTGTCTGCCAACTCTGGCTGCCTTTGACAATTTGGAGGCAAGCCCGCTGAAGTTGACCGGCCTGAAAGGCTGTGCCAACGGCTTGTGCAGCCTCCTGTCGCGGAAATTCTGACCAGGTGATCCGCGATAACCTGTCGGCCCGGGCTGAACTATCCCGGGATTGGGCGCAAAACTGACAACTGTTCTGACATTTTTCCCCCACCATAATGTAGGCAGTAGTTGGGAGTACATCTGTCTTGAGTTGTTTCTTACCTACTACGCAGGCCGTACCTGCTGATAGTCTCCACAGGCTCATAGTACACAACACTCCTCTCCCCGCGCTAGGGTAAGTCCCAGCTTTTCAGCCAGCCTCACGGCCACGGGGGCCGGATTGACAATCACATCAAAACCAATCCGAACCGCCCATTTATCAAGCTCCTCCCGATACCGACCTCCGGGCCGCATGCAGCCAAGATGGAGCGGGATATGGGGAAAAGTCAGTCTGGCATGACTTAATACCCGGGCAGTTTCTAGAATGTTGGGCGGCTGCCTGTTGGCAAACCGTGTGCCCCGTGTCGGCATAAAAACGATAAAGGTCAGCGTCTCCGCACCAAGCTCATGCAGCATTTCCAACGCCTGATATTCGCCGCTGATTTCACCACCTTTGAGGCCAATGCAGATATGCGGCATTACCTTTACTTTTTGCCTAAGTGCCTGGTAGCAGGCTACATAGTCGGCAACGGTGCGACCATTACCAAATACCTCCTGGATCGTGGTGTTATCGGCGACAAAATCAAAGGACACACAATCTGCCACAGTTGCCAGTTGCTCAATAACATCAGCGCTTACCAGGCCGACATGCATGTTAAACCGCTTGCTGTGTTTAAGCTCAGTCAACCGATCAATATGCTCTGCAATCGGCACTTGCCCGTCAGCCTGACAACCGCCGCTCACCAGCCAGCTGGCGCTGTTGTCATCACCAGCACTAGCTATATCAGCAAGCGGTTTCATATGTTTCAGGTAATGTCCGCCGCAATGGGCGCAATTAAGTTCACATTTTGTGCCTGTCACACTTACTGGCTTGGTTTGCCCAGGATAGGTAAACCGGATGGTATCAGACAGCGGCAGCCGTTCTACTTTTGCCATTTTACCACAGGCTTACGGGCAGCAGCCGTTTCGTCAAGACGACCCACTACGGTAGTGCGCGGTGCCGTGGTAATTAGGGAAACGTCTGTTTCGGCCTCCCTGGCAATGCGGCGCATTACCGCAATAAAGCCATCAAGCGTTTCCTTGCTTTCGGTCTCGGTAGGTTCAATCATCATGGCCTCCTCGACAATAAGCGGAAAGTAAATGGTCGGCGGATGATAGCCATAATCCAAAAGCCGTTTAGCAATGTCAAGGGTACGAATGCCGTACGCCTTCTGATGTTTGGAAGTAATAATACATTCATGCATGCAGAACCGCTCAAAGGGTGCATAATAATCTTCTTTTAGTTTACTTAAGCAATAGTTAGCATTAAGTACGGCATCTTGGCTAGAGGTTTTAAGTCCGTCAGGCCCCATCGCCCGGATATAGGCGTAAGCTCTGACAATAACTCCGAAATTCCCATAGAAAGCTTGCACCTTACCAATCGACTGTGGCCAGTCTGCTGCTAAGCTGAATTTGCCAGACTTTTGCACAATATGGGGACTCGGTAAATAGGGAATCAGGGCTTTTTTTACACCAACCGGTCCTGAACCGGGGCCGCCACCGCCGTGCGGTGTGCTGAAGGTTTTGTGTAAATTAAAATGTACGACATCAAAGCCCATGTCGCCAGCACGGGTCAGGCCCATTATGGCATTGGCGTTGGCACCGTCATAATATAAGAGACCACCGGCATCATGGACGATTTGAGCAATCTCGGTAATGTTTTTCTCAAACAAGCCTAAGGTACTGGGATTTGTCAGCATGAACGCGGCAGTATCGCTACCGACAGCAGCTTTTAACGCGGTAAGGTCAACTGCGCCGTCAGGCTGCGATTTCACCTCGACAATATCCAAACCGCAGACGGCAGCGGTAGCCGGATTGGTGCCATGAGCTGAGTCAGGCACAATTACTTTGGTACGGTTTTGCCCCCGGTGGCGGTGATAGGCTCTAATCAGCTTAATCCCGGTTAATTCTCCATGAGCACCAGCCGCCGGCTGCATAGTAATAGCATCCATACCGGCAATTTCCGCCAAATACTGTTCCATATTATAGAGCAATTGCAGTGCACCCTGCACGGTTTCACTGTCCTGCAAAGGATGAATTAGAGCAAAACCTGGCAGGCGGCAGGCATCTTCATTAATTTTGGGGTTATATTTCATGGTACAGGAGCCTAACGGATAAAAGCCGGAATCAACGCCATAATTACGCTCAGATAAGCTGTTGTAATGGCGCATCAAATCAAGCTGACTGACCTCTGGCAGTGCTGCCTGTTCTTGTCTTATTAACTGCGGCGGAATAAGCAGCTGAATATCGTCCTGCGGCACATCACAAGCTGGCAAGTCAATTGCCGTGCGCCCTGGTTTACTTAGTTCAAAAATTAGCGCTTTACTGTTTTTTCCCCTCATGCCATTGCCCCCAATCTGGCGCAAAGCCGGTCAATTTCCTCGCGTGAGCGTTTTTCAGTCACAGCAATCAGCATACAACCGGCAAGCTCAGGATAATAGTTGCCTAAATCCAGGCCGCCGATGATTTTGTCCTGCAGGAGTTGTTTGTTAATCTCGTCAACAGGCTTGTTCAGACGTACAACAAATTCTTTAAAGAAGGGCGCTTTGAAGACGGCTTGGCAGCCTTGGACCGCAGTCAGCTGGTTGCAGGCATAATGCGCTTTCTGGAGAGATAAAACCGCTACCTGTTTGAAGCCTTCTTTGCCGACAGTGTTCAAATACACGGCTGCCGCTAGAGCGCACAGTGCTTCATTGGAGCAAATGTTTGATGTCGCTTTCTCCCTGCGGATATGTTGTTCACGAGCCTGCAATGTCAGAACAAACCCCCGTTTGCCTTCCTTGTCGGTTGTCTGCCCGACAATGCGGCCCGGCATCTTGCGCATAAGTTTTTCTGTAGCAGCAAAAAAACCCAGGTACGGGCCGCCAAAGGACATGGGAATTCCCAGACTCTGGCCTTCGCCAACCACAATATCAGCCCCAAGCTTGCCGGGAGATTCTAAAATGCCAAGAGAAATGGGGTCAACCGCAGCGATTATGAGCGCTCCCTGCGCATGGGTTATATCAATAATTGCCTTACAATCCTCCACACAGCCCAAGAAGTTAGGTGTCTGCAAGAGGACTGCCGCCACCTTCTTGCTTAATTTGGCTTGTAGCTCCTGAAGGTCGATTTGGCCGTCCAGATAGCCAAGCTCGCTGATGGTATAGCCCCGATCAATCGCATAGGTGTTCAGGATATCACGATAATGGGGATGAACTGTCTTCGCCACCAAGAGCTCGGTACGCCGGGTAGCGCCGGTCGCCATCATCGCTGCCTCAGCCAGACCTGTGCCCCCGTCGTACATTGAAGCATTGGCTACTGCCATGCCGGTTATTTCACAAATTAGGCTTTGGTATTCCCACAAAGCTTGAAGATACCCTTGCGATATCTCCGGCTGATACTGGGTATAGGCTGTATAAAATTCTGAACGTCTAAGCACATGGTCCACGACACTGGGTATGTAGTGGTCATAAGCACCGGCACCAAGAAAGCAGGTGTACTCAACAATATTCGCATTCCTACCGGCCATAGTTGCCAGATGGGCTGCTAATTCAGGTTCAGACATAGCCTGCGGCAAATTCAGCGGGCGATTTAGTCGCAAATTAGCAGGAATATCGGCAAATAAATCCTGAACCTCATTTACGCCAACAGCCGCCAGCATCGCCTTGCGGTCTTCCGCGGTGTGAGGCAGATAGCTCCACGGCATGTTAATGCCCTCCCTCAGCCACCAACTGTTCATAAGCTTCGCTGTCTAACAAATCTGCAAGTTCGGCACTATCAGTGATTTCAATTTTAGCTATCCAGCCTTTACCATATGGGTCTTGGTTAACAAGCTCCGGTGCATCGGCTAAACTTTCATTGCCAGCAATTATCTTGCCTGAAATAGGGGTATAAACATCTGATACGGCCTTTACTGATTCTACAACTGAGAGCCCTGCCCCAACGGCCAGTTCGGCCCCGTCTTCTGGCAATTCTACAAAGACCACATCACCAAGCTGCGACTGGGCATAGTCAGTAATACCAATGGTAGCCGTGTTCCCCTCTACTTTCACCCATTCATGATCTTGGGAATACTTAAGTTCTTTAGGAATGTTCATTATTATTTCCCCTTTCTTGTAATAAATGGTTTAGCAATAACTTCAGCAGCAACCCGTTTTCCGCGTATTTCTATCGTGAACTGCTGACCGATAGCAGCATATTCGGCATCTACTAAAGCCAGACCAATATTTTTATCCAATGTTGGCGCATAGGAGCCAGTAGTTACCGTACCAATCCGACGATCTTCATAGATAACCGGGTACTACGTACATCTGGACAAACTAAAAACAGAGGCAAAGGGAACGATTCCCTTTGCCTCTGTCCATTGTACCTGAGAGATTTGCCCCCTAAAGGGCTCCCCATCGGTGACACCCGCCGAAGGCGGATGTACTCTCCAGAGTATAGTCCTGCTATAGTCCTTTTGCCTGAGAGTTTAACAAAGTTCTTACTCCTTCGGCGCCGCAGCCAAGCGGTCTCTCCTATAACCATCATCCCGAATTATTTGATTGTTTACTCAATTGTAACAAAGGACATGAATTGCTGTCAATCTATTTTATTTGATTACATCAACACCCATATAGGGGCGCAGCAGTTCAGGTATAATGACTGAACCGTCTTCCTGCTGATAGTTCTCCAAAATAGCAGCTACTGTCCGGCCAATTGCTACACCGGAGCCATTTAGGGTATGAACAAATTCCGGCTTACCCTTGGGCTCACGGCGAAACTTGATTTCAGCGCGACGGGCCTGGAAATCTTCAAAGTTAGAACAGGATGATATTTCGCGATAAGCATTGAAGCTGGGCAACCAAACCTCAAGGTCATAGGTCTTGGCCGAAGAAAAGCCCATATCACCCGTACTTAGCAGCATGGTACGGTATGGCAGACCTAACAGCTGCAAAACCTTTTCGGCATTAAGGGTCAGCTTTTCCAGCTCGTTATAAGACTCTTCCGGCAGACTGAATTTAACCATTTCTACCTTATTAAACTGGTGCTGACGAATAAGGCCGCGAGTATCGCGACCAGCCGCACCGGCCTCAGCCCGAAAACAGGCGCTATAGGCGGTATAACAGAGCGGTAGATCCTTGGCATCCAAAATTTCCTGGCGATGCAGATTAGTAATAGGCACCTCAGCTGTCGGGATAAGATAATAGTTCAGACCTTCCAGTTTGAACATGTCTTCAGCAAACTTGGGTAATTGGCCTGTACCGATCATACTGGCCTCGTTTACAATAAATGGCGGGAAAAATTCGGTATAGCCGTGCTCTTTAGTATGAAGGTCAAGCATGAAATTAATAAGCGAACGCTCTAACCGTGAACCCAAGCCCCGATAAAAGGTAAATCTCGCCCCAGTTACCTTGCCCCCCCGCTCAAAATCAAGAATCCCCAGCCCTTCTCCGATCTCCCAGTGGGCTTTCGGCTCAAAAGCAAACTCCTTCGGCGTACCCCAGCGGCGCATTTCCTGATTGTTCTGTTCATCTTTGCCTATAGGTACAGAGGCATGAGGCACATTGGGTATGCTCATGATAATGTCGGCAAGCCCAGTTTCGACTTCCTTTACCTTGGCATCAATTGCACTAATACTGTCGCCTACTTCCCGCATTTCGGCAATCATATCATCGGCATTTTCTCGGGCTTTCTTTTTTTGGCTAATCTCCTGGGAAACGATATTCCGCTTGTTTTTGAGCGTTTCAACCTCAGCTAACAGCTCCCGCCGTTCCTTTTCTAGTTTGATAAACTCTGTCAAACTCATAGCCGATCCCCTGTTTTTTAATGCTTGTTCTACAATTTCAGGGTTACTCCGCACAAATTTAATATCCAACATGTGTTTGTTCCTCCTTAACATAAAAAACTCCCGTCCCTTATAATAGGGACGGGAGTTTAGCTCCCGCGTTGCCACCCTGCTTGACTGCCAACAGTCCACTTGACACGCATAACGGACGTGGACCGTGCGGCTCATCACCGCATGCTCAGAGGGTGGATAGCATAATGCTGTTACTGGCTCGCACCTGCCGCCAGTTCTCTGAAAACACTCCATCATGCACTGCCCTGTCATTGCATCTAACGATATCAAGATACAATTATTATGTATTATAAAATTATACATTATTCAGCACAGAATGTAAAGTACTGGCAACCCCGCAGTGAACTCGTTTCAGCATAGCTGAAACATTGGGATTCAGGTGGGGAGTCTACTCCACCTGAATTAACTCCGCCTATAGAGGCGAGAGTCTTGACTCGTATCCAAGATAAATTCAATAAAACGTTTACTGACTGCAGGATCAAACTGCGAACCTGCACATCTGGAGATTTCCTCCAGTGCCTTTTGTATACTAAGCGGTTTTTCGCGATAGCAGCGGGCGCTTGTCATCGCATCAAACGAATCACACACCGCTAACATCCGACTAAAAAATGGTATTTCGTTGCCGGAAATTCCTTGACCATACCCATGACCATCATATCGTTCGTGATGATGACGCACAATTTCGGCCACTTCCGTTAAGCCCTCCACTTCGTTTAAAAAGTCGGCTCCGCGTTCCGGGTGTTGTTTGATTACCGCAAACTCATCTGCCGTTAGACGCCCTGGCTTATTTAGAATGCGAACAGGTACACCGACTTTGCCCACATCATGAACAATACCAATAAGATAGGCCAGGCTCATTTCCTCTCCCGGGATTTTAACATACTCGGCAAAGCTAGCCATAAGATAGGCTACCTTCTTGCTGTGTTTGATAGTATAGCTGTCCCAGTCACCAATCACCTGGCAAAACTCGTGGATTATGTGCATAAATAGATCTGCTTCCTTTCTGCGGTATAAAGGTTACATATTTTTGCTACAATCACTAGTCTTTAAAGATATTTATATTTTAGTGTCATGATTATCCAACGTCAAGTCATATTTACATAATAATGCAATAATTTATATAAGTTCGAATTTTTCTATACTGATCTTTTATTATCTTTTTTCACAAAAGGATTTCCCTGTAAGTTACGCGAATTAAACATATTTGGAGTAAAAAAAAAGCAAGGAGGGCATAGTACATGTTCTCTTCTATTTCTGATCTTGAAAGTGCTATATTATCTTGCGATCAATGTAAATTGTGTCAAGAAAATAATCATGGGCCAACATCATATAATGGCTCTGCTTGTAGCCCATTAGCTATTATTGGCGAAGGACCCGGTGGCGTCGAGGATGAATATGGTGTACCTTTAGTAGGACCATCTGGTCAATTATTAGATAAGGCCTTATGGAGCGTAGGTGTAACAAGAGATAAAGCTTACACTTCAAATGTTATAAAATGTAGACCTAATAAAAATCGCACTCCAACCATAGAGGAAGGACAATTTTGCGCTAGTCTATGGTTAGATAAAGAACTAGCAATGATACAGCCAAAAGTTATTATTGCTTTAGGCAGTGTAGCTCTAAAATATCTGCTTGCGCCCACTGCTCGCATTACCAAAGACCGGGGGCACTGGTTTACCACAAAAGATAACATCCCGACGATTGCCACTTACCATCCGGCTTACCTCCTGCGACTAACAGGCAAAGATCTGGTTAAAGCTAAATGGGAGGTTTATTATGACATGAAAGCAGCCGTAGAAAAATGCCAGGAACTAGCTCCTGGTAATGACTTGAAATCTGAAGCCATTCCAAACTTACTAGAATTATATTATGAACGTAAAATTAGTAGATTATGCAAAAGTACCACATAAAACCAAAAAATAGTTAAGCTCCTGGCACGCCAGGGCTTAACTATTTCTCATTATGGTTGTTTCTCTTCGTTTATTCTTAACCCCCCCACCTCAAGCTAAGTCTACTTTATCAATATACGTTATCGCACTCAGTACAGCGACAAGCCCTTCGCCAGTGGCCTTGGCAATTTGCCAGGGTTTGCCTGTGCAATCACCGGCAGCAAACACCCCGGGGATGCTAGTTGACATATCCCGGTTGACCTTGATGACTTCACCATCTAATTCTAAGCCTGGCAATAGATTTTCAACAGGATCGGACTGACGCATAATAAAGACCCCATGCACCTTAATTTCTTCCTTATCTGTCACTAGCTTTTCCACTTGTCCGTCACCAACAATGGCCTTCGGCTTGGCCGAAAGTACCTTTATCGGTGCCCGCATCTTAGCAAAGTCACCTTTATACTGCGGCAGGAAATAAACATTACGGCAAAGTTCACCTAAAAATACCGTTTCGTTCTCACCTTCCTCAGTATAGGAAATAACAGCTACATCCTTCCCTTCGAACATACGGCCATCACAGGTAGCACAGTAACTGACTCCCCGCCCCAATAGCTCCCGCTCGCCCGCGAATAAGAGGGTACTTACCACACCGGCAGCAAATATAATGGCCTTGGCTTCATAGGTAGTCTGCGGTGTGAGCAGTGTAAACATATTGTCACCGGGAAATACGTTCATCACCTTTTCTTTGATAAGCTTCGGCCCATGGGCCAACGCATGTCCGGTAAAATGCTGCATCAGACCTTTGCCGCTAACCTCCGGCAGTCCCAAATAATTATCAACCTTATGCGCCTTTTGCAGTTTTTCACTAAAATCGAGATGCTCAAACACAGCAATGTTCTTATTGCGAATGCGTCCTGTCAATGCGGCAGACAGCCCTGCTGGACCACCACCGATAATGGCAATATCAAACTTGTTATCTTCGGCCATATATATATTCCTCCTTGTATTACTACCCGAGGTCTTTGGCCACCTGTTTTATCCGCTCACGAATGGGCAGATTGTAAGGGCAACGCTCCTCGCATTCCCCGCATTCGATGCACGCCGAAGCTTTGACCTTAGCACCTTGGTACCGTGCTGGAATAGCCGTCTTTAATCCATATCTTGTATATTGTAAGTGAAAAATAAACATCTGTGGAATATCAATTCCGGCAGCACAAGGCATACAGTAGCCACAGCGGCGGCAGAAATTAGAGCCGAGTTCCACGGCTAAGGCAGTCAGTTTAGCCGTTTCCTCAGGATTAAGTTGTCTAAAATTTTGGGCCGCAGCCAAATTCTCAGTAACATGCTCTACCCGATCCATCCCTGGAATAGCAACTACCCCTTCCTGTTGCAATACAAAGCGTAAGGCTAAGTCTACATGGTCAATAAGGCCGCCACCCAGAGGTTTCATCACAATCATACCAACGTCAAGCGACCTTGCCAGCGGAAACAAGTCAGTCATAGCCCGCTGTTCCACACAATTGAAGGGTACTTGCACAGTACTGAATTCGCCAGTTTTAACCGCCCTTATCAGCATATCCACATTATGTCCAGTTATGCCGATATAACGAATTTTCCCCGCAGCTTTAGCTTCTTTTAAGGCGGCAAGTGCCCCTTCTGGCGCCATAACAGCTTCCCATTCCTGTTCAGTCTTGACATTATGTAGTTGATAGATATCTATACACTCGGTTTTCATTGTAGCCAGACTTGTAGCAATATCCTCAGTCATAGCCGCTTTGGTTCTGGCCATACTTTTCGTAGCCAGAAAATATTCACTGCGTCGGCTGGCTATGTACTTGCCAATTTTTGCTTCACTGTCCGTATAGGCTCTGGCTGTGTCAAAGAAGTTTATCCCTGCATCCAAAGCAGCAATAAGCACTTCACCAGCTTCTTCCATTGTACAGCGTTGCATAGGCAGTGCACCAAAGCTAATTGGTGTTACCAAAAAACCAGTTCGGCCTAAACGTCTTTTTTCCATCAAATAATCCTCCTATTGCAATTGCGTTCCATCGGCTTCTTTCTCTAAAGCCTGCAGCCGTTCCTTAGCGTGAGCTGCTTCCGGCGACTCCGGCTTAGCCCGCATGATAAGTTCTTTATAAGCAATAATAGCTTCAGCGGTATGCTGTTGCAATTCACAACATAGTGCCTTATTATGGTGAGCCAATACATTGTCTGGATTAAGCTCTACCGCACGGGTAAAATCAGCAATGGCCGCCTCGAAAGTCTTTTGGGATGCATAGGCAATGCCCCGGAAAAAGTATGGTCTGTCATCACTAGGATCAGCCTCAATAACGCGGGTAAAATCAGCAACAGCCTCGCTGGTTCTTTCTTGGCCCATATAAATAGAGGCTCTAATAGCAATAGCTTGAATATTTTCTGGTTCCAATTCAATTGCTTTATTATAATCAGCCAATGCCTCCTCAATGAGACCGATCTCATAGTAAGCCTGCCCCCGCTTAATCAATACCGTGGGTTCTTCCGGGAAGCGCTCAATTACCTTATTATAGTCGGCAATCGCTGTTGAATACAAATTGCGGGCGGCAGAGGCGTCACCCCGATTTACGTAAGATGCCATATCTGCCGGCTCTAGCTCAAGAGCTTTGCTAAAATCATCAATAGCATGCTCAAACATACTGTTATTAAGATACAGCACACCACGGTTTGCGTAATTCATCCAATCCTTAGGGTCATAAAATATCGCCTGAGAATAATCCATCACGGCATTTTTGATATCATCAAGCATGGCATATGCACTGCCACGGTAAGAATAATAAACTGCTTTGCGGGAATTAAGTTCAATTGCCTTGCTGTAATCGGCAATCGCCTGCCCAAAGTTACTAGCGAGAGCTGCCACTACGCCGCGCCAAAAATAGGCTTCACTATCCTCAGGCTCTACAGCCAGTTGCTTGCAGCATGCGGCCAGCATGTCCGCCGTTTTTCCAGCATCGTAAAGCGCCTGCATGTCTTTACTAAATTGACTTTCCTCGACAACCGGGCCACAACCGGAGCAACCGCAGTCACAGGACGAGCCGCAGCCAGTTTCATTACAACCATTATCTTGATTCATATAAACAACTCCTTTACTGAGTTTATCTGTAATTGTTATTAACTACGATAATATGTTCGCGTCTTTTACTATAATCCCTGCTATTATTGCCAAAATTATCCCCAAAAACAACATAGCTAAAACATGTTAGAAAATAAATAGCTAAAAAGCGAAATTGCTCACCAACAGTGGCAATTTCGCCTTTGTAACTGCTATAGCTCTTTTTGCTTCTGCCCCTGGTAGCGTCCTTCTTTATTCCAGGTTGTTTCCCCATGACGAACTAATATAAATCGAGTTGTTGCCATATTTTCTTTCTCTATATTTGCGCAAGTTAGGAATTTTCCTTTTGGAAGGCAAGCATATAGTCGCGCAGCGCCTGGCAGGACTCGTAGGGTACAGCATTATAAATAGAAGCGCGGCAACCGCCAACCAAACGGTGACCATTTAGACCCACAGAGCCAGCCTGTTTAGCTTGCTCCAAAAACTTTTTCTCCAGGTTCTCGTCAGCCAGACGGAAAGTGACATTCATTAAGGAACGGGCACTTAGCTGAGCATGCCCCTTATAGAAGCCATTACTGGCGTCAATAGCATCATAGATTAGGGCTGCTTTTTCCTGGTTGCGCTTGTAGACACCAAGCAAACCACCCTCAGCTTTCATCCATTCCAGCACTAATTTCATCATATAAATGCCAAAGGTAGGCGGCGTGTTATATAAAGAATTGTTTTTGGCAAAGGTAGCATATTGGAGCATTGTTGGACCCTTTTTCTTAGCCTGTTCTAAAAAATCACGGCGGATAATAACAACCGTTACACCCGATGGCCCGATGTTTTTCTGAGCCCCAGCATAAATAAGCGCAAATTTGCTCACATCAATAGGACAAGACAAAATATCGCTGGACATATCGGCAATCAATGGCACTGCTTCTGTATTGGGAAAAGCATGCCACTGGGTACCATAAATAGTGTTATTGGAGGTAATATGCAGATAAGCCGTATCAGCATCATAGTTAATTTCCCTGAGAGCCGGTATCTGGCAATAGTTCCCTTCTTTAGCGGTAGCGGCCACAAATACCTCGCCGAGTTTTTCGGCCTCAGCATAGGCTTTCTCTGACCAGACACCTGTCATAACATAGCCTGCTTTTTTGTTAGCAGGCAAAAAGTTCATCGGAACCATAGAGAATTGGAGACTGGCGCCCCCCTGTAGGAATAAGACCTCATAACCCTCCGGAATTGCCAGCAATTCTTTTAAGAGCTCAATGGCCCGGTTATGAACAACTTCATAAGCGTTACCACGATGACTGTGTTCCATGATAGACATGCCGGTGTCATTAAAATCAAGCAGTTCTGCTTGGGCCTTTTTAAGAACTGCCAGCGGCAACGCTGCCGGTCCGGCATTAAAATTATGGGCTCGTTTAACACTGTTATTCATAAAATCACCTCATATAATTAAAGTAAAAATCCCGCCCCAATAGTAAGGTATTGGGGCGGGATAAAAATCCCACGGTGCCACCCAGTTTCAAGCTGTCCACAACAGACAAGACAACGTTAAATATATATAAAAAAACCCCCATCCCTCTACAAGGACGAGAGCATTCTCCCGCGTTGCCACCCATGTTGCTTTTCAGCCAACTTTTGCCGCTATACCGGGCGGACCCGTCAGATTCATCATCAGCCACTCCCAGGCGGAATTCATTGCTACTCACACTGGCTCGCACCAACCACCAGTTCTCTGAAGCTCATAGCAATCAACTTCCTGTTCATCGTGCAGAAGCTATTTAACTTGTTTTCGATTATACAATATGCGTTACCAGCAGTCAAGTGTATTTTGTACAAAAACCAACAAAACCATTCTTAGCTTTTTGAGCTAAATACCGGACACATGCGTTACGCTTATTCATGATCCTGCTGGCAATCTCACCGTGACTATAACTTTAGCCGCTCACTCTGCGGCCAGTTAATTCAATAAAAACATCTTCCAGGTTAGTGTATCGCAACGTAGCATTAACCGCCAATGTGCCGGCAAACGCGGCGGCCTCCGCTCGACTGGCAAAGAACCGATATTGCGTTCCTTCGCTTTCGCTCCACTCAACAACGTAACTGCCTAGCCGCTCACATAACGCCCCTGGACTGTTAAGCGCAATTAGTTGCCCTTTTTCCATAATAGCTACCCGCTTACAAAGATTTTCGGCTTCTTCAATATAGTGGGTAGTCAATAATACCGTCAATCCGTCCGCATTTAACCGACGAATCAAATCCCATAGCCGCCGCCTAACCTGCGGATCCAATCCGACGGTAGGCTCATCTAAAAAAAGCACCTTGGGCTGATGCAAGAGTGCCCGCGCAATCATCAGCCGCCGCTTCATGCCACCGGAAAAGGTATTCACCATGTCATTGCCCCGCTCTTTCAGTTCAACATAATCCAGTAGTTCTTCGACCCGTTGCTCCCGCTCTGCTCGCTGCATATGATGCAGCCGACCATGTAAGTTAAGATTTTCCCGGGCCGTTAAATCTACGTCAAGATTAAAATGCTGCGGCACAACGCCAATAACCGCTTTAACGGCCAGTTCCTCCTGTGGCAGGCGATACCCATGAATGGTAGCAGTGCCCGCAGTCGGACGAGTAAGCATGGTCAATATTCGTATCGTAGTAGTCTTCCCCGCCCCATTGGGGCCAAGCAACCCAAAGGTTTCCCCTTGCGCAATCGTCAGATTTAAATTGTTTACAGCTGTCCGTTCCCCATATTTTTTCACTAAACCTTCTATACAAATCATAATAACCTCACCAACTATGTAATGTGTCCTTTTAAAATTAAGTATAGCATATATCAAAGTTTCAGTCTCCATTAACCGGAATCATAACAACATATATTCAGATGTTTTACAAAAAGAAGATACACTAGTTTGTCTGATATGCTCCCCCTAAAAGTGACAGTGAAAAATTTTATTAAAAGTTGTCATTGACATACTGAAAAAAATGGGATAATATAGCATCAGAATAAGAGTACCCGTTTTGTATAATTGGTACTTAGAAAATTGAGGTGACTAATTTTTGCGCAACCGCATTATGATGGCGGCACTCGAGGAAATGAATATACGGGGCATCAAATTTACAATGAGTGACCTGGCAAAACGTCTTAGTGTTAGTAAAACATCATTATATGAACACTTTTCCTCAAAAAACGAACTGCTTCATAACATTTTAGTTGCAATGTTTCAAGATATTCAAAGCCAGAGAGAAGCCATCTACAACAATTCTGAATTATCCTTTGCCGAAAAAGTCCCCGCCTTACTTAAAGTAGAGCCAACTGCATTAGGGCCTATCAATAATGATCGACTGCCTGATGAGCTTCAGAACCACTATCCTGAAGAATACCTGATATTTGAAAAATTCAGGGAGGAACATTTACAACGCTTGTTATCCCTCATTGCTCAAGGTATCGAACGTAACGAGATCCGGCCTGTCAATATGAAAGTACTCCACCATCTTTTATCCAGTACAATAAATAATCTATTTTCTTACCGTTTTCTCTCTAAAAGCAACATGACATTCCCGGATGCCTTGGCGGCCATGACAGATATTATCGTCAATGGATTACTTTCTAAAAAATAGCCTATTCCATCGGTTCGGGCATTTTAAAATCGCGTATATGCGCGATTTTAAAATGCCCCCTTAGACTGAAAGTACCAAAAATGTATTTTTGGTACTTTTCTAAGATTATAATCATGAGTGGTTGGATAATACCACACGTTAGCGAATTTTATCTCTGTACAGAAAGAAGGTACATATATGCATACTATCATCCAGGGTATACCCATTCATGCCGATCCTACTCTCTCGCTAGCAGACATTCGCAAAATTGCCATAGATCTAATCCAATCCTGGGCCTGGGAAGGTAGACCGCTTGGAAGAATCGAGCTAATTTACGATCAAAAGCAGATTCATATCGTTACATATGAGAAACCATCCACCAAGATAATTCCCTGGAAAAACTGCATTAACGAGGAGTGAGACAATGAAATTAGCAAATCCGCTATCCCGTTTACCCAAAAAGAAATTGTATTATGCATTAACAGCGGGCATTATCGGAGTCTGTGTCATGGGCGGCGTCATTTGGAAATATAACAACCGCCCGCAGGTGGTTACTGAAGCTATTCCTATCGTACGTACCGCTGTAATCGGCACAACATCTGCTGCCCAAGGTTATACCTACTCCGGCGAAGTGCGCGGCCGCTATGAAAGCCAACTGGCCTTTCAGGTTAACGGTAAAATCATAAAACGGAATGTAGATCTGGGCAGTACCGTGAATGCCGGTGATGTGCTCCTGCAAATTGATGCCAAGGATGTAAGCCAAACGGTAAATAGTTATTCCGCGCAGGTGGATTCAGCTGAATCCCAGTTGCAATTGGCGGAAAGCAATCTTAAACGATACCGGGAATTATTAAATGCCGGCGCTATCAGCCAGTCGCAATACGACCAGTATGCTAACACTTACAGCGTATCCGCTGCCGGGGTACGGCAGGCTCAGGCCCAGTATACGCAAGGCTTCAACCAGTTAGATTATACCCTGCTGAAAGCCGATAAACCAGGAGTGATATCCAGCATCTCGGCGGAAACGGGGCAGGTGGTCAGTGCCGGTCAAACCATTGTAACCATAGTACAGGACGGCGAACGGGAAGTCGAAATTAGTGTGCCGGAAAACCGCATCGAAGAATTGCGCCATGCCGCTAAGCTTACAGCCACTTTTTGGGCCTTGCCCAATTTGACCGTGGACGGTAAGGTAAGAGAAATCGCGCCTATGGCGGATGCGACTACCCGAACTTTCAAAGTCCGTATTACCCTATTAAACCTTCCGCCGGAAATTAAATTAGGCATGACCGCCGCCGTGAACGTCGTTGACAGCAGTGTACAACAAGTCACTAATATTCCCCTGGCGGCGGTTTACCAGGAATCCGGCAATACCCCCGCTGTTTGGGTGGTAAAAGACGATGCGTTAACCCTGCGGCCGGTTACCGTCGGCAGTTTCGGCAACGGAACCATTGCAGTGCTTAGCGGCCTGCAGCCAGGCGACCGTATTGTCACCGCCGGAGTACATAAATTGAAAGAAGGCCAAAAGGTGAAATTGGGCGGTGATGCGCTGTGAAAAACTTTAACCTCGCCGAATGGTCGCTTAATCACAAACAGTTTATTTATTTTTTCCTTTTTCTCTTTTTTGTTGCCGGAATCTTCTCTTACAAAAACTTAGGACGCATGGAAGACCCGAACTTTACCATAAAACAAATGGTGGTCACTGCCGCCTGGCCGGGGGCCACTGCCCGTCAAATGGAAGAACAGGTTACCGACAAGATAGAAAAAAAATTGCAGGATCTGCCGGGGCTTAAGTTTCTGAAGAGTTACTCCACTCCGGGACATACCGTCATTTTCGTTAACTTAAACGATACCGTACCGCAAAAAGATGTTCGCACCCGCTGGATAGAAGCCCGCAATATGGTCAATGACATGAAAAGCACGCTGCCCTCCGGGGTAACGGACCCGACCTTTAATGACCGGTTTGACGAGGTATACGGTATCGTCTACGCCCTGACCGGCGACGGCTATACGTATGAAGAAATGCGGGAAAAGGGCGAAAAGATCCGCCGGCTCCTGCTTAGTGTTCCCAGCATCAAAAAGGTTCAGTTACTCGGTGTGCAAACTGAAAAAATCTATATTGAAGTGGAAAATAGCAAACTGGCGCAGCTAGGGATTGACCCCAGTCTCATCACTGCTACCCTGCAGGCGCAAAATACCATGACGGCATCCGGCATGCTGGAAACTTCGTCTGACAATGTGTATTTGCGAGTTACGGGTATGTTTGAAAACCTGGATGATATCCGCAGTATCCCCATTCAGGCCGGCGGACGCACTTTCCGCTTAGGGGATATTGCCAAAGTCACCCGTACCTATGCCGAACCGACTGACCCCAAATTTTATTATAACGGTGAGCCCGCACTTGGGATTGCGCTAGCCATGGAATCTGGCGGCAATATCCTCACCCTGGGCGAAAGCCTGGAAAAAACGACAGAACAGATCAAAAAAGAACTGCCGGCCGGGCTGGAACTCCATCAGACTGTCAATCAACCGCAAGTAGTAACGACTTCGATTGATGAATTCAGTGAGTCGCTGTTGGAGGCAATCATTATTGTATTAATCGTAAGCTTTGCCAGTTTGGGGATTCGTCCGGGCGCTGTCGCTGCGGTTTGCATTCCGCTCGTTATCGCGGCAACATTTACCTTCATGTATTTACTGAATATTCCCTTGCACAGAGTTTCCCTCGGTGCGCTCATCATTTCTCTGGGACTGCTAGTGGATGACGCCATCATTGTCACAGAAATGATGGTTTTAAAATTAGAGCAAGGCTTTGATCGAACGAAAGCAGCTTGCTATGCTTATCAAGTTACTGCTTTTCCCATGCTGACCGGCACGTTGATTACTTGCGCAGGCTTTATTCCGGTTGGCTTTGCCCCGGGCAGCGCATCGGAATTTGTTGTTTCCCTGTTCTGGGTGATTGCCATATCCCTGTTGCTTTCCTGGCTTGTTGCCGCCACAGCCACGCCTTTGATGGGCTACCAGTTTATAAAAGTACAAAGCAAAGCAGCACACAATGTCCATGATACGAAGTTTTATCGCTGGTTTAGAAGAATATTAACCTGGTGCCTGCTGCATCGTAAAATCGTATTAATCGCTACCGTGGCTTCCTTTATCGGCGCCATTGGCTTACTAGGTTATGTAAAGCAAGAATTCTTTCCCGCTTCCACCCGCTCGGAACTGATCGTCCAGCTTGAATTGCAGGAAGGCGCTTCCCTAAAAAACACGGAAGAAGTGGCACAGCAGTTCGCCGCGAAAATACAGGACGACCCGCGCATTGCCTATTATACTTACCATGTAGGCGAGGGAGCGCCCCGTTTTGTTTTAAGTTTTAATCCTACATTTAATAAATCAAACTTTGCTGAATTCGTTATTGTTGCCAAAGATACGCAGGCTCGGAATGAATTGCGT
>Ga0316604_10001059_pt1 | contig 26676 bp, 24 predicted proteins | sample OWC_soil_day20_C_FD_207650 | JGI IMG/M metagenome (GOLD analysis project Ga0316604, IMG submission 207650) | Wetland soil microbial communities from Old Woman Creek delta, Ohio, United States - OWC_soil_day20_CT | ecosystem: Environmental > Terrestrial > Soil > Wetlands | place: USA: Ohio...
CGGCAAATATCAAAAAAATAAGGGGAATGACCTGAATGCCAATGGGAGTCAAGGCGGGCAGGTAGCAACAACTTCTCAAAATACGGCACAGAATTCATATCGGCCATCTAGTACAACAATCAGTCGACTACCTGAAGTAACATATGTGCAAACAACGCCTGCAGCATCATCTTCGAATAATAGTTACCGGGATAATGCAGTAGCGGAAGAGGAAAAAGCAGCAAAGGTACAACAGGCCATTAATAGCAGTGCATTGGCTTTCAAAATTGCAGCGGCTGTTTCGCAAGGCCAAACGCCAGAAGTTACACCAATTTCTACGGCAGTGGCGGGGGTATCAAAAATGCAAGTATCGCAGCTATCCTATTCTTTTTCCGATGATGCGCCACAGGATACGGGAAGTTATGTTTTAAATGCCGGTGCAGTGATTCAGGCAACGCTTCTTACGGGTGTAACGAGTGATGTTTCAAACGGTGATGTTGTGGCGCAGGTTCGGCAAAATATTTACGACAGTCTTACGGGAACGCATTTGCTGATTCCGCAAGGCAGTCGGATTATTGGTACAACGGGTGCTGCTGGCGGACTTGGCAATCAAAGAATTAGTGTGGTTTTTAAACGTATTATTTTGCCAAATGGTGCTTCACTCATGCTTCCAAATCAGCAAGCAATTGATGGTACTGGCTATCCGGGCTTGATGGATAAGTACAATGAACATCGCGGTAAGTTATATCAAACTGCGTTTTTCAGTGCACTCTTTAGTGCAGCAGCGCAAAGTTTAACAGGAAATACATCCGGTAGTGATAGCCGAAGTCCGGGACAGGAAGCCGTTTCTGGAGCGGTTGCATCCATCCTGCAGACAGGGCAAAAGCTCATGGAGAAAGATGCCAATGTTAATCCGACGATTGAAATTGAACCGGGCTTCCAGTTCATCATTTTCGTCAATCAGGATTTAGCCATAGGCGCATATCGTGATTAGGCTATTCTTCTTTTTCATGCCAGCCTTTGCTGGTTTATGGACGGCAACGCAAAAATTGGCGGTTTTGGTGCAATACGATTCCCTTTTGGGAACTCCATTTCAAATGAATGGGCAATTTTACTATTATCCATGGAAATATTTCACGTGGTTTCAGCATTTCCACTCGTATATTCCAGATTTATTCAAGCAGACCTATGTTTATATTTATGGGGGATTTCTTGTCGGGCTGTTACTCTTATTCTTTTTGCAGTCACCGCGCCGCTTGGATTCTCATGGCAGTGCGCATTGGGGCGAGTACAAGGACATTTTAGGGATGGATCTGATTTCAGCTAGTGGTGTAGTTGTGGGGCTCTATGATAATGCGCTTACGCGAAAGTTTACTTCTATTCTTCGTTCGGTGGAGAAAATCAAACAGGAAAAGGTATCTTTTGCTGAGATGGATTTTGATAAGCGGTTGGATAAAAAGTTGGATCGCATAAGCAATCAGCTGGTTTTAGTGCAGAATCAATTAGAAGAAATTCCGAAAGAGGATGTGGCAGTACGGCAAAAAATGGAGAAGCGGCTGCAGGTCTTGCAAAACAAGATCGAGCATCCGCCGAAATATGAACCGCAAAAATATGATTTCTATACGATCTATCCTTGGGTGTGCCTATATAAAAAACTACTGCAATTCTATATTTCTTGTCCGCATTTTTATCTGCGGGATAATTCGAATAAGCACTTGGCAGTTATTGCTCCGACGCGTTCTGGTAAGGGTGTAGGGTTAATCATTCCGACGCTCCTTGGCAGCTGGAAGTCAAGTGCCATTGTCAATGATATTAAAAGTGAAAATTGGGGCGTTACGGCAGGATACCGAAAGTGGATGGGGCACAAGGTTATTAAGTTTGAACCGACAGCCCTTGACGGCAGTTCGGCCCGTTGGAATCCATTAGAGGAAATTCCGATTGGAACGGCAGCCGAAGTCCCGGCTGCGCAGAACTTGGCATATATTCTGGCGAACTATGAAGGGAAAGCAAGCCTTGACCATTGGGGAGCCAATGCTGCGACGGTCATCACTGTGGTCATTTTGCATTTGATGTATGCGCATTATAGTGATCCGGAGCATTATACCAATGTACCGAACCTCTATACGGTAGCAGCCTTTATGAAGGCAAACATCGTTCCGGAATTTGACAGAGACGGCAATCCGGTCATGGAAGATCTGGATGGGCAGCTGGTGCAAAAGGTAAATGCAAAAGGATTTTTAGATACGCTGAAAGCCTTGCAGACTTTTGAGCATGTGCCAGATGAAGGGATTGATCTTGTAGAATGGGATAAAAATATTGAATCGTATGTGAAACGACATTTTACGCCAGAAGATTTGAAAGAGCTTTATCCGGATGCAATGTCACTGGACTATATGCCAAATGTGCATCCCATCATTTATCAGAACTTTGTGGAGATCTTGTCAAAACCAGATAACGAGTGTGGCAGCATTGTTTCCACGGCCAATACGGCGCTGAAGGAATACCTTGATCCAACGCTTGCGAAAAACACATCTCTCAGTGATTTCTGTATCGATGACCTTATGAATTACAAAAAGCCGGTATCCCTTTACTTAGTAACGCCGCCTTCTGACCTTTTGCGGTTAGCACCAATATTTAGGCTGTTCTTTGAAATGATGGTAAAGCATCATGCGAAACGGATTGGTACCTATGAGAATGGACAGGCAAAAACCTTATACAAGCATAAATGCCTCTTTTTGATGGATGAATTCTCCTCACTGGGAAATCTGCAGTCCTTTGCGGCAACGCTTTCCTATATTGCCGGTTATGGTATGAAGGTATTTTTGATCAATCAGGGATTACCACAAATTAATGGTATTTACGGCAAGGATAATCAGATCCTGATGAACTGCCATTTGCAGATTTTTTATGCGCCGAATGACAATGATACCGGAAAATATACGGAATCACTTCTTGGCAATAAGACGATTACCGTGGAAAGCGTTTCGAGTAGCGGTTGGTTCTCCAACAAGAATTACTCAAAGTCGGAAACTGCCAGAGCACTTATGACAGCCGATGAAATCAAGCGGCTTGGGGATCGGGAAATCATTGTGGCGAGTGGTAGTCCACCAGTATTGACCGATAAGGTCAAGTATTATGAAAATGGCTTTTTCCTAAAGAAGTTAATGGATGCTCCGGTAGCCAGTGATACCATTCGGAATAATCCGTATCCGGAGCGGGATCGTTTATTGGCTATGGCAGCTGAAGCGAAGCGTCAAAAGGAAAAAGCCAAGGAATTTTCTTATGAATATCAAGAGCCATAAGCAGGAAGGAAGTGCAATATGGCTGGAACAAAAACTCTTCATCGTTTAGAGAAAAAGTTCAGTTTTCTGCAGCAAAAACAAGAGCAGACAATGGCAAAAATTCGACAGGAAATGAAGCGGACTAAAAAGGAAATTGAGGCGCAGCGGCTGGATTTTATTGCTCAAACTATCAAAAAAACAGGTTTTCCTATTGATAAGACCGTGCTTTTAGTTGGTGCTGTTTTGGATGCCAAGGAAAAAATTGAAGGCACGGAAAGCACAACTGCTATCAATCGCTATATTGAACTCTATAATGATTTTGCGGCAAAGCATGGAATTCAAGAGTTTGAGGAAGAGGTAGATGGTGAAAGCATGGAAGATCCGGATGAGCAAACAACGGAAGTGAACAGTTATGGTGGAGAATAAGAATCTGGATGTAATGCTTGGCGCGGCTGTTGTGGATTTGATGAACCGGCCAGATATTACGGAAATTTATAACAATGATGATGGCTTTATCCGGTATCAGTCAAACGAAGAGGGCAAGGTAAAATCCAACATTTTTTTGGAACCGGAAAAGATTCAGGCCATTATTGAACTGGTCGCCGGTCAGGTCGGGAAAATTGTCAATGAAGACATTCCATCTATTTCTGCTGAGATTGCAGGATACGGTGCCCGTTTTCAAGGCGAGATTGCACCAATCGTGCGTAGCCCGCAGATGAACATCCGAAAAAAAGCCCTGAAAATCTTTTATTTAGAAGATTATGTTGCTAACCGGGTGCTTTGTCCCAGCTATAAAAGCTATATTGAAAAAGCCATAGCGGCACGAAAAAATATCCTAATTGTCGGTGGGACTGGAACAGGAAAGACTACCTTTCTCAATGCCATCTTAGCGGCTATTGCTCAAATATCTCCGTATCACCGTATTATCAGTCTAGAAGATTTACCGGAACTGCAATGTCCAGCAGATGACTATAGCCCGATGTTTACCAAACAAGATACTGGGCAAGGCGGGATTAAATACAACATGACACGATTATTAGCCGATTGCATGCGCCGCTCCCCAGACCGGATTGTTGTCGGAGAGGTTCGCGATGGTGCTGCTTATACCATGCTCAAAGCTTGGAATACGGGCCATGAAGGCGGTGTTTGTACAGTTCATGCCAATGGTGCCGAAGAAGGGCTGACGCGCATTAAGTCATTAGCCCAGGAAGATCCGGATGCGGCGGGAGACATAAAAGAGCTCATTGGGGAAGCCATTGACGTGGTGATTTTTATTAGCCATGTAGAACTTGGCGATGGCAAGAAAAGCCGGGTAGTCCATGACATCATTGAAGTTAAGTCGTATGACAGTTTGAAAGATCAATATATTTTGTATCATGTAGAGAAGAATTGAGGAGGCGATTTCCTATGAATCTAAAGAAAAATCGTTTGTTTGAAAAAATCAGGAATAAAACATTGGAGAAGTCTATAGTCGCTACGTTATTTTTGAGCAGCCTATCCACCACGGCTTTTGCTAGTACCGTCAGCGGGGATCGTGTTTCTGGCATTACCTGGCCATGGATGAAGTTTTTTAATTCACTGGCGGATCAGTTGACCGGACCGCTACCTATGACCTTGGGAGCCATGGGGATTGCCGGAGCTGCTATAGCGCTCTTTTCGGGACATGCTGGAGGCGGTACACAGAAGTTCATTGTGCTCATTTTGGCAGTTTCTATTTGCTTGTTTGCACCAAACTTTATGACTTATCTGCAGACTTCGGCAGGTGGGATTACCATTGCAGGAGTTACGTCATGAGTCAAAAAGAAGAATTGCCCGAAGGGTATGAAATTCCGATTCATCGCTCTTTGGTAAAACCGTTGTATTGGATGGGGGTTCCTAGGAACTTGTTTATCGCCGAAATCTTGTTTGCTGTATTAGGCGGAATCTTCATGAAAACATGGACCGTACTTTTTGTGGCAGTGGCAGCCCATTATTTATTCCGCCATTTGGGGCAACAAGACTCGCAGTTCCATCAGGTGTTTTGGCAGGGAAGAAGTCATAAATCTTATTATTATCGCTAAAGGAGGTGAGGCATGTTGTTGCCATTTTTAAAGAAAAAACTCACAGCAAAATTTTCACAGCAAGTCGGCGTTTTTCATGAAAAAGCACGGCTTCCCTATCTTTTGCCGTGGGCCTTTGTGGATGAGAAAACAGGAATCGTCCATGGAAAAGATCATTCCATGATGGCCGTTTATGAATTTCGTGGGCCGGACATGGATAGCTCTACACCGCTAGAGCTCATGCAGTATAATGCTGCTGTAAATAACGTTATCAAGATGCTGCCAACAGGTTATGTCCTATATTTTGAGGCGCAACGGCATCTTGCCAGTAAATACGATGCCGTAAAGATTCCAATCCCTATTGTGCAGAAAATGGAGGATGAAAGAGCCGGTTATTATGCAGGTCAAAAACATTTTGAAACGAGTTACTACTTCATTGTCTACTGTGAACCGCCGCAACTTTTAAAGTCACGGATTACGGATGCTTTTATTGCCGATGCCAAAAACAAAGGGCAGAATAAGGCCGATATGCGGGTATATTGTGAGACTGTTGAAAAATTTATCAGTAACGTAAATCTCATTGGGAATATGCTGCAGAACTGGTTTCCGGATATTAAGCCGATGGATGCATCTGGAGCACTAAGCTATTTGCATTCTAATATTTCGAACAAACGGTTTCCTGTAAAAGTAAATCATGATAAGTACATTACGGATTATATCTGTGATACGGACGTACTGGGTGGCCGGGAAATGAAACTCGGAGAAAATCACATTAAGATTGTCACGATCTTAGATTTTCCGCCACTGTCTACACCGGGAGTTTTTGACGTATTTAACAACATGGATATTGAATATCGGTGGGTATCTCGTTATATCTGTTTATCCAAAATGGATGCCATGGAGGAACTGAAAAACTTTTTAATGCGCTGGAATCAGCAAATAAAGAGTTTTTGGACGCAAGTCCGTGAGGCAGTTTTGAAGGAAAAGCTCAATGATGCCATTGATGAAACAGCGGTAATGAATAAAGATGATGTCAGTGTTGCGATGCAGGAGCTTGGACAGGATGCCGTAAGCTACGGCTATTACACCATGACGATGATGGTTTCCGATGATAACAAGGATCGCTGTACGGATAAAGCTAACCGGATATTGGAAGCAGTTAATTCTCTTGGTTATTGTGGCTGCATTGAGACGGACAACAGTATGGAAGCATGGTGGGGATCAATTCCGGGATGTTACCGGGCAAATATTCGTCGTCCCATCGTCAACAGCTTAAATTTTTGTCACCTTGCCCCGGTCACATCGATATGGCCTGGAGACAGAAGGAATGAATACTTAAAGGGGCCTGTGCTGCTCTACACAGATACGAATGGTTTTACGCCGTTTCGACTATCTTTACACGTAGGTGATGTAGGGCACACGATGATTTGCGGACCTTCCGGTAGCGGAAAGTCTGTGCTGCTGAATACCTTGGAAGCGCATTTTTTGAAATACCCGGACAGCAATGTATTTGTTTTTGATAAGGCGGCTTCGAGTCGAGCGCTGACGCTGGCCGTTGGTGGCAATTTCTATAACATTGCGGCAGAAGGCGCAGGAGAGTTATCATTTCAACCGTTGGCACGAATCGATGATGAACAAGAAATCAAATGGGCGAAAGAGTGGATTCTTGCATATTTAAAGCAAAAAAATATAGAAATTACCCCGGCCAAGGACAATTTTGTTTGGAAGGCACTTCGATCTTTGAAGGAGTTTCCGGTAGAGCAGCGTTCTATCTCTACGTTTTGTGAAATGGTGCAAGATCAGGAAATTCGTCAGGCATTAATTCCACTTACCGTAAAAGGCAGCTATGGCAAGCTTTTTGATAATACCAAGGATGTATCTGGTAAGGGGCGTTGGCAGGTGTATGAAATGGAAACACTCATGAGCACACCTGCAATAGTACCAGCAACGCTGGATTATTTGTTTCATCGCATTGAATCACGCTTAAAGGATGCAGTTGGTCCGTCCCTGGTTTTGCTCGATGAGTGCTGGCTTTTTTTTGACAATGAAGCCTTTAAACAAAAGCTTCGGGAGTACTTTAAGGACATGCGGAAAAAGAATACTTCTATTATTTTTGCTACGCAAAATCTTTCGGATTTAGCCAATAAACCGGAGCTTTTGAATACAGTAATGGATAACTGCCCAAACCGAATCTATTTGGCAAATAAGAATGCGCGGACTGCGCAAAATCGGGAACTTTATAAGACTTTTGACTGCAATGATCAACAGATTGATATCATTGCCAGCATGACACCAAAGCAAGATTATTACTATTCCTCAGAAAAAGGGAACCGTATTTTTAGGCTTGCGCTGCAGCCTGCGGAAATTCCGTTTGTTACAGCTACTGCCAAGCAGGATCAGCAGGCAATGAACCGGATATTAGCGGAGTATGGCCGAGGAAACTTTATTCAAAGATGGCTTGAATATAAAGGCTATGCAGAGGAATGGCAGGATTACAAACTACGTTATTTGCAAAATGCTTAAAAGGTGTCCATAATGGACACCTTGTTGCAGAAAAATATAGGGTGTCCATAATGGACCCCCTGCGAAGGAGAGGAGAAATTCAGATGGTGGATGTTCGTAAAAGCTTTACGATGGGACTTGTTGGGACCTTTTTGCTGGCGTTACCAATGACGGCGCAAGCGTCTATTCCGGTCATTGATACGGAAAATATTCTGCAGCAAATTAAAACCTATACAGAGACGCTTCAGGTTGTGACAAATACAGCCCAGCAGATTACCTTGCAACTGAAAGAGCTGGAAGCATTGCCGGAAAACGTTTTAGATAGTTATGAAGATGCCTTGAATAGCAGCATGGCTTCTATCAATACGGCCATGAGAAAGTCTGGTTTCTTTACAGAAGATACAGCATGGAATCAATATTGGCAAAGTACATTTCCTAAAATCGCAGTAGATGCCTATGCACAAACTTCTTTGGCGGAGCAAAATGTGAAAACGACTTTGCAAGAAGTTTTATCCATGCGAAATCGGGATGATGTAACGGCATACCATCAGCTCATGACGGAGCTGGATGTATCTAAAAAGCGCCTGTCAGATCTTTTGGAGCAAAATAAATCGCCAACAGGTAGTAAACAGGTGCAGCAGCTTGCCAATGAAATTGCGGCAGAAAAAGCACATATTGATAGTATTCATACAGCTCTTCAAGCATTAATGGCACAAAATCAGGTAATGAAAAATCAGGCGAAGGTGCTGGAAAAGCAGAATCATCAAGCAGTTGTAAATGCTGCGATACAAGCAGAAGATGCAGCACTTACAAAAATGAAGCAGGAAGTAACGAAAACCGTGCCTGCTCTTGATGATCCATGGCAAATGTATGGCAATGTAAGGTGGTGAATGCATGGATTTTTCAAGCAGTGATTTTTTGACGGAATTACTGAAATTTTTTGAGCTGCACAGCATTACGGGCTTTTTAGCTTTGCAGCCCTATGCATGGCAGCTCGTTTCTGTTTTAGCCGTGATTGATATTTGTACAACATGGACGCTTTATAGCGCGGAGCTTCGGATGTCCGCCGTGATTAGCCGCGTTATGAAGGTAGGATTTTTCCTCTTTCTCATTTTACAGTGGGATAAAATCAATTCGGCCATTTTAGTCTCTTTCCAATATGCGGGGTTAACAGCTGCCGGAGTGACACCATCGGGCGATTGGATTGCACCGAGTAAAGTGCTAGAACATGGATTTGAAGTTGTTGGCGGTTTATTAAAAGCATTTAACGATACCAGCATTATGAGCAATGGTGGGCTTGGAAAATGTTTTATGTACCTACTGTCTATGGTCATTACATTAGGATCTTTTTTCTTTATTACATTGCAGATTCTGTTAACGAAGATTGAATTTAATGTATTTGCTTCCATTGGTGTGATTTTACTACCTTTTGGAGCCATTCGCTATACGTCCTTTTTATTTCAGCGAGTCGTATCTGCTGTTTTCAGTTTTGGCATAAAATTGATGGTTCTATATTTCTTAATTGGCTTATTTAATTCGTTGGCTGGGGATGTAAAGGCAATTCCGGTGACTGAATCTTTTGCAACGATGCTTCGAATGTCTTTATCTTATGCAGCCATGGCTTTTCTTACTTGGCAGCTTCCAAATCTGGCAGCCAGCATGATGAATGGACAACCTTCCATGGATGCCGGAGCTGCGATTGGCAGCGCAAGATCGGCTGGAACAGCTGCCGTTGCTGCTGTGAGTGGCGGTGTAGGTGGTGCGGTAGCAAAAGCCGCTTCCACCTATGGAAATGCAAAGGCGACCATGAATGCGGCTCGAACCAGTCAGGCGGATAGAGGGGGCTCTCTTTCTGGTAATTTTGCGAAAACCATGATGCGGCAAAAATTTGCTAATAGTACGATTGGCAGATCCTTAATGCGTGGTGCCAACAATGCTATTAACCATCATGAGGATTATAAAAATATTCGGTCAGGCAAGGCGTTTGAAGAAGCACAGAGAAACCGCAATGACTATGGCAACAAGTAGGGTGTGCTTATGAAGATAAAACAAATTTGTGTGGCAATAGGACTTTTTTTATTAATAAGCATACCTTCTGCTTTTGCTGCAGCGCCATTTGCTGGAGGAGAAGTAACGGCTCCTTTTGGTGAAGAAAATCATATGGGGCATACGCATAAAGGACTGGATGTTGGCACGTCATCTGGCACACCTATCATTGCGCCCTTTAATGGGACCGTAGAGCATGGGGCAGGAAACGGCTTTATCTATTGGGTTCTTATTACGGGAGAAAATGGGGAAGCACTTCTTTTCGGAGATTGTAATCCAGATACCTTGATTTGTCCAGATGGAACAGTGCCCGAAGGTTCCGTGATTGGCTATACCGGTGGGGATGCCTATGATGGAGATCTTGGTACATCGACCGGAGCACATTGTCATGTGGAATACTGGCCGTCCGGTTATTATAGGGGGCCCGTGATCGATCCATATTCCAGACTGGTAGCATTGGGTGTCAATCTTAGCGGGGATGGTAGTGTGAATCCGGGTACTGGACAAAAAGGAAGTGACAATATTTCGCTGCCTTGGGGCGTGGAAGCGATGTATCAGTTGGGAGATTCTTTAAATCAATTGATGGAACAAATGGTGAAGGCTTTATCGAAAGGGTATAACGGGCTGCAAACGGCAGGACTGGCTCTGTTATTTGTTTTGGTAGTCATTGATTTGACATTGCCGATACTTGTAGCTGGGCTTGAAACTTCTCTAAATCAAGTGATTACGAAAACTTTCAAATACGGTTTTTTGTTTTTGGTCTTTACCAATTGGCAGCGAATCATCAACGATTTTTTTCTGAGCTTTGTAAGTTCGGTATCAGGGACATTTATTCAAGATCCAACAGTGATTGCGGATAACGTGTCACAGCCACAGCTTTTGATGCAAAAATGCGTGTATATGGTCACGCCGGGACTCAACAAAATTGCGTCGTTTGGCTCAATGGATTTTGTCCGGAATTTCGGTACGATCCTGCCGATTTATCTCATTACCTTTTTGACCATGGGTATATTTTTCTTTTTGTCCTGCTACATCATGCTCGTATATATCGAGTTTTATCTCTCAGCTTCGGTGGCGCTATGCACCGGACCATTTGCGGCTTTGGGTTTCACAAAATTTGTGGCAGAAGGCAGCTTGGGACATTTGGTATCTACGACAATAAAACTCATGATTTTGTCCGTGATGCTAGGGCTTTGTGTTTTTTGCATCAAAGATGCCAAGCCGCAGGATCTTTTTACCATGAAAACACCGGCAGTAACCCAGACTGGATCAGGCAGTGTTTCCGGACCGGCAGATTTAGTGGCTTTAGCTACGGAAAAAGCGCAAAAATATAACATCCCCGTTACGCTTTTCTTGGCACAGATTCAGGCAGAAAGCAGTTGGAATTCGCAGGCGGTCAGTGAGGTCGGTGCGGAAGGATTAGGCCAGCTTATGCCATCTACTGCAGCCGGGCTTGGCTGCTATGATCCCTTTAATCCAGAGCAGAATTTGGAAGCTTCAGCAAAATATATGCAGGGGCTCTATGAGCAATTCGGGGATTGGAATTATGCTTTGGCTGCTTATAACGGCGGTCCAAATAGTATTTCTAAGAATGAACCACTTCCCGGATGGGCACAGGATTATGTGAATCAGGTGAATCGAAATTTGTCGGGAACCTATACCGTAAATAACGGAATTACGGCAGAAGTAATGTCAAAATACATTTTACTTTGTTTATCCTTGATTGGTTTGGCGATATTAACCTTCCGCGTGCCGAAGTCCATTATGAATGCTTTGGGAGGTCGTTATGAGCTTTCTTAGAGGTGGACAGAAAAAACTTAAGTTTTTCATGATAGGTCTGTTTTTGGTGATGGGATTTGCAACTTTGGCGAATATGCTTGCCGGAAAACTATTGTATATCAATTCTACAGATTCCGCGCCAAGGGGAATTTATATGATGTCACTTAACCAGAAATTGCACTATGGAGATTATGTCATTGTATCGCTGGCGGTAGATGTGCCCAAACTCCATGTGGAAAGAGGCTTTTTGTTATTAAAGCAAGTCCGGGGATTTCCAGACGATGAATATTTGGTTACTGATGATGCCTTAGAGATTCGCGGGAAAAGATATAAGATTTTTCATCAGGAAGGCTTGCCGGAGTTAGACGCTGGAGAAAAGCAGGTGCCGGAAAATGAAATGCTGCTGTTGAACGATGTGGAACTTTCGTTTGATTCCCGGTATTTGGGCCCGATTCAAAAAGATTTGATTGTAAAGAAAGTAGATCTGCTCATACCATATGAGCCATTTACTTGTTTTGTAAAGAGGGGGATGCCGAATGAAAATCTGTAAAACCGCTGTTGTTGTTTCTACTATAGCAATTCTTACAGGATCTTCCATGATTGCACAGGCATGGTGGGGAGATTTGTTATATCCGGGAGCAGAGGTTTTTGATGCCAAACGTTTTGTCGACAGTGTAGAGGAAACAGAACAGGCCATTGCTGCGGTGCAGAATACCTTGGAAAATTTAAATAATAGAATCTTAATGATTACAGGCCTGAATTCTGATTTACAAAGTGTTTTCAAGTCTGTGCAGGGAAACGGGGATATGCCAACAGGAAAAAGTGAGGTAGAGCTTGATGCAGTTTTTCGAAAGGTCAAGGAAAAAGCAGATAATGATGAGTCGTATGAAATGCTTCTCTATACCAGCTTGGAAAGTGCGAATCAAGATGCTGCTAATATTGCGCAGAAGGTGTTTCAAAATCAGCAGTTTAGGGGAGAAGCACAAAAAGAAATTTTACAGGCGGAAACAAACGGCCTTTTAGGGGAACAGCAAAAAAAGAATGCAATAGCGGTTTTGGAATCTCTAGAAAGTATTGATCAATCACAGATCAATGGTTCTGAGTTTATGAAGCAAGTGACCGTACAGGAAGCAGCATATACGGCAAATCGGATAGAACGGGAAAAAGCCAGAGATGGAGAGTTTTACGGCTATGATCCCTACCATCCAAACGAATATGATGTACAAAAACGGGTAGTGCAAACGAAAAGCCTTGGTTTTATGCAGTATGGGGAATGAAAAAGAGCAGGGCGTTTGCTCTGCTCTAAAGGTATATATTCTATTTTTCTTTGGTAAAGGATGAGACGAAAAGTTCCAAACATTGACGGCAAAGCTTAAGTTTGTCATGAGAAAGGGCATTTAATAGTTTGTTGATGCGTGTCCGTTCCCAATCTGCGGCGGTATCTTCCAAGACTTGTTTTGGCGAAGTTGGCTGGTTATTTTCGCCATAGAGTAGCCATTCAAGGGAAAAGCCCATTTTACCAAGTTTTTGGATGACTTCTGCAGAGGGAATGGTGCCGTGCTCAATGGAGGAAAGGGCCGATTGACTGATGGATAAATCTTTGGCGAATTCTTCTTGTGACTTGTCGTAATACACACGAATGACTTTGATGCGCTGTGCTAAGGTATCGGCTTCTGCATCTACGGAAGCATCCTTGGCAGGTGTTTTTCCGGCAAGATAATCGGTTGTCACATCAAAGATTTCCGCGACTTTTTCAAGAAGTTCTGGTGTTGGCTCATCCTTCCCAGTTTCGTATAAAGAAATTTGTACTTGGGAGGTATTTAAAAGATCCGCCAGCTCGCCTTGCGTCATTTTACCTTTTCGTATTTCCTTCAACCGTTTTGCAAATTCACTCAACCAAATCACCTACTTATATATTTACCACAAAACAAATAATATATATTATATTTTATCACAATAAAAATAAAAAGGAAGTGTTTCTTTTGAGTAAAGTTACGTATATAGCAGAAAAACCGGATATAGGAAAGGCCTTGGCGACCTATTTATGGCCGGATGGAAATTGTCACAAAGAAAAAGGATTTATTCAGTGTGGAGATACAACCGTGACCTGGGCGCTTGGACATATTCTGGGACTTGCTTCACCAGAAGAATATGGCGGAGAATATAAGGCTTGGGCCAATTATCCGGTTATTCCGAAAGTCTGGAAACTGAAACCGGCTGCCGCTGCTGTGGCACAATTAGCCGTGATAAAAAGAATCTTAATGGATACGGATGTTCTTGTTCATGCGGGCGATCCAGACCGCGAAGGCCAATTGCTCATTGATGAAATTCTGAACTATTTGCAGTTTAAGGGGGTAGTACAGCGGATTCTCATCAATGCCAAGGATGACGAAAGTTTGAAACGAGCTTTTGCACAGATTACAGATAATAAAAGATATGAAAATCTGTATTATGCCGGATTGGGGAGAGAACAAGCAGATTGGCTGATTGGAATGAACCTTACTCGCGCCTATACCGTAAATGCGAGAAAATATGGTTATGAAAATACCTTTCGCATTGGCCGGGTGAAGGTGCCTACTTTAGCACTGGTTGTTAACAGGGAAAAAGAAATCAAGAGGTTTAAATCAGCGAAATACTATGAACTGAAAGGAATCTTCGAAAAACAGGGTATTCCGTTTAAGGCAACTTTGAAACCAGCGGAAAAATTACCACTAGATGAAGAAAACCATATCAAAGATAAAAATATTCTGCAGGCAATTAAGCTAAAGCTTGAAAAAGGAGAGGTTATTATCAAGGATGTGCAGGGAAAAGATATGGTGCAATATCCGCCATTGCCGCATTCTTTGGATATGTTGCAGGTAGAAGCAAATAAGAAATATGCTTTTTCACCAAAAGAAGTATTAGCTACAGTGCAGGATCTGTATGAAAAAAAATATGTTTCCTATCCGCGCAGTGATTGTAACTATATTCCGATATCGCAAAAGGAGGATGCTGTAAGGATTTTGCCTGTACTTGTAACGTTTGGAATTGTTGGTGCGGATATTGCTGATATAGAGATTACAAGTAAGGCGTTCAACGATCAGAAGATAACGGCCCATCATGCCATTATTCCTACTGGTATTCGGCCGGAAGAGTTGACGGAAATAGAGCAAAAAATTTATGAACTTATAGCGAAACGATATGTGTTACAGTTTTTTCCTGCTCACGAATATAAAAAGATCACATTTACTTTGGCTGTTGCCGATGAAATCTTTATGGGTAGTGGAAAAGTTATCTTGAAGCAAGGATATAAGGCTTATGAAACAGAAGAGCAGGAGTTGGAATCAGCAGAAGCTAATGTAAAGCTTCCGGCGCTTAAGATAGGTGACAAAGTGGAAAAAGCCAATTATTTCATTTCTGATAAGGTGACAACGCCACCAAAACGTTTTACAGAAGGTACTCTTTTGGCATCCATGGCAAATATCTGGCGCTTTATCGATGCTGAAAATCCTAATAGGGAAAAGCTGAAAGAGGTTAAGGGTATCGGTACTCCGGCAACACGGGATACGATTATTGCGGAATTACAGGCAGATACGATGAATGGGAAACCTGTAGAACCGTGCATGACGAAAATAAAAAAAGAATTGGTACCTACAGAATTCGGTACCAGACTGATAGAAAATGTGGATCAATCTCTTACACTGCCAGATGCAACGGCAGAAATGGAATATGCCTTATCTGAAATTGCAGCAGGCAAGAAAAGTTTATCTGAATATATGGATGAGATGATTACTGTGGTTCATCAGAATATCCAGTTTGCTGAAAATAGAAAATTTCCACTGCGCAAAGGCAAAGTACTTGAATCTTGCCCGATCTGCAGTAAAGGGGAACTTATTCGGCGCTATTCGCCAAAAGTGAAAAAATACTTTCATATCTGCAGCAATTCGGATTGCGTTTCGCCGGTAACTGGTAGAAAGCTTTTTTATGAAGATGATCGTGGAAAGCCTATTATTGTAAAATGTTCAGAATGTGGAACAATTTTAGTTCGAATCTTAAAGAATGGAGCGTTTTGGCTTTGTGGCAAATGTAATAAAACTTTTAATGATAAAGCTGGTAAGCCGGATTTGTCATTAAAAAAGAAATAATTGGAGGCCATTATGAGTGCGGAATTAGATGAAGTATTAGAAGATGAATATGCGGTTCAACAGGAAGGTGAGTCGCATATTCAAACTGTAGAAGTAAATGGAGAAAACGAGGAAAAACCAGATATAGAAGTATCTGCTTTACTAATTGATATTAGTGAAACTCTGCGGTTTTTAAGTGAGCAGATGATACGCCTAAATGAAGTAACAAAAGCTTTGCCGGAAACAGTATTTGCTTTAAGAACAACAACAGAAGCGGTGCAGTGTATTTCTCATGAGTTACCTGCTGTGGTGCGGGAACAGTGTTTGGAGGAATATAAAAAAATTCTTGCGAATGCTGTAAAAAACTATAAGCAGATGCAAAAAGCAGGAGATAAGTGGCAAAAATCAACCGAAGAGCGACAGGTAAAAAAAATGAAAATAATTACTATTTCTGCAGTTTTGACACCAGCGTTATTATTATTGCATCTATTGAGTATGAGGTAAAGTGACTCTGAAAATCGTGGGTGAAAAAAATTAAGATTATTTTGCAGTTGCGGTTAAAAGGAAGGCAATGCCCCCTATAAGCATATGGAATTTATGGATGAAAAATAGAAAAGTCTGGTTGTGATCGGTCAATTAAAGCCTATAAGTAAAAAACAGCTGTTGCCTGCTTTGAACCGTTATCCGTCAAGTAGACAATGAAAGAAGAAAATATTTCTTTGCCAGTACCTCTGTAAAATTGGTTGCTGGCTGTTTTTATGCGGCTAAATACATCTCATGTTTTTCACATGGAGTCAAACACCAAGATTTCGTTGTACTTGTTTAATATTGTAATAAATGATGTAACATTTAATTATATCAAGCTGTGCTTTCAAAATGCGGGGATGTTTTAATCCCTCTTGGTAATGGAACGATTACTAAGGATAGTATTTCAGCTTTTCAGGGGAATTAGGTGATGTTCTATTGAGGAATATTTCTGGAAGAGAAAATGATGATGAAATAATCGTATTAAAAGTAGTTGATATTGGTACACAAGAGATGGTAAATGCAAAGTCTATTTATGACAGAGCTGTGGATATGAATAGTGGAAGTAAGTGAGGGGCATAAATGTTCGGATGTGCTCAATAGATACGGCTAGCTCATGTCATCAACTTGTTATATTTGGCTATATTGCCAGTAACTAAAGTTGGGAGTTGTTCGACATTGTTTATACGGGCAGTTTTTTCCGAAGATCAATCGGGAGATTTTGTATCAAGAATCTATATTCGAGGAAAAAATTTTCATCATCTCCTTTAAGCACTAATTATGTGTGCAATTCCGGAGGAATACAAAAAAACACTAATTTTTGCTCTAGACAAAGCGCGCAAGTCACATTATAATTAAATTAAAACATTTGTTTTAAAAAGTATTTTTGCGGAGGTCACTATTTTGAAAAAGAAACGCCATTTAGAATCTGATACTGCCGACCGAATTATCGAAGCTGCTATTCCACTGTTTGCTACGAAAGGCTTTGCTGGCGTCACTGTGCGGGAAGTGCTTGATGCAGCCGATATCAGTAACATCGGTGCCATTTCTTATTACTTTGAAGGAAAAGAAGGATTGTATACCGCCATTTTAAAAAGTCACTTTGAATCCACCATTATTTTAGCGGAATCCGTCAATAACAGGCAGGATTCTCCCGTAGAAAAATTACGTTATATTATTCGATCGATAGCGGCTGCTTATCAACGGTCACCTCATAAGCTTAAACTTATATCCAATGAGGTTAGCAATCCAACCTGTTGTTTTGAAGCAATTAAGGAATACATTATAAAAATACAAAGTATTTCCCAGTCCATTATTCGCGATGGAATTGACCAGGGGTATTTTCGTCCGGATGCTGATCCTGGCTGCCTTACGCTGACAATGCATAGCATTGCACAGTTTCCTTTTCTTATGCCCAATTTTTCGAATACTTTACTTTCCGACAGAGATGACAAATATGATTACTATATATCTCAGGCAACCGACTACCTGTTGCAAGGTATTCTTGCCTCACCCCAGTGCATCCCTTAACCTTTTTGCTTTTCTTTTTTTTATCAAAATTAAAACAAATGTTTTAATTTGTTTTAGCATAAAGTCTTTTGTATTTACCAAACCCGTATAAATATCCCGCAGTAAATACTTTCTGTCATCATGAATATTACTGTTTTTGTCTGAATCCTGCATGATCAGAACTGTAATGCGTTACTATAAATATTTTTATCAAAAGGAGTGATACCATGCGCAAACCTATCCCTAAAAAATTCTATTACATAGCCGCAGTTATCATCATTTTGTTGTCTACAGCCGGAGTCATGTGGAAGCATGCTGCTCGCCCCCAGCCCGTCGCGCAGGACATACCGTACGTTCGTACTGCTGTCATAGAAGCTGGCAATGCCTCTAGCGTCTATTCTTACTCTGGAGAAGTATGCGGCCGGTTTGAAAGCCAGCTGGCCTTTCAGGTAACTGGCAAGATTATCAAACGAAACATTGATCTAGGTAGTCCCGTAAAACCCGGTGATGTCCTTATGGTCATTGACCCTAAAGACTTAACCCAGGCTGCTAACAGTTCTTCTGCACAGGTATATTCTGCACAAGCTCAGTTGCGCCTGGCAACAAGCAATTTAGAACGTTACCGTCAATTATATGAACAAGAGGCTATCAGCCGAGCGCAATATGACCAATACGTAGCGGCGTATGATTCTGCTATTGCCTCCGTTCGCCAAACTTCGGCACAGTATGTTCAATCAGCCAATCAAGTGGATTACAGTCAGCTTTACTCCGACGCAGCTGGTGTGGTTTCTGCCATTAACGCAGAGGCCGGTCAGGTCGTGAGTGCCGGGCAAACCGTCGTTACCGTTGTTCGCGATGGGGAACGAGAAATTGAAATCAATGTTCCTGAAAATCGTCTCAACGAGTTGCGCCAGGCCAAACAAATCAAAATAACATTCTGGGCCCTGCCAGGCGTTTCGATTGACGGTAGTGTCCGGGAAATCGCCCCTATGGCTGATAAAACATCCCGTACATACAAAGTACGCATCAGTATGCTAACCCCAACACCAGAAATTAAATTAGGGATGACAGCCTCTGTTGAAGTCGGGGCAGTTGGCGGACAACAACCAACTGCGTTCTCTATTCCGTTGACTGCAATTTATCAAACTGGTCAATCTCCGGCAGTTTGGGTAATTGTCGAGGGAGTTGCTACTTTGCGCCCAGTGAAATTAGGCAATTTGGGTAATGGAGAAGTTCAGGTTTTAGACGGACTGCAGAGCGGTGATACAATTGTGACAGCAGGTGTTCACAAGCTGCGGGAAGGCCAAAAAGTAAATATGGCAGGTGGCAGCTTATGAGTAAGTTTAACGAAAAATACAACCTTGCGGAATGGGCGCTTAACCACAAACAACTGATCTACTATTTTATAGCGGTGATCTTAATTTGTGGCCTATTTTCTTATAAAGATTTAGGACGGATGGAAGACGCGGATTTTACTATACGACAGATGATTGTTACCGTTTCCTGGCCAGGGTCTACCGCACGCCAGATGGAAGAACAAGTAACCGATAAAATTGAAAAAAAATTACAGGATACACCAGGCCTTGATTATGTGAAAAGTTATTCCACTCCGGGGAAGGCGGTAATCACTGTTGTTTTAAAAGATACTGTCGATGCAAAAGAGGTTCGTCCCACTTGGTTAGAAGTTCGTAATCTGGTTAATGACATACAGAATACTTTGCCGAATGGTGTTACCGGAATTTCTTATAATGACCGCTTTGATGATGTGTATGGATGTATTTATGCTCTTACCGGAGACGGATATTCATATGAAGACATGCGGGAGAGAGCAGAAAAAATACGTCGTATTTTTCTGACAATACCCACTGTGAAAAAAGCAAATCTACTGGGAGTGCAATCAGAAAAAATATATATCGAAATTGAAAATAGTAAGTTATCCCAGCTGGGTATTGATCCTAACCTTATTATTTCTACTATACAAGCCCAAAATGCCATGGCCTCTTCCGGGATGCTCGATACATCTTCTGATAATGTTTACTTGCGAGTCAGCGGGATATTTGAAAACTTAGATGACATCCGTAACCTGCCGATCCGCAGTGACAGCAGAACTTTTCGACTGGGGGATATTGCTAAAATAACTCGTAGCTATGATGAACCAGCTGACCCTAAATTTTTTTATAATGGGCAGCCTGCTGTTGGCATCGAATTGTCCATGGAAAAAAACGGAAACATCCTCACCCTTGCAAAAAATCTGGATACTGCCATCGAACAAATCAAAAAAGAGTTGCCTCTTGGTTTGGAAATGCACCAAGTAGCCAGTCAGCCTAAAATAGTCGAAGAAGCTATCGACGAATTTGTCGAATCATTAGTGGAAGCGGTTGTTATTGTTTTAGCTGTGTGCTTTTTTAGCCTGGGAATATCCTCAGGTTTTGTAGTTGCTTTGGGCATCCCGCTGATCATTGCTGGAACTTTTGTTTCTATGTATTTTATGGGGATTCCATTACACAAAATTTCCTTAGGAGCCCTTATCATTGCCCTGGGGCTCTTAGTCGATGATGAAATCATTGACCGAGAGATGATGCAAACCAGATTGGAGCAAGGATGGGATGTCCACAAAGCTGCTACTTATGCATATACAGTAACTGCCTTTCCTATGTTGATAGGAACACTCGTTACTTGTGCAGGATTTATACCAGTCGGATTTTCTAAAGGTCCGGCAGCGGAATTTGTAGGCAGCATTTTCACTGTAATCACGATTTCTCTGCTCATATCCTGGATAGTCACAGCTACTGTTACTCCATTGTTAGGCTATCTTTTGGTTAAGTTTAGGCCATCAACTGCTACCAAATTAGCCCATAAAGACAATGTATACGACTCTAAGTTTTACCGCTCATTCAAACAAATTTTGGTATGGTGTTTGCATCACCGGAAAATTGTACTGAGTGCCACAGTGATTTGTTTTGTAGGCTCAATAGCGCTTCTGGGAATTGTCAAAAAAGAGTTTTTCCCAGACTCCACCCGTCCGGAGGTAGTAGTATCTCTTACTTTGCCGGAGGGATCTGCGCAGCAGGCGACTGCAGAGGCGGCGCGAGCATTTGCTGAACGAATAGGTGATGATTCTGCTGTTGCCAGCTATAGCTACTATGTAGGTCAGGGGGCACCCCGTTTTGTCTTGCCATTTGATGTGACTTTTGCAAAAAGTAATTATGCCGAATTTGTTATTGTTGCTAAAGACCAGAACGCGCGTGTTGAACTAACCAATAGAGTGTATCAATTATTTCAGCAAGATTTTGCTGGTGTACGAGGAAATATCAAAGTTCTTCAATCCGGCCCTCCTAATCCTTATCCTGTAATGCTCAGAGTTAGCGGCTATGAACATGATAAAGTTCGTGAGATCGCTGGGCAGGTACGCGCAGCCATGGCCGCTAACGCTAACCTTACGAATATTAATTGCGATTGGGATGAAAAAAGCCCAACTATACGTTTGCAAATTGATCAGGATAAAGCGCGGGTTTTAGGCGTTGCAAGCAAAGATCTAGCAACATCTCTCCAATCACAAATATCGGGTTCGCCCATTGCTGAATTCCGAGAAAATGATAAAACAGTGAATACGGTATTTCGCGTTGCTAATGACAATCATAATGATTTATCTCGCATTAAAGACATGAATATTCACATTGGCAACGGCAAGTATGTGCCCCTTGATCAAATTGCCAAAATAACGTATGACGCAGAAGAGGGATTAATTTGGCGGCGCGACTTAAAGCCAACCATCACAGTTCAAGCTAATATTATTCCAGGTGTTGAGGCCACCGGAAATGATATTGCCCAAAAAATTTATGACAACCTTACAGATGTACGAGCCAATCTGCCACTTGGTTACAGTATTGAGCTTGGCGGTCCATTGGAAGGAAGCGCGAAGGCGCGTAATCTCTTATTGGAACCTGCTTCAATGATGATTTTTGTCATTCTCACCTTGTTAATGTTTAAATTCCAAAATATCTCAAAAATGTTGCTTATATTGTTAACTGCTCCATTGGGCATGATTGGAGTCAGCATTAGTCTGCTGTTAACAGGGAGACCAATGGGATTTGTTGTGCAGTTAGGCATCCTTGCTTTATCTGGCATCATTATCCGCAATTCGATCATCTTAATTGATCAAATTGATTTGCATCTAAAAGCAGGGGAAAGTATGTGGGATTCCATTATTAATTCCACAATCCTTAGATTCCGTCCGATTATGCTAACGGCAGCAGCAGCTATTTTGGGTATGCTACCACTGATGTCTAGTATATTTTGGGGACCAATGGCAGTGGCACTTGCTGGTGGACTCTTTATTGCTACCATTTTGACGTTGATTGTTTTACCGGTCATGTATGCAGCCTGGTACAAAGCTCAACCGAACCACTCCGTAAATACTCCTGTAACGCATCATGTCACTATGGACTAAATGGCTGAACACCTACACTAACAGTAAAGGTGGTGCTCTCTTGTTAGAAGAGCGTAATACTCCTAAAACACTTCTGGCCGCAGCCGCACCGTTATTCGCAACAAGCGGTTTTAACGTTGTTACAATTCACCAAATAGCAGAGGCTGCCAAAGTAAACGTTGCGCTCATTTCTTACTACTTCGGTGGGAAAGAGGGACTTTACGCAGCCGTATTGGAAAGCCAGCTCTGTCCGTTGCTGCAAAGTTTGGAAACATGGAGGACAAATACCTCTTCCCTACCAGTTATTGAACAGCTTTATCTGTACGTTGATACGATATTCACACAACAACGTCAACAGCCTTTCTTATCTCAACTGCTACTCAACGAGTTAATTTATCCCACAGCTTGCGGTCAACCTCTCATTCAAAAATATTTTGATCAATCTTTCCAATGCATTCATTGCATTATCGAGGCTGGTGCTCGAAGCGGTGAATTTAAGCCCGGTCTCCCTGTGGAGTATGTAAAATTTATATGGTACAGCGTTTTGAATTTTCACATTGCTAATAACATTGTTAACGATCTGCAAGTTCTGAATGAATACTATACTATCCAATGCGTTGACATGTTTCTTAATGGTATTATCCAGAAGACTTTTTGAACTTATCAGGATGACAAGTCAGCAATAATGGAAGGATGTCATGTGATTTACTAAACCCATTGTAAGTAAAGTTGAGCCGGGGGCATTATAGTCAAGCACATAAAAACATTCAGATGGGCGCGGTGGGAAAAAAGCTGTATATAGCGGCACTGGCGGCGGCTCCTTTGGGGCTGCCTCTGAATAACCGGCTCTTGCAGCCAATGATAAGAGGACATCACTACTACGATCCTATCACTATGCAATGAATATGGCAGCGATAACTTGATGGGAACGTTGGAAATATTTATACTTCACATTCGGAAAAACCATATTGAAACTTAAATGAATCGTAGAATTATGAATTTAGCCAGCCACATTGTTTTTATCATGATTAAAGTGATGAATTCAATGTGGCCTTTTGATTTAAAAATTTTTATCAAGTTTGCCAAACTAGCAATTTCAATTGTTTTAATTATATGAAAGGCAAACATAACGAGTCTTTGCAAGAAAAAATTAATATAGGCAGCTTGAGCAGAGGCTCTTTTTTAAAAGGAGGCTGATGCAGTGGGCTGTCAGGAACAGTTTGATAGTTTTTGTAAAAAACTCTTGAAAAATCATGCTCGTAATTATGAAAAACAATTACGCAGAAACAGGAAGAGAGAGTGTTTTTTTGAAGATGTTTACAAAGATCCTCAACTGAGACAATATTTTTCTTTTCCGCCATATGAAGAGGCTTATATTTTTCGAGTGAAAAATACGGATGTAGCAGTAAAAAATTTTCATTTAGGAGCAGCTTTAGAGAAATTAGATGATAATCAACGTGATATCGTTTTATTGTCTTATTTTCTTGAAATGACGGATCGGGAAATCGCGGAGCATTTAAATTTGATTCGTCGGACTGTATCTTATCGTAGAGGGGCGACGTTAAAACAGTTAAAAAAATTTTTGGAGGTATGTGTTATTGAATAAAACAGAGTACGAGAAAAAAATGACTTATCATAAGCAACAAGCTTTATTATCAGAAAAAGTGATTTTTGCCGCCATGCAAGGGGAAGAAAGAGCTCTTCATAAGGTGCTAATGCATTATGATAGATATATTAATCGATTATCTTCACGGGAGTTATATGATCGTTATGGAAATATATATGTGTATCAAGATTCTATTTTAAAAACGGAATTACAAAATAAGCTTGTTGCAGGTATACTGAAATTTCGTATAGGTGGATAAAGAATGGATTGGTTTTAAAAATATTGGGAACAAATAACTGTAACATTAAAATTGATTTATAACATAAAAAATGTTACAATGTAAAAAAATGTTACGGAGGTTTTGAGGTGCAAGAATTTTTGCAAAAACAACTTCATCAAACTGTAGAAATCATGCCCTATTCTGAAGCGATTCCGATGCCGCTGAATTTGAAAAACAGCTATGAACTATCTATGATGAAAATTTTGGGAACTAAAAGTCTTTTAATGCGACCGCTGGATAAAATCCATTTTGCTACGCTAAAAACACATCATAGCAAATTACAAGCTTTGACCGGATTACAATGCGTGCTGTGTTTTAAAGAATTAGGTACGTATACTTACCATAAACTGATCGAATTAGGTATACCGTTTATTCAAGAAGACCGGCAAATTTATCTACCGTTTTTAGGGATGGTTTTGGCTCCACGTGCGCTAGAGAGAAAAACACTAGAAACCAGAGATAAAGTATCTTTTATGACGCAACGGTTTTTACTGCTAGCTATTTATCGGCACTGGAATGAAATGACCGTTACCCAAGTAGCAGAAGAGATGAATATATCGAAAATGTCTGTTTCACGTTGCTTCGACGAATTAGAATCAATTGCTTTGCCATGCATTAGGCGCAATGGGCGTGGACGATTTTTTGTTTGGTCAGAATCCTGGCAGAAACTCTGGCAAGCTGTACGTGGCTTTTTACAGAATCCAATCGTTAAGCAATATAATTTACAAGAAAGTCTTGGTAAAAAGGATCTAATGCTTGCTGGCATATCGGCACTCAGTGCATATTCAATGCTGAATGACAATTTTTATAAAGTATATGCTGTGGACAGGGCAAGGGCAGCGGAGTTGTTTTTGGAGGACAAAGCGTGTGTGCCTGGAGGGGAAGTACCTGCGGAAGTTATTACCGTGATGCAGTACGTGATTCCATTTCGCGATAGGAAAATGATCGATCCCCTTAGTATTGTACTGATGCTTTCAGAAGAGGACAGAGAAGATCCTAGAGTGGAAATGGCAGTGGATGAAATGATAAAGGAGCAATTATGATCAGAGGATTAGAGATTTTTAAACAGTATTTCAGGGAGTATAGCGAACAATATGTGCTGATTGGCGGAACGGCCTGTACTCTTCTTTTCGAAGATGCTGGAGTACCCTCTCGGGCTACAAAAGATTTTGATATGGTGTTGATTGTAGAAGCGTTAACACCAGAATTTGGCCGTGTATTCTGGCAGTTTATTCAAGATGGGCAATATGAAAATCGTGCGAAGAGTAACGGTTTACCGCAATTTTTCCGTTTTGATAAGCCGAAGATAATAGGTTTTCCTTTTATGATAGAGCTATTTTCTCGTACAGAATTTGTTTTAGAAAGTATAGAACAGAACGGTCTTGTACCCTTACATTTGGATGATGAAATTTCCAGCTTATCCGCTATTTTACTTAATGAAGACTATTATCAAATGTTACTTAATGGTCGCAAAATGACAGAGGAGCTGGTAGTTTTAGCACCGGAATATTTGATTCCTTTTAAAGCGAAGGCGTGGCTAGAACTTAGTGAGCGGAATAAATCGGGACAACATGTTGATTCACGTGATATTAAAAAACATAAAAATGATGTCATTCGTTTGATAACGATTTTAACGGGTGAAGAAACATGTAATTTGCCAAAAACGGTGAAACAGGATATGGAAAACTTTATAAATCATTTACGAAGTGAAGATATAGATTTCAAAGCATTGCAGATTTCTAGGATTACAAAGGAAAAATTGTTAGAGCTACTTGGGAAACTGTATGTGGAATGATTTATGGGTGATTAAATTACAAAATTTCTTTAGACAAAAAATTGTGGCAGGATCAGATATTAAAAATTTCAAGATGAACTATAATATGCTAGTGTTATAGTGTTAGTCCCATGGGATGCATTGACTCATTGTTGAGGCGTCCCATGGGAATTTTTCTTTTTATAAAAGATTTTTGCTAACATTGCCAAAAGGATTATTTCAATTGTTCTGGTTATATGAAAAGAAAAGTAGTTGTTACAGGTGTTCTTCAAAAAGATTATGAGCAGTAATTAGATTGAATTTAGGAGGAATCAGGCATTATGGGAGTAATAAAGCGCGGATATTTACAAGATGATTATCTTGGTCAAAAGACAGCAGAAACGTTAGCGATTGATTATGATGAAAATCAGCTTTTAGGAAAAGAGTTTTCTGATAGGCACTATCAGCCGAGAAGGGAGGAGTTGTAGCGTGAAAAATACTTCGTAACCGCTAAAAAAGAGCGCAGCAAACAAAGGTCTTTGGATACCCTTAAAAAAACAGGCTTAGACCGCAGAAATGTCAGTAGCTTTGATTAAACCATTGGAAATCAGAAGCCGTACAGCTTGCTTTATTGCTTTTTCCTTCTGACGTTCAAGAATTTCTTGTGGCATATCAATTTTGTAAAGGTCGCTTGGATTCCAAGCTTCACCGGTAATGAACATATTGTAAATAGCAGTAAGAATCATCCTTGCGATTGCAATAATGGCTCTTTTTTTGCCCCTCCTTTTGTAAATGCGTTCGTATTTGTTTCGGTAGTAAGGTGATTTGTTAGATTTCACGGAAGC
>Ga0316604_10001061_pt1 | contig 26661 bp, 27 predicted proteins | sample OWC_soil_day20_C_FD_207650 | JGI IMG/M metagenome (GOLD analysis project Ga0316604, IMG submission 207650) | Wetland soil microbial communities from Old Woman Creek delta, Ohio, United States - OWC_soil_day20_CT | ecosystem: Environmental > Terrestrial > Soil > Wetlands | place: USA: Ohio...
GAGAGAACGAGATTATCCCCACGGGTTATCAGTGCCACAGAAGCGCAGCCTTCTCTGTCGGTTAGAATTTGTTTTCCTTGAATATCCATCATTCCGGCTTGCCTGACAATCCTGAAAAAGCCCTAAACCGTGAAAAAAGCCGCCATCGAAGCCTTTTACAGCCGCCTTGCCGAAAGCAATCCGGCGCCAACGACGGAGTTGCATTACAGCAGCCCCTTCCAGTTGCTGATCGCCGTCATCCTGTCGGCCCAGGCGACTGACGTCGGCGTCAACAAGGCGACGGCCCGCCTTTTTCCGCTCGCCCCGACACCTGAGGCGATGGCTGCCCTCGGCGAAGAAGGGCTGACCGAGTACATCAAGACCATCGGCCTCTACCGCACCAAAGCCAAAAACGTCATCGCCACCTGTCGCATCCTGCTCGCCGAGCATGGCGGTGAGGTGCCGACCGAGCGCGCGGCACTCGAAGCGCTGCCCGGCGTCGGCCGCAAGACGGCCAACGTCGTGCTCAACACCGCCTTCGGCCAGCCGACAATCGCCGTCGACACGCACATCTTCCGGCTCGGCAACCGGACCGGCCTGGCGCCGGGCAAGACCGTGCTCGAAGTCGAGCAGAAACTGCTCCGTGTCACGCCCGAGCAATACAAGAAAGACGCCCATCACTGGCTGATCCTGCATGGCCGTTACATCTGCAAGGCGCGCAAGCCGGAATGCGGGCGCTGCGTCGTCGCCGACCTCTGCACCTTCAAGGGCAAAGCCCTGTGAAAACCGGCAGCGGCCTGGCCAGCGGCCCGCGCCCGAGCCCCGAACTGGCCACCCAGGCCGTTCGCATGGCCCTCGCCGCAGCCGGCCTGGAACGCGCCGCGGCCGTCATCCTGTTCCTGAGCCGCGAATTCAGTCGCCAGCCTCAGCCCGCCATCCTTGCCGCCGCGCGTACCGCCGGTTGCCTGCAGGTCTTTGGCGGCACGGCGAGCGGCCTGCTTACCGAACGCGGCTGGCTGCTCGACCAGCCCGGCGCGGCGGCCCTGGTTCTCGAACATGCCGACCCGGTGCCGCCGACAGCACCGATCGTCTCCGTCAGCAGCCACACCACCCTGCGCTTTGCCTGGCAGGCTGGCGTAGCGCGCCTGGGCCTGCTCGACACCGATGCCGCCGTCTGGTCGCACGGCCGACTGGCCGCCGACGGCTGCGCCGAGATTCGTCTGCCCGGCCAGGCCCGCCTTGCCGTCTCACCCGGCCTGCGTCTGCTTGGCGAAACACTGCACATCGACGCGACGCGCGGCTACGACATTTGCCGCTGTGCCGGCCAGACGGCGCTGGCCAGTCTGCAGCGTAGCCTGCCGGCCGAACTGCGCGACAACATCCCGCTGCACCAGATCGTCGCCCTGCGCCGCCCCGACCTGCCGGGCATTCCCATCCTGTCGGCCAATGCCGATGCTTCGCTGAGCCTGGCCGAAGCGCTGACCGCCGGCGAGACGATCACCTGGGCCATGCGTCAGCCGCTGGCGGCCGAGCAGGACATGCGGCAGGCGCTGAGTGCGGCGACCATGGAGGCAACTGCTGGCCCTGCGACCATAGAAACAACGGCTGGCCCTAGGGGCGACCTGCAAAAAAAGGGAATTTTCCGGCCGGATTTTGGCCTGATGTTTTCCTGCATCGGCCGCGGCCCGCTGTTCTATGGCGACGACGATCGCGACCTGCTCGCCTTCCGCCAGCAGTTTCCCGACACCCCGTTGCTCGGCGCCTACGGCAGCGGCCAGATCGCCCCGGCCGGCGGACAAAACCGGCTGTTCCACAATTCCGTCATCACCCTACTTATTGAAGGCACGCATGTTTAACCCGTCCCGCGAGCAAGTTCGTCGTTTCTTCTGCGACGCCTGGAAGAAGCACCTGGAGCGTCTGCCGCTAGTCGGCGCCGAAGTCACCGCCGCCGATCTCGCCATCCGCCACCCGGAATATCACGCCCTGCTCGCCGACAGCGCCGGCGCCGTCGACCAGGAATGGGCACCGGAGGCCGGCCAGATGAATCCCTTCCTGCACCTCTCGCTGCACCTTGCCATTCACGAGCAGATCAGCATCGACCAGCCGCCGGGCATCCGCGCCGCCTTCGACAGCCTGCGCAGCCGGATGGACCCGCACGATGCTGAGCACGTGCTGCTCGAATGTCTCGGTGAAACCATCTGGCGCGCCCAGCGCGAGGGCGGCCCGATGGATGCGTTGGCCTATGTCGATGCGGTGCGCCGCAAGGCCAGTCTGCTCTAGGCGGCCGGCTTTATTGCGGCACGCAGTAATGGGCCTGCGTCATCAGGTCGACGCCGCACTCGATGCCCTCGACCCAGCTGATGAAGTCGTTGACCGCCGCCTTGCCGGCAAAACGGCTGCCGTGCTGCGGCACGATCTGCTCGATATCGAGCTGGCGCACCATGTTGGCCCAGAAACGGGCGACCTTGCGCGACACGATGTAACGCCGATGAAAGCCTTCCATGTAGCGGACATGGCTGGCGAAATCGCTGACCGGCTCGGCAGCCAGTTCGTGCGGCACCATTGAGGCGCCGAGATCGCCGGAAAAGAGAATCTTGGCGATCGGGTCGTAAAACTGGAAGTTGCCTTCCGAGTGCAGAAAGTGGGCCGGCAAAGCGATGATCTTGCACTGGCCGAGAGCAATTTGCGCGCCCTGGTCGGGAATACCGACGATGCGGCCGGAAATGTCCTTGCCGTTGGTGAAATGCGGCACGAAGCGGGTCCACAGGTTGGAGATCAGGACCTTGCAATGCGAGGCGATGAACCACTTGTTGACCGAGGCGATGATGTCTGGATCGGGGTGCGAGGCCAGGATGTAGTCGAGATCGCGCGACGGGAAATACTGCTGCATGTCCATCAGCAGCCCCGAGTAGGTCATGTTGCCGCCGGGGTCAATCAGCGCGCCGTGGCCATGATCGGCGATCAGGAACTGGTTGGACTGAACGGCACCGGTCGGCGAGTCATCAACCAGATCGTAAAACGCGTGAACGATGTGTTTTCCATCGTTGTAAAGCTCGACAGCCATAATGACCCCTTTGCGAAGAGGGTGACATTATCTACGCACTACCGCATTTTGCCTACTCAAAAAGAACTATATCGACTAACTATATGTCATCGGCCGGCGGCGCCACCTTGATGATTTCCTCGAGCGAAGTCGCTCCCTGCGCCACCTTCAGCGCCCCGGAAATGCGCAAGGGGCGCATGCCTTCGCGGTAGGCCTGTTCGCGCAGTTTGGCCACTTCCATCGCCGGCTTGATCATCCGGCGCACCTCGGGCGAGTTGAGCAGGATTTCATAGATGCCGACCCGGCCGACATAGCCGGTCATCCGGCACTCCAAGCAACCGACCGGCTCCCAGATCTGGGCCGGCTCGCCGGATTTCCATGGGGCGACCAGCGAGCGCCAGGCGCTGCGCTGATCCTCCGTCGTCGGCGTCGGTTTCTTGCAATGCGGGCACAGGGTACGGACCAGACGCTGCGCCATGACGCCAAGCAGCGTCGAATTGATCAGGTAGGGCGGCACGCCGAGATCGAGCAGGCGGGTGATCGCCGACGGCGCATCGTTGGTATGCAGCGTGGACAGCACGAGGTGGCCGGTCAACGCCGCCTGGATGGCCATTTCCGCCGTTTCCAGGTCGCGGATTTCGCCGATCATCACGATGTCGGGGTCTTGCCGCATCAGCGCCCGCACGCCGTCGGCAAAGCCGAGGTCGATGCTGTGCTGAACCTGCATCTGGTTGAAGGCAGACTCGACCATTTCGATCGGGTCCTCGATGGTGCACACATTCACTTCCGGCGTCGCCAGTTGTTTCAGCGTCGTGTACAACGTCGTCGTCTTGCCGGAGCCGGTCGGGCCGGTGACCAGGATGATGCCGTTCGGCGACGCCGTCATCTGCTTCCAGCGCGTCTGATCGTCCTCGGAAAAGCCGAGCGAACGGAAATCGCGGACCAGCACTTCCGGGTCGAAAATGCGCATCACCAGCTTTTCGCCAAAGGCGGTGGGCAGCGTCGACAGGCGCAACTCGACCTCCTGCCCCGACGGCGTCCGCGTCTTGACCCGGCCATCCTGCGGTCGCCGTTTCTCGATGACGTCCATCCGGCCGAGCAGCTTGATGCGGCTGGTCATCGCGTTCATCACCGTCATCGGGATCTGGTACACCTGATGCAGCACGCCGTCGATGCGGAAACGGACAATGCCGATGTCGCGCCGCGGCTCGATGTGAATGTCCGAAGCGCGCTGGTCGAAGGCGTACTGCCACAGCCAGTCGACGATATGGACGATGTGCTGGTCGTTGGCATCGAACTGCTTGTTGCCCTTGCCGAGCTCGACCAGTTGCTCGAAGCTGGACAGGCCCGAGGTGATCTCGCCCTTGGCCGCCGCCTTCTTGACCGACTTGGCGAGCGCGAAGAATTCGACCAGGTAGCGCGAAATGTCGTCCGGATTCGCCATCACCCGGCGGATTTCCTTGCGCAGGATGGGTTTCAGCTCGTCTTCCCACTCCCGAACAAAGGGCTCGGCGGTGGCGATGACGATCTCGCGCGTCGTCACCTGCACCGGCAGGATGCCGAAGCGCGCCGCGTAGGCGCTCGACATGACGTCGGCGACACCGGTGAAATCGATCTTGAGCGGGTCGATATGCAGGTAGTCGAGGCCGCTGCAGCCGGCCAGCCACTCGGTCAGCACTTCCAGCGTCAGCAGGCGCTGCGGCGGTTTCGGCGCCCGCCATTTCTGATCGGCAATCACGATCAGCGGATGGATGCGCCCGCCATGCAGGCGACGCTCGTTCTTCAGGGCCTCGGCCTGCGCCGGCTCGACCAGGCCATCCGCCACCATCAGCGCCAGCACCTCGGAAAGCGCCAGACGGTGCTCGTGTGAATTCGCATTCTTGTTCATGCGCAGGAATATAGCGTGAGTCGTAACGCTTTGTAAGCGAGGCCACTTCTGTTTGCAGTCATTTACAACTTGCCGGCATATCTTTTCAGCATCGACCTACAATCAAATCAAACCCACCAACAACAAGGAGCACAAAATGAAATCCCGCCTGATGATGATCGGTAGCGCCCTGGTCGCCGCGCTGTTCTGTTTGCCCGCCATCGCCCAACCCGGCCCCGGCATGGGTGGCATGGGCGGCCCCGACCAGATGATGGGTCAAGGCAAAGGCTCAGGCATGATGCAAGGCAGTGGGCCGGGCGCCCGCGGACCGCGTGATTGTAGCCAGTCGGCCAACCCGGCTGCCTGCAACGCCCATCGCGAAGCCCACGCAAAAGCAGTCGAAGCCTGCAAGGACAAGGCCGGCCCGCAGCGCAAGCAATGCATGGGCGAGCAGATGCAGAGTTTCGACTGCAGCAAGGCCGCCAACCCGCAGCAATGCGAAGCGCGCAAGGCGGTGTACAAGGAATGCCAGAGCCAGACCGGCCCTGCCTTCCGCCAGTGCGTGCAGGAGAAGATGCCGCCGCGTGACTGCAGCCAGTCGGCCAACCCGGCCGCCTGCAATGCCCATCGCGAAGCCCGCGCCAAGGCTATCGAAGCCTGCAAGGACAAGGCTGGCCCGCAGCGCCAGCAATGCATGGGCGAGCAGATGCAGAATTTTGACTGCAGCAAGGCCGTCAATCCACAGCAATGCGAAGCGCGCAAGACGATTTACAAGGAATGCCAGAGCCAGACCGGCCCCGCCTTCCGCCAGTGCGTACAACAGAAGATACCGCCGGTTGATTGCAGCAAGTCGCCGAACCAGGCCAACTGCGACCTCCACCAGAAGGCTCGCGAAGCCTGCAAGGACAAGCTGGGCACCGAGCACAAGGCCTGCCTGCGCGAACAGTTCAACGTCAAGTAAACCTCAGGGGCGCCTGTTGACGGGCGCCCCGTTTTTGCCCAAAAACACCGGTTGACCGCAGGAGTCGCCTTTCCCGAGCTGACCAGCCCTGCGGGGCGGCGCCTGTCGTATGTTTAGCGCCTCAGCGCTGGCGCAGCGGTTTCAGCAGGTCGGACAAGCCGTTGTGGTCGATTTCCTGCATCAACGCCAGCAACCGACCGATTTCGCCGGGTGGAAAACCCTCGCGGAAAAACCAGTTCAGGTAATTGCCAGGCAAGTCGGCAATCAGCCGGCCCTTGTGCTTGCCGAAAGGCATGGTGCGGGTGACCAGGAGCAGCAGGTCGTCGGGATTCATCACGGGTGGAGTGCGGTCGGCGGGAAGGCTATTGTAACCGCCCGCCCCCGCTCACTTGCCGGCCCGCCACAGCGGAAACAGGGCGAGCAGCCCGAGCAACGGACCGGGCAACAGCAGCCAGGCGATATTCGCTCCCCACGCGCCGATCCACGCCGTGCCGAGGTGAATCGAGAACATCGTGATCGCGAAGCCGAGCGAATTCTGGAAAGCCAGCGCGCTGCCGACGATCTCGGGCGGGCAGGCGCGCGCCGAGAGGGCCGAGAAATGCGGCGAATCGGCCACCACCGCCGCCCCCCAGAGCAGCAGCAGGGCCAGCCGCGCCCACTCCGGCCAGCCACCAGCCAGGGGGAAGACCGCGCAACAGATCGCGGACAGCGTCAAGGCGATGGCCGCCACCCGGGCGCTGCCGATGCGCTGGCTCCACCAGCCGCCAACCAGGCAACCGAGCGCGCCGACACCGATGATGGCAAAGGCCAGCCCCGAGACGCCGCGCGTCGCCGGTTCGGCCAGGCCGCTGAGGACGACCAGCGCCGGGACCAGCGTCCAGAACGCGTACAACTCCCATTGATGGCCGAAGTAACCGAAAGCTGAAGCGCGAAAATCGCGTTCGGCAAAGGCCAGCAGCACCCGGCCCAGACGCAGCGGCGGCGCATCGTGCCGGCGCTTCAGATGCGGCCCGTCGCCAAGGCGGAAGATCAGCAGCGCGGCCAGCGTCGCCAGCACCGACGAAAGCAGGATCGTTACCTGCCACGACCAGCCCGCCCCGGCCAGGCGCAGGCCATGCGGCAAGGCGGTGCCCAGCGTCAGCATGCCGACCAGCTGGGCCAGCGCCGCCCCGGCCCGTTCCGGCACCCAGCTGACGACCAGCTTCATTCCCAGCGGGTAGACGCCAGCCAGCGCGAAACCGACGGCAAAGCGCAGTGGGAGACCGCTGGCCATGCCGCTGGCGAACAGCGCGAAAGCCGCATTGCTGAGCGCGCCGAGCACGGCGCAGACGGCAAAGATCCGGCTGGCGGCGAAGCGGTCGGCCAGCCCGGACAGCGCAAAAGTCAGCGTACCGAGAATGAAGCCGAGCTGGACGGCGTTGGTCAGCGTGCCGATGGCGGCCGCTTCCAGCCCCCAGTTGGCGATCAGGTCGTCCGCCGCGCTGTTGACGGAGAACCACAGCGAGGTGCCGAACAACTGGGCAACGACAATAATGAAGACAGGATTTTTCATCTGGGCAGAATGGCTGGAGAGCAGCTAGCATACAAGAAGCCGGCAGCAGTTTTCGGCCGCGACGGAACCACTGGTTCTGCGCCGACTCACACAAGCCCTTACCCAGTATTCAGGAGACCCCGATGAGCCCTCTCAAATTACTCGGCATCGCTGGCAGTCTGCGTCGCCAATCCACCAACAGCGGCCTGCTGCGCGCCGCCCTCGCCGAACTGCCGGAAGGCGTCAGCATGGATATCGCCGATCTTTCCGACATCCCGTTCTACAACGCCGACATCACGGAAAAACCGGCCAGCGTCCAGCGCGTGCTAGCCCAGATCGGCGCCGCCGACGCCTTGGTGCTGGCCTGCCCGGAATACAACTATTCGCTGGCGCCGGCCCTGAAAAACATTCTCGACTGGGCCTCGCGCGAACCAAACAACACCCTGCTCGCCGGCAAGGCCGTGGCCATCATGGGCGCCGCCGGCGGCATGGGCAGTTCGCGCTCGCAATACCATCTGCGCCAGGTCTGCGTCACCCTCGACCTGCACCCGCTGAACAAGCCGGAAGTATTCGCCAACGCCTTCAGCGCGTCCTTCGACGCCGACGGCAATCTGACCGATACGAAGATCATCCAGCTGATCGGCGAGCAGATGCGGGCCTTGGCAGCCTGGAGTCGGAAAATCCGCGGCTGATCCGGCCGTGTTTGGCGAGGGCTGCGGTCGACCGCCGGAAAAAGGCAATTTTGCCTGACCACCACCTCGCCAGGCAGAGAACGCAACGACCCGGCTAAAGCGCCGGCGTTCAGTCCTTGGCCAGGGCCAGCAGCTTGGTCCCGAGCGGGTAATGGACGACGCCAAAGTCGTCGTAACGGACGGTGACCATCTCCTTGCCGTCGCGGGTCTCCAGCGTCACCTGCTTGACCAGGCCGTAAACGTCGTCGGCATAGTCGTGGTCACGCAGGAAGGGGCAGGACTTGAGATCGACCATTTCACCGGGTTCGAGGTCCTGCACCAGAACATTGACCAGGACCTGATCAACCTCCGGCTCGGCAATCACCTCCTTGTTGCTGGCGAGAAAACCGATCTGCTCGGTGATCTCGGAGACAGTCGCCTTGCCGCCCTCGTCCATCAACTCCAACACGCCGCGCAGAATCATCTCGACGCGCTGGATGGCGTCGATCTCGAAAGTAGTCAGGGTGACGGCGCCCGCCTCGGCGCGTTGCGCCAGGCTGGTCAGCGCCAAGCAAATCTGCTCGGCCGAAGGATCGCCCTCGTCGGCCAGCACAAAAGGGATCGACTCCGTTTTGGAGATCAGATCAATAACGTCTTGACGGCTTTTATCGAAGGCCTGCATCGTCCCTGGCGGCTCACTGGATGTTTCATCGAATTAGCCTTCATTATCACCTCGGAAAAAAGCGGCGTCCAAATGATTTAATGCGCAAAATGAAAACGGAACGCCGCAGCGTTCCGTTTTTGCCTGTTTCAGCCGGTAGACCGCAAGGGTCGGGCCGGCTGGCCTTGGATAGGCTTACTTGCCGCTCAGCGCCATCATCAGTTCGTTGATGCGCTTGACGAAGCCGGCCGGATCGTCGAGCTGGCCGCCTTCCGACAACGTGGCCTGTTCGAAGAGCAGCGCCGCCCAGTCGTCGAAGCGGGTTTCCTCGTACTTCAGGCGCTGCACGACGACGTGGTTCGGATTGATTTCGAGGATCGGCTTGACGTTCGGCGCGGCCTGACCGGCAGCCTTCAGCAGGCGGGCCAGGTTGCCGGACGGGTCGTGCTCGTCGGAGACCAGGCAGGATGGCGAATCGGTCAGGCGGTAGGTGACGCGAACGTCCTTGACCTTGTCGCCGAGTGCGGTCTTCACCTTCTCAAGCAGTTCCTTGTACTCGTCAGCCGCCTTCTCGGCTTCCTGCTTCTCGGCTTCGTCTTCCAGCTTTCCGAGATCAAGGCCGCCCTTGGCCACCGATTGCAGATGCTTGCCGTCGAACTCGGTCAGGTGACCAACCACCCACTCGTCAACACGGTCGGAGAGCAGCAGTACTTCGATGCCTTTCTTGCGGAAGATTTCGAGGTGCGGGCTGTTCTTGGCGGCGTTGAAGGTATCGGCGGTGACGTAGTAGATCTTCTCCTGGCCTTCTTTCATGCGGCCAATGTAGTCGGCCAGCGACACGGTCTGTTCCGGCGTGTCGTTGTGCGTCGAGGCAAAGCGGATCAGGCCGGCGATTTTTTCCTTGTTGGCGAAGTCTTCGCCGACGCCTTCCTTGAGCACCGCGCCGAAAGCCGTCCAGAACTGGGCGTACTTTTCCTTGTCGTTCTCGGCCAGGTCTTCCAACATGCCGAGCACCTTGCGCGTGCAGCCGCTGCGGATGCCGTCGATGTCCTTGCTCTGCTGCAGGATTTCACGCGAGACGTTGAGCGGCAGGTCGGAGGAATCGACGACGCCGCGCACGAAGCGCATGTAGAGCGGCATCAGCTGTTCGGCGTCGTCCATGATGAAGACGCGGCGCACGTAGAGCTTGATGCCGTGGCGGGCATTGCGGTCCCACAGGTCGAACGGGGCGCGGGCCGGGATGTAGAGCAGCTGGGTGTATTCCTGCTTGCCTTCGACGCGGGCATGGGTCCACGCCAGCGGATCCTCGAAGTCGTGGGCGACGTGCTTGTAGAACTCCTTGTACTGCTCGTCGGTGATGTCGGACTTGCTGCGCACCCACAGCGCATTGGCCTGGTTGACCGTCTCGTCTTCGTCGGTGATGACCTGCTCACCCTTTTCCTGATTCCATTCCTCCTTCTTCATCACGATCGGCAGCGTGATGTGGTCGGAATACTTGCGGATGATCGACTTCAGCTTCCAGCCGCTGAGGAACTCGTCCTCGCCGTCGCGCAGGTGCAGCGTGACGTCGGTACCGCGGCTGGCCTTTTCGACCATCTCGACGGTGTAGTCGCCTTCGCCGCCGGATTCCCAGCACACCGCCTGGTTGGCTTCGAGGCCGGCGCGGCGCGAGACCACGGTGACCTTATCGGCGATGATGAAGGACGAATAGAAACCGACGCCGAACTGGCCGATCAGGTGCGCATCCTTGGCCTGGTCGCCGGTCAGCGCCGAGAAGAATTCCTTGGTACCGGACTTGGCGATGGTGCCGAGATGCTCGACCGCCTCATCACGGCTCAAACCGATGCCGTTGTCGGAAATGGTGATCGTGCGGGCGTCCTTGTCGAAGGCAATGCGGATCTTCAGATCGCTGTCGTCGCCGTACAGGGCGCTGTTGTTCAGGGCTTCGAAACGCAGCTTGTCGCAGGCGTCGGAGGCGTTGGAAACGAGCTCGCGCAGGAAAATCTCCTTGTTGCTGTACAAGGAGTGAATCATCAGTTGCAGCAGTTGTTTGACTTCAGCCTGGAATCCCAGGGTTTCGCGGTTTTGCGTATTGTTCGCGGTTGCAGACTCGGACATGCTTGAAACTCCCAATCAAACCAAATAGGTGAATCGGGAGATGGGGGCGCGGCGACCGATTTCAAGCCCCGGGCCGCGCTTTTTGCTGGCGGACGGTTTTTGCCCTTTTTATGCGGTCGACCGCAGGCATGCCTTGGGCGGCCCCGCCCCGAAACTTCCCCCCGCCCAGCCTGTCTGATCAAGCAGGATGAAAGTTCGACGGAGCGCAATCAAATGAGCCGATTGCGCCATGTCTCTCTGGTGAATACTTCATTAGCAAGGAGGGGCCATCATGACGCTAGCTGCCCTGAACTTCATGAATATCAAGGCCATCGCGCTGGCGGTGACGAATATGGAACGCGCCAGGCACTTTTACACCGACACCCTGTCGCTGCGCCCAGCCTTCGAGGACGGCACCCAGGTCGGCATTCACTTGGGTGACGCCGTAGTGCTGTTGAAGACGGATTCGGGGGCGCAACCGTCGGCAACCCTCAATCCGCGAGTGACGATCCAGACCGACGACGCCCCGGCGATGGAGGCCGCTCTCCGCCAACGCGGGGTGGTCATTGCCGACCCTGTCGAGTCTTATGGTACAGCTCTGGTCGGCAGCTTCCTCGATAGCGAGGGCAATAAACTGTGGTTCTGCTCAGGCCCCGGACCAAGTTGACAGCGATCTTGCACGCCGGATTTGAGCTCAGAGCAAGGAAGGAGGCCTTTTTCGACGCCGGCAACATGCGCAGCCGTTACAGACCGATACAAATATCCTTGCTGCGCCGCAGCATTGTTCTGGCAAAATGCAGTCTGTCTCCTCCATTTCTCCTCCAAGAATGGATTTATGCCCGCCGCGTGCGGGCATTTTTTTGTCCACTCGCCGGCCAAGCCATAAGAAGAACAACGGTCCGGCGGGACCAAGGACTGCAGTTTTCGCAGACAAAAAAGAAGCCCGTCGTTGCGGGCTTGTTTATATGTAGTTTGTCTCCTCCACCCAACTCGATGATCAGGTAGGGCACTGCCACTTCCAATGTTTTTAATTGTCACATATTAAATCGGTTTCGTATAGTTAAATTTGCACACACAGCGATCTATCGTTCGGCGCCATTGCCATTGGGAACACATCAGGACGCTGCCTTGAGGAGATCGATGGAGAGGCGCGGCATGGTCGGGGCAGGATCGGTAAAATGCCGACCATGACGCAAGCCGCCCGCCAAACCAAGCCCGCCCCCCTCTTTGAAATGCCCAGCCCGTTCGAGACCGAAAGCGGCAAGGTTCTGCTCCACGAACCGGTCTGGGCCCGCGAAGGCGAGTTGCGCGCCCAGCTGCTCGACGAAAGCTACCCGAAGCCTTTCGTCGTCGACGACGGCGAGCGCCGTTACCTCTACTTCAACACCCGGCTGATGCAGAGTGCCATGCGCCTGAAGGCGCCGAACGACCTCGACCTGCGCTACACGCAGAAGATGATGAGCTTTCTGCTCTTCAACCCGCACCCCAAGCGCATCGTGCTGATCGGCCTGGGCGGCGGTTCGCTGGTCAAATTCTGCTACACGCGGATGCCCTCGGTGCAATTCACCGCGGTCGATATCGACCCGGATGTGATCGCCTTTCGCGAGGTTTTCATGCTGCCGCCGGATGGACCGCGGCTGCAGGTCATCGAAGGCGATGGCGCCGAATACATCGCCGGAGCCGACAAAGGGATCGATGTCGTGATGGTCGATGCCTTCGACGAAACCGGCTTTGCACCGGCGCTGGCCAACCGGGAATTCCTCGAAAGCATCTACGGCAAGCTGTCCGGCAATGGCGTACTGGTCATCAATCTGGCCGGCGAGAAGGACAGCTACACTGGCCTGATCGGCGATGCGCTGCAGGTTTTCGACGAACAGGTGATCGTCTTCGGCGTCCCGGAAGACGGCAATCACGTGCTGCTCGCCTTCAAGATCCGCTATTTCGAACCGCGCTGGCGCTGGCTGCACAACCACGCCAAGGAATTGCGCGCCAAGTTCGGGCTCGATTTCCCGACTTTCGCGCAGAAGATCGAACGCGCTTCCAAGCTCGGCCTGGCCCGCCGCGAAGCGGTTCGCGGGCGTTGAGATGCAGCGTTTCTGCCTCGCCGTGGCCTGCATTGCCCTGGTCGCCGCCTGTGCCACGGTCAACCCGCACTACGACTCGAAAAAGCCGCATCACCGGCCGCAAGGCTTCGTCAATAGCGACCCGACGCTGCATATCGGCGAACTGCCCTGGTACGACGTCCTGCAACGAAACCTGCGCGGCGATTTCCGCCCGCTCAAGGAACCGACGGGCGGCTACGCCCGCTTCGCCCGCGACTGGAGCGTCGCACTCGACCCGCAAGCCCTGCAGCAACGCCAGGAATCGCCGCGCCTGACCTGGCTCGGCCATGCCTCGCTGCTCCTGCAGGTCGCCGGCCAGAACATCCTGATCGACCCGCAGTTATCCGACCACGCCGGGCCGCACCCGTTGCTCTCGGCCAAACGCCGGGTGCCGGCGCCGATCACGCCGGAAGCCCTGCCGCCGATCGACTTCGTGCTGATTTCGCACAATCACTACGATCACCTCGACGCAGCGACCATCGAACGCCTGCTCGCTGCCGGCCAGAAACCGCGGTTCATCGTCGGCCTCGGCGTCAAGGCCTGGTTCGACGAACGCGGCATCGAGCGGGTCAGCGAGATGGACTGGTGGGATACGCTGGAATTCGGGCCGCTCAAGCTGCATTACACGCCGGCCCAGCACTGGAGCAAACGCACCCCGTTCGATGCCAACGCGACGCTGTGGGGCGGCTTCGCCATCGAATGGTCGGCCGGCCAATCGGCGCCGTGGCGCTTTCTGTATACCGGCGATACCGGCTACTCGAAGGATTTCCAGGAGATCCGCCGTCGCCTCGGGCCGGTCGATTTCCTCGCCGTTCCGGTCGGCGCCTACCTGCCGCGCGATTTCATGGCACCGCAACACATCAACCCGGACGATGCAGTCAGGATCATGCTCGACCTCGACGCCAAACAGGCGCTCGGCGTGCATTGGGGCACCTTCGAACTGACCCAGGAAAGCTTCGATCAGCCGCCGCTGGATCTGGCGGCCGCGCTACAGCAACGCGGCCTGCCGCCGGAACGCTTCTGGCTGTTCAAACACGGCGAGATGCGCCGCCTGCTGCCCTGATCAGTCGATCGCTTCGTAGACGACTTCGATGATGTCGATTTCGCGGATGCCGAGTGGGCTCTGGAAGCGTACGCTGTCGCCTTCGCGCGACTTGATCAATGCCCGGGCCAGCGGCGAGATCCAGCTGATGCGGCCGCGCCCGACATCGGCTTCATCGACACCGACGATGGTGTAGGTGTTTTCCGCCCCGTCGGCATCGGCGACGGTGACGCGAGCCCCGAAAAAGACCTGATCGTTGTCGCCCTGGCGCAGCGGATCGACGATTTCGGCAATATCGAGACGCTTGGTCAGGAAGCGGATACGGCGGTCGATTTCGCGCAGGCGCCGCTTGCCGTAGATGTAATCGCCGTTTTCCGAACGGTCGCCGTTCGAGGCGGCCCAGGCGACGATTTCGACGACATGCGGCCGCTCGCGCTTGACCAGTTCTTCCAGTTCGGATTTCAGCCGGGCGTGGCCGCCCGGCGTAATGTAATTGCGGGTGCCGCTGGGCAGTTTCAGCGATGCTTCGAGTTCTTCTTCGTCATCGCCGTCGCTCTCCCGTACGAACGCCTTGTTCATCAATAACCGATGCTGTAGTGCTCGACGTCGACGCGGATCAGTTCGCGACCGAGGATCGCCGCCGTGTATTTGGCAAACTGCTCAGCCCAGGTGCGCTGGTCGCGGAAGCGCCCTTCGCCGGCGTATTTGGCGACGCTGAGAATCCGGTCGACGGCCAGGATCTTGCCGGTCGGCGTCGCCACATCGCATTCGAGCACGGTAAATTCATGATCGAACCACTGACGGGCTTCGTCGGCTGCCGCGCCACCGAAAACCTTGAAGTCGAATTCCTTGTCGCGGCCGAAAGACACGATCACATGATGTTGCATTTCTCTCTCCTCCATTGAATTGTTCGGGTTATTCTAGCAATAACATCGCATGCAGTCAGGAACAGTCCATGGCCACCCAAACATTGACCGACGAGGAACTGGATGGCATCCGCCACCAGCTACAGGAATTGCAGGTCGAACATCGCGACCTCGACCAGGTGATTTCCCATCTGATCGAAAACCCGCCGCCCGATGATCTGCTGGTCCGCCGGATCAAAAAACGGAAACTGGCCCTGAAAGACCGTATTCTGCTGCTGGAAGCCATGCTGGTGCCGGATATTCCGGCTTAGTCGGCTGGCGGAATCCGGAAAAAGATCCAGTAAGCGCCGCCGAGCGCTGCCGCCACAGCCAGCTCCCAAAGCACCGGGAGTTGCCAGACCACTCCTGCCAGCACCGCCAGCAGGAGCAGGTAGCGGAAAAATTTCAAATCAGAGAACCAGCCGGCCGATGTACCAGGCAATCGCCGCCATCGCCGCACTGCACGGGATGGTCAGAATCCACGCCCAGACGATGCCGCCAGCGACGCCCCAGCGAACGCGGCGGGCGCCGCGCGTCGAACCGACGCCGGCGATGGCGCCGGTGATGGTGTGCGTCGTGGACACCGGAATGCCGAGCGCCGTGGCCAGGAACAGGGTGATCGCCCCGCCAGTGTTGGCACAGAAGCCACGCGGCTGATTGAGTTTGGTAATGCGGTTGCCCATGGTCTTGACGATGCGCCAGCCACCGAACATGGTGCCGAGGCCCATTGCGGTGTAGCAGGAAAACACCACCCAGCCCGGAATGGCGGCATGCGGATCGGACATGCCGGCAGCGATCAACAGCATCCAGATGATACCGACCGTTTTTTGTGCGTCATTGCCGCCATGCCCAAGGCTGTAGGCCGCCGCCGAGAGTAGCTGGAAGCGGCGAAAATGCTTGTCCACTTTTCTTGGCGCAACGTTGCGGCAGATCCACGAGACCGCCACCATCAAGCTACCGCCGATCACAAAACCGAGGAAAGGCGCAATGAAGATGAAAGCGATGATCTTCAGCACCCCGGCCGAAATCAGGCCGCCAATCCCGGCCTTGGCAATCGCCGCCCCGACCAGACCACCGACCAGCGCGTGCGAGGAGGAGGACGGAATACCGTAGTACCAGGTGATGATGTTCCAGATGATGGCGCCGATCAGCGCCCCGAAAATCACATAGTGATCGACGATGCTCGGATCGATGGTGCCCTTGCCGATGGTGCTGGCCACCTTGAGCTGGAACAGGAAGTAGGCGAGAAAATTGAAGGCCGCGGCCCAGATCACTGCCTGATGCGGCTTCAGAACACGGGTCGAGACGATGGTGGCAATCGAGTTGGCGGCATCGTGGAAGCCGTTCATGAAATCGAACAGCAGGGCGACGACGACCAGCGTGACGACCACGCCGAGACTGATTTGTACGGAGTCCATACCGAGCTACCCGCTCAGGAGTTTTCTAGAACGATGGCCTCAATCGTGCCGGCGACGTCCTTGCAGCGATCGCTCACCGATTCGAGCAGTTCGTAGATTTCCTTCATCTTGACTACCTGACGCACGTCCGGCTCTTCGCGGAAGAGCTTGGACATCGCTTCGCGCAGCATGCGGTCGGCGTCGGATTCGAGATCGGTGATCTCGTGGCAGTGCTTGAGGATGGCCGGCGCGTTTTCCATGCTGTGCAGCAGCTTGACCGCCGACTGCACGCAAACGCAGCAGCGCTCGGTGACATCGGCCAGCAGCTTGGCTTCAGCCGGGACGCTATGGACGTCGTAGAGCGCCATCGATTCGGCGACATCCTGAATGATGTCGAGAATGTCATCCATGCCGTTGATCAGCTGGTGAATCTCGTCGCGGTCGAACGGGGTAATGAATGAGGTGTGCAGCTGCGCCAGCGTGCTGTGGGTGATTTCATCCGCCTTGCGCTCAATAACGTCGATTTCTTCGGCACGCTTTTCAGCCTGCTCCGGCGCATCGACCAACGCCCCGATCAACCCGGACAGCGCCTGGCCGCCCTGCACAATCAACTCGGCGTGCGCGTTGAAAAGATCGAAATACTTGCCCTCCCTGGGCATCAAGCGACCGAACATGACAGTCCTGTGAAGTTATTGTTACAGCCCGGTATTCTAACACGCGGCACTGATCGACCTGCGATCAAGAGCGCTGGCCGGGCATGCTTGCCGCTAAAATGTCGCATGATGAGCAACGCCCTGCCGGCCGACACTTTCGGCGACCCCTTTCTTCTCGACGACCTGCCACTGCCACGCCAGCCGGCCGGCTACGCAGTCCAGCGGCTCGATACCGACACCCTGCTCGACCGCCATTCCGGCGCTTTCCTGCCGGTTCGTTCGCCCGAACTGGCCGCTCTGTTCCCGACCTTCGCGACGGCCCACGCCGCGGCCAGCGCCTGGGTCACGCAGCACTGCCCGCCGCCGGCCGACCACTGCCTGGCCATCGTCCCGGCCGGCTTCGACCCCGTTCTCAACCGCCACGTACTGATCTACGGCGTGCTCTGCGGTCACCCCTGATTTCCGGCCCTTTTTCGGAGAAACACCATGTCCCCATTCCAGCAACGCCCCCTTGGCAACAGCGACCTGATCGTCCCCGAAGTCTGCCTCGGCACGATGACCTTCGGCGAACAGACCGCCGAAAGCGATGCCCACGCCCAGCTCGATTACGCACTGGCCGCCGGCGTCAATTTCATCGATGTCGCCGAGATGTATCCGGTACCGGCCCGCGCCGAAACCTGCGGCGCCTCGGAGCGCATCGTCGGCAACTGGCTGGCCCGCCAGGCCCGCGACCAGATCCTGATCGCCACCAAGGTCGCCGGCCCCAGCCGCAACCTGAGCTGGATCCGCAGCGGCCCGCCGGCCATGGACCGGGCCAACATCCGCGCCGCCATCGACGGCTCGCTGCAACGCCTGCGCACCGACTACATCGACCTCTATCAATTGCACTGGCCGGAACGCAACCAGCCGATGTTCGGCCAGTGGCAGTTCGACCCGGCCAACGAACGCGAGTGCACGTCGATTCGCGAACAACTGCACGCCCTCGGCGAGCTGGTCAAGGAAGGCAAGATCCGCCAGATCGGCGTCTCCAACGAACATGCCTGGGGCCTGATGCAGTTCGTCCGTCTCGCCGAGGAAGCCGGCCTGCCGCGCATCGTCTCGACCCAGAATGCCTACAATCTGCTCAACCGGACCTACGAGACCTCCTTGCTGACCGAAATCGGCCATCGCGAAAAGGTCGGCCTGCTCGCCTATTCGACGCTGGCCTTCGGCCACCTGACCGGCAAGTACCTGGCCAATCCGGACGCCCCCGGCCGCATCACCCAATGGCCCGCCTTCGGCCAGCGCTACACGAAGCCCAACGTCCAGCCCGCCGTTGCCGCCTACGTCGCGCTGGCGGCAAAGCACGGCCTGACCCCGACGCAACTCGCCCTCGGCTTTGTCCGCTCGCGCTGGTTCATTGCCAGCACCATCGTCGGCGCCTCGTCGCTGGCGCAACTGCAGCAAACCCTGCCGGCAACGCAGACCGCGATTTCGCCCGAACTGCTCGCCAAAATCGACGCCATCCAGTTGCAATACACCAACCCGGCGCCATGAGTCGTTCGCTGTTCGCCGCTTTGGCCGAAGCGCTGGCCGCCACCGAAATCGAGCAAAAACTGGCGTTGACCGCAGGCATCGCCGCCGACTGGCAAGCCGGCCGCCTGGACTGGCGCGACCAGCCGGCGGTCGCCCTGCACTGCGGCCTGCCGGCCCGACCGGAGCTGGTTTCACCGCGACGGGTTCCGAAACGCAACCCGAAAAGCCCGGAAGGTCGCGCCCGGCTGGTGCACGCCATCGTCCATATCGAATTCACGGCGATCAACCTGGCGCTCGATCACGCGGCGCGCTTTCCCGGCATGCCGCAGCAGTATTACGCCGACTGGATCGGCGTCGCGGCCGAGGAGGCTTACCACTTCACCATCCTGCGCCAGCGCCTGCAGGCGCTCGGTCACGACTACGGCGACTTTCCCGCCCATGCAGGCCTGTGGGCGATGGCCGAGAAGACAGCCGGCGACCTCCTCGCCCGCATGGCGCTGGTGCCGCGCCTGCTCGAAGCGCGCGGCCTCGATGCGACGCCGCCCATCCAGCAGAAGCTGGCGGAATGCGGCGATGAGGAATCGGCCCGCCTGCTCGACATCATCCTACGCGACGAGATCGGCCATGTCGGCCTCGGCGACCAGTGGTTCCGCCAGCTTTGCGCCGAGCGCCAGCTCGAACCGGAAAGCACCTATCGCCACCTGCTCGATACTTACGAAGCCCCCTGGCCGCAGGCGCCGATGAACGAAGCGGCCCGCCTGGCCGCCGGCTTCAGCACCGACGAACTGGCCGAACTGGTCGCTGCCCGCGCCTAGCGGGCCGGCAGCCAGTTCAGCAAGGCGGCATAGAGCAGATCGGGATCGACCGGCTTGGCGACATGGGCATTCATCCCGGCCTCCAGGCAGGTCGCCACATCCTCATCGAACGCGTTGGCGGTTAACGCCAGAATCGGCACGTTTTCATAGCCAGGCAGCCGGCGAATGCGCCGCGTCGCCTCCAGACCATCCAGCACCGGCATCTGGACATCCATCAGGATCAGGTCATAACGCTCGCTGGCGGCGCGGGCCACCGCCTCGGCGCCGTTGTCGACCATATCCAGCGCCAGCTCGACGCTCGACAGCAATTCGCTCGCCACCTCGCGGTTGATCTCGTTGTCTTCAGCAAGCAGGATGCGCTGGCCGGCATGGCGCTCGATCAGCAAACGCCCGACCTCGGCAGCGCCGAGCACGGACGCTTCGGGCATGCGGCCGACCAGGCGCAGCAGGGTGTCGTACAGACAGGAGGCCGAGACCGGCTTGGCGAGAACGGCCTGGAAGCCGGCCGGCGCCAAGGCCGCACGGCCCAGTTCGCTATCGTAGGCAGTGACCAGCAGGTACAGCGGGCGACGCTGCAAAGGCATCCGGGCCAGCGCCGCAGCCGCCTCCAGACCATCCATGCCCGGCATGCGCCAGTCGAAGAAGACGATCTCGAATGGCTCACCGAGCCGGTCGGCCTCGGCAATGATGCCCAGACCGGCCTCGCCATTCGTCGCCAGGACCGCCCGCATGCCCTGCCGGAGCAACATCTCGACCAATACCTGGGCGGCTTCCGGATGATCGTCGACGACCAGTGTCCGCCGCCCGGCCAGCGCCGAAAGCGCCGGGCGCAGCGCCAGCTTGCTGCCGTCGCGCCCGAGTCGGGCGGTGAACCAGAAAATACTGCCTTTTCCGGGCGTGCTTTCAACCCCGATCTCGCCGCCCATCATCGCCGCCAGCCGACGGCTGATCGCCAGACCCAGGCCCGTCCCGCCATACTGCCGGGTGGTCGAGCTGTCGGCCTGCTCGAAGGCCGAAAACAGACGCGGCAAGGCCGCGGGATCAATGCCGATGCCGGTATCGCGCACCTCGAAGCGGGCCAGAATCTGCCCATCGCCTTCCTCGACGACTGCAGCCCGGATGATGATCGAGCCGTGCTCGGTAAACTTCAGGGCATTGCCGGTGAAATTGAGCAGAATCTGTCCGAGGCGCAGCGCATCGCCCTGGAAGGTGCCGCTCAGCGCCGGCGCCACGTCGCGAATCAATTCGACGCCCTTGGCACTGGCCCGCTCGGCGGTCATCGCACAGACGCCATCGAAGACGGTGTCCATGTCGAAGCTGCGATATTCGAGGTGCAGTTTGCCGGCTTCGATCTTCGAAATATCGAGAATGTCGTTGATGATCGACAGCAGGTGATGTGCCGCATCATTGATTTTCTTCAGGCGCTCGACCTGGCGCGTGTCGGTCAATTCCTTCTGCAGCAGATGGGTCAGGCCGACGATGGCATTCATCGGTGTCCTGATTTCGTGACTCATGTTGGCCAGGAAAGCGCTCTTCGACTGGTTGGCCCGCTCGGCGGCATCGCGGGCCATGGCCAGGGCGTCGTTGGCCTCGGCCAGGTCGCGGGTGCGCTGCGCTACCTTGAGATCGAGTTCCTCGGCCCAGCGCCGCAAGGCACCGGTCTGCTCGCCGATGGTATCGAGCAGTTGATCGAAGAGCTGCCCCAGCGCCACCAGTTCGTCATCGCCCGGCATCGCGCCGACCCGGGCCGCAAGCTCGCCCTGGCTGACCGCCCGCATGGCCGTATCGAGCCGTGCCAGCGGCTGCAGGATGCCGCGCGCCAGGCGCCAGGAGACCCAGGTCGCCAGCATCGCGGCAAGCGCCAGCGACAGCAGCAACAGGCCGGTAGCACGCCAGCGAAAGGCGGCGAACGGCGCCTCCGGAATGCCGACATAGAGCATGCCGACCCGTTCGCCACCATAATCGAGCACGGGTTCATAAGCCGTCACCGCCCAGTGGTCGACGACAAACGCCCGGCGTATCCAGGTTTCGCCGCGATCGAAGACGGCCTCCTTGACGCTCTGCGAGACCCGCGTGCCGATGGCGCGCTCGCCCCCGGCCAGGCGCACGCTGGTCGCGATCCGCACATCGCCGAGAAACAGTGTCACGGCGCCACTCGCCCCCAGTTGGCGCAGGCCACTCGCCGAAATGATTTCCGACAGGTAATCGACGAAAGCAGCCTGCCGGTTGAGCAAGGTACCGCCGACCACGGTGGCGATCACCGTCCCTGCCTCATCGCGCATCGGCGCCGCGGCCACCACCACCAGCCCGCTTTTTTCTTCCGTGAGCTGGCTCGGCGCAGCCATTGGCGTATCGATCAGGGGCAGCGCCGCCCGCGCCGGCAGCGCCGCCGACAGTTGCAACAGCTTGTCGGGCGGCAGAACCTCCAGCCCGACCCGCTCATCGGCGTGACGCAACGAGTCGCCGAGCACCTGCAGATCGACATAAGGATCGCCGGGGAGAAAGCCCTCGCTGGCCGCCACAACGCCGCCGTGCGGATCGAGAATGGCGAGAAAGTCGAAGCCGACATTCTCCTGGCGCGAAGCCAGCACCTCGGCCAGCGCCACATCATTTGCCTCGCGGCGCAGCAGGCTGCGTATCCGCCGGGAATCGGCCAGGCTGCGCGACGACGCCAGCGCCTCGCCCTGAATGTACGCGAGGTGACTGCGCGCCATCGCCAGATCACCGGTCACTTTGTGGCTCAGCAAACGATCGAAATACACGTTGCCGAAGTAGAACAGGATGCCGCCCAGCACCGGCAAAGCCAGTAGCGGAAAACCGGCCAGCGCCCAAAGGCGCCATTTGAGAGAACCCGGCCGCCAACGCTGGATCAGGGTTCGTCGCGTGCTTCTGTCCTGAATGATGCTCTCTCCCGCATTTTTCCCGAGCCAAAGCCGCGATTGGCGATTCGGGCAATATTTATTTTATGGCTGAAGATCATGCGCCGATGCGGCTATTAAGGCAATTCCCCCGGCCGCAGTCGCCCGTGCCCGTTTCCGAGCAGGCGAAAATAGAGTAAACTAATAATATCAATGCGTTGATCCATCGCCCGCAGGGCTCCCGAGCAGCTACCGCTTTACCCCTCGTTTGCAGTTCACTTTGCAGGTCTCACCATTGAATCGCCCCCTACACGTCGCAAGCAAACAAAAGCAAGCAGCGGCGTCGAAAGGAAACAGCATGACATCACCCGTCGAAAGCTTTGCCGACCTCGGCTTAGGCTCCGCCCTACTCAAAGCCCTGGCCGATATTGGCTACGAAACCCCGTCGCCGATCCAGGCGCAGTGTATTCCCATCCTGCTCGATGGCCACGACCTGATCGGCATGGCCCAGACCGGTACCGGCAAGACCGCCGCCTTCGCGCTGCCGCTGCTCGAAAAGATCGACGTCAAGATCAGCAAGCCGCAGGCCCTGATCCTGACCCCGACCCGTGAACTCGCCATCCAGGTCGCCGAAGCGCTGCAAAGCTACGCTCACGGCCTGCCCGGCTTCCACGTGCTGCCGATCTACGGCGGCCAGAGCTACACCATCCAGCTGAAGCAGTTGTCGCGCGGCGCCCACATCATCGTCGGCACCCCGGGTCGCGTCATGGACCACCTGGAGCGCAAGACGCTCAACCTCGACCATCTGAAGACGCTGGTTCTCGACGAAGCCGACGAAATGCTGCGCATGGGCTTCATCGACGACGTCGAGTGGATTCTCGAACGCACGCCGGCCGAGCACCAGACCGCGCTGTTCTCGGCCACCATGCCGGAACAGATTCGCCGCGTCGCCCAGAAGTACCTGGTCGAGCCGCGTGAAATCAAGATCAAGTCGGCCACCGCCACCGTGGCCGCGATCCGTCAGGTTTACTGGCAGGTTTCCGGCATGCACAAGCTGGACGCCCTGACCCGCATCCTCGAAGTCGAGGAAGACTTCGACGCCGCGATCATCTTCGTCCGCACCAAGACCGCCACCGTTGAGCTGGCCGACAAGCTGTCGGCCCGCGGTTACGCGGCTGCCGCGCTGAACGGCGACCTCAACCAGCAGATGCGCGAACGCGTCATCGAGCAGTTGAAGTCCGGCGCCCTGGACATCGTCATCGCCACCGACGTCGCCGCGCGCGGCATCGACGTGCCGCGCGTCAGCCACGTGGTGAACTACGACATTCCGTACGACACCGAAGCCTACGTGCACCGCATCGGCCGCACCGGCCGCGCCGGCCGCAACGGCAACGCCATCCTCTTCGTCGCACCGCGCGAAGTCCGCATGCTGCGTACCATCGAGCGCGCCACGCGCCAGCCGATCGCGCCGCTGACCCTACCCAGCCGCGCCGACGTCACCAACAAGCGCGTCGCCGACTTCAAGCAGAAAGTCGTCGAAGTACTCAACGCTGAAGGCCTCGACTTCTTCGCCAACATCGTTTCGCAGATCGCCGAAGAGCAGAATGTCAGCGCCGAGGAAGTCGCTGCCGCGCTGGCCATGATGGCCCAGGAAGGCAAGCCGCTGCAGATCGCCGGCGAAGACCCTGCCCCGGCCCGCGCTTTCCCGACCGATAGCCGCGACGACCGCCGCCCGGGCAGCTTTGGCGACCGCGAACGCAAGCCGCGCTTCGAAGGCGGTGACCGGCCGCGCTTCGAAGATCGCGGCGACAAGCCCCGTTTCGAAGACAAGCAGCGTCGCCCGGCCCCGGCTGGCGATATGGTGCGTTACCGCATCGACGTCGGCCGTGACCACGGCGTCCAGGTCAAGGACATCGTCGGCGCCATCGCCAACGAAGCCGGCATCGAAAGCCGCTTCATCGGCCGCATTGGTCTGTACGACGAATCGAGCACCGTCGAACTGCCGGCCGGCATGCCTGCCGAAGCCTCCAACGCACTGAAGCGCACCCGCGTCCGCGGCGTGCCGATCAACCTGCGTCCGGACGAAGGCCGCCCGGATGCCGGCGGCGAGCGCAAGTTCGAAGGCGATCGCGGCGGTTTCAAGAAGAAGAAATTCGGCGACCGCTGATTCTTCGCCAGCAAGCTCTGCAAAAAGCCACGGCAGGTCCGTGGCTTTTTTTCGCCTGCGGTTTTTGCCTTTTTTGATCGGTTCACCGCAGGAGTCGGCCTGGCAGCGCCTGGCGCGCTCGAAGACGCCCTATTCGGCGATCAGACGGCCAATGCGATAGGCCGGCAACAACTGGTCGGCCGCCGGCGAATGGGCCCGGCCCTTGGTCTTGGTTCGATAGGCCGCTGACGCCTCGCGACCGCACCAGGGCAGGATGATGCTTGGCTTGGACGGATGCTCGGGCAAGTAAGCAGTCAAGTCGTAGACCTGGCCATCGATGGCCATCCAGCAATCGTTCTCCGTGGCATGGCGGGCCACCTCGGACAGCGCGTAGGTTTTGTCGGCGGCTGGCGGCGGCGCTTCGGACACTGGCGCGTTGCGGGCCAACAGCCAGAGGCTCAGCACCACCGCCCAGAACGCGACCGTTGCCAGCAGGAATAGTTGGCGCATCATCGGAAATCGAAGCGCTCGAAGTGGATGTCGGCCGGCGTCATGCCCCGCTGCTCGAGAATTCCCGCCGCACTGGCCAGCAAGCCCGGCGGCCCACAGAGAAAGGCGACCTGACCGGCCAGAGCCGCTTGCTCCGGCAACAGCCCGGCCAATGCCGCGGCGTTGAAATCACCGCACTGCACGCCCAGCGTCAGCAAGGGCTGCGCCGCCGCCAGCGCCTCAAGTTCCTCGACGTAGGCGGCATCTTCGGGCTGGCGATAGAGATAGAACAGTTGCGTCGGCTGCGTCAACGGCTCGCCCCGCAGCACCGCCAGAAATGGCGTAATGCCAATACCGCCGGCCAGCCAGAGTTGCGGCGAGGCCGGGCGGTCGAGCAGAAAATCGCCGAAAGGCCCCTGGACCCTGGCGGCGACACCGATTTCCAGCGTTTGCAGGTGGCGCGTGCAATCGCCCAGCGCTTTGATGGCGATGCCCAGATGGCCAACGGGGTCGAGCCCATTGATCGTGTAGGGATGGCATTCGCCACAGCCCCTGAATCCACCGCCGTTGCCGAAGCCAACCAGCACGAACTGGCCGGGCCGCGCCGCAATCGGTACGCCGAGTGGGCGAAGGGTGATTTCGACGATACCGGCGGCCATTTTTTGCACCTGGCTGACCAGATAAGGCCGGGCCGCCAGGCTGCTGTCGATGCGCAGGAAGCGCCAGCCGAGAAAAAGCAGACTGAGCAAGAGCACGAAGAAGAAACTTGGCCCCAGGCCAAGCAACCACAAATGCAGGCAGCCGAACAGGACGGCGATCGCCAGCAAGACATGCAGTCCGCGCCAGAGCGGGTAAGGCAGATGCCGCGCGAAGGTGGTCGCCATGCCCAGCATCAGGCACAGCAAGCCCAACCAGCCTGACCACAACGGCCAGCCCTGCGTCAGCGGCGAGAGCAGCGCCCAGGCCAGGGCCGGCGATTCGGCCAGGTTGTCGACCGCCAGGGCCAGCGGGTGAGCGAGCAGCAGCAGATAGGCCAGCGTTCCGAGCACATGATGCCAGGCATACATTCGCTCCAGCCCGCCCAGCTGTTCGGCCAGCCAGCTTTCGCGCAACATCAGCAGCAGGCTGGCCAGTAGCAGGCCGCAACCGGCCCAGCCGAGCACGATGCCGAGACTGCGCCACAGCGGCAATCCTTCCGGCCAGGCCCAGAGAACGGGAACGGCGAGCAGGGTTGCCGTCAGCAGCGGAATCGACAGCAGGCGGAGACGTCTCATTGCTATCGCTGGCCGCTCAAGGTCTGGCCGCTGCCGGACGCAGGTGCTCGCAAATATCCCGCCCCCCGCTACTCAACTGCCGCCCCTGCGCGGCGGCTCGTTCGGCCATCAGCCGGTGATGCTCCTGCTGATAAGCCTCGCATTCATCCAGCCGCTGAAAACTGCGCATCCTGGCCTGATGCTCGACCCGCTCCTCCGGCGTCATCAATTGCCAGCCTCGGGTATTCGCTTCGCTGGCCCGCCACGGACCGCGCGCCGGTGCCGCAGCGCTGGCGGCGAGCAGCAGCACGACGAGCAATAGGCGCAATCGACGAAATCGACAGCGGGACATGCAGCCTCCGACTTTCGGTGGATCAGCCATTCATCATAGCCACTTCCCCGGCCATTGTCCGACCCCGCACAACGAACAGCTCGAAACCGGAAATTCATTCAGGGTATTTAATAACAATTCTTATTTACAACGAATCAAACACCCCTTATGATGAGAACCATTCTCAACATCCAGACACCGAAATGCGTAGCCTGCTTCTCAATACCTCACTGGCCGGCCTGCTGCTTTGGCTGCTGCTGGCCGGCATTTCAACCTGATCTTGCTGCAAGGGAGTGGCCATGCCATCCAGCGAACTGTGGGCCGGGGCCTTGAGCCTGCTGCTCA
>Ga0316604_10001062_pt1 | contig 26648 bp, 24 predicted proteins | sample OWC_soil_day20_C_FD_207650 | JGI IMG/M metagenome (GOLD analysis project Ga0316604, IMG submission 207650) | Wetland soil microbial communities from Old Woman Creek delta, Ohio, United States - OWC_soil_day20_CT | ecosystem: Environmental > Terrestrial > Soil > Wetlands | place: USA: Ohio...
TGGTCCCAATCCTTCTTGGCGGCAGCGGCTTCGTGCTTGGCCTTGGCATCCTTCATCTTGCCCAACTGGTCGGTTGCATCTTCGACCATGGCCACGACATCCGGGAAGTCCTTGTAATTCACGCTGGTGATGAAACCCACCACGGAATCAATAACGACCTGGGTATCAGCCACCTTCTTCACGGTCGCCTTATAGTCGGCTTCCGTGTAGCTGGCCTTGGCTTCGGCCGTCTTGGTCGGCTTCCAGCCCTTCGGCTTGACCAGCAGGTAACCCTGCATTTCAAGGTGCAGTGCGGAGCAGAATTCCGTGCAGTAGTACGGATAGACGCCTTCCTTGTCCGCCTTGAACTTGACGGTCACCGTCTTGCCCGGCTCGACCGAAGCGTGCACATTGAACGTCGACACGGTGAAGCCGTGGGTTTCGTCCTGAGCGCGTTCCAGGTTGGTCAGGTGGACAGTCACTTCGTCGCCGACTTCGGCTTCGATGGTTTCCGGCGTGATGTGCGAACGGATCAGGGTGCCAAAGACTTCGATCTTGTTACCCTTCTTGTCGGTGTGTTCTTCACCGGCACGAACGCCAAACGGACTTGGCTTGTCGGTACGGCTGTTGGTGCCGACCTTGTAGCGAACGCCCGGCTTCAGCTTGGTTGCATCGATGGCCACCACGTAGTGCGGCTCACCCAGCGGCAGAGGCATGTCGTACAGCAACTGCATCTTGTCGTTGGAGATGTCGATCAGCTGGTGGTTCTGCGGGTGCAGCGGGCCAACCGGCGTGAAACGGTCGATCGACAGCTTGTTCAGGGCCACCAGGTAACGGCCCTTCGGATCAGCCGAGTCGCCTTCCATGGTCATCAGGTGACCGATGTTGTAGTGCACCGAGATCTTGTCGAGCACCTTGCCATCGCAGTGATTCCATTTGACGACCTGCGAGTCGACATAGAGCGAGGTATAGGCGATACACGGCTTGGAATCGTACTGGGTATGCAAAGGGCCAAGGCCGAGCTGAACCTGGGTGTGCAGTGCATCCTTCATGCCGATGACCGGAATACCGTACGGATCCTTGGATTCGAACTTGCCAGCCTTGATGGCGGCCTGAATCTTCTCGAAGGAATAGACGGAGACGTGGGTGTCGAGCTTGCCGGCAACGGTCAGGAACTTGCCGTCCGGCGTCACGTCGACGCCGTGCGGCGACTTCGGTTCCGGAACCAGGAAGAGGATGCCTTCCTTGATCGCGGTTTCCATCATGATCACGTCGTGGCCATTGATCTTCTTGGCCTTGCCCTGGGCAACCAGTTCAGCAGCCTTCTTCCAGTTGATCACGTGCAGATAGTCGGTGTCCTTGGCGGAGCAACCGGCTTCATACGGCGGACGGCCTTTTTCAATGCCGCCAACGTAACGCTCGGAACAGAAGGAGTTGGTGAAGGACCAACCGTCGGACGGGCCTTTACCCGCATCAGACAAGTCCTGGCTGTACGGCGGCAGTTCGAGGGAGAACGACTTCTTCGGATCGATGCGGCCTTCCTTGCGGTCAAACTTCCAGTAGGTCACACCACCGCGATACTTCTCGTTGAACTCTTCGAGCGGGAAGAACTTCTTGTTCTCAAGCGGCGAGGCGTACTGGGCGGCTTCGATGACGTAGTCCGTATTGGGGGTGACGAAGGCGCCACCGTGTTCGGACTTGAAGATCGGGTTGACCACGATCTGCTTGGTTTCGAAGTCACGCAGGTCGATCACGGCGAGGCGCGGGTTGGCCTTGTCGTTGATGAAGAGGAACTGACCATCGTACTTGCCGTCGGTTTCGGAAATGGCCGGGTGGTGCGTATCGCCCCAGTTGATTTCCTTGCCGTCGATGTTGCCCTGACGCAGCACAGCCTTGGATTCTTCGTCAAAGCCGTAGCCTTGCCAAGGTTCCGGCGTGAAGACGCCGATGTACTTCAGGATGCGCATGGACGGAATGCCGTACACGATGATCTGGCCTGACTGGCCGCCAGAACTGAAGGCGACGAACTCGTCACGCTTGCCGGTCGGGACATAGGTCTTGGAGGCAGCGAGCAGATCCTGCTGGCTGAGACCGCGACGCTTCATCACGTCCTGCAGCGATTCGGCAGACCATGCCGTGGCGGCAAAACCCGCCGCCAGCAAAACCGCGGTCGTTTTAACTACAAATTTCTTCATCTTGATTCTCCCATGAATTCCAGAAGTAAGAACTTCCATTCCCCCATCGTCGCCTGCGACAAATCGCCCCTGCGACAATATGCCGCACAATGTATTCCGCGCTGAACGTGAAAGAATTGATCTTTGTTAAATTCAAACTTTCATCATCAGCGAAAATGCATCCTCCCAACGGCTCAAGGCCCTGAATTGCTCTCGTGAATAAGAAAATACTGATTGACGTGATCGGCATCGAGTTGATCGTGCTTGTCGTGGTCATCGGCTACAAGCTGTCGCCGATGTTGTTGCCGAAAGCCGATGTGACTATCCGGCCCGACCCTGCCTGCAATTTGCAGCGTGAGGCTTGTGGCGTTACCTTGCCGACCGGCGGTAAGGTCATCTTGTCGATGGGGACGCGTCCAATACCCATGGTCAAGCCGTTTGAGGTGCAGGTGACGACCAGTGGTTTTTCGCCATCTCGCGTGGAAGTCGATTTTGCCGGCATCGACATGAATATGGGATTGAACCGCCCGCAATTGGCCGCCAAGGGCGAGGGCCGCTATGCCGGCGAGGTAACCTTGCCTGTCTGTATTACCGGTCAGATGGATTGGCAGGCGACGGTGCTGATCGAAAGTGGCAGTGAGCGCATTGCAGTGCCATATCGGTTCAGTTCAGGGAGTCACGAGTGATGGGCGAACGTATTCTGATGGTGATTGCTGCGTTGCTTGCCCTTGTCGTCCCTGGTGTTGCTGTTTTTTGGCAGCCGGAAATGCCGGAGCGTCCCATACCCGCGGCGGTGATCGCGGCTGGCGGAGATTTCACGCTACAGTCGGCCAGCGGGCCGGTGTCCCTGAAGGATTACCGTGGCAAACTGGTCCTGCTTTATTTCGGTTACACCTTTTGCCCTGACATCTGTCCGACTTCGCTGGCCGCAACTTCGGAGGGACTAAAGCAGCTTAAGCCCGAGGAGCTGGCCCAGGTAGCGATGATCTTTGTCTCGGTTGACCCCAAACGCGACACGCCGGATCGCCTGAAGGAATATGTCGAGTTTTTTCACCCAGCCATCGTTGGCGTGACCGGAACACCTGAAAACATCGCCGAAATCGCCAAGCGCTACGGTGTGTTTTATGCCGAACAAAAAGTCGAGACCGCCGGCGGTGGCTATGTTGTCGACCACTCGGCCGATACGTTTATTGTCGCACCAGATGGACAACTGGTCGGCAAGATCGCTCATGCGACACCGCCCGATCAGGTCGTCGTCGCGATACGCAAGCATTTGAAACAACCATGATGGAGAGTGAAGCCATGAAACAACTGTCAATGTTCGCCGCTGGCCTGATGTTCTCGGCCGGTGTTTTTGCTGGTGCTGCCGACAACGTTTCCGTACAGGACCCCTATGTTCGCCTGGCGCCGCCCAATGCGCCGGCTACCGGTGCTTTCATGGTGATCAAGAATAATGGCGACAAGGACGTCAAGGTACTCAAGGCTGACAATCCAGTCTCCAAAGTGACCGAACTGCACACCCATCTCAATGAGGGGGGCGTCATGAAGATGCGTCCAGTCCCGGGCATCGACATCAAGGCCAAGGGGGAGGCGGTGCTCAAGCCGGGCGGCCTGCATATCATGCTGATCGATCTCAAGGCGCCGATGAAAGAGGGGGATGTCGTGCCGATCACGCTGACCTTTGATGATGGCAGTGCCAAGCAGGTCGATGCCAAGGTGGTCCGGCCGATGGCGGCCGGGATGCCGGTTATGGACCACAAGCACTGAAAACCTGAGCATTTCGCTCCCCAGATTATCCGGGGCGCTCAGTTGAAAACTGAGCGCCCCATTCTTTGGTACTTCAACGGGTTCAGGTGGTTGCCGCTGTTTCGAGACTGATCATCTCGGCAGGCATTGGCTTGGCCATGTAATAGCCTTGGGCAAAGTTACAGTTCAGGGCTGACAGCAAATCGTATTGCTCCTTCGTCTCAACGCCTTCAGCAATTACGGAAAGATGAAGGCTGTTGGCCAACGCCATGATGGCGGTGACAATAGCCCTGTCATTTTCATTCGCAGTCATGTCCGTGATGAAGGAGCGGTCGATCTTCAGCGTGTCGACAGGGAAGCGCTTCAGATAGGCCAGACTTGAGTAACCGGTACCGAAGTCGTCGATCGAGAGGCGGAAACCGCGGCTACTCAGATTTTGCAAGGTGCCCAGTGCTAACTCGCCATCCTGCATGATGACGGTTTCCGTGATTTCCAGTTCGATCCGATCGGGCGTCAGATCGTAGTCGCGAAGGATGCGGCAAATGCCCTCGGTGAGATTGGGGTCGTTGAACTGGATAGGGGATAGATTGAGCGCCAGAATCGGTGAGGTAAAGCCTTCGTCGATCCAGCTTCGTAGTTGAGAACAGGCCTGACGCAAAACGATGGTTCCAATTTCGCCGATCAGACCGCTTTCCTCGGCAACCGTGATGAACTGGGCCGGGCCAACCAGGCCCTTGGTAGGATGGCGCCAGCGGACCAGGGCTTCGTAGGAAGTGATGCGGTGAGTCTTCAGGTCAATGACCGGCTGGTAAAACACTTCGAACTCATTCCGGTCCACGGCGCGACGAAGGTCTGACTCGATCTGGAAGTAGTTGTCGGCAGCGGCATTCATCTCTGCCGTGAAGTAACAATACGTGTTCCGTCCATTGGCCTTGGCCTGATACATCGCAGTATCGGCGTTACGCATCAGGGCATTTACGGTAACCCCGTCATTCGGATAAAAACAGATACCGATGGATGGTGTGACGAACAACTCGTGCCCATCGATGCGTATCGGAGGGCGCAAGGCATCGAGGATTTTCGAGGCAAGCTTGCCCGCCAGTGCCTCGTTTGCCTTGAGCGGCAGAATGATCATGAACTCGTCACCGCCGAGCCGGGCGATCGTGTCGTTGGAGCGGAGCGTTTCAGTCAGTCGACTGGCAACATTTTTGAGCAGGGTGTCGCCAATGTGGTGGCCTAGGGAGTCATTGATGGTCTTGAAACGATCCAGGTCAATGAACAGGATGGCGACCTTGGTATCGTCCTGGGCTGCGTTGTCCATCGCCTCGCCGAGCCGTTGCTGGAGCAGCGTTCGATTGGCCAGGCCGGTCAGTGCGTCATGGTGGGCAAGGTAGCGTAACTTGCTTTCGATACGACGGCGCTCAAGCACCTCGCTTTCGAGTTCGCTGGTGCGTTCCTTGACGCGCAGCTCGAGTTCGTCCCTGGAGCGCAGCAGCGCATCTTCGGCCCGTTTTCGCTCGGTAATGTCGCTGGCAACAAAGAGAAAGCCTTGGGCTTTTTTATCTTCGGGGTGCAGTGCCGAGATGGAGAGTTCAACGATGAATTTCTCGCCGTCTTTGCGCTGGAAGGTCCATTGCCCCTGGTCCACCGAGCCAAGCCGGACCCTGGCCAGCAGTACATCAATATCGCTGGCCGGATCGAAGCCCGTTTCTGAGGATAGCGCCCGGCGACGTTCCTGAATTTCTTCACGAAGGAAGAAACACTCAACGGGCGTTCGCCCGAGCAATTCGGCGGAAGGGTAAGCAAGCATCTGCTCCGTTGCCGGATTGCATGAGATGACCCGACCTTCGCTGTCGGTCGACAAGATCATCAGTTTTGCGCTGTTGAGAATCGCCCGTTGCAGCATGACGGACTCACGCAGGGAGTCCTCGGCCACTTTGCGAGAGGTGATGTCTTCGTAGTTCCAGATGGAGCCATCGTTCGGATTTGCCGGATCGATGGCCCGGCCGGTAATCCGCATCCAGATCGGATCTCCGTTTTGTCGCCGGTGAACGACTTCCGAAACGAAGGTTTCGCCTCTGCCCAGCATCTCGTAGGCGGTCGTACCTATCTCGGCGTGCGCTTTATCGGAGAAGTAGGTGACCCTTGTCGGTTTGCCGGTTAACTCGCCCGGTCCGTAGCCATACAATTCCTCGAACCGGCGGTTGCATTGCTGGAATACCCGATTTCGTACGAAGGCGATGCCCGCGACGCAATTGTCGAAAATCAGGCGCTGGTCGAAATAGGCTTTTTTGAGTTCCTCTTCGGCCTGTTTGAAGGCTGTTCGGTCTTCGGCGATCCAGAATACGCCCATTGATGGATCCGTTGGATCGGCCACATAGCCGATCAGGTTGACCCAGATGTCGCTGCCATCCTGGCGGCGCATGTAGAGCTCGGTCTGGAATGGCTTGGCCTGGAAAAGAGCGGGGGCGGCACGCCGATTGAGTTCGGTGTGTTCTTCGGCCGATCGGTAGAGTCCGGCCGTATCCATGCCGATCCCGTTCTCTCCCTGGAACCCGAACAGCTTGCCGAAACGTTGGTTGTAGCGGACGATTTTTCGATCATGGGTGACAACGATGCCCACCGATGAATTGGCCATCAGCGCTTCCATTTCACGCGATGATTTTTCCAGTGCTTCCCGAGTGCTGACGGCCTCGGTGACATCGGTAGCAATCCAGACAATTCCTCGACTGGGGTCGTTGGGGTCGATTGCTTTTGCGAACACCTGGCACCAGATCAGATGGCCATCTTTTCTCCTGAATTGCTTTGTGGCACTGAATGCTTTTCCGGCTGACAACAATGGAGAGGACTGGCGACCCAGTTCTTCATGGCTCTCTGCACTGGCGTAAAGATTGGCAGTGGGCATTCCGTGTAATTCGTCCGAGGCGTAGCCGACTATTTCCTCGAAGCGACGGTTGCAGCGCAGGACGGTGCGACGGTTGGTGAATACAATGCCAACGGATGCATTGTTGAAAATGCTTTGCAGTTCCTGCACGGTTTCATGAAGATTCCGTTCAGCCTGCTTGCGCTCCGATATATCGTTGATGATCCAGATGGTTCCCTCTGCGGGGTGTCGTGGATCAAAGAGATAGGCAACGGCGTCAGCCCAGAAAGTATGCCCGTCGTGGTGCCTGAGCTGGATTTCCTGATGAAAAGGCTTGCCTGCGGAGAGGATCGGGCCGGCTACTTCCCCCAGCGCTTCATACGCGGCATCCGACGGGCAGAGCTGTCTTGCCGATTTTCCAATGATTTCGGTATCAAAACCAAAGATTTCGGAAAACTTGGCGTTATAGCGAAGTATTTCGCCGTTTTTTGTGTAAAGAATGCCCACAGGCGCGTTATTCATTAGCGCCTGATACTCTTGTTCTGCGTCCAGCAATTAAGTCTCCACAAATTGGCGTGAATAGATTTTTTTAGTTATTTATTTTGTTTTCTTTTTATAGTCTATTTTCTTTACTAAAGTCATACAAGTAAATGCATATGTATTTTTCCGGTTTGTCCGGCGCTTGATAAAAATCGTGGTATTCCAAGGGCATCGCAGATGCCACGGGTCTGTTTCTGGAGGCTGATAAAGGCTCAGTTAAAGTAGGGGATTATTCTCGAAATCAAGCCATTCATATCGTCTAAACGTGGCTGCTGAAATAATCCACTTGCCGGAACTGGTCGCCACCATTGTCTTTGGGCTTGCCTGTTTTACCCATTTTTTCGACCAAGCTCGTCGCGTGCTTGGCGTATCTCCAAGCGAAGCATGCCGGGTTATGGCATTTGCCATTCGAGTTTAGGCCAGCGCCTGAAAAGAGATGCGAATTCGCAAGCCACTCTGCGGGCTTTTTTCGAGATCAATTCTGGCACCATGAAGCTGGACAATTTCGCTGACTATCGCCAGGCCTAGCCCGCACCCATGGCCCGGGGAGCCGGGGATGCGGTAGAAGCGTTCAAATACGTGCTTGAGATGCTCGTCAGGAATGCCGGGGCCGCTATCTTCGACTTCAATGCAGGCTTGCTTGTCTGCGCTACTGCTGCGAACCGTGATGATGCCGCCGGGCGGGGTGTAGCGGATGGCGTTGTCGATCAGGTTGGATAGTGCCTCCTGCAGCATCCAGGGGAATCCAAGGGTTGTCGCCGGCGATATTTCGAAGCCCAGATCGATGTTTTTTGCCAAGGCCGCATCAAGGAAGATCGAAGCGGAATTTTCGGCCAGCAGGTTGAGTTGTACGGGCTCAAAGTTTGCCTTGATGGCGTTTGACGTTTCAGCCCTGGCGTAGGTGAGCAACTGGGTGAGCAAATGGCCGATACGCGCAGTCGATTCTTCGATCAACTGGAGGCGCTCAACGTTGTTGCTAAAAGCGCCTTCGGAGGTGGCCAAATCCAGTTGTGTCTGCAGGCCGGCCAGGGGGGTACGTAACTGATGCGCAGCGTCGGCGATGAAGCGCTGCTGAACTTCGACTGATTCGCGCACGAGCGCAAAAAGCTCGTTGAGACGGTGGAGCATCGGGCGGATTTCGGAGGGGGTTCCGGAAAGCTCGATTTCGTGAAGGTCGTTGGCTGAGCGAACGGCAATATCGTGCTCGACCTCGCGCAGGGGGAGGAGGCCTTGCCGGACACCAAAGATCACGGCCAGCATGGTGGCCAGGATGACGGCGAGGTTGGGAATGACCATCGCCGTCAGAATCCTTGAGCTGGCCTGTTGGCGTTTTTCAGTGGTTTCCAGAACCACGATCTGAAACTCCTGGTTCCTGATGTTGGCCCGATAGGAGGCAATTCTGACAGCCTTGTCCTGATAGATTCCATCACGGAACTCGACCTGTTCGCCTTTTTGGGAGTGCGTCTTGGGAAGGTCGGTATCGCCCGCCAGTACTTTTCCACTCGAGTCGCTGACCGAAAAATACAGCATGTCGGGCGCGTTGCTGCGCAGCATGGCTTCGGCTTCTTCGGTCAGGTCGAGGGTAGGCGACGGATTTTGTCTTTTGATATGCGATTCCAGATCGAAGACGTTGTCGGCCAGCGCCTGGTCATGGGCGCGATTCGCTGTCTTTTTCGCCAGCTGGTAATCGAAGATCGAGGACGATGCCAGTATCACGATCAGCGGAGTCAGCAGCGCCAGGATCAGGCGCTGTCTCAGCGACAAGGGTTCCCGTTGTGGCGGAGGGTTAGTTTTGGGCTGCATCGACACGATATCCAATACCGCGAACTGTTCGGATAATGATAGTGCCAGTGGTGAGCTTCTGGCGTAGCCTGGAGACATGAACTTCGATGGCGTTTGGCGTGATGTCCTTGTCCCAGCCCGCCAGTCCCTGAACCAGTTTGTCTTTGCTGACAACGGCGGGGGACGCCATCAGCAGCATTTCCAGGATGGCCCATTCGCGATTTGTCAGGTCGAGCGGCTCACCATTCAGCGTTGCCGTGTGGCTGCGGGTGTCCATGCGTATGCCATCGTGGTGGAGGCAGGCGTCGACAACTGCGTTTGAGCGGCGGATCAGCGCTCGTATCCGGGCGGCAACTTCCGGGAGGCGATAGGGCTTGGTCATGTAATCGTCGGCCCCGGCATCCAGTCCCTTGATTGTGTCGTCCATGCTGTCTCTGGCCGTCAGGATCAATGCCGGCAGGCGGTTTCCTCGCGCTCTAAGTTGCCGGATGAAATGCAGACCATCGGCTTTGGGTAGCCCGATATCGACCAGTGTAATGTCGAAATCCTCACCCACTGCGAACGCCTCGGCTTCTTCCGCACTGCGGGCAACATCGACCGTGTAGCCCAGTTGCTGAAGTCCCTGCTTCAGGCCCTGGGCGACAAGATTGTCATCTTCAACGATCAGGATGCGCATATGTTTTGGCCGCAGTGTTGTCGTGAATCTGTTGCTTCGCTATTTTCCCACCACATCACGAGGCTCAACTCCCCCTTCGGGTTCCTTATGGGCGATGCCATAGTGACAATCGATACAGGTCCGCTCACCGGAAGCCAGTTTTTGATGTTGCTTCTGGGCCGTTTTCCCCTGTTTTTCCGGGTCCATGGCCTTGGTGTCATGACAGTTCCGGCATTCCCGGGAGTCGCTTTCCTTCATGCGCAGCCAGACTCGCTTGGCGAGCTCAAGGCGATGTGCTTCGAACTTCTCCTTGGTGTCGATGGTGCCCATCAGATGCTGAAAGACATCATTGGATGCCTTGATCTTGCGGATCATCGTGTCGACGAATTCGTGCGGCACGTGGCAGTCGGAGCAGGTTGCCTTGACGCCGGTGCGGTTCATGGCGTGGATGGTGTGCTTGTATTCCTCGTAGTTGTTGTTCTTCATCTCGTGGCAGGAGGTGCAAAACTCGATCGTATTCGTATGGTCGAGCGACAGCTTGCCGCCGGCCATCAATAGCGCACCAATCAACATCAGGACGATCGCCTCGACTTCGAGAATTTTTGCCCAAGGCTTTTGGGCACGGAAGCGTTGCCAGATTGAAATCATTGCGGTTTCCTAATTTAGTTGATCCCGCATCATCGCAACACCTAGCTTGCGAATGCCTGACGAGTTTTCCTATTCGTCAGGCATTCGCAAGCTTGCCTCGACGAGAATCGCCGCATCTTGATCAAAAGGTGAGGAAAACCATGAACATCATGGCTGTATTTCGAAGAACCATACTGCGGCAGTCAGGCCTGCGAAAGCTTGCCGTTCTGGCCGGGGCGGGTGTTGTACTTTCCCTGTCAATTCAAAGTGCCAACGCGCTACCAAGCTACGCACGTCAGACCGGCTCGGAATGCGCATCGTGTCACGTCGGGGGCTTTGGCCCGCAGCTGACGCCTTACGGCATCCGCTTCAAGATCAATGGCTACACCGATAGCGATGGCAAGGAGGGCAAGATTCCGCTGTCGGCCATGATGGTGGTCAATTCGACGCATACCGCCAAGGATGTCCCGGATGGCGACAAGGTCAATCATTTCAACAACAATAACAATACCGCCATGCAGGAGGCCTCGGTTTTTCTGGCCGGTCGCCTGACAGACAACATCGGCAGTTTTGTGCAAGTGACCTATTCGGGCGTCGATCGTACCTACGCCCTAGACCAGGCTGACATACGCTATGCCCGTAGCGTCAAGCTGGGTGACAAGGACATGACGGTCGGTGTCTCGCTGAACACCAACCCGACCTTGACTGATCCGTTCAATACGCTGGGTCAGTGGCGCTTCCCGTACACCTCGTCCGACTTCAATGCCGGCTTCGGCCCGGCTGCCCCCAAGGTAGAAAGCCTGGGTGGTGGTGTGATGGGCGTTAACGCCTATGCCTTCTACGATGACAGCATCTATGCCGAGTTGGGCTTGTACAACAACCTTTCCAAGAAGGCGTTGAATGCTTTCAATACGGAAGACCAGGGCAAGTTCAAGGGCGTCGGAACCTATGGTCGCTTGGCTTATTTCAAGGACCGCAAGCGGGATAACTTCTCGGTCGGTCTGCTCGGCTTCAGTGCCGACATTCAACCGGATCGCGCCGTTCTCGGCGTTGCCGACAAGTACCGCGATGTCGGGATCGATGCTTCCTACCAGTATCTCGGCAACCGCCAGCACATCTTTACGGCCAATGCGAGCTATGTACGGGAATGGCAACGCCTGAACTACACGATGCTTGGTGCCGATGACGTGCACAACACCATCGATCAGTTCCGGGCCGCGGGTTCTTATCACTATGACCAGACCTGGGGCGGCACAGTTGGTGTATTCGACCTGCGTGGCAAGACCAACACCAGCCTCAACAGCACCATTGACGAAGGCACTGGCCTGGTTACTAACGGGTCGATCTCCGGTCGTCCGAACACCTCGGGTTATATCCTGCAGGCTGACTGGACCCCCTGGGGCAAGGAAGGCTCGTGGGGCGGTGGCTGGGCCAACGTTCGCGTTGGTGTCCAATACACCGGTTACATCCGCTTCATGGGTGGCTCCACCTATCTCGACAGTGAAGGCAACGAGCGTCGTGCCCGTGACAACAACACGACCATGCTGTTCTTGTGGACTTCGATTTAAGGTTTAGGTGAGCACCATGAAAAAACAACAAATTGCTTTCGTACTTTGCCTGCTGGCGATGCTTTCCGGTTCGCAAGCCTGGGCTGCTGGCGATGCCAAGAAGGGCGCCGATGTCTTTGCCGAAGAGTGCGGGGATTGTCATAGCACTGTCGCTGGCAAGAACAAGAAAGGCCCCAGCCTGAACGGCGTATTCAGCCGCAAGGCCGGTTCGGTGGCTGATTTCTCCGGATACTCCGATGCGATGAAGCAAAGCGGCATCACCTGGAATCCGGAAAAAATCGATGCCTACATCACGCAGCCGAAGAAGGTTGTGGCGGGCGGCAAGATGAAGTACGACGGCCTGGGTGATGCGGCTGCCCGGGGCGACGTTATCGCTTACCTGATGTCTGTCAAGTAAGCACCTGCCTAGCTGCTTGTCTGCAAAAAAGCCCTGACTGATATTGTTTCAGTCAGGGCTTTTTTCATTTTGGCAAGCGATGAACCTGGTTGTGTCGAATACGGTTGCCGGTTTCATGTCTTGACCGGCCGTTTCGAAAGTTTGCGCTGGAGCGTCCGTCGGTGCATTTTCAGGGCGCGGGCCGTGGCCGAGATATTGCCATCGTTTTCGTTGAGGATGCGTTGGATGTGTTCCCACTCCAGGCGGTCGACCGAGAGTGGTTCATCCGAGGCCGCTACGTCGAAATCCGGACCGCCATCGTCCTCGAAGGCCGACAGGATGGCTTCGATCTCGACCGGTTTGGCCAGATATTGAATGGCGCCCAGTTTCACGGCATCGACTGCGGTGGCGATGCTGGCGTAGCCGGTCAGGACGACAATACGACTATCCGGGTTGATGTCGAGCAGGGGCTGGATAAGGGCCAGGCCAGAACTGCCATTCAGGTTGAGATCGAGGACGACGCGCAGCGGACGAATCTCTCGGGCCAGCTCAAGTGCGGACGCTGCATCCAGAGCGCCACGTGCAGGGTGGCCACGCCGCTCCATGGTGCGTACCAGAATGGCATTGAAACTTGGATCGTCGTCGATGATCAGCGTCATTTCGTTCATGCTTGTATCCGTGGCAGTTCGATGCGGGCAAGGGCGCCGCCGTCTTCAGGGTTACTCAGGGTCAGTGCGCCGCCGAGTTGTTCGATGGCGCTACGGGTCAGTATCAGGCCGACGCCGCTGCCTTGCTCATGGGCCGGAAAACTGGTCTGCCCGCCCTGTTCCAGAACTTCTGGCGGGAAACCGGGGCCGTGGTCACGGATATCGATGCACAGGTTGTCCGTGCACCAGGAAAGCCGGACTTCCAGCGGACTCGGCGTGGCGTTGGCGGCATTGTTGAGCAGGTTGAGGATGGCCTGCTCAAGCCGTGGGTCGGCAAGGATTTCGGGGGGCGTACCGTCGCTGGCGATGATCAGGCGGCTGCTGGCCTGCGGGCGGGCCGCATGCCAACGCTGGCGCAGACTGTCCAGCCAGCGATTGGCCGCTTCGAGCGGTGCATTTTCCAGGCGTTCGGCACCGGCACGGCGTGACAGACCGGTGATGATTTCCTTGCAGACCCCGATCTGCTGGCGGAGCAGCGCGATGTCTTCGCGTGCCGGTCCGCTCAGGCTGGGATCGTTGGCCAGTTCTCCAGCGAGCAGGGCCATCGTGCCAAGCGGTGTGCCCAGTTCATGGGCGGCGCCGGCCGCCAGGGTGCCCATGGCCATGACCCGTTCGTCGCGCAGAGCCTGTTCGCGGGCAGTCGCCAGTTCGGCATCGCGTTGGCGAATCTGGCGGGTCATGCGGATGATGATCCAGCCGATCATGGCGGCGGAAAGGACAAAAATCAGCCACATGCCGATCAGGTGCAGGCGGGTGGCGCGTGTCGCATCCGGCATTGGCAGTGGCAAGTAAAAAACCATCAGCAGCGAGTAGGCGGCGATCGCCACGGCACTGACGACGGCAGCAAAGCGCGCTGGCAGGGTCAGGGCGGCGATGGCAACGGGGGGCAGAAGCATTGAAACCAGCGGGTTGGCAGCGCCACCGCTGAAGAAAACGATGGCTGTCAGTGCCCCGATGTCGAACAGTAGCTGAACAAATAGCTCGCCGGCGCTGGCAGTTTTTGACGTGCTGACCCGCCATTGTGCAAAAGCGTTGAACAGTCCGGTAATGGCAACGATGCCGAGCAGGGGAACCTGGGGTACCGGAATCTCCAGCAGGCCAGGGGCGAGCAGGATCAGTTGCGTCAAGGCTGCGAGTACGACCCAGCGGCTAGCGACCAGTCGACGCAGGTTGGCCAGATGCTCGGAGTTTTCGTTGGTACGGCGCGTTGTTGCCATGGGGTGAATTATGCGTGATTTGAGTCAATTTTCAGTCGCTTGGGAGATGCGACAATTCGTCGCAGCGCTATTTGGAGTATCTATTGCATGCGGTCTTACTTACGGATTCCATTTTTACTGGCTGCGCTGATGGCGAGCCCGTCGGTGTTTGCAGCCGATCTTGAAAAAGGCAAGGAAATCAACGGCACCTGTGCCGCTTGCCATAGCGATAACGGCCAGGGGGGCAAGCGAGGGGAATACCCGCGCATCGCCGGCCAGCAAGTCAAGTACATCGAAAGCCAGCTGAAAAATTTTCGGGCACGTACGCGGGTCAATATTCCGATGTTTCCCTACACCCAGGAGCGGGAGTTGTCGGATTCGGATATCAAGGATATTGCCGCCTATCTGAACGGGATCGAACTGGATACCAAGATGCCCACCTACACCGGCAAGGAGGATGCGCTGACCAAGCTGCTGATGGCGGATAAAGTGATGATCATCCCGCGCGTCGAGGGAAACTTGGCCAACGGAGAAAAGATATTCCAGAAGCAGTGTGCCGCCTGTCATGGCAAGGCTGGCAAAGGGCGCGGCATGTTCCCGATGCTGGTCGGGCAATACACGAATTATCTACAGCGTCAGGTCGATCTTTATCTGAAGGGCGACCGGCCGCATGACGAAGACGGCACGATCGGCGTGCTGAACGACCTGAAGGCTCAGGATATCCAGGATATTCTGGCTTACCTCACCTCAATTCAGGAACCGAAGGAATGAAACGAATCACCTTCACCCTGCTGGCCTTGCTGGCTGTTTCCGGTGCCCGGGCACATGGCCATTCGGGACCGATCGACGATAGCATGCCCGATGCCCAGAAAATTCGTTTCTGCGAGCGCGTTCGGGACCATGCCTTGCAGACTTTCTACAACCGTGAGCGCGGGCAGCCGATGAAGCTGTTTGACGAGGATGGCAGCGATGGCGCGCGGATTACCAACCACATCATCAAGCGCATCTATGAAGAGCCGCAGATTTCCAGCCCGAAGAAGGCCGAAACCTTTGGCCGGGCGACCTGCAACGAAATGATGGGATCAAGTGCCGCTTCAGAGTAAATAGGGAATGAAGCGTTTGGTTCGCTGCATGTAGTCGGCGTAAGAGGGGCCAAAGTAGGCCAGGCATTCCTTCTCGTCGGTGATCGCGGTCAGCCAAAGTGAAAATGTGGCGACACCGACGATGAGCGTGCCGAGCGCGCTCGGATCCTGAAAGTAGGCCCCCCAGGCCAGGGCCAGTAAAGACGCATACATTGGGTGGCGAATGTGCCCGAAGATGCCGTGGGAAACGAGTTGGGTGGTCTTCTCGAATTCGTAGAACGAGCCGTCATCCCGTTTTTTATTGGCGGCACCGTGGCGGCGCAGGGTGCGCGTGCCCTCGGCCACCAGGAAAATGCTGAGCAGCATCAACATCCATGACGTGAACTGGTGCGGCGAATAAGGATCATTCCCCCAGACACCGTGATTGAGCACGATCAGGCCGAGAATGGCCTCCCAGGCAAAGAAACGGTAGAAGCCGTGGCTACCCGGTTTGCGCAGTGGCTTGCGCGACAGCCAGACGACGATCAGCGTGCCGATCAGGAAAAGGATTGAATCGTTCATCTCAGTCCGTGAAACTCGTGGTCAAGGCAGAAATCATATAGGCGTGATCAAGGACGCCGGCGCTTTCGCGGATGCTGTGCATGGCCCACATCGGCGATCCGACGTCGACGCTCGGCATGCCCAAACGTGATGCGACGATGGGGCCGATGGTGCTGCCGCAGCCTAAATCGGTACGGTGGGCGTATTGCTGGCAGGGCACCCCTGCTTTGGCACAGATTGCCATGAAGCGGGCGGCGGTATCGGCGTTGGTGCTGTAACGCTGGTTGGCATTGCTCTTGATGACCGGCCCGGCGTTCACCGTCGCGTGGTGGCACGGCTCGTAGGCGGCCGGGAAATTGGGGTGCCAGCCGTGGGCCATGTCGGCGCTGATGAAGAAGCTCCGCGCCAGCATCCGGCGTTGGTCTTCGCCATCGAGGCCGGCGTTGGCGGCCAGTCGGCTGATCACGTCGGAGACGAAACTGCCACCAGCACCGGCGGCGCTTTCACTACCGACTTCTTCATGGTCGAAAAAGGCGCACAGGCAGGTGGCGTTGGGTTCTTTGGTGGCAAGCAGGGCGCTCAGCCCGGCATGGCAGGAGGCAAGATTATCGAGCTGGCTGTTGGCCACGAACTCGCGGTCCACGCCCCAGAAACTGCCCTTTTGTGTGTCGTAGGCGTTCAGTTCCCAGGTCAACAGATCACCCGGTTCGACACCGAGCCGATCGGCAATTGGCTGGCGGAAGCGTGCCTCGGCTTTCGTGCCGTATTCGGAAACGCCCAGTAGCAGGGGTAGTTCAGTCTGTTTGTTGAACTTCAGACCATTCTCATTGACCTCGCGGTTCATGTGGACGGCAAGATTGGGCAGGCGGAGCAGCGGTTCGGTGAAGTGCACCAGCCTGGTTGTGAAGCCGCCCGGCGTGCGGACATTGACGCGCCCGGCCAGCGACAGGTCGCGGTCGGCAAAGGTGGCGAGGATGGGGCCGCCGTAAACCTCGACGCCGAGTCGGACCATGCCTGCCACATCCTCGGCCGGCTTCGGCTTGAGGCGCAGGCCTGGCGAATCGGTATGGGCGCCGATCATCCGCAGGCCGGTCTCGGCGGCCGATTGCCGGCCGATGATGAAGGCGATGATCGACGAGCCACCGCGCACCACGTAATGGCGACCACCCGCGCTCAGCGTCCAGCGATCAAGCTCTTCAAGCCGGCTGAAACCAGCCGCCTGCAGCCGGTTTTCACAGGTCTGCACGGCATGCCAGGGGCTGGGGCTGGCATCAATGAAGTCGAGCAGATCCTGTGCCTGGATGCGTGCGGAATCGGGAATATTCATAGTGATTTCTGTCTCAGCAATTCAATCAGCAGGTCAGCGATGCGTATATCATAAAGCATGGCGATGTGACCCACCGGCGGAAGTTCGACATCGCGCGCCCCAGGCAGGCGCTGGTTGTCCTGCGGCATGGCGTAATTGTCGTAGGCATTGCGCAGGCTGACGAACGGAATCTTGATCGCCTCGCTTGCCATGTCGCGCAACCATAGCGATCCCGGTTGCATTTCGCGAGCGTTCTTGCCGATGCCAATGCGGGCCAGCGCCGAACCTTGGTGCGGCGTGGCCAGCGTGAGTAGCCGGTCGACCCGATCGGAACCGTGGCGAGCTAGGTAGGAGCGGCAGATCAGGCCACCCATGCTGTGAGCGATCAGCGTGACCTGCTTGCTGCCGGTGATGGCACAGACTTCTTCGATACGTTGATTCAGTTGCGGGACCAGCTTGCCGAGGCTGGTATAGGGCGGGATCAGGCTGACCGAGGCGACCGTATGTCCGGCCGCTTCCAGGCGCCGGCGGAGCAGCCACCAGATACCACGGCTGCAGCCGTAACCATGAACGAGCAGAATCGGCCGGCTGCCGACAGGCAGACGGTCGGCCGGCATCCACAGCCGTTCGAACGGGATGACGAGCAGGAAGGTAAGCAGGAAGGCGAGGTATTCGCCGATCATGATTGCCAGCCGCTTGGCAAAGCCAAGGCGCGGGGCCGGTGAGGCGAAGGCCATGGCGAAGGTCCAGGTCGTGGCGTTCATCCAGAAGCGCAGGCCGAGCAGGCAGTTGAGGGCGCCGACGATGGCGAGCGGCCAGTCGAGATGCATGAAGTGGCGACCGATGTAGAGGTAGCCGGTGACTTCCAGAGAGATCCAGATGAGCAGGGAAATTGGCAGCATGTCGAAATCAGGCTGCTTCGGTTTCTGGCTTGGGCAACCAGATGCAGGCACCCTTCGATTCCTTGTCGATTGCCGCCAATACCGTTTCGTGCTCGGCGATTTCCTCCGGCGCGGCGCGGCGTACGCTGAGTGGCTTGCGTTCGCGAACCTGGCCGTCGGCGCCGATGTTCGGACGAGGCTCTGCATCGGGTTCGATCATCAGGCTGTTCTGGCCTCGGGTCATGGCCAGGAAAACGTCGGCCAGCAATTCCGTATCGAGCAGTGCGCCGTGCAGGGTCCGGCTCGAGTTGTCGATCTCGTAGCGTTCACACAGCGCATCAAGGCTGTTGCGCTTGCCGGGATGCAACTCCTTAGCCATGCGCAGGGTGTCGATGACGCCATTGCAGATGGTGCCGACCGGCACCCGGCCGAGCCGGTCGAGTTCGGCATTGAGGAAGCCGATGTCGAAAGGCGCGTTGTGGATGATTAATTCGGCGCCGTTGATGAACTCAAGAAACTCGTCGGCGATGTCGGCGAATTTAGGCTTGTCGGCCAGGAATTCAAGGGTGATGCCGTGCACTGCCTGGGCGCCTTCGTCGATTTCGCGCTCAGGGTTAATATATTTGTGCAGGTGGTGACCGGTAAAGCGGCGGTTCACCATCTCGATGCACGCCACTTCGATGATACGGTGGCCTGAGCGGGGGTCTAGGCCGGTGGTTTCAGTGTCGAGAACGATCTGTCGCATGGTGCTTCCTTAACCCTTCAATTCTTCGATGCCACGGTTGGCCAACGCATCGGCGCGTTCGTTTTCCGGATGCCCGGAATGCCCCCTGACCCAGATCCATTCCAATTTGTGCAACTTGACTTGGGCATCGAGTAGTTGCCAGAGATCGGCGTTTTTCACCGGCTTCTTGTCCGAAGTCTTCCAGCCATTCTTCTTCCAGCCATGAATCCACTCGTTGATGCCCTTCATGACGTATTGCGAGTCGGTGTAGATCTTGCCACCGATGGGGCGTTTCAGCGCTTCGATGGCGCGGATGGCAGCGGTCAGTTCCATACGGTTGTTGGTCGTTTCCTTCTCGCCTCCCCACAGTTCCTTCTCGTGTGGTCCGAGGCGCAGGATGGCCCCCCAGCCACCGGGGCCAGGGTTACCCTTGCAGGCGCCATCGGTGAATATTTCAACAGTTTCCTCAGCGGTCATGACGTTCCTTTTGAGCAATCGGGCGCAGTGCCTTGGCCCGTACTGCCTGTTTTTTCCATATTGGGGTGATCAGGCGCATGCTGTGTGTGCGCTTGATGGCCCGCAGCACATAGACGCCACCTGAGAAGTTCCACCAGCGGTTCGTGGCATTTTCGATAAAACGCCAGTTCTGCAACCATTTCAGTTGGTCGACGGGGGGGACATAGCATCCCAGGCTGCCGCGGTCGACTTCGAAGCCAAGTAGTTTCAGCCAGTCTTTCAGACGATTGATCGAAAGGTAAGTCCCGTTCCAGGGATACTCGCCATTGCGATCCAGTTTGCGTTTCAGGCCCCAGAGCGATAGCGGATTGAAGCCAATGACGATGACCTGGCCCTCGGGAATCAGGATGCGCTCGACTTCACGCAGGATCTGGTGCGGTTCGTCGCTGAATTCGAGGATATGCGGCAGGACAACGAGGTCGATGCTGTTCGAGGCAAAGGGCAGGGCGGTGTAGTTGCATAGCACGTCAACCTGACCATATTCACCGGCATGCTGACGTAGCGGGATGCGATTGGCGCGCAGAAAATCGCCCTGAGGCAGGCCGAGTTGCAAGGCGTTGAAACCGAAAATGTCAGCGACGATGCCATCAAGCTGGCGCTGCTCCCAATCCAGCACATAGCGACCGGGGGCCGAGGCCAGCCAGGCATCCATTCCGGGAATTGACATCCGGGGCGCATCCCTCGATAGTTCCGGCATGTTAGAAATTTCGTTCATTCCCGCGTTCAAGGATAATTACATCTGGCTGCTGACCCGGGGCAAGCGTGCCTTCGTCGTCGACCCCGGTGATGCTGCGCCTGTGCAGGCAAGGCTGGAGGCTGGCGGGTTGATGCTGGAAGGCATCCTGATTACCCATCACCACGCCGATCATCAGGGGGGCGTCGCCGAACTGAAAGCGCGCTGGCAAGCCGAGGTTTATGCGCCGGGCAACGAGTCTATCACAGGCTGCTCTCGTCCCCTGAGTGGTGGTGAAAGCATCGATGTGCTTGGTCAGAAAGTCACGGTTATGGCGGTTCCTGGTCATACACTGGGGCACTTGGCCTATTACGCGCCGGGGGTGCTTTTGTGCGGCGATACCCTGTTCGGTGCCGGTTGCGGTCGACTGTTCGAAGGGACGCCAGCCCAAATGTCTGCCTCACTGGACAGCATCGCCGCCTTGCCCGACGACACCTTGATCTACTGCGCGCATGAATATACGGAGATGAACCTGCGTTTTGCGCTTGCTGTCGAGCCGAATAATCAGGCGTTACAAGCTCGTGTGGCCAAGGTGGCTGCATTGCGTGCTGCCGGTTTGCCTAGTGTGCCGTTGATTCTGGCTGAAGAAAAGGCGACCAATCCCTTCCTGCGTTGCCATGAAGCGGCAGTGGTTGAGGCTGGTTTGCAGCACGCTGCTTCGTGCTTGCTCGGGCACGCTGCCCAGCAAGGAACGGATTTTGAAGATCGTTCAAAAACGGCAATTTTTGCGGCTATCCGCAGTTGGCGTAACACCTTCTAGGTTTTTTTCTGGCGGACTCGTCCGCTGACCTTTTCCAAGGTATCAAGTACGCGTGCCGCATTAAATGGCTTGATGATAAATCCGCTGGCGCCGTTCTGGATCGCTTCCTGAACCGTGCCCGGGTCCGAGTTGCTGGTGACCATGATGACTTCGGTATCCGGGTGCGCGGCCTTGATTTCACAGAGCGCTTCAATGCCGTTTTTTTCCGGCATCATGACATCCATGCAGGCGATATCGGGTTTCAGGCGTTCGACCAAGTCAATGGCTGACACACCATTACGTGCCTCACCGACGACGTCATATTCCTCGCCCCGCAGCATTGCCCGGAGAATGCCGCGCATCATGTCATTGTCGTCAACGATGATGATGGAGATGCGTCTTCTGGCCATGGATTGTCAGTTGCTAGGTGGCGTCGGCACGGTAGACGCGATCCCGACCTTCCTTCTTGGCCCGGTAAAGCGCCTTGTCGGCCGCAAGGATCAAGTCATCCGGCGGGTTGTCGAAGCCGGGGGCGGCCGAGGCAATGCCGATGCTCAAGCCAACCTGGCCTGTTGGCGACGAGGCGTGAGTGATGTTCAGTTCCTTGGTGGCCTGGCGAATTTTCTCGGCCACCATCAGTGCGCCGCCAATACTGGTTTCCGGCAGGATCACGGCAAACTTCTCGCCGCCATAACGGGCTACCGTGTCGGATGGGCGCTCCGTATGGCGACTGATGGCGGCGGCAATTTTGCGCAGGCATTCATCACCGGCCTGATGGCCATAGGTGTCGTTGTACAGCTTGAAATAATCGATATCGCACATTAACAGGGCGATGCTGTTCGAGTGCCGGCGCGCCCGGCGCCATTCAATGGACATTGCTTCGTCGAAATAGCGCCGGTTGGCGACACCGGTCAGGCTATCCGTGGACGAAATGCGGATCAATTCCTGATTGGCCGCATCAAGCTTTCGCGTCACGGCGAGCAGCGAGGCGCGCATCAGAACGATGCGCTGCATGGCGCGAATCTTTGCGCCGAGGACGATCTCGCTGATTGGCTTGTGCAGGTAATCGTCGCCCCCGGCAGCAATGCCTTTTTCAATATTGGCATCGTCGTCGAGTGACGAAAGAAAGATGATCGGCGCCCAGTCCCCCGGTTTTTCCATGGCCCGGATACGCTGCGCAACGACGAATCCATCCATGTCCGGTAGCAGGATGTTGAGCAGAACCAGATCGGGGCGGTTGCGTGAAAACAGATCAATCGCCATTTCGCCATTTTCGGCCGGAATGCTTGTCGCACCGAAGTGTTCGACATACTTGGTCAGTGTGGCAAGACTGGACTGGCTGTCTTCAACAACGAGAATTTTCATGGCGGCGACACGAACTCGATTGCCTCAGTCTAACGACAATAGCTGCTGAAGAAAAGCAGTGCGCCGACTGCAATGCTAACGGCCGTTATTCCCCAGCCGATACCCCAGGTTAGCGCTTGACGTGTCTGGTGGTGAGCGGCCTGTTGCTTGAATTGGAAATAGCGTTGAAATTCACCGAGGGTGAGCAGTGCTGTGAATAGGAAGAAAATCATTCCGCAGAACATGGCAATGATGGTGCCATTGGTCAGTTCTCGGCAGGCGCCGGCTGTGCGATGGAGATAGATCAGGATGTCATCGGTTCTGAAGGCAAAACTGACAAGCAGATAGGCCAGGCCGGCAAAAATTCCAATCAGACCAATCACTAACCAGGTTTGCCAGCGCTTGAGTTGCATAATGGCGCTGTAAATGTCGTCGATTATCCAGTTCATATGTTTTTTTTGCTGATATTGGTGCGGCGCCGGTGTGCTAAATTTAGCCGATATATAGTACTCGAGGCAGAATATCATGGCAGAGCAGACGGCAAACAAATCAGTATCAATGTCACATCTTTCTGCCGCGCTGAAATCCCCTCGTAGCATGAAGCTCGGCAAATGGCTGGGGATATTTCTGCTGGTTATTGGCGTTTTAGGGTTTTTCGCGGCGCCGCCGCTGCTTAAATCAATTTTGCAGAAGCAACTCTCGCTGCAGTTGCACCGTGAAGTCAGCATCGAGCAGATCGCCATCAATCCCTACGCCTTGTCAGCCAAGGTTAACGGTTTGTCGATCAGGGCCGATGGTGGCAAAGAGGTGGCCGGCTTCGACGAATTGTTCGTCAATCTCTCTTCGGCTTCAATTTTCAAGCTGGCGGCGGTTGTTGATGAAGTTCGTCTGCAGGGCCTGCGCCTCGCCGTGAGCCGGGTAGCCGAAGGTCGCTACGATATTTCCGATCTGCTCGACGAGTGGATGAAACCCAAGGATGAGCCGGAGAAGGACACGCCGCGCTTCTCGCTGAACAATATCCAGCTGATCAACGCGAAGATTGTCTTTGATGATCAGCCCAAGGGCAAGGTTCATACGATCAGCGACATCAACCTGGCCTTGCCTTTCGTTTCCAGCTTGCCCTATCAGGCGGAAGTCCTGGTTCACCCGGCCTTTTCTGCCAAAATTAACGGCTCGCCACTGGCGCTGACCGGCGAAAGCAAACCGTTTACGACAACTCATGAAAGTCATCTGAGCCTCGACCTGGATCGTTTCGATCTGGCCGTGCTGCAGCCTTACCTGCCGGAATCGCTGCCCTTCCGCCTTAATGCCGGAACGCTCGATACCGAAATGAAGGCCATGTTCAAGGAGGTCTCGGACAAGGTTTATTCGGTGACAGTGATTGGCGCGGCCCATGTGTCCGGCCTTGTGCTGGCGGAAAGTGACGGTCAGGCGCTGGTTGGCTGGAAGCGCCTGGATGTGGAACTCGACAGTATTGACCCGCTTAACCGCAAGGCTGCGGTCAAGCGGGTGGCCCTCGATGGGCTGGATGTCAGTCTGGCCGTGAACAAGCAGGGCGAGTTCAACGTACTGCGGCTGCTCGACAAACTGGCCAAGCCGGTTGCCACAGTCCCGGAGCCGAAGCTTGAGTCGGCCAAGCCCTTCGAATGGACGCTCGGCGAGTTCGCGTTGAGCAACGGTCTGCTGCGCTGGAAAGACGACTCGAACCCGACGCCGGTTACCGGCGAAGTCCGCAACCTGCTGGTCAGCGTTGGCAAGGTAGACGGCAAGCTGGTCGAGCCGATCGAGATCAACGAGGTCAGCTATCAGGTTGATCTCGGTGAGCGCTTTCGGGTCGAGAAGATGGCCATCAAGGGCATCAAGCTGGATCTGCCGGGGCGGCGTGTCAACATTGCCGAGGTGATCAATACTGGCGCTCGTGCCCGCATGCTGCGGAACAAGGACAGCAAGATCGAATGGGTCAGTTCCCCGGTGCTGAAAACTATTCGTGCCACTGATGCCAAGGCAGAGGCGAAGGCCAAGGAGGAAAAGCCATGGATCGGCAAGGTCGGCAAGCTGGCGGTTGAGGATCTCGCCTTCCGCTTCGAAGATCAGAGCATGAACCCGGTGGCGGTCCAGGAAATCGAGGCGTTCAGCCTGCACGGCGAAGGTCTGACCAACGAAGCAAACCAGAAGGGCAAGATCGCGCTACAGGGCAAGATTAACAAGAAGGGCAGCCTGAATGTCGACGGCAGTCTGCAGGTCTATCCGCTTGATGCGCAGCTCAAGGTCGAGACCGTCGCCATTCCGCTAATGCCGTTCGAGCCTTACCTGGGGCAGTTCCTGAACATCTCGCTGACCCGTGGCCAAGTCTCGAACAAGGGCGAGGCGACGGCCAAGCTCGATACCTCTGGCCTAAAAGCCAGCTACAAGGGCAATTTCACGCTCGGCGACTTCGTGGCCGTCGACAAGGCGAACAGCACCGATTTCCTGAAATGGAAGTCACTGTACTTTGGTGGTGTCGATTTCAAGATGGAGCCTCTGGCCATCAATATCGGCGAAATCGCCTTGTCCGATTTCTACTCCCGCCTGATCCTGAACAAGGAAGGCAAGCTCAATGTCGCCGACATCGTCAGGAAGCCGGACGGGGGGGAAACCCCGAAGGAGGCGGTGACGCCGGTTGCGACCAAGCCGGATGCCAAGCTCGCCGCCAAGGATGCCGCGCCGGTCAAACCGCCGGTGCCAATCAAGATCGCCAAGATCACGCTGCAGAATGGAACGGTTAATTTCTCCGATTTCTTCGTCAAGCCGAACTACACGGTCAACCTGACCAAGCTCGGCGGTCGGGTCAGCGGCCTGTCGTCGGCGGCAGATACAGTGGCCGATATGGAAGTGCGTGGCAAATACGCCAACTCGGCACCGGTACAGATCCTGGCCAAGCTGAATCCGCTGGCCGCCAAGACCTATCTCGATCTCAAGGCGGACATTACCGGCGTCGACCTGACCGGCTTCTCGCCGTATTCCGGCAAATACGCCGGCTATGCCATCGAGAAGGGCAAGCTGACGCTCAATGTGGCCTACAAGCTGGAAAATAACCAGCTGACGGCTGAGAACCGGTTGTTCATTGATCAATTCACTTTTGGTGACAAGATCGAGAGTCCGGATGCAACCACGTTGCCGGTCAATCTGGCGATTTCGCTGCTCAAGAACAATCGTGGCGAGATTGACCTCAATCTGCCGGTTGCCGGTTCGCTGGATGACCCGCAGTTTTCGATTGGTGGCCTGATCATCAAGGTCATCGTCAACCTGTTCGTCAAGGCGGTAACTTCGCCGTTTGCACTGCTCGGCTCAATGTTCGGAAGTGGCGAGGAGTTGTCGAACATCGAGTTCGCAGTCGGTCGTGTGGGGATCAATGACGCAGGAACCAAGAAGCTGGAAAGTCTGGCCAAGGCACTGGTCGAACGTAATTCGCTGAAACTGGAAATTACCGGACGAGCCGACCCCGAAGTCGATAGAGAGGGCGTCAAGCGCGTCGGTATCGAGCGTGCCATGAAGGCCGAAAAACTCAAGGATCTGAAGAAGGCGGGTGAAGGCAAGTCGCTGGAGGATATCGAGATTTCCCCCGAGGAGTACAACACCTACCTGACCCGCGCTTACAAGGAAGCCAAATTCCCGAAGCCGCGCAACGTGGTTGGCCTGCAGAAGGAGCTACCGGTTGAGGAAATGGAAAAGCTGATGTTGGCCAACCTTCCAGCCTCTGATGACGACATCAAGGCGCTGGCTGATCGCCGGGCCGAGGCTGTGCAGGGCTGGTTGGTCGAGCAGGGCAAGGTTCCGCCCGAGCGTGTTTTCCTGTTGCCGTCCAAGGTCGAGCATGACGACAAGGGCACGGGTAGCCGCGCCGATTTTTCCTTAAGGTAATTTTTAATGAGTGAAACGATGGGGCTGGCCCTGGCGGTCGGCACGGTGGTGGTCATCCTGCTGCAGGTGGCCTTGCTGTTGCGGGATAACCGCAAACAGGGCGATGCAGAGCACTTCCGGACGCTGCTGGACGCGCAGGAAAAAGGCTTGATGCGCCTTGAGCGCGAATTGCGCGAGGAGCTGGCCCGGGGCCGGCGCGAGGATGCCGAAGAGGCATTCCGCGACCGCGAGGAGCGAGCCCAATCAGCCAATCTGCTGGGGCAGGCGATCACCACACAGGTTGGCCAGTTCGGTACCTTGCAGGCCGAGCGCCTGGAGGCCTTTGCCCGTGAATTGAATCGTTTTTCGCTGGGGCTGGACGAGCGTTTCGAGCGCCTCAAAACGACCGTCGAGGGGCGCTTGACTGCCATTCAGACGGACAATGCCAACAAGCTCGAGGAAATGCGCCGTACCGTAGACGAGAAGCTGCATGCGACTTTGGAGCAGCGTCTTGGCGAATCCTTCAAGCTGGTTAGCGACCGATTGGAGCAGGTGCACCGTGGCCTTGGCGAAATGCAGACGCTGGCAGCCGGTGTTGGCGACTTGAAGCGCGTGCTGACCAATGTGAAGACGCGTGGTACCTGGGGGGAAGTCCAGCTCTCGGCGCTGCTTGAACAGTTGCTGACGGCCG
>Ga0316604_10001064_pt1 | contig 26613 bp, 33 predicted proteins | sample OWC_soil_day20_C_FD_207650 | JGI IMG/M metagenome (GOLD analysis project Ga0316604, IMG submission 207650) | Wetland soil microbial communities from Old Woman Creek delta, Ohio, United States - OWC_soil_day20_CT | ecosystem: Environmental > Terrestrial > Soil > Wetlands | place: USA: Ohio...
CGCAAGTATCTGTATGGACTAAAGAAAGTACAGAAAAATTCGGTAAAGAAGGAATTGAAGCGGCTAACAATGCGTTAAGCCGTTTTTCTACGCCTGAATTTAAGACATTCTTGCAAGAAACAGGACTCGGTAACCACCCTGAAATGATTGCAATCTTTAAAGATATCCATTCAAAGATATCTGAATCTAGTTTCATTGATTCAAAAACGACAGCTACAAACAAAGTTATGTTCCCAAATAGTCCAGATATGTATAAATAAGGAGGAAAAAATAAATGGCAACACTAGGTACAAGCGTAATGAACGCAGATGATATTAAAAAAATGGTGGGCCCTGATGGGCTAATGTTAAACATCGTAGAAACGTTATTCTTAGAAAATCAGATATTGAATGATGTTGTTTGGAAAGAGGGTAATCTTCCTACTGGTAATGTAACAGGAGTTAGAACTAGTATCCCACGCCCTGCAATTCGTATTCTGAATCAAGGGGGCAATAGAAGTAAATCAACTTACAAACAAATTACTGATACGTGCTGCATCCTTGAAGATAATTCAGAAGTTGACGAGGAAGTATTGGCATTAGCTCCCAATAAGGAAAAAGCTAGAGCTAGTGACGTTGTAGGCCATGCAGAGGGATTTAGAGAAAGCGTTGCCGACATGTTTTTTTATGGCAGTACAGACGCTAATGATGGTGAGTTTAATGGACTTGATGTGCGTTATAATGCAACGTCTACTACAAAGACCGATCCTGGTTATCAAGTTGTATTAGATACTGGTAGTGGTTCGGTAAATACTTCCGCTTATATTATCGATTGGGGTGACAGGGGAGTCGTTGGAATTTTCCCTAAAGGTTCACAGGCTGGTTTACAGACTCGTGACGAAGGAAGAATTCGCGTAGAAGATACCAACAGCAACCCTTACTATGCATGGTGCACAAATATGAAATGGAAAGTTGGCCTTGCAGTAGAAAATTACCGTAAGATTGCTAGGGTAGCAAACATTGATACTACCGCAGCTACTTTAGCAGCGAATACAACTTTATTGTCCAGATTGGTTACTGCAAAGAATAGATTGTACATGCCGTCTAACCCTGTTATGTATGTAAATGAAGCTATTTACACTTTCTTAGAATTAAAACTTACTGATGTTGGTAATCAATACGTTACTCAATATACCGCAATGGGTAAAACACCTCAATTATATTTCAAAGGTATTCCGGTTCGCAAATGCGATTCTATTCTGTCTACCGAATCTACAATTTCTTAATAAAAGGAGGATATTTATAAATGATTAGAGATGCACATAACATGTATTCTAACTTACAAGCTGTAACCGTTACGGCTGATTCTACAAATATACTTGATCAAAAAGCAAAAGGTGATGCTTATGATTCGATGTGGCTTAGAATTCGCGTAGAAACAGCTTTTGCAGGAGGTACAAGTCTTGCCGTTAGCCTTTTAACTGCTGATGATACAGCGTTTTCAACCAATTTAACTACATTTACTATTCTAGCTGCAACCGTAACAGCTAGTTTGACAGGCGATACAGTACTTTACCAAGCAAGATTGCCACAAGGAATGAGACGCTATAGCAAGCTTGTTTATACTGTTGTTGGTACTCATACAGCAGGTACGATTAATTCTGAATTGGTAACCGACATTCCAACCAACAGAAGAGGGGCCAGGTACTTAGGATAATGAAAACATACAAGTGTATTACAACATGCACTTGGAATGGTAGGCATTGGAGAGAGGGGACAGATACTCCCCCTCTTGATGATAATGTTATTCCTCCAGAGCATTTCACCGAAAATAAGGACGAAGATGAAGGTGTATCAATCGAAGAAGCAACCGCTAACGATGAAATAAAACGCGGTGGCCCTGGTAAATGGAAGTTGCCAAACGGTGGAACATTTACAGGAAAGTTGGCAGAAGCTAAAGAGTACTGGGAAGAATATAAGAATAAATAACAATGAGGGGCGATATAATTCGCCCCTATTTTATATGGGGGTGTAACATGTCTACCTCAAAAACAGATATATGTAATTTAGCATTAAGCCGTTTTGGTGGCGGTAAGATCAATTCGTTAGATGATGGAACGGAAACAGCTAGACTGTTAGATATAAACTATGATAATTGTCTCGAAACTACACTTAGGGGGTTCCCATGGAACTTCGCAAATAACATACGAGTACTAGCGTTAACTGACGACACAACACCAGGATATGATTACGTGTATCAATATCCTGCTAATTGTGTAAAGGTTTTACGTGTCGAAGATGAAAATAACTTTCGGCTTAAAGAGAAAGCAGAGTTTAAGATATTTACCAATGGTAATGAAAAATTTATCGCCAGCGATATAGAAGATGCATACGTTGAATTTACTTACAAAGTTAACGTTCCTGACCTTTACGATGCAACATTTATCAAGGCGTTTAGTTATCAATTAGCTGCCGAGATAGTTAATGCTAAAAGCGGTAATGCGCAGAAAGCACAAGAAATGGCACAGAAATATCAAATGGCAATTGCAGAAGCGCAGCATATGGGAGCCGTAGAAAATAGTACTACTTTTGAATTATCAACAACGTATTTAAAAGGCAGGTCTTGATATGGCTGCATCAAACAAGATATATACAAAACAATCCTCCTTTGCCAATGGTGAAGTCAGCTTTGACATGTGGGGACGTGATGATTACGCTAAGTATTTTGTCAGTGCTAAGACTATGGAAAACTTCATCCCCCTTCCTTATGGTGGAGCGCAAAACAGACCAGGAACATATTTCATTGCAGAGGTAAAGGATTCATCAAAAAAGGTGAAGCTTTTACCTTTTCAATTTAGCGTGGAACAGGCGTATATCATAGAAGCTGGAGAAAACTACTTCCGTTATTATAAAGATGGTGGTCAGATCATAGATGGTAGTACGATTGTAGAAACAACAACAACTTACACAGAAGACTATTTATTTAATCTTAAAACAGCACAATCAGCCGACACTTTATATTTATGCAATTCGTCGTATGTACCTAAAACACTTACCAGAACTAGTCATTATGATTGGGTTTTTGAGGATTTTAATTATGAAAGTGGCCCATTTAGGAGCCAAAACGTTACTGACACGACGATTACTCCTAGTGCTGTTACAGGTACAGGAATAACACTTACCGCTTCTGATGATATATTTGAAGATGATCATGTTGGTTCTTTGTGGCAAATAAGCCATGACGTAACCGGACAAGTAATTAATGCAAGCTATACATCGTCTGTTAGTAGTGCAAGTAGCATTGTAAGCGATACATTAACAATGAGTAGCGACGGAAATCTAACAGTTGTTGTAACAGGAACTTGGGTAGGTACCTTATCAATAGAGGATTATGTTCCAGTCAATAAAAGATGGACAGTTATAAGAAGTTATACCGCTAATGGAACTTATACAATACCAATTACCAATACAGCAGCAATAAATAAATTTAGAGCAAGAATGACAAGTCAAACATCTGGTACATGTGTAGTTACTGTAACAGATGGCACTAGCACGGTAAACGCAGCATTTTCTCCAGTGCCCGATTATATAAAATGTAAAGGATCATGGTCGTTAATAACCCATGGAACATGGACAGGTAAAATTCAGCTTCAACGTTCTAAGGATGAGGGAGTTACATGGGATACAATCCGTTCTTATACTTCCGCTGCCGATATAAATGTAAATGATTCTGGTGAGACTGACGATTTGGTATATCTTAGAATTGTATATACATATACTTCTGGGACTTGCTATGTTGATTTAAATGCGTATTCTTTTGCTAATGATGGTGTCGTTTTAATAACAGATGTAACAAGCGGAACTGTAGCAACAGCAACTGTATTAACTGATTTAGCTTTTGTAACGGCAACAGAAGATTGGGCAGAGGGTTCTTGGTCACCGAAGAATGGATATCCATCGTGTGTTAAATTCTATCAGAATCGTTTAGGGTTTGCAGGCAGTACGAAAGACCCTTTAACTTTCTGGATGTCGCAAACAGGAGATTACACCAACTTTTTAGTAAACAGTCCTACAGAAGACTCTGACTCAATCGTTGCACCACTTGTTAGCGAAGGTCTTAATTCCATTAGATCAATGGTATCTTTGAGTGATATGATCGCTTTTACCGCTGGTGGTGAATGGAAAGTTGGTACAGGTAGCGAAAGCACTGCATTGACACCTACATCTATAATCGCAAGACAACAAGGATATAGAGGGGCATCAAACATTGCACCTCTTATAATTGGTAATAGAATATTATATTGCCAAGAAATGGGCAGCACTATTCGCGATATTGGTTATAGTTTAACAGACGATGTTTATAAGGGCGACGACTTAACCATGTTAGCGCGCCACTTGTTTAAAAATAATGAAATAGTGGATTGGGCATTCCAACAGGAGCCGGATGGTATTATATGGGGTGTGCGTGATGATGGCGTATTGCTTAGTTTCACCTATAACAAGGAACAAGATGTTTATGCATGGGCAAGACATATAACTGATGGAGAGTATGAGAGTGTAGCTGCAATACCCGGTGATGGACAGACAGAAGTTTACTTTGTTGTTAAGAGAGAAATTAACGGAGAAACAAAAAGATTTATTGAAAAACTTATGCCAAGAATGACAACTACTGATCCTAGGGATCAGTTTTTTGTTGACTGTGGATTAAGCCTTGACGAACCTATTACTATTACTGGAGCAACAAAAGCTAGTCCTATTGTAATAACTGCAATTGGTCATGGGTTAAGCAATGGTGATTATGTTGATTTTTCCGATATTAAAGGAATGACAGAGCTAAACGGTTTTAGAGGAAAGGTTGCCAATAAGACAACAGATACATTTGAATTAGTAAATATGGACGATGATACAAATATTGACGGTACAAGCTACACAACTTATAAATCAGGTGGATATGTTCGTAAGGCTGTAATAACCATATCAAATCTTAACCACTTAGAAGGTAAGACGGCAACTATATTGGCTGATGGTAGTGTAAATAGTCAGCAGGTAGTTACTGATGGCAGTATAACGCTTGATGATTACGCCTCTAGAGTGCATGTAGGAATTGGATATGAATGCAATCTAGAAACACTTAATCTTGATTTCCCAATGGCTGACGGAACAATACAAGGGCGTACAAAGTCTATTAAAAATGTAACTGTTCGTTTTGAGAATACTTACGGTGGTTTTGTTGGAATAAACGGTGATGATTATCTTGAAATCATTGAACAACAGCTATCTGAAACATATGGAAAACCAGCAGACTTATTCACTGGCGATAAAAAAGTTTCGCCTTATACCGATTTTGAAACTAGCGCAACCGTATATATTCGTCAATCAGATCCTTTGCCAATGACAGTATTAGCTATTATGTCGGAGGTAGAAATCGGTGATTAGCATTAGAGAAGCAACATTGGAAGACTTTGCATTATTTGAATTACACGAAAAGAATATCGAAGAAATAAAAGTTTCATCTGGAATAGAACCGGGATTGTGCATAGCTGCTTTGTACGAAGTATCAAATTACAAAAAGATTATCACTGAAAATAGTAAGCCTATTTGTATTTTTGGAATGGCAGATCAACACAATATATGGTTATTTTTTGCGGCAGATATTAAAATTCTGCCGTTAAGTTTTTTCAAGGAAACTCTTAAAGAATTAAAAGCTTTGCTTAGTCAGTGTGACTATATCGAAGGATACATATACAGCAAAAATACATTCGCCTTACAGTGGGCAAAGTTCATGAAAATGACAATAAAAGAACCGATAGAGTATGGAGTAGAAAATAAGCTATTTCACTATTTCTTTAAACGAAAGGAGGCGTAACATGTGCAATGCTTCAAGCATATCGACAGGAGCTAGTGTGTTTGGAACGTATTCACAGATGCAATCAGCAAAGAGTAATGCAGCTTATCAAGCATCAGTAGCTAATCAAAACGCTGCAATAGCAGAAGCACAGGCTGTATCGGTTGGGCAGCAAGGGACAAATGAACAAGTCCAAATCAGGCAAAAAGCGAAACAAGTTTCTGCATCACAGAAAACAGCGTTTGCAGCTAATGGACTTGATACTCAGTCAGGATCAGCATTGTCTGTTTTATCAGATACAGCTTTGCTTAGTGAACAAGATGCTCAAACTTCTCGATATAATACAGCTATGCAAATGTGGGGGTTAAATAATCAAGCTAGTCAATATAGAGCAGCAGCTAAGAACGCCATACAAACAGGTAAAAATCAAGCATGGTCTTCTTTACTTAGTGGGGTATCTTCCGCAGCTCAAAAATATTCGTCTTATGGGGGTTAGTTAAATGCCTACAGTACCTGTATATAATCGCCAAACTCAACAACAATCATTACCAAGCTTTAGAGTACAACCAACAGCAAATGAAGAAACATTCGGAGCTGGCATTGGTAGAGCTGCTAGTGCAATTGGTGATGAAGCGTTCAAAGTAGCACAGCAAGAGCAGGCAAAGTTAAATCAAATAGCAGTAGCAAATGCAATGGCTAACACCCAAAAGACATTGCTGCCGTTGCAAAATGATTTATTAAGCAAGCAAGGAACAAATGCATTAGGCACAGCAGAGACAAAAGATTCACCAGCAAGGCCAGCGATATCACAAGACTTTCAAAGTCAATCTAATAGCATATATCAAAATACATTAGATTCTCTTGCCAACGACACACAGAAAAATAATTATAAAATGATGTATCAGTCGATGTATCTTCCGATGCATCAAACCGTTATAAATCACGAAAAGAAACAGATTGAAGTTGCACATACCGCTGCTGTTGAATCACAATTGAATGCTAGTTCAGAAGCTTTTACTTCAAGCGTATTGATGGGAAATTATGCGCAAGCTAACGCAAGTCTTCGCACTGGCATGATATTATCTGATTCAATGGGCGCAATAAATGGTGTCCCTAAAGAAACACAGGAAGAAAATCATAAGAAATTTGTCTATGGAAACATTGGCAAAACAGTAGATATATTACTTGCAAATAACAGGCCAGAAGACGCCAAAAAGCTTGTCGAATCTTACGGAGATAAACTTCCAGAAAGTCAAAAGTCTATCAATATGGCAAAGATCAATCCTTCACTAGAGAAAAATGAAACGTTTAATTATGTTGAATCTTTAAAGAGTGATTCTACTTTTAGGAATCCGGATGGAACATTAAATGGTTCCAAGATGTTAGAAGTTGCTAAAGAAAAATATCTCAACAAAACACGAACAGTAACAAAGCCAGGCACCTCATCAGAAGGAGATTTCGAATCATTTGTAAGTGCTATCTCTGGTCAGGAATCTGGCGGTAACTATGAAGCCGTTAATGCTAGAACAGGTGCAGCAGGCAAGTTTCAAATAATGCCTGAAAATTGGATTCCTTGGTCTAAAGAAGCCGGACTTCCAGAAGGTTCCTCAATGACTCCAGAAAATCAAGAAATAGTTGCTAGGCATATGCTGAAACAGCTATATGACGTTCATGGAGCGAGAGGTGCTGCGATAGCTTGGTATGGTGGTGAAGGTTCTTTGGGATATTCAGAAGAAGCAAAGAATCGCAAACAAGGCGCAAGAGAAGATGAACCAAGTATAAATGAATATGCAGATTCAGTTGTTGGTAGAATGGTTCCAACTGCTGGTACTGTAACGGAAAATGTATCAGCTCCTGATTTAGTAGGATTACAACTTGTTACAGCACAAATAAATCAAGCAGTATCGGAATCAAACGTCCAACATAAGCAATCGGTAGAAAATAACATGTATCAATTTGATCAATGGCTTACGCAGGAAAGACCAACTACTGTTTCGGCAATACAAGAACAAGCGCAGTCAATGGGATTCCAGGGGCCAGACTTAATTAATGCTATTGCCAAGGGTAAGCAATATGCCGGATTACTTAAGGTTGAGGAAAATGAAACTACAACAGCTTTATTCGAGGAAGCGTTAGGGAAAATGTATAACGGAGAAATAACAACTAAAGGAGAACTTGACACTCAATATGGTGGAGCTCTTCCTTATAGCAAACTAATTACTTTAGGTAATTCATTGAAACGTGAAACTAAATGGGCAACGACTGAAAACCTTGCAGCATTTAGAGGAGTACTGGAAGATAAGAAAATTAAAGGATCAGAAAAAAGTCTTATATATGAAAAAATATCACAACAGGCAGCAGTTTCTTTTGCTAAAGGAGTTGATCCAACACCAGAAGATATTCGAGAGTGGGCAGAAGAACAGACACAGAAAGTAATTATTCAAAGACCTTGGCAAAGAAATCAAAAAATAGATACGGCTTTTGTTCCATCTACTTGGACTATTACGAGCGAAGGTATTCTTACAGACGATGGTCAGACTATTAGTAAATATGAGAATGGCAAGTTCTATATAACAAAGAATGGTGTTGACATTGAAGTTCAACCATAGGGGGTAAACATGGCAAGATACATAGGGCCAGATGGATACGAATATACTCCAGAACAACTTAATAGCTATCCGCAAGTATCAACTTCACAAAAGATAAGCGGTGCTTTATCGTCAGCAGGTCAAGCAATTGTTGATTTTGGTAGTCGCAATATAAATCCTAATTATGATAGAGCAGCAGATTTAGCAAGTGCTTATGATGTGTATGGTAGGAAGTCAGCCGATCAAGCAGCACTTAGTTCTGAGGCAGGAAGAATATTAAACTTAGATCCTAATACTTTCATTGCTGCAAAACCAGAGATACAACAAGCAGCGCAACAAGTACTACAACTTAAGCAAAACTCGCCTGACGACTGGAATCAATTTGTAGTTGATTATCCTAAGACTACAGAGTATTTATCAAATAAAAATAACTTGGCAGTATCACACGATGATATAAATAATCTCAGTTATCAAGAACAAATGATTAACGTTATGAGCGATTCTTATAAACTGAATTCTTTATCAGTAGAACGTGCAGAGATTGGCAACAGATTACTAGGTGGCGTTTACGGTCTAGATGGTCTTAGCCAGGAAGAAAAAACAAAACTTGAAGACCTTAATAACCAGATAAAAACACTTCAAGAAAAACTTCCGAAAAGCACCTGGAGTGTACCTGGTGTATTAGCTGGTATTGCTGGCATGGCTCCAAGTGTAGAAACAGGGTTAAAGTATGGATTGGCTGGTGCTGCTGCTGGTGCTGGTTTCGGTGCATTAGCTGGTGGTGTTGGTGCTATTCCTGGAGCAATTATTGGCGGTAAAATTGGACTTAGTCAAGGCTTTAGAGTTGGATTTGCTAAAGACTTCGCAGCTACATCATCAGGTAATCTATATTTAGATGAATTGCAAAAAGGTACAGATTCAACCGATGCTGCTAAAGGTGCATATTTAACAGGTGCAGGAACAGCGTTATTAAGTGCTGCGCAAATAGGTAAGTGGTTAAAACTACCAGAAGCAAGTGGATCAGGTTTAAAAAGCCTTGGTGCTAATGTTCTCGAACAAAGCGCAATAGGAGCAGGATTAACAGCTACAGATATTGCAGGTCGGAAAGTGGCAGAAGGACAAACGTTACAATGGGGTATGCAGGATATTGAGCAAATAGCAGAAGGTGGAATTAACATGGCTCCACTAGCTCTTGCTATGGCATTACCTGGTCACGGTTATGTAGCATTAAAGAATCTTGGCGATATGGTAGACAAATCAAAAACAGCGCAACGTTCTCCTGATTTAGTAGCTGAAAAGATTAATGCAGAAGTCGCAGGTACTCCACTTGAAAATGTTTCTATCCCTGGTGTTGAATTGTTTGATTACCTTCAAAACGTAGCAGAAATAAACCCAAGAGAAGCGCAGCAGATCATTGATAGACTCGGTGTAGAACCAAAAGAAATATCAGAAGCAATACAAACTGGTGGAGATATCTCTGTTAAGCTTGGTAACTTTGAAGTCCTCTCTAAAGAACATAGAGAGGCTTTATTGGAAGATGTAAAGATTGGTGAACAGCCAAACAAAAGAAATGTAGAAGAAGCTTATGCTGATAGGGAAAGAGAAGCACAACCACCAATCAGCCAAGAGATAGGACTTGCAGAAAATAAGTTTTATTCAGATGCAGTAGCAGAAGCTAAAACGCATGCAGAAACAGTATTGTCAAGTCGTGTTAAAGCAGAAAACAGTCCTTCATTCCAAGGTAAATTAAACAAGCACTTGGAAGAAGTAAAGAAAACCATAGAGGCGGAATTCGAAGCAGATCCTATGTATCGAGCATCTGATGCTATTTCGTTTGACTTGCAATTATTTGGCAAAGGATTAAAGAATGTCAAAGAAGTTGCTCAAAAGTATATTGAAGGAAATCTGTCTGATAAGCAAAAAACATGGGTTGATACTATAGCGGAGCAACACGGTTTTTCTTCTGGCAATGAGTTATCTAAAAAGATAAGAAGCAACAAGGTAAAAGATGCAGAGCTAAAATCCAGACTAGAATTCGCTAGTGAACAATTCAAGAAAGAAGAGTTGGGCGATAGGGCGAATGTTGAAGCAGAGACACAGATAAGTGAATCACGAATAAAATCTGCTGCATTAGAGGCTAGTGCACTTAATGAATTGGCAAAAGGTAACCACAGAATTGACGCTAGAGAAAAGAAAATATCAGACCTAACTAGTAGGTTCAAAGATGCAGAAACAAGCCTCCTGGTTGAAATACAGAAAGCTAAAGGCGATTCTAAAGTTAATGCATTGAAAGAACAGTTAACGGAACTTAAAAAGTCGCATGCTGAAGAGATAAAGCAGCTTAATGCCGATGCTAAATATACTGCTAGGTGGTATGAGGCAGAATCAAAAACTAAAGAAGCTGATTTAAAAGAACAACAGAAGAATGACAATGCTATGGCTAAAGAGTGGCTTAAAGCGGAATCTACTAGTCAACGAATAGCAAGACAATCGCAAATAGGTGTTAAGGCTGCATTAGAATATGCAAAAACAACATTAGCTGATAAACCTATCAATGATGCTATTGCCTATAGCAAGTACATGAAACAGGCAAGAGAAGCAGCGAGAAAGTCAGAAAAAGAATATCGTGCTGGTAAATACGAACAGACTTCAAAGTGGAAAAATACTGAAATGATTAATCACGCTATGGCACTTGAAGCAATGAGAATGAATAAAGATTTCCTGAAACAAGATAAATATTTAAAGGGTGTTGTATCTAAAAAGAAAGAACTATTCAAAACAGATGAGAATTTTAATCAAGTCGGATCAATCCTAGAACGTTTTGGATTAGGTCGCAAAGACTATACTATTAATAGTAAAAGTGAAACACTGGCTGATTGGTCAACTCGCATGGACGAAATGTTAGGTTCCGTTAATATACCGCAATGGCTTAATGATGAATCTATTAGAAAAAACTATAAAGACCTTACAATGCCAGAGCTGAAAGATGTTACCGATGCATTGAAAAATATTCAAAAAGTAGCTAATCAAGAAAAAACTTCTCTTGCAGTAGAAAAAGGTAAATCTTTAGATGAATTACGTATTGAAATGATTGCCGAAATGAACAAACTCGATACTGCATTTACTCCTAAAATAGAGCCAACTAAATTAGATAGATTTAAAAGTGGAGTTTCTAATTACCTATATTCACTGCAAACAATGTCTACAGTGGTTAGTAGATTACAGCAATGGAAGACATTCGGTTCATTGGAAAAGTTCTGGATTGCTCCTGTTCATGAACGTGCCAACTTAGAAAGCAATCGGATCAATCAATTTAAAACAGAACTGGAAACCATGTGGAGAGAATACTCATCTAAAGAACGTAAGGCAATGGCTAATGACAAGGTTTATTATGATGAACTTGGTGCATCTACAACTAAGATGAAACTCATGTCTATGGCCTTTAACCTTGGCAATGAAGGTAATAGTAGTAAGTTGTTTAGTACAAGACCTTTTGGTGTAGAAAGCACTAAACCTTGGGGCAGAGATACAGTCATGGAATTGTTGACTAATAACCTTGATAAAAGAGATTGGAAGACAGTACAAAAGACTTGGGATTTAATCAACAGTATCTGGCCTGACTTAGCAAAGTTCCACGCTGAAATTACAGGCTTTGAACCTAAGAAAGTTGAAGCTGCACCTTTCGAAGTAACTCTTCGTAACGGCGAAACAATACAACTTGATGGTGGTTATTACCCTCTTAAACAAGATCCTAGAGCTTCTTTACTATCTGCTGCAAGAGAAGGAGCAGACGCACCACTTTACACAGAACAAAACCCTGCATGGAAACAAACCACAAAAACAGGCCACACAAAAGCGCGTTCCAACGCTAATTACTCTATAGATCTTGATCCTGCATTGATTAACAGACATATCATTGATGTTGTGCATGACTTGTATTTTAGAGACTTAGTGGCAGATTATCGCAGAGTATTAAACAATCAAGAATTCCAATTTACTGTACAAAGCAAACTAGGGCCAGAAGGATTAAAACAATTCAGTGACCATGTTTCTAATATTGCAAATGGAGAATCATATAGAAATGTAGGAATGACAGCAATAGAAGGTGTTGTTGATTACTTGCGTAGGGCAGGAACTAAAGCAGCTATTACTTTTAGAGTAGGAGTTATTACACAGAATGCAGCAAATATGATTTTATACCCTAAAGCAATAGAAGGTTTCGGGGTGCAAGACGCTGCCATGGGAGTTATTAAACATGGGTTATTGAACTATCTTCCTAAATCAGCTTTAAATTGGAAAGCAGCCAAGCAAGTAAGAGAAGAAATTTACGCCTTATCTCCTTATATGCGCGATCGCAGAAGAACGCCTGATTATTCCCTAAACGATATTCAAAGCAACATGTTTGAAAACAGAGGCAAGATTGCAGAGTTTGGCCTTGGTCTATTGTCTGCATCCGATGATTTAACGGCCGTTCCTATGTGGAAACAAGCATATGAAAAGAAACTTGGAGAAACTGGAGATTCTAAACAGTCCGCTTACTACGCAGATTCATTGATCAAGGCAGTAAATGGTTCAGGTAGGAAGTATGATTTATCACCGATCATGAGAAGTAAGAAAACTACAGAAAAAGTATTCTCTAGTTTTTATGGTTTCATGAATACTGAATTCAATCGCTGGGTTAAAGAATCTGGCATGGCAACACAAGGGATTGAAAATATACCTAGATTTATAGGGTTTGTTGCTAGTAGAATGGTGCTATTTACAATTGCTTCTGATTTATTGGCAGGGAAGGTCCCCAAAGAAGGTGACGACGAAATGACACATTGGGCAGGAAGGGTTGCAACATATCCCCTCCAATTACTGCCAGTTGTTCGTGATGTAGCTCCAATAGTTCTTAATTCAGCACTTGGATTGCAAACATATGGATATAGACCACCTATAGCGTTTTCAGAGTTTGACGACATTACCAATGCAGCTTCAAAAATTAAAAACTATGTATATGGTAATGGCACAACTGACGAACAAGATGTTGTTGAATCAGTAGCAAAAGCAGGTGCATATGGATTTGGTTATCCTGACCAGTTTAACGCCTGGTTCTTTAATGCATATGACTACTTTGTCAATGGTATGGATCCTGATTTACAAGATTTAATGAAAAGAAGACCAAAGAAAAAGAGAGCCGATTAACGGTTCTCTTTTTTATTTAAATAAGGAGGAATAATATGACAATATCATCATCACTTAATAAACATATCTATGTAGGAAATGGTACTACAACAACTTTTGACTATACATTTGATGTGCTTGCAGAAGACGACTTACATATTTTTTTAATAGAGGTTGGCACTGGTACAGAAACAGAACTCACCTCTAATTTTACCGTAACACCATCAGAAGGTTCCTATCCATCAAGTAGTGGAACTGTCACATATCCATCAATTGGTACAGCAATAACAAGCGCATATAAACTAGCTATACTTAGGACATTGGATGTTTTGCAACCGACAGTATACCCTAATAATACCTCTTTAAAGCCTAAAGTAGTTGAAACGTCATTTGATAGAATTACAATGATTGCGCAACAACAGCAAGAACAAATTGATAGGGCAATGCAATTTGCCATAAGTGTTCCTGATGATTTTAGCAGGGTTTTACCTGCTCCAGTAGCATTAAAGGCATTGAGAATCAATTCAGATGCTACTGGGTTTGAATATACTACTGACCCTGAAACAGCATACATTTCCGCAGCAGCATCGGCGGTTGCAGCAGCAACAAGTGCTACTAACTCCGCTAATAGTGCTGCTAGTTCAGCTAGTTCAGCTACGCAAGCAGCAGCCAGTGCCATAACAGCAGCCAATAGCGCAGCAAGCGTTAACTTATCTTGGAAAAATCCCATGGCATATGGTGCCATCGGCGACGGAGTTACCGACGATACAGCAGCAATACAATCATGCATAGCGTCAAATACCGCCATCTTTATACCAAGTGGGTATACTTTTTTAGTAACAAACATACTAATTGATGGACTGGAAAACGTAAGGATATTCGGAGAAGGTACATTAAAAAGCAAAGACGGGACAACCGCAACTATATCTATTATAAATAGCTTACTTTGCATAGTTAAAGACATAAAGTTACAAGGTTTCAATGCTAACCCATCTGCTGACTGGGGATTCAACATTGACAACAGTGCAGGAATAAGTCTAATTAATTTAGATGTTTATCAATATTCCGGAACTGGCGTAAGCATGGGTTCTTCGACTAGGACATCATTTCCTAACGATAATTTCCAGTACCCCAGTGTTATCACAGGATGCCGAATAAGGGAATGCGGATACGGTATTTTCCACCAGCCACACGCAGAGTATTGGACTATTTCCAACAATGAAATCAATCTATGTAGTGGGATTGGCATTGTTGGCGGTCTTGGCAATACTGCAATTATAGGAAATCAAGTAAATGGAAATGTAGCAGGTTGTATGATTGACGGCACATTTGGCATTAATCCAGATCACGGAATAATGATTGGTAATATATTTAATCACAACCAACAATACGGATTACTCCTGCAAAACCTTGTAAATGGAGAGTCTGTCATTGGTAACGCTTGTTATAGCAATATTGGTGCAGGAACATACGGAGAAACTGGTCTTAGTTTTGACTTAGTAGTAAATAATGCTAAAAACCTTATATTCGAAGGTAATCAAGTTGGTGGCGGTTCAGCAGGTTATTGCATTGTTCAGGGGAATTATAGCCAATATCGTAATAATTTGTTTAGAACAATTGTTAATGAAAGTGGTTCAGGAATTGGCAATAGCTATGAAGGTAACAACTGTGAATCATATGCTATTAACTTAAATGCATCATCAACACAATGCGTAAAACGCAATAATATTGAAGGTAGCAACTTATTAAAAACAAGAACGTTGGTAACAGCTTTTCAAAATGACTGGCTAAACTATGATAATGATTTCCAACCTTTACAATACTGGAAAGATGATAATGGGATGGTACATATTGATGGCGTTATTAAAAATGCTACAGCAGGTCAAACAATCATATTTACTCTACCTACTGGATATAGACCAGCTTTTAATGTAACTAGGGTATGTTCCTATAGTAATTCTGGTATTCCTGCTGGAGTAAGAATTTACCCAGGTGGCAATGTACAGCTTGTTACTTCTGCCGGAATTGATCAATTAGACTTAAGCGACTTTACGTTTATGGAGGCTGGTTATTATAATTCATATGTAATAAGTAATTAGCGCAAAGCACCGTTAATCGCTGTAAATAATTGATTTGCTATGTTTTTCATGCCATTATCTCCTGGATGAACACCTATTCCTTTATTATTCCATTGTTTTTCGCTATAAGAGTAATTAGACTTATCTAACAAAGTTAAATGTGATAGATCAACAAATAAACTGTTAGTTTCAATGCATACGCTCTTAATAACATCAGTTTTTTCTAATGACGGTAAGAATGTAGATGTGCATAAAATTAATGGGTTATTCGTTGATCTAATCGTGTTTATTAGTTGGATATAACTATTTTTAAACTCATCTTTGTTATTGTTTAATGATACATTTTCGCCTAGCTGAAAAATAGCAACATCAGGTGAAAATGTATCATTGTATTTAAACGTATTAAACTCTCTTTCAAATTTTGCTAAATTAATAATTTTCATTTCAATATTTTTATTATGATACTTTTTTGAAATATGTTTAAGTAATAGATGGGCATAGTCGTTTTCCTTTGTGCTTGCAGCCATACCGCCAGAGTGATCCCACCCAATATTAAGATCCATTGGGTGATATGCCAAACTATTCCCAATTATAAGTATTTTAAACGTATCGCTTGAACCAATGTTTATAACTTCTGTAATTTCATTAGGTTCGGTTGTGTTATTCATAGTCTTTAAAGATTCTTTACTTTCATATTTGCTGTAAAACATGTTGTATTTTATATCTTCGACTTTTGTAATTAGTACATCTTTCTTTAGATAAAAAACGCAACCAATAACTAAAACGTTTATCACTATTGATATTGTTAGAAATATACGCACCATTCTAATGTTAAACACCTCTAATTTATAATATACGATAAAAGTTGAAAAAAATGTCGAAAAATAAATTATATTGAATTTAATATCGTTGCTGTAGTATATTATAACAGCACGTGGATAGTCCGAGTTAGCTACTTGGATGAAACAGGGGGTTTCCAGCCTTTCCACGTGCATATACTGGAAATTTTACATACTGGAAAATCGGCATAACACCTGCAAAGGTGTCTTTTTTATGCCTAAACGTAAAGGAGGCGACTATGAGCGATGATGTAATGGCTAGATTGTTCAGTAAAATCGACGATCTTTCAGACAGACTGGCAAGAGTAGAAACAATGTTATCCGAGAGAGAAAAAAGTCAAAATGGTCACTTAAATCTTATTGCTTGGATTGTGACAACGGGTATCGCAATATATGGAGCCATTAGACAATAGGAAGGAGAATTTGATATGAGAATAACGATTAATGCAGGACATTATCCTGGCAAAGACTCCGGTGCAGTCGGACAAACAGGTTTACAAGAGGCAGTTGTAGCAGAAGAAATTGCACATAAAGTATGTGGGTATTTAACCGCCGTAGGATATGAAACATTGTTCGTGCAAGAAAACGAACTATATCAGATTACAGATTCATCTAATGCGTTTGGATCTGATATTTTTGTTTCCATTCATTGCAATGCTGCTGAGAATAAGGAGGCAAAAGGAACCGAGACTTATCATGTAAATGGAAGTGTTGGAGGCAAGCAATTGGCAGCATGCATTCAAGATCAAATTATCGATAGTTTAGGTACTTTTGATAGGGGGATTAAGATAGCAGGATTTTATGTTATTAAAAACACCGATTGCCCCGCTGTATTGATCGAGGCAGCGTTTATTTCTAACGCAGAAGATGAAAGTATGCTTGCCGATAAAAAACAGCGTGATGAGCTTGCTAGAGCCATTAGCAGGGGCATTACAGATTACGTTGGAGGGAGGTGATAATTTGGATAAGTTAACACTGATATTTGTCGGTGGCGATAGTACGGTTGATAGAGTAATTGAAAAAGTATCTAATGGGGATGTGAGCCATGCTGCTTGCATCCTTTTTGATTCAGTCTATGAATCTACTGGGCTTAAAGAGGAAGACGATCCATATCCTGGTGTCTGGCTCCACAATCCACATAAGTATGGTAAAAATCCTGATGCAAAATTTATCAGAATAGCAATACCTGACAAAAAAGGATTAAACAAAATGGCGCGCAGTCTGTTGGGCACTCCGTACAGTTATGTTGGTTGCCTTAAAACTGGCATATTTGACATACTAGGCATTGACATGCCAGACACGGATTACACCATGCATTGTAGCGAGACCGTAACGCGTTTGCTTAGAGCTGGTGGGGTAAACGTATTACCTGGAGTAGAACCAAGCTCCATTGACCCTTCACGGCTGTATAAAGCGATTCTGGAGATCAAGGGTGATGATAGTAATGATCAAAGCGTGGCTTCTTAGTCTACTAGAAAAGTGTGTATCTGAATATGCAAGCAATTTATTTAAAAGAGCAAAGACAGAAGGTTACTTATCTGTATTGAAAGATTGCCTATCTGTTTTTATAAAAATTAAAAATAAAATTAAAAGGGGAAATGTTAAAATGGCAAACACAACAATTACGGTACAGAATAGCACAGGAACAATATTATATGGTGTAACAGTAAGTTACTTAGTAAATGCGGTAAAGGTTGAAGGAACTACAGATACAAATGGTCAGCTTGTTATTGCTGGATTAGATGCAGGTACATATACATTTACAGCAGCAGTAAGCGGCTATACTAGTGCCTCTGTTGATTTAACTATCGAAGATGCAGACATTGCCGGGACAATTACATTAACTGCCGAAACTACAACAACTGAGGGGGTAACTACATTGTCAACTATTACGGATGAACTAAAAGAAACCATCGAAACCGCTGCAATTGCTAGTTTAGTATCAACTACCACAACAGCAACTACTAGTACATCAGATAAGATTACAGCTAAAATAAAAGAATTGTCTGCTGAGATTTCTACTACAAAAAGTGAATGGGTAAAAATACGTAATACCATTGAAATAGCTGGTCTTGCTGCTGGACTTGCAGGAATTACAGCCGGATTGACATCTGCGTTAAAGAAATTAACCGATAAGTAAACCATCCGGACAGTTGCCATATTGCCAGCGTTGGCAAAATCGTCAAAACCCGCCTTGCTCTTAATTGAGTGAGGCGGGTTTTTCTGTTTGTGGATAACTGTAACGTATTAGCTTATTCAATAAATCAAAAATTATCCACATTTATGACAAATATTTCTTGTCATTTTATCCATAACTTGATATAATAGTACAAACGAAACATACCTGCAAGCAATTAAGCCTACAGGTACATAACGGAATTATAACTGTAATCAGCAGTTTTTAATTCTTCTCGCTAATCTCACATCCAGATTGAGCAAGAACTTGAACATATAATACCACAACAAAGGTGTTGTATGCAAGTATTTTTGTAAGTTAATTTTTGGAGATTAGTGGGACAAACAGCGTATATGCGTTGATTGTCCTTTTTATATTGTCTGATTCGATTTTAATATGGCTGGTCGTGGTTACAGGAATAACACGAAGTAAAAAACTGTCCGTTATCCCTCGGTTAAGGGTTTGCCTAGTATGGTTGGAGGACTATACGAAAGCGGTGACACCTTCCTGTCACTGTGTAGGCTCGTAGGTGGTTGCTACCGAATTGAAAGGCAAGATGTGGTTATCTGGTGTCTTAAGGGACAAGGGTATACGTGGAGAATTGGACAGATAAGTTTTGATGAAGCGTATTAACGAAAGTTAGAAATATAGGGAGGATGAAGCGAGTCGAGTGTACGATAGCAGTTTCATTATTTTTCTCTGATGCTCCCCGAATATGTAAGTTTTTCGGTGGGTATCAGGGTGAAATCTATTCTCTCTCTCATTTCCTCCTACAGTTTCATTATTTCTATTGTATAGTCAATACCTATATTGATAAGTTTTATTAAATTGTAATTATATAAGGTGGCGAAAACATGAGCAAAAAGGTTTACGGATTAAAAAAAGAAGATCATCAAAAAGCAGTAATGTTTATTCAGCAATTGCAAGAGGTTTTTCCTTTGGCATTTCCTAAGCAACCTAAAGAAAAAGTTCCATTGATGATTGGAATAGATAAGCAACTTGCAATTGAATTTAACATTGATAAGCAAATTATTAACGATTCTCTAAAACTATGGTGCATTGGTACTAGGTATAAAACGACATTGTCAATTACTGGAGCCGATAGATTTGATTTATACGGCAATAAAGTAGGAATTGTTACCGATGGACAATCTTCACGCATAACAAAAAATAAGCCTGTACAGCCTAACCGCTAGTGCAGGCTTATTTTTATTTGCAGTATAAACACACATACACATTTAAACATTTCTCAACAAGTGTTTATACTTGTCTAAAATATAGTCAATTCCCTCTTCTAGTACTTCGCCTTTTGATTTATCAAGTAGAGCAGTCAATACAGCAATCTTTCTTTTTTTATCTGGTGTGATATAGATAGTTTCTTGGACATTACCTTTCTTGTTAGGTTGCTTACGAGTGTTCTTCTGTTCTTCTGTTCTTAATGGCTTATCGTCTTGTGTATTTGTGCCTTTAGGTGTTTGTGTCTTTAAACCAAGGCTTCTTTCTGGTAGAGGTTTATTATCAATTGGCATATTTAACCCTGCGAATTTGTCTCTTTTACTTTGTGAATTTGTTGACACGTTCTAACATCTCCTTAACTAGGTCTTCATACTGCGATAATGCCTCTCTTTCGGCTTTTGTACGCGAACTGATGCCAAGTGCTGCAAACTCTTTAACTTTCGTCTTACGTTGAATTACAGTGTCAAAAACCCACTCCCCATATTCAGATCTAGCCTTTGCAAGAAAACCTGTATCTACCCCAGCTCTACTATCAATAATTGATGGTGCTATTCCTAATAAACGAAGGTTGCTGTTAAAATTATGTTGTACGCCTTGCAATATAGACAAGTATCTGCTAACAGCCTCATAACAAAGAATGTCACATGACATAAGTATCATTGCAAAATCACTAGCAACTAACCCCATGCGAGTCATTAAGCCAGGATTAGGTGGTAAATCTAAAATGATAAAATCATATTGTTCTCTAAGTGGATCAAGTATCTTTTTTAACATGTACAAGTGTTCGAATTTTTCATACTTTCGCTGATTACCTGGCGTATCTCTCCAATCAACAAAGATAAACTCTTCTAAGTCACTGAGTCTATCTTCTGACGGTAATATGTGTATGTTATCATTTACCTTAATTATGTATGGATCGGCATTGCCATCCAATATAGCCTCTAAAGTAGTGTTTCCTGTGTAGTCATATATGCTTCTTCTAGTGAGAAAAAACGTTGAATTACCTTGTGTGTCGCAGTCCACAATTAAAACCTTGTAGCCGTGCATCATGGACAAAATAGCACCATTCAAGCAAGTGCTGGAAGTCTTTCCAACTCCACCTTTCTGAATACCGCTGCTGATTATATGACCTAACCTCTTTTTAGTCTTTATTTTCATATCACACCACCCTGATATTTTAACTAATAGTATAAACATATCTGTGTTAATACACAAGTATATAAGACTGCATAGGTGTAAATGTGTTTAGTAATAAATGTTTAAATATATTTATGTTTTTGTGTGTTTATATATTTACATGAGCACTTATAAGTAGTAAAATAACATTAAGAGGTGATTATATGGAAGAGAGTCTAGTTACTAAAAAAGAAATATGCAGTTTATTAAATGTCAGCAGAGCAACATTGGACAGGTGGAGATCAAAAGGATTGCCGTTTATTAAGGTCGATAGGGCTGTAAGGTTTGATAAGTCAAAGGTGCTTGAATGGGTTATAAAGGAGGGCGAAAAATGATTAACGACGAAGCAAGGCAGTATTTTAATGATAAAGGATTAACATACTCAGTTTTAAATTCTGAAACAGTAAAACGTCTCAAGAATCTTGTACAACAAGAAATTGATATTATGAAAAAAGAAACGAGTGATTGCTGCCTGGTTAGCATGAACCGTTTAAGACCAGTTAAGAGTCAATTGTCAAACGGATGGGTAGAACTTACTGTAAAAGGTTGTCACTTTGAAAATCGTGAAGCGATAACTTTTAATCGTGATGGGTTTATTGGATTCTCTGGATGGGCAGGAACTAAAAACACTAAACCTTTTATTGATGGATTTGTAAAATGGTGTGATGAATTAACCACCCACCATCCAAACAGTAAAAGGGAGAATGAAAAATGACTAAATATTGCAAATGGTTTTGCACGGAACTAATTGACCATAATAAATGGTTGTTTGAAAGCAATTGCGGAGAAAAGCGCGTAGTATCAAAAAACTCGAGTTTTTTTAAACATATTTACAAAGATAATGATTTAAACTTATGTCCAAAATGCGGTAAACCTATTACAGTAGGTGCATTAATGGATTAACCAGCAAAACAGTCAGAATAAGGAGGAAAGTTGATGAAATGGATTAGTGTGGACGATAAATTGCCTACATTCAATCAAGATGTATTGGTATATAACGAAAAGCATGATGAATTTGATATTGCAAGCGTTTCTAATGGCTTTGAAGAAAATCAAGTAATCTGGATTGAGCCTAGAGAATATTGCATGATACGTGTAACGCACTGGATGCCACTACCAGAACCACCAAATAGGGAGGATTAACAATATGATCATATGGGATTATAATCCTGGATTTAAACCGGGTGACATTATCCGTTTTTGTAATGAAGAGTTTAAAGTACTTAAAAATAAAGGCAATAGAGGAACAGTAAAAGAATATGGTTGCGACAATCCAACGATTATTAATAATTTCTACTGGATGTATGAAGATGAAAAATGCGTTCTAGTGAAGAATAGGGAGGATTAACATGAAAAAATATTATGTATCAATACCAATAACAGGTAAATTAGTAATAGAAGTAGATGCAGAATCAAAAGAGGATGCTATAGAATCAGCTTTTCAACAAGCAGACTTAAAGCATTTAGAGGAATGGGAAGCTCATACAGAGGTATGTAAAGGTAATGTATTTTATGGAGTTTTAAGTAAGGTGGATGTAGAAGAATAGGGAGGATGGGCAATGAAATTACCTAAACACAAGTGTGGATTGTATTTAACTCACAATAGGCATAAAGATTTTTATAAAACAGCAGAAGAAGAGATACAAGATCAGCAATTTGTTGATTGGGAAAGCGAAGAAGCAAAGCAAAAGGCAATAGATACTAATGAAATATGGGAGCTACAATGGTATCCTGATACTCCTATAGGATCATATTGCATAGCTGCTCCAACGCTTGAAGAGTTGTTAAAGTTTGCTGAAAATGAGGAGGATGGTAAATGACTAGAGAGGAAATTATGGCTATTGTGCCTGGCAATGAGCTAGATGCATTAGTTGCCGAAAAAGTGATGGGTTATAAAATTACAACCGGATCTACAGGGGAAAAATATTTAGACGGTTTCAGTATTAGTAAAATACCATCTTATTCAGAAAAAATTTCAGCAGTGTGGGAAGTTGTTGAGAAGTTTAAAGGTAAAATACAGATTATTAGCCACAAAGACTGTTATGAATGTGTAATATGGAATGGATCAAAAGTTGATTATCTTGCAGAAGGATTTACAGCACCAGAGGCAATCGCAAAGGCTGCATTATTATCTGTTATGGGGGTGGGGGAATGAATAATGATTATGTTATCTTTAATTCTAGGAATTCTGGCAAAAGTTACGAACAAAAGATAGAATTAATTAATATATGTAATCAATTACAGCAAGAAAACACCAAACTCAAATCAGAATTGCAAGCCTCAAAACATGTTGATGGATATTTTAGAAACTTAGAAAAAGAAAACATCCAACTAAAATCTGATCTACAGGCGTTGAGGGAAAGGCTGAAATGTATTGAATGGGTATATGATGAAGATGGAGATAAATGTTTTTGCCCTGCATGCGAAGGAACTAGTACATTTATTGGTGTCGATCCTGAGTCAACAGGACACTATGATAATTGCTGGCTTAAAGCTGAGATAGACAAAGCTGAAATTGACAAGCTGAAAGGGGATGAGTAGATGGAAATAACCAGAGAACAGCAACTATATGACAAACTTAAATTTGCAAGAGAAAGAAACGACGCTTTGCATCTGCAATTGCAACAATCCCAGGACAGGGAGCGAGTGTTACAAGAAAAGTTGGATAAAATACAGGAAACACACACTGATAATGAAGGTTATGTATGGGATGCTCCTACTTCTTATGCTTATTATACGGCGTGTAAGGCATTATATAAGCACAAGAATAATGAACGAGTGTTACGTGAGGCGTTGGAAGAGATTAAAAGCATGTATGAAGGAACGGATAATGGTGTCGATGGATATGGGTTTATGGTTGTAGAAATCTTTAGAGAAGGAGTTATTAAAATAGCATCTAAAGCACTGGAGGCGAGTAAATGACAGAGAACATCCCTTGCAAATACTGCGGTAATGAAACAGAATTTGCTGACGTAGGAATTTATGATGAGGACGATTGTATACATGTTAGTGTTGAAACAGAATATTCTTGTAAAAAATGTTTTTAAATTACTACAATTACTGAGATAAAAGTAAAGAAAGATTTGGAGGAATCTAGGTATGACAGACGAAAGATTGGCTGATATTGAAAATAGAGCGTTAAATCCACAAATATCTATTATAAATATAGGTGAAAATAAGGATGTTATTAAAGTTTATAATCAAGATTCAATAAATGATGTATTATACCTAATAGCAGCACTACGCACAGAGAGAGCGAAGGTTGCTGAATTAACTAACTGCAACAAAGGATTAACTATCAATTATCAGAATTCGTGGAATAGGGTGTTAGAAGCTAATAAAGAAATAGAATCGCTTAAAGCGAAGGTTGAAGAGTTGCAGAATATAATAGATTATATAGTTGATAAAGAAAGCGTTATAACAAGCTATAATAAAGTAAAAATAATAGCTAATCCAAATTATCCTGCAAGGTACATAACAAAAGATGGTCTGATAGATGTAAAATAATTTTGACGGATAACCCGTCTTTCTTTTTTCCCAGCTTTCATACAATTTTCACATTTCTACTGTATAATATATAATCCTTCTGAATTGTCGGAATTTGTTGAAAAGTATTCAAAGGAAATTACAGGATTTCATAGTTAGTTTGCATAATATAGGAATTATGGGTAGCAACGAGCGGAGGTATCTTCCAGTGGATTTTTGGTGATCGGATTTTTAGATGCAATAGTAGAAGTTATATGGTATAATACAAACCGTACATATGTTCGACGAATAAGCATAGGATGGTGTTGTAAATTGATGAAACTAGACGAACGAGAGAGTACAGAAAAAAACAAGATCAACTTGGAAGTTTGTAAAAACAATCCGAAGTTGATCTTGTTGCTGAAAGAATTACGAAATAGTAAGATTGATATTGATTCGCTAAATGAGTTTGAAGTAAATAAGTTGCTTGAATGCATATTAATTGTCAGCCGATAATTCTTTTATGATAGCCTTTCGCTTTTTAAGTGGGAGGCTTTTTATTTCGTCTAAAACCTTTTGTTCTTTAGGTGTAACTTTTTCGCTATTAGTAAATTCAGCAATGATCTTTTGCAACAGTGTATTCATTGGTATCCCGTTTGCTGCTGCTTGTTGCTGTATGATCTCATAATCAGTAGGTGTAATCCTCAAATTATAAGTTTTCAATTCTTTTGCTACTCTTTTATTTCTTGGCACAATAAACACACTCCTAATATCAAGTTAATGTCATTATGATACCATAACAATAAATATTAAGCAATAGTAAATATTATAAAAAAATACAAAAATGTAATTTACAAACAAATATAAATATTTCTGAATTTAATCCCAAATTCATATTGACTTCTTATTTATGTGGGTATATAATGAAGTTAATCCCAAATTCATACTAAATTAAAGAAAGGAAGTGATTACTTGAAAAGAGCAAAACCTAAAATGATAACTGTTTCTTTAAGGCTTGTTGATAATTTAAAGAAGGACGTAGAGAACACAGCTAATGAGTTAGGGATATCTGAGAATGCGGTTATTTCATTAGCCGTAAGCGATTATATCAAATCAATTAAAAAGGAGACTTAAAAATGAGCAACTTAATCACAATTTCCGGCGTAAGAGGGTTCATTGATGAAAACGGTACAGCACAACTTAATTTAGAAGATGTTGCAAGAGGGTTGGGATTTACTGAGACAAAAAGCGTAAAAGAATATGTAATGTGGCGTAGAGTTTTTGATTACTTAAAATCTTTCGGCACTTGTGCCGAAAATGAAGTTATGGTTCCGGAATTCATACCTGAGAACATCTTTTACCGACTAGCGATGAAAGCGAAAAATGAAACTGCTGAAAAATTTCAAGAATTAATTGCTAACGAAATTCTACCAGCAATTCGCAAAACAGGCACATACTCAGTATCTCCACAAATCCCGCAAACCCTACCAGAAGCATTAAGAGCCTACGCAAATGAGGTAGAAAATCACATCAAAGCAAAGGCGTTACTGGAAGAGCAGAAGCCATTAGTAATGTTTGCAAATTCAGTTGCCGGAAGTGATAAATCAATCCTAATCAACGAATTAGCCAAAACAATAAAGCAAAATGGTGTAGACATTGGTCAAAATAGACTTTTCAAAGATTTAAGAGAACAAGGTTACTTGTGCAAAATATCAGGAGAAAGTTACAACCTACCTACGCAACGCAGCATGGACTTAGGAATTATGGAGATTAAGAAAAGTTCAGTACTTACAGCTAAAGGCGATACGTTTGTAACTAGGACAACGAAAATTACTCCAAAAGGACAGATCTACTTTGTAAACAAGTTCCTAAACGCTGGCAAATTGGAGGTCGTTTAATGCACCATGAAAATTGTCCATGCCAATCCTGCAAAGGAAAATGTGCTATGGTCTGTGGTCAAATTAATACATGTGATAAACCGCAATGCAAAGAGGTTAGAGACTGGCGGTTATACAGGACGGGAAAATAAGGAGGTTATAGAACAATGTCAGAAGTCAAAATTAAAG
>Ga0316604_10001066_pt1 | contig 26604 bp, 23 predicted proteins | sample OWC_soil_day20_C_FD_207650 | JGI IMG/M metagenome (GOLD analysis project Ga0316604, IMG submission 207650) | Wetland soil microbial communities from Old Woman Creek delta, Ohio, United States - OWC_soil_day20_CT | ecosystem: Environmental > Terrestrial > Soil > Wetlands | place: USA: Ohio...
GCATAAAGCAACCGCAGATTAGCGAATTTTTGCCAATAATCGCCAGGCATTTTATCCAACAACGACTTTTTACCATGAACCACCTCATCATGAGACAGAGGCAAAATAAAATTCTCTGAAAATGCATAAGTCAGTGAAAAGGTTAATGCGTTGTGATGCCAAGAACGGTACAAAGGATCATTACCCATAAACCCTAAAATGTCGTTCATCCAGCCCATATTCCATTTAAAATTAAAACCCAAGCCGCCGACATGGGTGGAGTGGGAAACAAGCGGCCAAGCCGTTGATTCTTCGGCAATCATCATAGCGCCGGGAAAAGCGGCAAAGACTTCTTCATTGAGTCTGCCAAGCAAATCAATCGCTTCCAAGTTTTCGTGTCCTCCGTGCTGGTTCGGCATCCATTCACCCGGCGCGCGCCCATAATCCAAATACAGCATATTGGCCACTGCATCTACCCGCAATCCGTCAATATGATATAGATCAAACCAAAACAGCGCGTTGCCAATTAAAAAGTCCCGTACCTCCGGCCTGCCATAGTCGAAATTCAGAGTTCCCCACTGCCGATTATCGCTTTTGCGCCAATCGGCATATTCATACAGCGGTGTTCCATCAAACAGCCGCAAGCCGTTATCATCACGGCAAAAATGTCCTGGAGTCCAATCCAAAATCACGCCAATTCCCTGCTGATGACAACAGTCTATAAAATACATTAGGTCTTGAGGTTGCCCATACCGGCTGGTTGCCGCATAATACCCTGTCGCCTGATAGCCCCAGGACTGATCCAATGGATGTTCCGCCAAAGGCATTAATTCGATATGGGTATATCCCATCTCTGCGATATAGGCAGGTAACTCATCGGCAATTTCCCGGTAGGACAAAAATGACCCATCCTCACCACGTTTCCAAGATCCTAGATGCATTTCGTAAATGAGAACAGGTTGTTGTTGTATCTGTTGCTGCACATTTTTTTTCCGCCATTCATCATCCTGCCATACATAGCCGGACAAATTCCAAACACGGGAAGCAGTCCCCGGTCGAATCTCAGCGAAAAATGCACACGGGTCTGCTTTCAAAATTACCTTACCGTCGCGTGTGTGTATTTCATATTTGTAATGATCGCCATGGGTTGCGCCGGGAATAAAAATTTGCCAGACGCCGTCCTTTATCTCCATTCTCTGGCCTTCGCTCCGCCAATCGTTAAAATCACCGACCACATAAACCTGTTCAGCGTTTGGCGCCCAGACAGAAAATCGAACGCCAGCCTGGCCATTGCATTCGCTCAAGTGAGAACCCATTAATTGGTAATAACGACTCTTGCATTGATTACGGTTCGTTTTTTCCATTCAACCCATCACCTTTCGATGGCAGAATTGACTTAATCTGTTTTATGAAAACATTTGCTGCCTTTATGGAAGAACTCCTTTTACAACTAATTTATCCTTTGATAAGCTAAATTGATATTCATGTGCCATAATTTTATCATAATTTTCTGACAAAAACAAAGTAAAGAAGTGGTTTTGCGTTCGATAAAAAAATATCGAAAAATTCGCAATTATCTGCTAAAATAAAGACAAGCAAGTAATAACGTTTAAATACAAAAAACATGAAAATTAATGGGTTTAAAGTTTTTTCGATGAGTGAAATACAATCATAGCAAACTCACTGAAAGGCGAGGACGCAAAGCCGTGGGTCTAAAAGCCGCGGAGACTGGGCTCATGACTGCCAGGCCGCACCGGATTTATTCGGTTCGTTCTGGCAGTTCTTTGTTTTTTCGAAAGGGTAAAAGAAGCACAGCATTTCTAGAAAGTTTTGGAGGGGTATGAAGTGTGTAGCGAGGACTGTATTGCTCTTATTTTGGCAGGCGGAGCAGGGACAAGGCTGGGTGTTTTGACGAAAAAAATCGCTAAACCGGCTATTCCTTTTGGGGGTAAATATCGCCTTATTGATTTTTCTCTTAGTAATTGCTGTAATTCCGGAATTGATTCTGTCGGAGTGCTGACACTGCCGAGTCCTTTCTCTTTGCAGGATAAAATCATGGGGGAAGATGTTTGCAAAATATATGTTTTGCCGCCTAATTCCGGAAGTCGGGTTCCTTATAAGGGAACTGCAGATGCTGTCTATCAGAATATACAATTTGTGGATCAATGGAACCCGGCCTGCGTGATCATTTTATCAGGGGATCATATTTATAGAATGGATTATCGACCGTTTCTTGCATTTCATAGAGAAAAGAAAGCGGATGTGACGATTGCGGGCATGAAGGTACCCTGGGATGAAGCTTCCCGTTTTGGGATCTTTACGACTCGCGAGGATCAATCAATTGCAACGTTCATTGAAAAACCGATTCATCCTGATAACAATTTAGCTTCGATGGGAGTTTATATTTTCTCCTGGCCCTATCTGAAAAAAATTCTGACGCAAGATGCTGCGGATCTTCAATCGGCGCATGATTTTGGGAAAAATATCATCCCCCAAATCCTTGCTAGCGGCGGAAAAAGTTATACTTATCTATTTTCTGATTATTGGCGGGATGTGGGTACGATAGAAAGTTTTTATGATGCACATATGGATTTACTAGGGAAAACTCCTCTATTTGACCTTAATGATAATAGGTGGCCAATTTATCCAAGTTGTCCTAATACGCTATCCCATGTGCATATGTTTTTTGATCAAACCCGTAACTCGTTGATTAGCAGTTGCAGTATTATCAATGGTGCGGTTAGGGATTCGGTAATCTTCCCAGGAACCAGAATTGGGCGAGGCGCCTATGTAAGCCGTTCTGTTATCATGACAGGCGCCTATGTCGGTGCCGGACAATATCTGGATTGTGCAGTTCTTTGTCCCTGTGCGCTCTCCAATAAGGGGGATGCTGTTGAAACGAATGATTTTTCGCCAAAGGTAAAAATTATTGGGACTGCTGATTTGGAGGAATTTAAAGCGGTTCTCTCCGTTCATTCATGAATGGACGTGGGGATGGCGCTGCGAGAGCTTTGTAAACGAAAGGGGTGGGAATTATGACAGAAGACGCGAACGCCGCGACGAACAATCCGGGTATGGGAGCCATACCCGGTGCAAAGGGCGTAACCTTTCGCGTGTGGGCGCCCCATGCCGAAAAAATTTATGTAATTGGAACCTTCAATGACTGGAGCGAGACCGCGACACCCCTCAACAGCGAGGAAAACGGGTACTGGTCATCTGATGTGTTGGGGGCAAAAACAGGCGATGAATACAGATACTTGCTCCACGGACCCAACGGAATTCTTTCGCGCATTGACCCTTACGCCAGAAAAGTGACCAGTTCACTCGGCAATGGAGTGATCTATGATCCGAAAGCCTTCGACTGGGGCAATGATAGCTTTCAAATGGCCACGGGAAATGAGCTGATTATTTATGAGATGCACATCGGTACCTTTAACGCCAAGGAAGAGGGACAGCCGGGCACCTTCGATAGTGCCATGGAAAAATTACCTTATCTTCAAAAACTGGGGATCAATGCCGTGGAAGTGATGCCGATCGTAGAGTTTTCAGGCGACTTTTCATGGGGTTACAATCCTTCTCACCCTTTTGCTGTTGAGAGTATTTACGGAGGACCGGACAAATTTAAACAATTTGTTAAAGCGGCCCACGAGCATGGAATCGCGATCATTGTGGATGTTGTATACAATCACTTTGGCCCCTCTGACCTCGATTTATGGCAGTTTGACGGTTGGAGCGAAAATGACAAAGGGGGAATTTACTTTTATAATGATCGACGCTCAAATACGCCCTGGGGTGAGACTCGCCCTGACTATGGCCGGGATGAAGTGCGCCAATATCTTCGTGATAACGCTCTGATGTGGTTCGAGGAGTACCATGCAGACGGCCTGCGCTGGGACGCCATACCCTATATTCGGAATATTGAGGGTAAGGAATCAGATCCGGATAATGACATTCCCGAAGGTTGGAATTTGATGCAGTGGATCAATACAGAAATCCAAGAACGGTTCCCCGGTAAAATCAGTATTGCCGAAAGTATGCATAATAACGCCTGGGTCACCAAAGGTGTGGAGGCGGGTGGAGCTGGTTTCAACGCACAATGGGATAGCGAATTTGTAAACCCCGTTCGACAGGTCGTCATTGCTTCTGATGACGCATCCCGCGATTTGCAGGCAGTCAGTAGAGCGATTGAGTACCGTTATGATTTAGATGTCTTTCGGCGCATCATCTTTACCGAGTCGCACGATGAAGTCGCTAATGGCAGGTCCCGCGTGCCCGAAGAGATATGGCCAGGCAAAGTGGATAGCTGGTTTTCCAAGAAACGCTCTACCTTGGGCGGTGCGCTTGTTCTTACTTCGCCCGGTATCCCGATGATTTTTGAAGGGCAAGAGTTGTTGGAAGATTGTTGGTTCCGGGATAAAGTTCCGATCGACTGGTCCCGCGTTGAAGATGAACACGGTATTCTCGGAATGTACCGGGATCTGATTGCCCTGCGCCGCAATCTGCTGGGTCTGACGCGAGGATTATGCGGTCAAAATACCCATATCTACCATTTTGACAATGAAGCCAAGATCATCGCTTTCCATCGCTGGGACAAACAAGGGCCAACCGACAGTGCCATTGTGGTGGTGAATATGACGAATCAAAACTGCGATGGTTATGGTATCGGTTTTCCACGGGCTGGGTGGTGGAAAACGCGATTTAACAGTGACTCATATAAGTATGGTCCCAATTTTGCGAATCATTCCACTCCTGATGTTGAAGTTCAGCAAGAAGAATTCGATGGGCTGCCATTCTCCGGCAAAATCAGTATTGGGCCGTACACGGTAGTGATTTTTTCCCAGGATGAATAGAACGTTGCACCTTATTAACTCCTAAAAAAATCTACAGTATAGCAAACTCACCGAAAGGCGGGGACGCAAAGCTGTGGGTCTAAACGCCTGGGAAACTGGGTTCATGACTGCCAAAATGCTCCAGATAAATCCGGAGCATTTTGGCAGTTTTTGTTTTGTCAACAGCCTTGTTGTGTTTAGGCGAAATTTTGTTGAGAGGGTTCGCACGAAATTAGGAGGTATTTTGTGTAAAAGTATGGAAAGTTAATCTGTATAATAAATATCTCGGATTTCCCAGAAAGTACTTTTTCATTAATGGAGGAAAAACTTTATGGAAGAAGAAAAGGCTCCTAAAAAACCCTTGATATATTATTATGCGTTGGCAATACTGATGATTATCCTGTTAAACGCATTGGTTATCCCATCGCTTTTTAAACAATCGGTGACGCAAGTAGACTATGGAACATTTTTAAAACAATTGACCAACGGGACCGTCACGAAGGTAGAAATACAAGAGACGCAGATTAACTTCATTGCAAAAAACGAAGACGGAAAAGATACTGCCTATGTAACGGGACGTATGGATGATCCGGGTTTAGTCAACCGTTTATATGGTGCCGGGGTTGAATTCAATCATGCTATTCCCCAAGAAAATTCACCTTTGATGAATTTTCTCTTGACCTGGGTTCTGCCGATCGGGCTTTTTTTCTTGATCGGGCAGTTCTTAGCCGGACAGATGCAAAAACGTATGGGCGCGGGCATGAATGCGATGACGTTTGGCAAGAGCAACGCCAAAGTCTATGTAAAGGCCCAGACCGGCAAGACCTTTGCTGATGTGGCTGGACAAGATGAGGCAAAAGAGGCGCTGAATGAAATTGTCGATTTTCTGCACAATCCGGCCAAATATGCTGAAATCGGTGCGAGTCTGCCAAAAGGGGCCCTGCTTGTCGGCCCGCCGGGAACAGGAAAAACGCTTTTGGCACAAGCGGTTGCGGGTGAAGCGGATGTCCCGTTTTTTTCCATATCCGGTTCGGAATTTGTAGAAATGTTTGTTGGGATGGGCGCTGCAAAGGTGCGCGACCTTTTCAAGCAAGCCAATGAAAAAGCCCCTTGCATTGTATTCATCGACGAGATTGATACAATCGGTAAAAAACGCGACAGTGGAATGTTAGGGGGGAACGATGAGCGTGAGCAAACGCTCAATCAATTACTTGCCGAGATGGACGGCTTTGACAGCAAAAAAGGCGTCGTACTTCTGGCTGCCACAAACAGGCCGGAGTCCCTGGACAAAGCCCTCCTCCGTCCAGGCCGTTTTGACCGCCGTATCCCGGTTGAATTACCTGATCTTGCCGGCCGGGAGGCAATTTTGAAGGTGCATGCCAAAAAAATTAAATTGGAACCCAATATCGATTTTAACGCAATTGCCAGAGCAACTTCAGGCGCTTCAGGCGCAGAGCTTGCCAACATTATTAATGAGAGTGCTTTGCGGGCTGTAAAAAACAGTAAAACACTTGTCAGTCAGAGCGATTTGGAGGAGAGTGTGGAAGTCGTCGTTGCTGGTTACCAGCGTAAAAGCGCGGTCATTGCGCCCAAGGAAAAAAAGATTATTGCCTACCACGAAATTGGACATGCTCTGGTAGCCGCGAAACAGTCCGAATCTGCCCCTGTGCATAAAATCACCATTATTCCCCGGACTTCAGGGGCGCTCGGGTACACAATGCAGGTCGAAGAAGGCGAACATGTGCTAATGAGTAAGGAAGAAGCCTTTAATAAGATCGCTACGTTAACCGGTGGCCGTACTGCCGAAGAACTGGTTTTTGGAACCTTTACCTCAGGCGCAGCCAATGATATCGAACAAGCAACAAAGATTGCCCGGGCAATGGTAACGCGGCTGGGTATGAGCAAAAATTTCGATATGATGGCCCTGGAAACGATAACCAATCAGTATCTGGGCGGAGATGCTTCGCTTACCTGCTCTGCGGATACGGCGGCAAAAATTGATGAAGAGGTGCTGGCAATTATCAAGAGCGCTCATGAAAAAGCTGCTGGTATTTTGAGCGCCAATCTGGCCAAACTCCATGAACTGGCAAGTTATTTACTCGAGAAGGAAACCATTACGGGAGAAGAGTTCATGGCAATCCTGGCAAAAAATTAATGTTTTAAGACTAACAATGAATAATATTTCAACAATAATGAGTGGCTGATGAAAAAATATGATATGATGATATCAGGAGGCACGGTTGTCCGTAAAGTTAACTAATGAAAAGAGGTAAAGACAATGAACAGGCCGCCATTAACAGAGTTGTTAAGCAAGGTTGATAGTCGATATACCCTTGTTACTTTAGTGGGAAAACGTGCCAGAGAAATATCGGCTGGTAGTAAACCGTTAGTAGACTGTGAGTCATTAAAACCAGTTACCATCGCGATGGAGGAAATTGCTCAGGGAAAAATAACTTATCAACGGACAAAGGAAAGTATTAAGTAGGTTTGTTCTTGGGACATTCCGTCCGGCCCCGCAGGCCGGACGGTCTTTTTTTTGATGGAGATGTTCGGCACCAGGCTTGACCGCGCAAGAAAAATCAGGCTGCTTGACTGGCAACCTGATTTTTGCTTAATCAAGTTGTTGTTACGAAGAGATGTTAAATGGCGTTATTTTACAATCATAACCGGAATATCGGAATATGTAACAAGCTGATGCGCTACACTCCCTAACAGAAGCTGGCCAAAACCGCCCAAGCCGCGCGTGCCGGCAATAATCACATCCGCTTTTTCTTGCCGTGCATCATTGATGATTTCTGAAGCCGGATTTCCATGCAACACTTTCGTGCGCACTTCAATATGCTTCTCCGCGCAATATTTTTTTGCGGCCTCGACTTTTTCTGCATAGATTTTTTCCGCATTCGTTATCCAGGTACTATAATCCATATCTTCAGACACTGCACCGGGGGTAGTAGAAACAACGGATATTAATAAAATTTCCGCAGCTAAATCTTGGGCTAAACTTGCTGCCATCGCGAGCGCCTTTTCACTGTCGGGTGATCCATCATACGCAACAAGTATTTTTTTGAAAGCCATCGTAAACCCTCCTCGTTTTTTTTCTTTACATCAAAGGACAACATGTAACTTTCACTTTAAATATATAATATTCAGAAAATATAAACAATGCTTATTGAGGTGAAAATCATGTTTTTTCATCATATCATCTTCTCGGACGATTTTTCACTGTACGAAAACATTTTATGCCAGTAATTCTTTTACTTTACTAACTATATTTTCTGCGGTGAACCCGTACTCTTTGAGCAAAATTTTTGTTGGGGCTGAAGAACCAAAACGATCAATTGCCAGGATGCGCCCGTTTGGACCTGCATATCGTTCCCAACCTTGCGGCGATCCCATTTCTATCGCTATCCGAACGTTTACCTGTGGAGGAAGGATCGTTTCCTGATAGTTTTTGTCCTGCGCCTCAAATAAATTCCACGAAGGAAAACTGATTACAGTGGCATCAATATTATCTTGTGCCAGTAACCTTTGCGCGTCTATTGCCAGCATCACCTCAGAACCCGAAGCCATTAACAACGCCTGGGGACGATCGGATTTAGCACTCGAAATAATATAAGCTCCCCGCCGCACTCCATCTTCTGCATTTTCCTTCGTTCCGGCAAGCGTCAATAAATCCTGCCGTGATAAAATCAAGGCGGTAGGAGTATGGGTTGATTCTAGAGCTATTTTCCAAGCTGCTACCGTTTCATTCCCGTCTGCTGGGCGGATCACATTGAAATTCGGTATCGCCCGAAGGGAGGCGAGTTGTTCAATCGGCTCATGGGTCGGACCATCTTCGCCGACTGCTATGCTATCGTGGGTAAAAACGTAAGTCACTGGCAGCTTCATCAAGGCAGCTAAACGCATTGCCGGACGCAAATAGTCGGAGAAAATAAAGAAGGTAGCCCCATAGACTTTCAAGCCTCCGTGTAAACACAAGCCGTTCAAAGCAGCGCCCATTGCAAATTCACGGACGCCAAACCAAATATTCTTGCCGCCATAGTTTGTTGGCGAGAAATCGCCTGCATTTTTTATCAGCGTTTTATTAGAACTGGCTAAGTCTGCCGAACCGCCAAAAAAGGCCGGAATATTTTTTGAGAGGACGTTCATCACTTCGCCGGAGGCGGAGCGCGATGCAATTGAGGTACCCGCCGCATATACCGGAAGCGGCCCAGCCCATCCCCATGGCATTTTCCCGCTTATTGCCGCATCCAGGCTTTGAGCGAGTTCTGGATATTCCCTCTGATAATTGATGAGCAAATCGTTCCACTGACTTTCCAGCTTTTCACCCTTCTGCCCGACTTCTTTGTCAAAGTAGTCATACACAATATCCGGGACATGGAAATCATCTGTGTAGGGCCATTGATAAAATTCTTTGGCTGCCTTTGCTTCTTCTTTTCCGAGCGGTGCCCCGTGGGCGGCAGAAGATCCTGCCTTGTTAGGGGCTCCATAGCCAATTGTTGTTTTGACCTCAATTAACGTAGGTTGACTGGTGTTGTTTCTGGCAATTGCCAAGGCATTATCGATTAAATCGAAATCGTTGCCATCTTCAATGCGGAGAACGTGCCAACCGTAAGCCGTAAATCGTCCTTGGACATCTTCCGAAAATGACATTTCCAGTTTTCCGTCTAGGGAAATATCGTTTGAATCGTATAGAACAATCAGGCGGTTTAGTTTAAGATGCCCAGCTAATGATGCCGCTTCGGCTGCTACGCCTTCCATGAGATCCCCGTCGCTGCAAAGGCAATAAGTAAAATGATTGATTATCGCAAACTGGTCTTTATTATATTGCGCTGCCAAATGCCGTTCGGCTATGGCCATGCCCACCGCCATAGCGAAACCTTGCCCCAGCGGTCCGGTTGTAGCTTCCACTCCCGGGGTATGTCCATATTCAGGGTGACCGGGTGTTTTGCTGTTCCATTGGCGAAAATTTTTTAAATCTGCCAAAGAAAGATCATATCCTGACAGGTGAAGCAGACTATACAACAACATAGAGCCGTGTCCCGCCGACAAAACGAAACGGTCTCTATTAAACCATGTAGGGTTTTGGGGATTGTGACGCAAATGTTTTGTCCAAAGTTTCAATGCCATCGGCGCAGCACCCATCGGCAATCCAGGGTGTCCCGAGTTCGCTTTTTCAACGGCATCAATCGATAATGTTCGGATAGTGTTAATGGCAAGCTGCTCGATTTCTTTTATCTCCATACCATATCAGCTCCCCTTTATTTATCATTTACATCAAAGGACGAGTTACGCTCGCTTTAACTATATAATGTTCAGAAAATATACACAAGTTCTGAAATAATCGAAATATTTTTTAAATATTTCGATTATTTCAATTATATATCACTTTTAGACTAATGTTTTATGATAAAATTAAGATACATTGAATAAATACGTGTTCAACGGGCACTTTCTAGTTCCGGTCATGCTAAGATTGCATGACTTTTTTTACACTGGGGAAGAAAGCGGCTGAAAAGGATTGATAAAAAAAGATCATGGCTGGAAATCCTGTCGGCGTAAGAGAAGGAGTGATCGTTGTGTTCTGTAATAATTTTAAAATTGTCGTATCCGGAGACATCTGTATAAATTCTTTATATTGGATAACAGATCCTCAAAACAAGAAGGGCTTAAATTGGCAAAACAATTTAAATATACACAACGTTTTGCTGCCTGGAGAAGCGCTGCTATTAGCACAATTTTTAACGTTGGCAACAGGATCTTGTATACTTTCCCCGCAAATAAATGATTTTAAAAACATTGAATTAAATGATTTTATTACAGCGGCTGTGGAAGTAGAACGTTTTCCTGCATTCTCCAAGAAAAACAATACTGAGAAAGTGTATAGAGTAAAACGTTTTCTCGGATTTTCCGGCCCATCATCCGGTATATCCAAGTTATTGCCAATTGCTAATGATGACGCGGATGCGAACATGATTATTATCGATGATGAAAATAATGGGTATCATTCCAATGAGAACTTTTGGCCTTTAGCGTTAAAAATACCTGGCAAAACGCCCATTATTTTATATAAGATGAACAATCCCGTTAACTCAACTCTTCTATGGGAAAAATTAGAAAAAAATCACATAGATAAAACGATCGTCATTATAAACAGTGATGATTTGCGTTCGAAAGGGGTCAACATCAGTAAAAGCTTGTCCTGGGAACGAACAGCACAAGATTTTGAGTGGCAAATTAATAATAATCCTGCTCTTTCTTTTCTTTCAAAATGCCGTCATCTGATTGTTCTATTTGGTTTGGAAGGTGCAATTTATTATAAAAATGAGGAAATTCTCGAATCCCGGTTATATTTCTTGCCGTATGAATTCGAAGGGGGCTCTAGTGCAGACAGTCAAGGGAAAATGTATGGTATTACTTCGTGCTTTTTGGCTGGAATTGCCCGGAGTATTGTTTTGGGAAATGATACCAATGAAGAAATGGCCACATCAATTGGAGAAGGAATACGAAAAGGAATCGTTGCAATTCAAAAGTACTTTATTGCAGGATTCGGTAAAACGATAAGAGAGGACCCTTTTCCAAGCGCGGAGATATTTGTGGAAGGTGAATCGGATTTTATATGCAAAGAGCATGTACAGGATGTAGCAATACCGCTTGATGCTGATACCAGCTTCAAAGAGTATTGGTATATCCTTCGCGATAAAAGCACAAACAATTTAGCGGATATAGCATGTAACATTGTCAAAAATGGAGTGCAACAGGCGCTGCGGTTTATACCAATCGCACAGTTTGGCAATCTGAAAACTGTCGATAGAGCTGAAATTGAAAGCTACAGAAGCATTCAGAAACTAATGTGTGAGTATATTTCCACTATAAATACCACACGTCCCTTATGTATTGCCGTATTTGGGACTCCCGGTTCAGGAAAATCCTTTGGGGTAATGGAAATTGCCGCCAGCATTGCACCTGGGCTCATCCAGAAGGTGAATTTTAATTTATCTGAACTACGCACAAGCTCGGAATTAATTAACATCTTTCATACAGTAAGAGATATTTGCTTGGGAGGCAAACTTCCACTCGTATTTTTTGATGAATTTGATTCTGCTTTGGAAGAAAGATTAGGGTGGTTAAAATACTTTTTAGCGCCAATGCAGGATGGAATATTTAGGGAGGGTGATTCTCTGCATTCGATAGGGAAGGCTATTTTTGTTTTTGCAGGCGGTACCAGCAGCACGTTGAAAGAATTTTGCGGAGAAGATATTGAGGATGAAGAAGAATATAAAAAGTTTTTATTAGACTTTAAAAGAGCGAAAGGACCGGATTTTTTAAGTCGGTTAAGAGGCTATGTGAACATCTTAGGTCCCAATCAAACAAATAAGCATAGTGACCAATTATTTATTCTGCGCCGGGCAATGTTGCTGCGGTCACTATTAGAGAGAAAGGTTCCGCAGTTGATCAACGATAAAGGCGAGGCTCAAATCGATAATGGAGTATTACGTGCATTGCTTAAAATTCCGCGGTATAAACATGAATCAAGGTCGATGGAAGCAATAATGGAAATGAGTTTGCTGACGGATGCAAAAAAATGGGAACAATCTTATTTGCCATCCAAAGAGCAGCTGAAACTGCATGTTGATGCGGAAGAGTTTTTACGCCATTTAATGCATGATACATTCTTTAGTGAGAAAATTGAAAGCCTGGCAATCGCTATTCATAAGAAAGAACGAGAACTGAACGCGCAAGATATCAATCTTGATCCTGAATTTTTAAAAAAATGGGAAGACCTTGATGAAAATCGTAAAGAGTCTATTCGTGACCAAGTACGACGTATTCCTGATGCCTTGCTTACAATTCGATATGATGTAGTTTCCGTAAAAGAAAAGCCGGCCAGTATAGAGTTTACCGAAAACGAATTAAATATATTAGCTGCATATGAACATACGAATTGGTGTCGTTCTCAAAAAAAAGCTGGTTGGGAAAAGGGTGTCGTTAAGGATATGAGGGAAAAAACTGATCCCGCTCTTGTTAATTGGAATAGCTTGCCCAAAGGGAAAAAAGATAGAGTGTACCAAATGGTGACTATTTGGCCGGAAATATTGGCAAATGCAAATTTTAAAATAGAGCGATCGAAATTCTGAATTTTGCTACAATAATGAGATTGCGATTAGCTGGTTTATGTTGAGAACACAATGCTTGCAGAGCAGAATATATCCATTACTATGTATACGAACAGAGCTTGGCACTCCTACGAAATATTAAAAACGGAGGGGAAAAGATATGAAACAAGCTGCTAAATTCATCCGGTGGTTTGAAGAAATAAGGATTGAAGATGTCTCCACAGTGGGCGGAAAAAACGCCTCATTAGGGGAAATGTATCAGGAGCTTACCGCCAAGGGAATAAAAATACCGAACGGTTTTGCCATAACTGCCGATGCGTATTGGAATATGATCAAATCCGCTGGTATCTTAGATAGACTCAAGGAGACGATGACGGGGCTTGATAAGACGAATTTGGCAGATCTTGCGATTCGCGGCAAACAAGCCCGTGATTTGATTTTAGGCGCCGGTATTCCGGATGATGTCTGGATAGAAATAAAGGCCGCCTATGCCCGATTATGCGACGAGTACGGTCCGGAAGCCGATGTGGCAGTACGGAGTTCGGCCACCGCGGAGGATCTCCCTACTGCCTCGTTTGCCGGCCAACAAGAGACCTATCTGAATATTCGCGGTGAACATGCTCTGCGGGAGGCATGTGGCAAATGTTTTGCTTCACTGTTTACTGACCGGGCGATATCCTATCGTATTGATAATCACTTTGACCATTTCAAGGTAGCTCTATCCATCGGGGTGATGAAGATGGTGCGCTCTGACTTGGCCACAAGCGGTATAACGTTTACCTTAGATACAGAGACCGGTTTCCGTGACGTGATTTTTATTACAGCTTGCTATGGACTTGGCGAAAATATTGTCCAAGGAGCGGTTAATCCGGATGAATACTATGTATTTAAACCAACGTTCCGACAAGGTCATAAGGCCATCATCAGAAAAAATCTCGGTGATAAGCGGATAAAAATGATTTATGGCCAAGGTGGTTCAAAGACCTTGACCCCGAATATAGAAGTACCAGAGGCTGATCGCAGACGTTTTTGCCTGACCGACGATGACGTACTGAAGTTGGCGGGTTATGCGCTCACGATTGAAGACCATTATTCACAAAAAGCCGGCGAAAACCAGCCCATGGATATCGAGTGGGCCAAAGACGGCATCAGCGGAGAACTGTTCATTGTACAAGCACGGCCGGAAACGGTCCAATCTATAAAGGCTCTTGATATTCTCGAAACCTACTATCTTGACCAAAAAGGCTCGGTGTTAGCCATCGGCAAAAGTGTTGGCGAAAAAATTGGCAGCGGTAAGGCGCATGTTATCAAGGATGCGGCTCGCCTCGCCTCATTTAAGCCGGGAGAAATACTCATAGCCGATACCACTACGCCTGACTGGGAGCCGGTAATGAAAACAGCTGCAGCCATAGTAACCAACAAAGGGGGAAGAACCTGCCATGCCGCTATCGTAAGCCGTGAACTTGGCATCCCAGCCGTAGTAGGCACGGGGGATGCTACGGAAAGCATCCACACAGGTGTGGATGTGACAGTAAGCTGTGCGGAAGGCGACGAAGGAAAAGTGTATCAGGGCTTGTTGCCGTTTCACGTTGGGGAAATTAGTCTCAGTGATTTGAAACGGCCCAAAACCAAGATTATGATGAACCTGGGAAATCCTGACCAAGCATTTTCTCTTTCCATGATCCCTAATGATGGTGTCGGTTTGGCTCGCATGGAATTCATCATTAATAGTTATATCCAAATTCATCCGATGGCTCTTGTTCACCCGGAAAATGTTATTGATGAAGATACAAAGAAAAAAATAGAGCAACTTACCTTTGGCTACATAAATAAAGAGGATTATTTTGTCGAAAAACTTGCCCATGGAGTTGGAACCATCGCAGCAGCTTTCTACCCCAAACCGGTGATCGTGCGAATGAGTGACTTCAAGACCAATGAGTATGCCAGTCTCATAGGCGGTAAGTACTTCGAACCGCAAGAGGAAAATCCGATGATCGGGTTTCGCGGAGCTTCCCGTTATTACGACGACAAGTATAGGGAAGGCTTTGCTCTAGAGTGCAGAGCGATGAAACAGGTTCGGGAAGAGATGGGTTTGACCAACCTCGTTCTCATGATTCCCTTTTGCCGCCGGGTGGAAGAAGCGGAGAAAGTTCTGGCCGAGATGGCTAAAAATGGGTTGATAAGGGGAGAAAATGGGCTCGAAGTATATGTCATGTGTGAAATACCCAATAATGTGATTTTGATTGATGAATTCAGCCGTTTTTTTGACGGTTTTTCCATTGGGTCCAATGACTTGACCCAGCTTACCCTTGGAGTAGATCGTGACTCAACACTGGTAGCGCACGACTTTGATGAACGGGACCCCGGGGTGCTGAAGATGGTTGCTATGTCTATCCAGGGGGCCAAACGGAATAACCGCCACAGCGGCCTTTGTGGGCAGGCGCCGAGTGATTATCCTGAGTTTGCCGAATTCCTAGTGAAAGAAGAAATCGATTCGATGTCCCTCAATCCGGACTCAGTAATGAAAATTACTGCCAAAGTCATCGACATGGAAAAAAGGCTTTCCGAGTGAGCCAGGTTTAATCTGTCCATTTTCGGATCGAGCAATTCTTTGTCCTTGTATTTTGCAGAAGCGAAGCAAAGGGACGTCCCCGCGCTTCTTCTTTGTGTTTAAGAATGGAGTTGATGCGTGGAGATATTCAGAGACGGAAAGTGAATATTGTAAATTATCTGAATTTATAGTATATTTAAAGGCGAAGGATAGAAAAAGAAAGGGGATAGAAAAATGGCAGTTGTTAAAGTAATCGAAATTCTGGCAGAATCGCAAGAAAGCTGGGAGGCCGCCGCGCAAGAGGCAGTTGCAGAGGCAGTCAAGACAGTGCGAGGCATTCAGACTGTTTATATCAATGCTTTACAAGCTATTGTTGAAGGTGACAAGATCGTCAGGTATCGCGTTGATGCCAAGATCTCGTTTATTGTTAAGGATTAAAGTTTGGAGCTCTAAAAATGAACCGCCCGTCTAAAACGATAAGTTTTAGACGGGCGGTTTTTGCTATGTTTTTGCTATGTTTTCACACAGCCCTTTTAATCATTTATTGAGAGGGTGGATACCATGCGCTTTTCCATTGTTGCATCATGATAATTTCTTTTTGCTGAGAAGTGATGATCGACTGAGCTAAGGTGATAATTTCCTGGCGTTCAGAATTTTTCAATGCCATATTCGCCATATCGATCGCTCCCTGATGATGAGGAATCATGTTGTCCAGAAACCAAAGATCAACATCCATTTTCATCATGCCGGACATTTGACCGGGCGGCATTTTCATCATTCCGCTCTGCTCCATTTTCATCATTTCCGTCATATCTCGCATCATGCCAGGATGGGTTGCAAGTGGTTGAGTGTTGAACCACTGGGTTCGCCAGTCTTGCATCTGTCCAATTTCGTTCAATTGCGCTTGAATAATGTCATTGCCCAGAGTTTTCATCTCGGAACGCTGGGAATGCATGATCAGCATGCGGGACATCATAACCGCTTGTTGATGATGAGGGATCATGTTGTCCAGAAACCACTTGTCAAAGGGGGATTGACCATCCCACTCAGGTGCAGTCATTGACATCATAGTCATTGGCGCCGTAGCATGATTATGGTGTGAAGCTGCGTAAGTGGTGGAACCAAGCAACCCCAAGGATAAGATTGCAAGCAAGAATATTTGGGTAAGCCTCTTTAACATAGTAAATTCCTCCTTAATATATGATTATTTCTGTTCTGTTTTGGAATGAGGGCAACAGATTACATTTAGTGTCAATCTTGTAATGATAACTAAAGTATGGGACAAATTGTATTTTTGATTTGACTACAGCAGCGACAGGAATGGTGGAAAAACGAGCAATGTTGCGAGTGCATATAAAATTACCGTCCAAATGATAAAGGTTCGTTCTTGTACTTCTTGACCGGAAAAGATTTTGCTTAGAATAAACCAGGCTAAAAACCAAGTGATCAGGCCGACGATCTGTTTTCCGGAAAATGGACCAATTCCCGTATGAAAAGTCAATGCTTTTCCTACAGGACCGCCAGCACCTCCGGTAATGTCAGCCAACATATGTGATATGGAGAGGCCAAGCAATCCCATACCGCTTGCCAGAAAAGCGATCGCGCATTTTGCTTGCTTAATTTTAATATCAGCAGACATAAAAATCCCTCCTTGTTCTCAATATTCGCAGCTAGACGGCTTTGGCTTTGGTAATCATTGCGCCGAGACCCAGCGCGATAAAAGTATAAAGAATTGCTGCATAAAGAGCAATTCTCACAGTATTGCGAGCCCATGTGCTTTCAAACCAATCTTCGCTCATTGTAAAGACAACATATGCGATGACAACAGCTAACGGGAAAGTAAATAAAGCGATGAATTCCTTTAATTCCATGCCCAAGGTATGATAATAATACATGTCATGTGCTCTTAGCCAAGGTTGGACTCCGTCTTTTGCTCGATAGGCGATATAGATTGCATTACCATATCCAATGCTGAGAAATGCGAAAATTACCATAGCGATGGAACCTTTCTTGAGTCTTTCGAATGCTTCCGGTGATTTATTGTTGACGGCTTCCACTGCCCAGATGAAGACAGCAAAAAGCATAAAGCCGAACAAACCATGGAGGGCCGCAGACAAGTCATAAGGACCACTGCCAATGAGTTTGAGATAATCTAACATATTTTTCTCCTCCTTGAGTGTTTTCACTAAAAAAGAGAACCGACTTACAATATTATTATCTCATGAATGCCAAATTGTCGCAATATTAAGAAAAAGTCATCTGCTTGTTCGAAAAAAATCAGAAGAAGCAAAGATGGAAGATGCAAAGGGACGTTCTTTTTGCTTCTTCCTTTGCTTTCGAACTTATTTATCTTGAACTACAGACCTTATTCATAGGAACCTGAATTTGCATGATTTTACGTATTGCTTCTTTAAAAAGTTTAATAATATAGTTGAGTTTATGAGTATAACCGAATATAATCATATTATAGCTCGGCATAAATTTAGTTGCGAGAATTGGTGATCTGTGATAAAAGCGAGGTGTGTTTTTTGGATGTTATAGAAGTTCTGAAAGCATTGAGTGATGAAACCAGGATTCGTATTATTACTCTCTTGTCGCGCGAGACGCTATGTATATGTGAATTAGAGGTCATATTAAATTTGGGTCAATCTAATATTTCCCGGCATGTGACAAGACTGAAACAGGCAAAACTTGTTGCAGCGGAAAAGAAAGCGCAATGGATTTATTATCGTGTTGATAAAAGAATATTTGATACGTACCCTTTTTTGCCGGAATTATTCCAAGAAAATTTCCCGCAGCTTCCGCAGTGCCAGGCTGATTTGCTGCGGTTAAAAGAACATAAGGAAAGCGGAGTTGACTGTGCTGTCCTTATGAAGGAGTATCGAAAGTCTGTATAAACAATGATACGCTGAATTTCTTTGGCACTGGAATATTGAACAATGCATGGAGGATAATGTGAAAAAGGCAGTTGCAGAATGTGATACCGGGAAAATGGCGATAGGAGAAAAAATTGTAATTTCGAAAGACGGAACCACCCATCTTCCAGTATCTTTCAACCAGGAACAGGAAGCTTTGTTCTTTCGGACGGAAGATGGATACCGTATAGTTACTCTGCTTCCCGATGTTAAGCGGCTCTATATTGAGGTCACCACAAAATGCAATTTCAACTGTATCACCTGTATCCGCAGTTCCTGGCAAGATCCATTGACACATATGGACTGGTCCACATTTAAAAAAATCCTTGAAAGCATGGAAACTTTGCCGGACTTGCAATCCGTTCATTTTGGCGGATTTGGGGAACCGATGTCGCATCCCCGGATTTTTGACATGCTGCAGGCTGTAAAAAAACGCGGCCTTAAAGTGGAAATGATTACGAACGGTTCGTTTTTGCGAGAAGATGTAATACGGAAACTAATCGATTTGGAAGTTGACATGGTATTTACTTCTTTGGACAGTCCGGAGGAAGCGGAATACAACGAAATTCGGCAAGGAGCCAGCTTTCAAAGCGTTTACCACAATATTGTTGCCTTGCAGTCCATAAAGCAAGAAAAAAACGTAAAAAAACCGGAACTGGGCATTGAATTTGTAGCGATGAAAAAGAATTTTTCCCGTTTGCCGCAATTAATCCGATTGGCGTGGGATCTTCATGCGAGTCAGGTGATTATCACTAACCTGCTGCCGTATCACGAGTCCATGAAGGATGAGATTGTCTACGACCTGGATGACACAGGGAACTTGTTTGGCAAGGAATCGTTGCTGACATCGATACGGGCGCAAATGTCGAATATGAAATTGCGGACGGAACGATACTGCAAGTTTGTCAAAGAAAAGTCGTTGTGCATCAACCATCGGGGATACGTCAGCCCTTGCTACGCATTCATGCATAACTATCAATGCTTTGTCTACGGCAGGAAAAAAGAAATGAAAGCGTTTTATGTGGGGAATGTGAATGAAAAGACGCTGTCTGAAATCTGGAAGGACCCCTTGTATGTCAGCTTCCGGCAAACGGTGAGCGACTATCATTTCCCGTCATGCACTGACTGTAAGTCTTTAGATGGCTGTAATTATACCGAAAGTAACGAAATGGACTGTTGGGGCAATAGCCCTTCCTGTGCTGATTGTTTGTGGGCCAGAAGAATGATTGCTTGTCCGTGATCAACGAATAAGGGCAAAATGCCTGACGAGAAGGACTAATCCATTATTACACGTTGGGAGGAATCCAAATGGCATGCGCGCAAAAGCAATTATCTTTTTTAGACCGGTTTTTAACCTTGTGGATTTTCGTAGCAATGGCTATTGGGGTAGGTGGCGGCTATCTGTTTCCACAAATTGCAGTATGGCTGGATACGTTCACAATCGGCACTACTTCGATCCCGATTGCCGTCGGCTTGATCGTGATGATGTATCCGCCTTTGGCAAAAGTAAAATATGAAGAATTGGGAAATGTGTTTCGCAATGTTAAAGTTATGGTCTTATCTCTGGTTCAGAACTGGATTATTGGTCCGGTATTAATGTTTATTCTTGCGATCACATTTTTGGCGGATCAACCGGAATACATGGTGGGGCTAATTCTGATTGGCTTAGCCCGTTGCATCGCCATGGTGATTATTTGGAACTCATTGGCGGACGGAGATACGGAATATGCGGCGGCATTGGTAGCGTTGAACTCGATTTTTCAGCTCGTGTTTTATTCGGTATTTGCTTATTTTTTCATTACGGTGCTGCCGGGATGGATTGGCTTTGCCGGGATGACAATCCAAGTTTCCATGAAAGACGTGGCGACAAGTGTAGCGATTTATCTGGGTATTCCCTTTATGGCCGGATATCTTACCCGCCGTTTTTTGTTACCAGCGAAAGGAAGAGATTGGTATGAAAAAACGTTTATTCCTAAAATTAGTCCGTTAGCGCTGATCTCGTTGTTATTTACTATTGTTGTTATGTTTTCACTTAAAGGTAGTTATATCGTGAAGCTTCCAATGGATGTCGTGCGAATTGCAATTCCATTAATTATATACTTTGCTATTATGTTTTTGATTTCTTTCTTGTTGAGTTGGCGGTTGGGAGTAAATTATGAACAAACCACAACCTTGTCATTTACGGCGGCCAGCAATAATTTCGAACTGGCTATTGCCGTTGCTGTAGCGATTTTTGGCATTAATTCCGGCGAGGCTTTTGCTGCCGTTATCGGTCCGCTAATTGAAGTTCCGGTAATGATTGGGCTGGTCAATGTTGCGTTGGGCTTAAAAAAATACTTTGCTGGGAACGAAGGGAGATAAAATAAAATCAGACTTTGGTTTGTATGAATAAGCAGGAGGAGAAAATGATGGGAAATGAAAAGACTAAATGCTGTTAAAATGGAACAGGCGGTGCCGGATAATTTAAAGCGGTTTTTTGCTGCTAAAGATAAGCAAAAATAGACATGATTAATTGATTCAATCGTATACAAGAGAAACAAAGTCAGGCGACAGATTCTTAAAAAATGATATTCGATAATACAAAAGAGGCATAGATTTCGATTTTTACGAAACTTATGCCTCTTTTGTATTGTTTGTTTATTTGTTCATTGCACGCAGATACTGCTTGGAGATGGTTGAATTAAGAAATTAGTGAAAAAAACAGATGCAACTACTAGATATGCTACGTATTTATGCTATTTCACTATAAAGACGGAACATTGCATCCTTTTCCTTCGTTTACTAGATTATTGCACTTTTCAAGTACGGCCTGGTAAGAATTGGCCCAATAGTCTTTTGTTGCAATTACCCATGGTTCGCACTCATTACATCCTTTGATGTAAGCATCTTCGATTACGGATACGCCAATGAGCGAAGCTTTGTATGCTTTGGCTATCTCCAACGCCTTGAGCATAACCTTGTCGGCATAATCGGAATTATCCAGTGCCACCAATATTTTTTGGCTCATCATTACGCCCTCCTTTTCGAATTTGAAGCATAGGGAATGCTTGCTAGCTTAATTGTACTATTATCAGAAAATATAGTCAATTTAACGATCGTATTACAGCGACTAACGGCCTACTTGCCCGATTCTTTTATTAATTCCTTAATTTCTTCCACCGTAGGAATTTTACCAGCCACCTTAACTTTGTCGTTAATAACCAGGGCGGGAGTTCTCATCACGCCATAACCCACGATTTCTTTCATGTTTTCCACTTTGATAATTTCAGCACCGCTTTGTAATTCCTGGTCAGCTTTTACTACCTCGTTATAAAGCTGTGTGCATTTTGAACAGCCTGAACCCAAAATCTTAATTTGCATACTATGAACCTCCCTTAATTTGTCTTGTCTATAGTAAATAATTGAACAAGTAACCGGTGAATAGGATACCGCAACTGACTATGCCCACGAAGATTGCCAGCAGTCTCGGCTTTAATACCTGGCGCAGAATAATCATTTCGGGAATACTTAAAGCGGTCACAGCCATCATAAACGCCAGAGCCGTTCCCATCGCTACTCCTGCCCGCGTCAATTCACTAATAAGCGGGATTACCCCTGCGGCATTTGAGTAGAGAGGGACACCGATTAAAACCGCAACGAATACTGCGAAAGGATTGTCCGCTCCGGCGTATTTCGCCAATGCTCCAGTAGGTATCCAACCATGCATCACGCCGCCAATTGCGATACCAATCACAACATAGATCCATATTTTTTTCAATAAATCACGGGTAAAGATCCAGGCATCAAAAAGTCTTTCGCGCATTGTCGGCTCAGGGATTTCTAAATCGGTATTGTTGAGGGCAAGCTCATATACATAACCTTCGACATACTTTTCCAGTTTCATTTTTCCAATGATCATACCGCTGATTATGGCGATGACTTCACCGGATAAGATATAAATTAAAGAAACTTTAAGGCCAAACAAGCTGTATAGAAGTACCAACGCCACTTCATTCACCATTGGGGCCGCTATCAAATAAGAAAAGGTTACACCTAACGGAATACCTGCTTCAACAAAACCGATAAACAACGGGACGGCTGAACAGGAGCAAAAAGGGGTAACGATACCTAATAATGCTGCCAGAATATGGCCCAAAAACGTATTGCCTTTCTTTCTTGAAAGTATCTCTCGTGTTTTCTCCGGCGGAAAGAAGCTGCGGATAAATGTGATGATATAGATGATAATCAGCAGCAAAATAAAGATTTTAATCGTATCGAAGATAAAAAAATTGAGAGCATCCCCTAACTTGCTTCCCGGTTGTATTGAAAAAACACTATACACAAGCCAATCTGCCAGGCTTTGCACCCAGTCAAACATAAACCAACTCACCTCCTTCAGGAATATGATTTCTTGCGAATTGCCAGGATATTTTCAATGAATTTGGAACAGGACGAATGATTTACCAATCGCAGGGTATTCCTTTGTCCTGGCAAGCAGCTAGTTTTTCAAGATCTTCTTGGCACTGCTGGATTTTTTCCATTTCTTGATCCATGATGGCTTGAATAAATGGATATTCTTTTAATACAGCGGGGTTGATCTTATACGATATCCATTGGGCTTTTTTCGAGGAAAGCACGATATTTGCATCACTAAGTTTGGCTAGATGCTTGGAAATATTTGATTGCGTAGCATCTAAGGCGTACGTTATCTCGCAAACACAGAGCTCGGAATTTTTCAGCAGATTGAGGATACGAAACCTTGTTTCATCGCTCAATACTTTTAAAATTTTGACCAGTTTCATGGGGCCTCCTCAAATTTACTATATGAACATATACTCATATAGTAAATCATGTGTCATTGTTTGTCAACGAGCATTCTGCCAGTAGTGAAAAAGGCCCCCAAACTGGAGGCCTTTCCGTATCGGCTTATTTTTGGCGGAGCACCATTTTTATTGCATTTGTTGGACAGGTAGTGACGCATAAGCCACAGCCGTAGCATCTATCCTGGTGGAAGACGACCGTTTCGTCTTCTTTTTTCTGCGCATCGAACACACAGCGGTCAATACAAACACCACATTGCACACAGGCATTCACATCGACCTCTGCAACGTAATCCGCGTGCGCAATAAGATCAGGGCGTTGGTATTTCTTCATGAATTGCAAATCGTGACAGCAGCATTCACAGCAACTGCAGAGAGCGTAAACGAACTGGTCAGGATTATAGAAAGTCAGATGCACTAAGCCGTGTTCATGCGCTTTCTTCAGTACATCCTTGGCTTCGTCGAGGGTGATATAGCGGCCCTTTCCATCTTTCACATACTGATCCGCAATGTCGTTGGTAAAAATGCACACTTCCATAGGATTGTCGCAACGTTGATAACGTTCCCGGCATCCGCAATTTGCCAAAGCAAAAGACCGCATATTGCGAATAACCTCCACTGCTTGCTGGGTTGGCAATACCCATTGAAGCCCTGACAGCGATTCCACGACCGGTACTACTTTTGAGGAAGTAGGGACTTTCCCTTCTTTGATCCATTGATCATATTTGGCCATCCGTTCTTCAAGAAAATCATCTTTGCCCTCAAAATACACGCTTGATCACTCCCCCAAAAATATTTTTGTTATTGATATTTACTTTAGAATAGAATCTTCGACGCATACCCTATGATTGCAATAAATAATGGAAGATTACCTTGCTGATTTCCGCGCAGGTTATTTGGCAGAAATCGGTTTTTTTGCCCGTATGAATGCGCTGACCAGCGAACCGTTAAATTCTGTCCGTTCGTCTTCCGTCATCGAAGCAACGAGTTTTTGCGCTGCCGAACTGGTCAAATCATATACGCGGGTAACAATGATTTCAATGTCTGTAAACCCAGTTTTGGACAGTTTATCCCGGTATTCTTTTTCGGTTAGTGCCCCGGCAATACAGCCGGACCACGCCAATAAATCATTTTGGATTTTGGCCGGTAAAGGCTTGGTTGTTATTATGTCGGATACTGCGAGTCGTCCGGATGGTTTTAAGACTCGAAAGATTTCACGAAAAACCTGGTCTTTGTTTGCCGACAGGTTAATGACGCAATTGGAGATCACGATATCCATTGAAGAATTTGGCAACGGAATGTCTTCAATATGGCCTTTTAGGAACTCTACGTTAGTAAGTCCGGATTTTTCCTTATTGGCATTGGCCTCAGCCAACATTTCCTCTGTCATGTCCAGACCGTATGCCTTTCCGGATGGACCGACCCTTTTGGCGGAAAGCAATACATCCAAACCGGCTCCGCTCCCTAAATCCAACACTATCTCTCCTGGATGAAGAGTTGCCAAAGCCGTTGGGTTGCCGCAGCCCAGAGAAGTGGCAAGGAGGTCTTTCGGCAAGCCTTCGATTTCCGCTGTTTCATACAAATTGCCGGTGATTGCATTTGTCGTTTCCTGGCTGCCACAGCAACAGGCGGCAGGTCCACAGCAACCAGACTTTGCTTTGATTGCCATAGCATATTTTTTCTTTACTTGTTCACGAATTTCATTCTCCATAATTATACTCCTTTCAAGTGCATTAGCAGCATCGGAAACCAGGCAGTGCCTGCGTGAGATACTGTAAGCTTTCGATGACTTGTTCGCGTTTGTCGGCAGGGAGTGTGTCGAGCACATTTTCAAAATACGCAGACATTCTGGTTTCTACCTCTTCAAACAGCAATTGCCCTTTCTCACTAAGCTTCAATGTAAGGTATCGTCTGTCTTCCGGGTCGGTATCCCGTACAATGAGGTTGTCATTTACAAGTTTATCGACAGACCGGCTGACGGTGCTCTTATCGAGTCCCAAAACTTCTGCAAGCGCGTTGATAGAAATGCCGCCCGCTCTTCCGATTTCAACAATTGTGTGGCATTGGCTCAGGGTGACGGCGCACCAAGATGCTTCTTCGCGTTCCAGAACTCCCAGTTTGCGGACCAATACACGCAAATTTTCTCGTAATAGTTTGGCTTGGTTGTATTCAGACATACAGTGACTCTCCTTGTAAACGAATGATATTTTAAATTGTATATATTGATTTAAATGTAACACGCAATAGTTGCGCAAGTCAACTGTTTTGTAGTATGATTCGTTTAAGAGGGGTACGATCATGGTGCCCAAAACAATTGATTGCTATTTTTGCTGCTGTTCTGGCGATTGCGGTCATTTAACCGGCTATTCGCTTGATAGGATTGCCTGATAGGGGGCAAGACCTTGCAGCAGCCAATGTTTAAAGCGCCAATTGTAAAATGAAATCGGAGGGAGATCGAATGGAAGAGAAATTAAAACAGTTTGCTTTGCAAAACGGTGCTCATATCATCGGATTTGCGGATGCGGCTGCATTTATTGATGCGCCGGAAGGGTTTCGCCCTGCGGACATCATGGCAACGGCGAAAAGCGTCATTGTGTTAGGTATTGCCATGTCGAAAGGGACGGTGCTTTCCGACAATAAATGTGTCTACACGACCCAGGGCGAGGTCATTGTCGGAGAACTGGATGTTTTGGCAAATAAGATGGCTTTTTTTATTGAGCAGCGGGGAGGATCGGCTGTACCAATCCCGACGGATGCTCCCTATTTCCATTGGGAAGAAGAAAGAAAATACGGCAGAGGTATTTTTTCGCATCGCCATGCGGCTGTTAAAGCAGGACTTGGTGTGATTGGCAAAAGCAGCATGTTCCTTCATCCGCAATTTGGCAGTCGGATTACCCTGGTATCTGTGTTGACTGATTTGGTTTTATCGACAGAATCATTACAGACAGAGAGGATTTGTCCATCGCAATGTCGACAATGCATAGAAAATTGTCCCGTTGGTGCATTGAACGGCGATGGAACAATTGAACAAAAACTCTGCCGCAGTAATGCCGGCACAAAATCAGCACGGGGTCATGAGTTAACAAATTGTTGGAACTGCCGGATTGTGTGTCCGGCAAATTAAAGGTACGTATGTCTTTATAAACATATGTACAGAAGTAGATACAAAGTAAATTGCATGGCTTCGAAGAGTTTTCGCCTCTGCGAAAGCTCAGCTAACAATAATACGGTTAAGAAAAATATTCTTATTGGATAAAAAATAAATATTGCTTTACTTTTTTCATATGTATGTAGTATACTAACGAAGTCCACAGAAGAGGTTTATATGAAATTGCATTTGTCCTTCTCAAACTGTATTGTAAGTAAGGGAAGTCCCGATGAGTGATCTGTTGAACCAAAAGTTTCTGGGTAATA
>Ga0316604_10001067_pt1 | contig 26566 bp, 26 predicted proteins | sample OWC_soil_day20_C_FD_207650 | JGI IMG/M metagenome (GOLD analysis project Ga0316604, IMG submission 207650) | Wetland soil microbial communities from Old Woman Creek delta, Ohio, United States - OWC_soil_day20_CT | ecosystem: Environmental > Terrestrial > Soil > Wetlands | place: USA: Ohio...
CCAAAGTTCCAATAGATGAAGCGTCACTGGCTGACCTGGCTTGATCACTAGGTGTTCCAAATAATTCATACCCTGCTCCCAGGTTTACACCCCAGGATTCTGTTTCCTTCATATATTGTACTTTTCGGACACTATCGGCACCGTTAAATTCATCCGGTAATCCACGCATGTTACGTGTGATAGTACCTGGATTGACGTTCCAGCCCAATCCTACCCAACTTGGTTCCTGGTCCATGGAGATGCCACTGTTATATCCCAGTGCTATCGGGTAACCGCCTACATCCATCAAAGGAACCTTGTAGGAGAAATCGCCGGAAAAGAGATCTACTAAATTGTCTCCATTCACAGAGGTGAATGCCTGGGTTTCAGGTTGTCCGGGACCGCCGATATCTTCGGGTTTAGGATGCAAACCTGCTGAACGTGGTTGCATACCTTCTGCCTGCGGTTGAAGGACTTTTGTATTTGTCTGAATGATCGCCGGGTGGTGTGGGCCATTATTTACGACCACCGGCATTAACTTCTTATTTGCCTTGTCGGGAACAGGGACAATGGCTCTGACAGGGTACCCACTTCTCACCGCCGCCAGTGCGTTCATTGGCAGTACTGTCTCAATGTACAGCAGGGCCAGCATGACTGCAGCAAATGTCTTTTTCCCCCTTGCAGCTACTTCCAGAATCATGATTGATAATTATTTCTTAGGTATAATATTTTAAAATTTACAGTCCAGGTGTGCCGACAAAAATGTTATAGTCTTCATATTCAGGCGTCACTTTAAATGCATCCCCATCTTTATAAAAGAATGCCTTCTCATCAAAACGGCTGCTATTCACTGGTATGTCTTTGTAATTATAGAAGCTCGCTTTCACCTGTGCATATTCCTCATATCCTTCCGGCACTTCATTCTTCATCTCTTCCCCCATCAACAAGGTTGTTTTCAGGATATACTGCATGGATATCAATCTTTGTGAGACGGTATCTATTGTTATAGATAGCTGTTTGCAATTGCCTCCGGCAGGAAACGAAACATTGATAATTGTGTTTCGTTTTTCGGTTCTGAATGTACTATTAGTCGCACCTTTCAGTAATGTATTCAATGTCTCCAGCGGATCAGCAGGAGAAGCTGATTTACTATTCGCTGCCAGGTACATGAGCTTATCCTCTTTAAATAGTACAATGCTATATTTAGCATTCCGAATCGTCTCAGTATTATCCAGCGTGCTGCGATAATTCTCTCCGCTTATCTCTATCTTTCCCTTCAGACTATCCAGCAATGTTCCGGGTGTAGACTCATTGGAATAAGTATAATTCACTTCAAAACTTACCGGTTGTTGCTGGCTTTTCACCTGCACCCGACGGAAGATATTGATCGCTTTTGCAATAGCTGCAGTATCCTGTGCCTGTACAGACACAGCAGCAGCTATACTAATAATTAGTGTAAGGAAGTACCTCATTTGTAAACAAATTTTATCTGCCAGTACTCACGTCTGCCGTTCTTTAAACGGAACAGGTAGGACTGACCAGTGGTGAGACTTACTTTTTTCAGGTCTACTTTTAAGTTGTTCATACCACGATCCAATGAGAGAGTGGCTGTCTTCACAACACTTTGACCTGCATCTAAGGAAATGATTTCATATGTCACGGTAGTATCGCCGGCATCGTTGCTATAGCCGAACTGTAATGCGCCGGAGCACGCCACAGATGAACCATCCAGTTCTTTTTTCAGTTGTACATAGGCATCCTGCGTCACTACTATTTTTTCAGAGGGTACCCCCTTGATCTTAAATGTCCAGATGTCCGTTTGTGCGGCGAACTGCGTGTTGTTCTTTGCAACCACTGTCCAGGCATAGTTCTTCGCTGTATCCAGTGCTACTGCGGAAGCAGGGTAGTTTAAGAACTGATCTTTCAAATGAGTGGTGTGGTACACCGGAATATTTGATTGGATCGCCTCGGCAGGAGATTGACCATTCCTTAATTCTACGATCGTGAAATCGTAGTTCAGATCACTGAAGATCGTGATTGGAGCAGGAGGTATCCAGGTGAACTGAGGAAGGTTACCTTCTACTACACTTTGGTCTGCCGGATTATTCAACAGCGGCGGACTTACCGGTTCCACTGCGAATGGCAGGCAATCTTCTGCAACCAGGGAATATGCATCACCTGATACAAGGAATACACTGTAACATGCGGTGTAAGTGCCTGCCATAAGCAGACCATTCGCATTTCTGTCAGCAGTAGGTGACAGGTATTCGTAGGTAACAGGCGTTACATCCGCTACCTGTAATTGTTTGGCACCTTTGTTTAACATTATATTACGGCTTACACCTGTCAATACCGGTTGGTTGGACTGGGCGTCTGTGACACGTAATTCAACACGCACCCAAATGGATGAAGTAGAAGCAGATACCAGTAAGATATTCCATAACTGTGCTTTTTGCATCACACCGGTTGGGGGTAACTGCACTGTCATGTTTACCTGAGCGGTTGCCTGAAGAGATAGCAACACCAGGGCTATCAGGATAAAATGTCTCATTTAAAATGTTTTAGTATAGGTGATTCGACCTGTATTATTTGAAACCAATCGCTTTTCAGCTCCTGGGATAAATCCTTTATCTGCCATGACCTCTATCTGTCCGAAATATGGGATAGCCACACGAGCCGTACCGGTATAGCCCACATTCCTGATTTCATAGGTTGTTTGATAACTATATTTCAAGCCTACGCCAATGTCCAGCCAGCTTTTGACTTTATACAACACTGTACCATCCGCACCATACAGGTCATAGTCGCCATTCATAGCCGCTGAACCAGTGCCCTGTACGGTAAATTTGCCCATGAACATAGTATGATTCAGCAACAGGTTCTTTGTGTTGTAGTATACAAAGCTGCTATCATCCTGCTTGTTGTAGAAGCGGGTGTAGGAGAGCATTGTATTCATCATGACACTATGTACCTTGTAGAAATGGCTCACTGTTCCTACCATCGTGTAGAAAGTACTTTCTATATAAGTACCGTCGCTGAGTTTTGTCAGCTGAGAGGTGGGATAATATCCCACACTCACTACAGGGTAGTGTTTGATCCTTAATGTTGCCTGTATGCTTTTGAAAATGGTATTGCTTTTATAATCGGCCTGCTGGTACTGACTCGTATAATCATTTCTGCGTACAGAGGCGGTGACTAACAATTGCTGTTTAAAGAAAGGCTGATCTACACGCACGGTCCATGCAATCTGTTTGGAGCCTGTCGTATAAAGGCTGAAGGACTGAAAGCCCGCTCCCATTACCTTGTATACACCGGTGAGTTTAGTACCTGTTTTTGCTATCAGTGAATTCGCACTCAGGGAATAAGCTTCATTGGTATGATCACTGAACATACTATGTTCGGATTTCTGATAGTAGGGTAAAGAAGACTTCGCCACTTCTCCCGTCATATAGGTGTGCTTCGTGATCTGCCAGCGGCCTTCTACAGCAACACCCATGATATGATAGTTAGGAGTGCCCGTACTATCTGCACTTGTATTCAGGTTGTAGAGTTGCTTTTTACCCATGTAATAGGTAAAGAACAGGTGATTGCCTTCTTTCATGCCATATCCGGCTCTTATCAAAGCCAGGTATTGACGGGGAGCACCGCTATTTACAACGTAATTTCTGAAACGATAATCGATCGTACCAGCAGCAACTGCCACGTAATAAGACGGGTTGAACTCTGCCTGCACACCGGTGATACTGATGCCTTTAGCAGTTAGTTCAGAGTAGTCAGCCATGGTACGGCCGAGACCTATTGAGCGAATCGCCAATAAAGTCTTGTAGCCTTTAGGCAGTACTGTGTCTGGCAGGTTCATTTCTTTCAGACGCTGAGAAAGCTCCGCATTGTTTTTACTGCTCATCAGCTTTTCAATGACATCTCCTTTCAGGTTACCTACCTGTGCTTCGTGAGCGTGATAGGTGCTGTCCATGATGCGCAGGCGATCCTGTAAAGAGTCCAGCTGATGCTGACGGGCAGCGTAGTAGTTTTCAAAGCTTGAGTCGGAAGGCAGACGGTTTGTGGTGCTGTCTTTCGTATTCAGACGGCCTTTATAACGAAGCAGCACATCCCAGGAAGGCACTTCCGGCATTGACGGCACTTTGGGAAGAGAATCCAACCCAGGTGTGGGCTGGGTATCTCTTCTTCCGTATAACTTCCGCTCGCGTGCTTCTACTAATCGTTGTAACTGGGCAGGAGAAGATAGCCAGTCCTTTAACTGGTATAATTCTAAAGATTTTGCATTCAACTGCTGCTTTTCTAATTGTAATTGTTGCAACTGGCCTATTTGAGAAGCATCCCATTTTTGCAGTTTATCATACAACAGGTTTTTGAAGTCCCGATTCGTGTACTGCATATTCACGCCTGTGATATTGCGGAACAGGGTTGAATTGCCTCTGGCAGTGGTGAATGCAACACGCACAGGGTATTGATCCCTTACTGTGATGTCGAGATAGGTCTGTACTGTATGCTGGTAAATATCTTTTTGCTGATATGGGGTATCAACGCCGGATTGGTAGTAATAGTCATACATAACATTCCCATGCACCTTCAGGAAAGGCTTGCGGGGTGGTAGCGGCCGGGTGGTGGTGTCATAGTGTTGATTACCGTATAGGGGTACCAGGTTAACATAACCGCCGGTGTCAGATGCCATTATATAAGACACTTCGCCGGAAGATTGTTTAATACCACGGGGGAAAGCAACTATGGGTCCTTTACCTGGGGCTCCGGGCAGACTGGTACTACGTTGTAATTGAGCATAGGTTACCAGGCTCCCTGCCGTGAGGAAGAATAATATAAAGTATAGTGATTTCAACTTGTTGTTTAAACAGTTGTGATTGGGAATACGAACATATAGGTATCCTTAAATCAGAATGGGTATTAATGCGTTCTCGATTGGGTAAAAATTATGACATAGGTACATTTTTGGATTAAAAAACGGGTTAAGTAATTCACTGACAGATAAAGGTTAAAATGGAATGCTGTGGGACAAAATTAGAGAATAAATGGAGAATACAAAATTTATTGGGAGGAATTTTATTAATGATTGATGGAGGGGGTGCGGAGGTGGAGAGTTATTTCCTTCCTATAATTATAATAGTGTGTATGCTTTGCGTACAAAGCATACACACTATTATAAAATTCTATTGTAATAACACCATTACCTTTGAATTATTTTTTTCAACTCATCTATTGTCTTTTGCTGTTCTATCAGATACAAGGTCAGCTCTTCCACCTTCTGTAATAGCCGCATGTTCATTTCACCCACATCAACTCCATTTTCCTTTACCTCTTTTTCAGTAGGGATCTCCGGTAAATGGCGATTCTCTTTTATGTACCTGTCTACTTCATACAAATTGGGTAACTGATAATTAGGCGCAAATACGAAGTCAGCCCATGCTCCTTGTGTAACTTGTAATTTTCTGGCGCCAATCGCACCTTCTACTGTCAATTTGTATTTACCTAAAGTAGTAGTGCCTGTACCAATTCCCAGATTACCACTTGCATCCAACCGCATTTTTTCTGTTCCGTCGTTCGTACTGAATGTCATAAAACCACCCTGTACGGAATTTCCTCTGCAAAAGTTAATAGCGCTGTTTTTATACCCATAAAAATAATGTTCAATCGCAAAAGATGGACTATAATGAGGCGTAGAGTTTACAGCATGCACACCTAACATTGTCCCCCGGCCGTAGTAATGTCCTTCAGGTAACCTGGAAAGAACCGCTGTAATAGTATCAGCTATTGTGGTGCTGACATCCAATGGGGCCCGGGGAGTTAATGTACTGATCCCAAATCTTCCTTCAGGAAGAACTGTTACACTGTCCGGGAGATAGACTGTTCCATCGAATTTATTAATATAAGGAACGGTTTTAATACTGGTTGCCTCACTAAATAATGTTGTATCTGCCCATGTCCAGCCAGCGAAGTTAGCAGCAGTTTCAGATGCTAGTCCAGACCCCCAGGCACTGACATGGAAACGTTGGTAGTTAATTTTTGAATCAATAAAAATAACCACCTTACCATTCTCCTGTGCCAATGTGATAGGCGGGCTATAGGTACCACTGTTAGAAGCTTTAGGGTTTGTAAAAGTGTTGCTGTTGAAATAAAAGGTCAGCTGAATATTAATAGTAGCTGCATTGCCGAACCCAAATCCCTGAATGAATAAAGTAGGCATCATATTGGCACCAGCACTCGGTAGATTAGTCATTATTTTTACTCCATTTCTGGGAATTGCAACTGCCGAATAATTCAAACAGTCATACATTTGCGCTTTCGCAAATACATTAACAAGACAAAGGGATAAAATTAATAATAGTGATCGCATGTAATTTGGATTAAAAATGAAGATATTATTGTCCCAGGTTAAATGAGCCTTTAGATTTGTTTATTACAATAGAGGAGAACATCAATTAAGCCTATAGTCCCAAAGCTTTTCTACAGCTCAAACTTGCTGTATTTTCAAATTCACGATTCAGTCGATAATGCTTAAAAAACAACAGGGAGCCTGCTGGTTATCGGAATATCTGGTAGTCCAGGCCAACATATTTATTTTTCAGGTGGGCCATATTGCTTATGGTTGGGCAATAGGTGGAGTTCCTAACATAAACGTTGATAAGCATACCAAAGCAGCGCATTGGATTGTGAATGCGAATATTTTGGGATATTTAAATATAAACGGGTGTTAATGCTTTCTCGATGGCAACATCATGACATAGGTAATTGTTTGAATTAAAAAAATGCTATGGGTTGTTCGCTGACAGATAGGTTAAACAGAATGCTGAAGGCAAAATTAGATAATAAAACCAGATTACAAAATTTTTTACCGGGATTTCAGATTACTAATTAAACGACTCCCTAAACTCCAATGGAGACATATTCGTCTTGGATTTAAAAAACTTTCTGAAGGATTGAGGATGTTCAAATCCTAATTCATAAGCGACTTCATTTACTGATAAACTGGTGGTAGAGAGCTTTTGTTTGGCTACTTCTATCAGTTTGTTTTGTATATGCTGCTGGGTGCTTTGGCCAGTGAGATTTTTAAGCAGGCTACTCAGGTAGTTAGGAGAGATATTCAGATTTTCGGAAATCAATTGCACAGTGGGGATACCATTGGCTAAGAGGCTATCGCTTTGGAAACAGGTATTGAGCAATTGCTCCAATTTATCGAGGATCTGGTGGCTGGTGATTTTTCTCGTGATGAACTGACGATTGTAGAACCTATCCGCATAATTCAGGAGTGTCTCAATGTGAGAGACAATGATTTGCTGGGTGAATTTATCGATGTTGGAATGATATTCCTGCCGGATATTATGAATGATATTTATGATGGTCGTTTCTTCTTTATCAGATAAGAAGAGCGCTTCGTGCGCAGCATAACCGAAATATTCGTATTGTTTGATATTCTTTGCCAGAGCTGTATTCCAGAAGAAATCCGGGTGAATGAGTAGCATCCATCCGGATTTATTAGGTTGCGCTTCGGTTGGGACTTCGACATTGAAGACCTGACCGGGAGCGATGAAATACATGATGCCTTCGTCAAAGTCATATTGTTGCTGACCATACCTGAATTTAACAACGACGTCTCTTTTTAAGGAGATGGAATAGAAATCAAGCACCCAGTTGATATGATTACTTTCGGAAGAAAGTACTACCTCCGCATAATTGACTACGCTGATTAACGGATGCGCAGGAGGCTGTAAGCCTCTTAAACGGTGAAATTCCTGGATGGATGTTAATCTACGTAGTTCTCTCATGTCTGTGTTAATTTACCAGGGTAACTCGCCTTCCTGACGGAAGAATTGACCCGTTGGACCATCTTCTCCTATAGTGGCCAGGCGAACAATTGGTTCGGCACCCTGGGCGGCGGTTTTGAAGCCAGCGAAGTTATTGAGATCGGTGGCGGTGTAGCCAGGTGTTACGCTATTAATTTTGAAATTACGTAATTCCTGGGAAAGGTTGATGGTGAATGTGTTCAGGGCCGTTTTGGTGGCACCATAGGCATGGTAGTTGTCCCAGTTGGCGAAGCGGTCTTTTGCGGTTTGCATAGCCAGGGAACCGAGTTCACTGGATACGTTGACGATGACAGGCAGTGGGGCCTTTTTAAGTAAGGGCAGGAATGCCTGGGTAGTTTGGATTACGCCGAAATAGTTCGTGTTGAAGATCCTTTTTATTTCTTCGATATCGCAGGCGGAGATATTTTGTGGTTGTGCGCCTGGGATACCGGCGTTGTTGATTAATATATCCAGAGAGGCGATGCTGGCAGCCGCCTGTTTGACAGCGTGCAGGTCGGAGACATCGATTTTAAGGAATTCGATATTTGTTAAGCCTTCGGCTTTTAATTGATTGATGGCGGTGGTACCGTTCTGCTCGTCACGGCAACCGAGGTAGACGTGATAGCCGAGTTGAGCCATTTTCTTTGCTACTTCATAGCCGATGCCTTTGTTGGCGCCGGTGATCAATACATGTTTCATGATGGGCGATTTTGATAAGGCAAAGGTCTGGGTTTAGATTTTGTTTGCTATCGCCGGGTCTATGATTATTGAAGCCGAATCTCTTTTAGGATGGTGGAGGCTACTATATTTCATTTCTTAGGGAATGGATCAAAGATAGTTCGCTTGCGCATAAAAAGCCAACAATCAGCGTAAATGTACTGTCCATTAGCTATTCAGGTAATTGACTTTCCATTTATTAAATACGGCATTGAGTTTTACCATTTACTGACCCCATTACATAAATAGCTATCAATTTTATCCTTTTTCATATCATAAACAAAGCTTGCTGTATAATTTTTCCCCTTTACTCCCACCTTTCTATATAAATTAATTCGCCCATTACTCTTACTCATTCTAAAATCAGCCACCCCTTCCATTATCTTGTACGGCTTAGATGCTATGCACCCCTCTCCTTTTCCCCAGTGAAATAATAACGCGACTGCATCACATTTTTTAGTTTTATACGAGACTTCCGCAAAAGTATGATCGTATGCTGAAAAGGCATTTATCCTGATCATCGTACCATCAATGCTAAATCCAGCCGTAATATCTGCTTTTATCGTACTTACATTTTTATTCTGAATGGTGGACTTTGTTTTGGGAATATCAACACGTTTTGTTGTTCCTGACAGCCCCATTATATCACAAAGAGCGATGGTTTTCTTTATCCGGCCGGAATGTACAAGACTTCCCCATTTGCTATGACCATCTTCTACAGACCGATGAATCATTTTCTGATGCTCATCATACTGGAACTTTGCTGTAACACGAACCTTATTGTCCTTTTTTATTCTTCGATACAGGGAAATATTACCCTGGGATTTTTCCCATCGGAAATCGAACACGCCGTCCTGTAACCTGTAAGGGTCTGAGTAAAAGACTCTTTTCTTCTTGTCAAAAAGATACAATATTGCCAGCGTATCACATTTCTTACTTTTATAAAGCGCTTCTGCATACGTATTCCCTTCTATCAAAAATGAATTCATGCTGACAAATGTCCCGTTGATTTCAAATTTCTTTCGGATCTGCTCTTTCAGCGCATTTAAATTTTTATTATTTACAGTACACACCGCATTGGGAATTCGAAATTCTTTCGCTACAACATAGAACCTGGTTGATGCACAAAGGTTAATTTTCTTTTGCTGAGCACATACATTAAAAACACTGAGAAAATATAGACAAAGGATAAAGAGTTGTTTCATTATGTTCTGCTGATCTTATAGGGATAAGATGCAATATAATGATTCGGGGTATCAAAATAAGTGAAATTCATGGGAATAGAGTGATCTTTACCGGAGAGAATAAAGTATTGATTCCATACATCCGGGATCAGGCTTTCGATGGCTTCGCCTGTAAGAGTGCGCTCTCCTCCTTCATCGGTTGATAATCTTTCGGGGGAGAAAGGAACGAATGTGTGAAAAAATTCAAGGTAACCGGGAATATTCAGGGATTCCTTTTTAAAGTTAACAGTACCACCTATTTTCATTTTGTTTGTTTTAATTCACGCCCGGAGACGGCTTCATCCTCCCATCTTTGCTGGATATGATATAGCATGGAAAAATATGGCGCCAGTACCAATGCCATGACACCCAGGTATATTCCATATCCGTTGCCGGTTACATAATCAACGACTCCCATGAGGGTCCAGTAGACCAATACCGCCCAGTTGAACCGGATCGCCCATTTCCACTCCATCCATAAGGACAGGATGGTGGCTATCATGACAATAACACCCAGCACGCTTCGCAGGATCATCAGGTAAAAACTTATTCCACTGAGCCCCAGCAGCCCGGTTTGAGTGTAGAAATAGGAATACTTATAAATAAAGTAGCACCTGGCGACAACCTGATAAATACAGAATAGTGCGAAAATGACAAGATAGATCTTGAGGAACAGTGGCATGAGGGCACGGCGGCGTTGTTTTAAACCCGTTTCGAAAGAGTCGTCAAATATGGAGGATTGTTCAGGCATATTTTTCAGGTTGAAGAACCACTTTGAATTTACGGGATTTACGGCATAAAACTTATCCAAGCAGACATCTAATTTTCATCTTCAGGTCAACCAATTTATACTGGATAAAAACCATTTCATATTTTTTTTATAGTCCTCTTGAAGTCGGTTTTTATTTACATAAAAGTATAACTTTATATCTATGAAAATATTGTTAACCGCTTTTTTCCTTTTATTCTCCCAGGAGTTGAGTTTTACCTGGCACCAGCAGGAATATGATGCGATTATTGTGGATCCTACAAAGGAGGTGATTCGCATGCATTGGCTGGATGATAAGGGGATCCCTTATAAAAATATTGCCGCCGTGAAGCAGGCATCAGGAAAAGACATTTTAATGATCACCAACGGAGGGATGTTCCAACCCGGGAATGTACCCGTAGGTTTGTATATAGAAAATGGGAAGACGATCCGGCCATTGGATACGGCACAGAACAAACCGGGTAATTTTTACCTGCTACCGAATGGGGTGTTTTATACGGATAAAGAAGGTGTGCATGTATCGACTACATCTTCCTTTAAAAAAAAGGATATCAGCTATGCTACACAGTCAGGACCGATGCTGGTGATTGATGGAAATATTCATCCTATGTTCAAGCAAGGTTCTGAGAATGTAAACCTGAGAAGTGGTGTGGGGATTATGCCAGATGGAAAGGTGGTGTTTATTATTTCGAAAAGTAACCAGACGAATTTTTATGAGTTTGCCAGCATCTTTAAAGAGAAGTTTGGGTGTAAGAATGCGTTGTATTTAGATGGGGCGATTTCTAAGATGTATTTAAAGAGGAATAGAAAGGAGGATGTGGGAGGAGATTTTGGGGTGATGATTACCGTGTCAGCTCAATAAAAGATGAGTGCATTTTTTTGATTCTTCCAGCAATAACACGCTATCCATAAAATAAAAAGCCGGCTCTCACAAAAGAGCCGGCTTTTTATAATTTTACAATACCGCTTTCCTTTTCTTCACCACATGCGTCGCATCCTTCTGTATCATCAACTCCAACAACTCATACCCTCCATTCGCCTTCCTATGCGCAAACTCCCGCTCCTTCTGCGTTACCGGACTCGCCCAGAACAGATTCACCTTATCTCCATACATCTCCGGCAGTTCTATTGCTTCGCCATTATACAATGCTGATGACAACACCATACTCTCGTAAGGCTCCGGCAATTTGGAAGAACCAATCGTATGTCCCTCTCCCAGCCAGCTGATATGCCTCCATGGAATATCGGCCATGGTAGCAATACTCTCCGCCATCTTCATGATCTCGTCTTCAGAGAATTCATTCTTGTCTACTGCCAGGGCCAACTCCATTCTGCGGTAAGCTTCTGAAGTATCATTGTACAGATAAGACACCCATGGCATAGGACGAATACTCGCACCCATGGTTAAAAAGTATACAATATTATCTTTTTCAAATTTTCCCATTGCCATTGGCGGCCATTCATTGTTATCTATCGCAAAGTATTGCAGCATCTTTCCAAACCGCTGCTCATAGCTATTGATAAAATTCTCCTGTATTACCGGCCATGCAGGTGCCTCCACACTACTCCACTGATTACGGAACGCCACCGCCTCACCTACTCGGGCAAACTGCTGATTCGTACCCGGATCACCCAACGGCAATACCAGGAAATCATCACCTTCCACACCTATACAATCCGCAGCATAAGATACCGCTTCATCTACATACAGGCTCCATCCGGGAATCACGCCGAGTATTTCACCATCATATAATACCGCCGCACCGTCATCTTCAGGCAGCCATACAATCTCTAACAATTCTGCTTTCAACGGCTCCTTACCATCCGGATGGTTACAGAACTTGCTCTGTAACATCGGCGCTGTACCATTATGCATCGCTGCCACGTCCTTTACTTCCGGCGCAGGCAATAAATTGCGTAGCCAGCAGGCACGCATCTTATACTTTTTACTCTGTAATTCCGCAGGGAACAGGTACAAATAAGCTGTACGATCATCCTGCTCTACCGATGCATACATGGTATGCCTTCCATTCGGTTGTTCTATCAATACCTGAGGTTCCTTATTCATAATTGCAAGATATATACTTATCTCCAAACATGTTACATTTGTCGTATGGATAACCCTTTCTTTGTATCTACTGACAAATCGCAACTGGATCTCCCTATGATCCATGAATTTTTAAGTAAACGTTCCTATTGGGCCAAAGATCGTACCATTGATGCCGTACAACGATCTATTGACAATTCTCTTTGCTTTGGTGTATACACCGGTTCCGGCAAACAAGTGGGTTTTGGCAGGGTCGTAACTGATTATACTATTTTCGGCTGGCTGATGGATGTGTTTATCACAGAAACACACAGAGGACACGGTCTCGGCAAAATGTTGCTGCAAGCTGTTATGTCTCACCCTGAATTGCAGACACTGAAAAGATGGGGATTGGTGACGAAAGATGCACACAGCTTGTATGAAAAGGCAGGATTTGTAGTGGTAGAAAACCCGGAGAGAATGATGGAAAAACTAGGATAAGAAGAGAAAGAATCAGTAGCAGAATCATGTAAAAACCAGGATAAGAAAAGAAAGAATCAGTAGCAAAATCATGTAAAAAACCAGGATAAGAAGAGAAAGAATCAGTAGCAGAATCATGTAAAAACCAGGATAAGAAAAGAAAGAATCAGCAGCAAAATCATGTAAAAACTCATCTAAGAAGCGCATGTTTCAATAGAAATGCTGCCCTGGAAAACCAAATGAAATCATAAAATAGCTGCGCTAAGGAACATTTAATTAAGACCTGACAAGCATTTAAATTATTTACCGTACCTTTGCGTTACTTTTATTCTCTTCCTCTATAGGTTTGCGAGTAAGGCGGGTAACGTATCAACTGCATTGATAGCCTTACCAAAACATTTATCATTAAAAATATAAGATTTTGTCATTCGAACAATTAAGGCTCATAGAGCCAGTGCTGAAGGCGTTGAAAGAAGAAGGATACTCTGAGCCAACTCCTATACAGCAACAATCCATTCCTTATGTATTGGACAAAAGAGACCTGTTGGGTTGTGCCCAGACCGGTACCGGTAAAACTGCCGCTTTTGCCATTCCATTGTTACAGCTGCTGTCAGAAACAACACCCGCTGTACAAAAAGGCCCAAGACCCATCCGCGCTTTAATCCTCACTCCTACCCGCGAACTCGCGATTCAGATCCAGGAAAGCCTGCAGGCTTATGGTAAATACCTTCCCCTGAAACATCAGGTGATCTTTGGTGGCGTATCACAGGTACCACAGGTAGAAGCACTACGCAGAGGCATAGATATTTTAGTAGCGACCCCAGGTCGTCTGCTTGACCTGATTAGTCAGAATATTGTCACACTCAGAGATGTTAAGTTCTTCGTGCTGGATGAAGCTGACCGTATGCTCGATATGGGATTTGTACATGATGTACAACGCGTGATCATCAAATTGCCTGAGAACAGACAGACTTTGTTCTTCTCTGCAACCATGCCGCCGGAAATTCAGAAACTGGCTGCCATGATCCTGAAAAATCCTGCGAAAGTAGAAGTTACACCCGTATCCTCTACTGCTGAAACTATTACACAATCTTTATATTATGTAAAGAAACAGGATAAACGCCACCTGCTCCAACACATCCTGAAAGATGATGCGATCAAAACATTACTCGTATTTGCCCGTACCAAACACGGCGCGGACAGAGTGGTGAAAGACCTCGTTAGATTAGGTGTGACTGCCGAAGCAATCCATGGTAATAAATCACAGAATGCGAGACAACGTGCCTTGAGTAATTTCAAGAACCGTCAGACCCGTGTACTGGTTGCTACCGACATCGCTGCAAGAGGGATCGATATCGACGACCTCACGCATGTGGTAAACTTTGAATTACCGAATGTACCTGAAACCTATGTACACCGCATTGGCCGTACCGGTCGTGCAGGTGCCAACGGTATCGCGATTTCATTCTGTGAAGAAGAAGAAAAACCATTCCTGAAAGATATCCTGAAACTGATCAACAGAGAGATCCCGTTAGTAACGGATCAACCTTTCCATGATCCGTTAGTAGGTATGCAGGCGGTAAAAGCACCCATGCAGCAAAACAGACCCAGGAAAATGCCACAAGGTGGTGGCGGCGGTTTCCACAGAAACAGACAGGGTAGTGTAAATGCTCCAAAGAAACATAGACCCAAGCCTCAGGCTGCGAGATAATACTATTTTCAGAGGTTCGCCATGGCGAACCTCTGAAATATCTTTCTACCAGCTGATACCTCAGAAATATTTTTCCAGCGTTAACCCATATGTAAATATTAAGTTCTCCCTCCCCGTTCGCGTTACCTTATTATATGTCATAGACGCTGTGATCGCTATCCACTTTCGCAAGGCAAAGGCTATATTATTCACTGATTTCAGGTTATAATCACTGATATCAGTAATATCTGGCTGGAAAAACTGTGTCCCATCTATCGTGACTATATTCGCAAAAACAAATTTGTAAGATATACGAACTGAATTGCGTACGGCATCGTACACATCATGCAATGTATCGTCTATAAAGAGATCCCCCTTTTCCCATATGAATCCATCACTTAATGAGAGATAAGCAGTTTTCCTGTCAAGGAAATTATAGGCTATTCCCGCACCTGACTGGAAACGATCGTTTATTTTCAACGAGAAACTTTTATCATAGTTCGCTAGTCCCCAGTAATAAATTTGTTTCACCGCACGAAACAGACTGACGTCAAGCGATGTAGAAAAATCATTGTTCGTGAGTTCACCGTTCGACTCTCCATACACCCAGCTGCCAAAACCGTTCATTACAATCTTTTTCCTGCTCACCCCTACCTTGAACATGTTGCTCAACAGGTAAGAATTGCCTTCGTTGGTCTTGTTGATAGAGCCTGTGGACGCGAACTTCCCGTAGTAGTGTACCGAATCGCTGAACTGTGCAAAAGCAGTTCCGCATAAAAATATGGTGAATATTGTGATGATTATCCTTTTCATAAAACGATGCCTTACGCACAATTAATATGCCTAAAATCAATACCTTATATTAATCCAATGCGCCTGGAATGGTCTATACCTTCTTCACTGTGTTCGAAATAACATACAGCGATCCCCTTGTCCTGCATGGCCTGCACGACTTCGCGGGTAGCAATGGCTTTGCTGTTTCGCACCTTGCGCAGGTATACAGCGATGATCTGTGTACCAAAGTGATCTACCAGTGCTTTGTAAATATTTGGATCTTCCTGCGTATCGTCGCCGAGTAAAATGAAGCGCATATCAGGGTAATGCTTGAGGATACGGGTGATGCGGGTGAACTTTGTTTTGTGTTTGTTTTGTCCGCTCTTTAATAATTGCCGGAGTGGTTTTAACTGATTTAATAAAAACACACCATCCGGTAAACCATTAAAGCGGATAAATTCTTTTATATATGCATACAGGTTCCATTCACTACTGGATACATAAAAGAAAGGATTGTTGGAATGACTGAGTAACTGATAATGCCGCACCACTCCTTCAAAAGGTTTGCGGGTACGGGCATTGCGGGTAAACAATACCTGCAGGCGCTTCACAATCTTTGCAGAGTGAGAAACGAGGAAGGTATCGTCGATATCCGAGATGCAGCCAAACTGTGTGTGATGTGGAATAATAACTACACCGGTGGTCTCCGAAACAGGTGAATCCACCACACCAACCATCCTTACCTCTACATTGTATATGCCTGCTTCCACCATGCGGGCGGGCTGCCATTGTAAATGGAAGAACCCGTCTTTTTCCGTTATGGCCGTGACTGCTACCCCGTCCCATTCCAGCATCACTTTGATGCCTGCCATCGGTCTTACCCAGAAGAGGCGCAACAATGCGAACATATTGACGAGAAAGAACCGGCTGTAGCGGGTAACAGGCCTCGGGCCAAGGGCAAGTACATGACCGAATATTTCGAGGTATTCTGCCCCTCCAAAGCCATTGTATACCCTGATATGAGGACGTGTCTCCATACCGAGCCATTGTAGAATTTTATTCCATGCTGTCATTCAGGCGCTGATTTTGTAATAAGAGCATAAAAATGGCAACCTATGCGGCTACTCTTTGTGATCAATCCTGTTTCGGGCGGCAAAAAGAAGGCCGATCATGCTACATTGATAAGGAATTTTTTTAAAGAACGGGCAGAAACGATTGAAATATGCATATTTGACGGCCCTGCATCAGCGCAGGAGCTGAAAAAAACAATCCAACACTGGCATCCGGATCGTGTGGTGGCTGTGGGTGGAGATGGTACAGTGAAAGCAGTAGCGTCGCATTTATTACATACTCAGATCCCTATGGGTATCATCCCTGCCGGCTCTGCCAATGGCATGGCTGCAGAACTGTCTATACCCACGGAGTTCGAAAAGGCGATGGAGATAATATTGGAAGGAAAGGTACAGGTCATTGATGCGATCCGTATCAATCAACAGGAGATCTGTATACACCTGGGAGATTTAGGACTCAATGCACTCCTGGTAAAAAACTTTGAACAGAGAGGTATTCGGGGCAAACTGGGCTATGCGCTGTCTTCGATCAAGACCTTGTGGCAAAAGCAGTCTTTGCAGGTACAAATCAGGAATGCAGAGGTACACCTGTCGAGAGTGGCATTTATGATTGTGCTGGCGAATGCGCGAAGGTATGGTACAGGGGTGAATATTAACCCGGATGGCAATCTCAGCGATGGGTTGTTTGAGGTGGTGATCATCAGGAGACTTTCTTTGTGGGAGTTATTAAAGATGATCAGAAGATTTAAGCCTTTTGATCCGAGAAAGACGGAAGTGATACAGGCAGACCAGGTGACGATTATGACGCGTAGAAAAGCGCATTTTCAGGTGGATGGGGAATATTTAGGGAAGATCAGTTCAGTGAAAGCGGAGATAATGGCGAAAGCATTGCAGGTGTTGGTACCAGCATAATACATTTGCAGTGCCGCAGCATACCCTTTGTTGCACCTGCATAATACTTTGTGTGCCAGCATAATACCTTTGTGGTGCCAAAATAATACCATTTATAGTGCCGCAGAATACCTTTGTAGCACTTGCATAATACCTTTGTAGCACCTGCATAATACCTTTATGACGCCGCATGATACCCTCTGTAGCCCCCACATAACTCCCCATTATTACCGCTCTTCAAATTACACCCATATCGGGCAAAATACTACGTGCATTTCTTCCCTCCACTTTCTATTTTGTTCACATAAATCAATTTTATGCGGCGATTATTATTTGCCCTGGCAATATTGGCGGGGAACTCTCTCTTTGCACAGGATGGTTATGTATTTAAGGAGGGATTAAGGAGTGGCGCCTGCCATCAGTATGGCAGAACGGCTTTGTTTACGGATCAACTGGCATACGCCATGAGCAATGGCCCCCTGCAGGCACCGGCGAATGGCAGTGAATCATTTGATGGAGAGAAATGGCAGACAGTAACTGCTGGTGAGGATGGCACCTTTTCTGGAAAGGCCTTGACGAATGGATATATCTATGTAACGTACAATTCTCCGAAAGCACAGACAGCGATTTTAAACATCACCGGTCACCAGATGGTATATGTGAATGGTGTGCCACATGCTGGTGATATGTACCGCTATGGATGGATGTTTACACCCGTGCAGTTAAAGCAGGGTGTGAATGAGTTTTACATCCGTACCAGCCGTGGATGGGGGCGTCAGGGAATGCGTGCGCAGCTCACGTTCCCAAAACAGCCTGTGTATATCAGTGTGGCCGATTCTACGATGCCGTTTGTTGTGAAGGGTAAAGATAACAGTGGTTTATGGGGTGCTGTTGTTGTGATCAACACTTCGGACAAACCACTGAAAGGCCTACAGATAAAGGCGACGGTACAGGGCAAGACCCTTACCACTACCCTGCCTGAAATCGCACCACTGGCCACACGTAAAGTAGGATTTATGATGGATGCTTCTGCTGCGGGTAACGATAATAACAGTGTGGCACTGACGCTGAGCAATCAGAATAAAGTGATTGACAGTAAAAGTATGAAATTGAAAACGGTGAGTGCAGGCGAGCATTATAGCAGCACATTCGTAAGTGGAATTGATGGTAGCGTACAATATTATGCAGTATCTCCTCAACTGAATCCAACGGGGAAAGCACCGGCTTTGTTCCTTTCTGTACATGGTGCAGAAGTGCAGGCGATCAACCAGGCGAGTGCATATAAATATAAAGACTGGGGTGTGTTGGCTGCGCCTACAAACAGACGTCCACGTGGTTTTAACTGGGAAGACTGGGGCAGACTGGATGCACTGGAAGTGTTGAATATTGCAACCGCAACGTTCAAACCGGATCCTGAAAGGATCTATCTGACAGGGCACTCTATGGGTGGTCATGGTACATGGATTCTAGGGGCTACTTTCCCTGGAAAGTGGGCGGCAATTGCACCCTGTTCAGGGTATCCGACTTTGATGGGATATGGTTCTGCAGATGGATTGATTCCTGATTCACCTAAGAATAACACCGAGCAGATCTTGCTGAGAGCGAGCAATCCAAGTAATACTTTTAAGTTAGCGAATAACTATAAGGCAGGTGGTGTGTATATTTTACATGGCGATAGTGATCGTGTAGTGTCTGTAGATTATGCCAGACAAATGAAGAAGATACTGGCAGATTTTCATCCTGATTTTAGTTATTATGAATATCCGGGTGGTGAGCATTGGTATGGTGATACTTGTGTAGACTGGGGGCCGTTGTTTTCTTATTTTAAATGGCATACGATTCCGGCAGATAGTAGTGTGAAGGTGGTAGATTTTACTACGGCAAGTACCGCGATCTCTTCTAAGTATCATTGGGTGCAGGTATTACAGCAGCAACATGCGTTGGAGTATAGCAGGGTACAATTGCGTCGTGCAGGAAACAATATCAGTGGAACCACAAGTAATGTGGAAGTGCTGGCATTGGATCTGAAAGGATTTGATGGTGAAATTGTATTGGATGGACAGACAATAAAATATGCTGCTCATGGAGAGATATTGTATTTGCAGCATGGATCTCAGTGGAGCATCGGAAAGGCACCAGCAGAAACAGATAAAGGTATTGTAAGAAATGGTACACTGAAAGAAGCATTTAATCACAGGATGGTATTTGTGTATGGCACGGCAGGTACGCCTGAGGAAAATGCATGGTCTTTAAATAAAGCAAGGTATGATGCAGAGACGTGGTATTACAGGGGAAATGGTGCGATAGATATTGTGGCGGATAAGGATTTCAAGGCTGCGGATTATGCTGATAGAGGGGTTATCATATATGGGAATGCGACTACGAATAAAGCATATGGATTGCTGTTGAAAAATTCTCCGGTGCAGATGAGCAGAGGTAAAGTGACTGTGGGTGAGAAGAGTTATACAGGCGATGCATTGGCAGGGTATTTTATGTATCCCAGAATGGATAGTAAGGTGGCTGCTGTGGCGGTGATTGGCGGTACTGGACTGAAGGGCATGAGAGCGGCGGAAGCGAATCAGTATTTTGCGGGAGGAAGTGGATTTCCGGATTATATGATCTTCTCTGCGGAGTTGCTGAAGGGAAAAGAGACAGAAGTGAAGACGGCTGGGTTCTATGATAATGAGTGGAAGTTGAGTGTGAAAGATGAGATTATAAACTAAATAAAACATTCATGATAGAGGGAATTCTCCAACGGGGAATGAAAACTATTTTCAGTAAAAAAGAGCGTGTATCAAAAGTAAGATACACGCTCTTTTCATTCGGATACCTAATGGATCCAGGTTTCCATTTATGCAGTTCTAAGGAGGTTCATTTATTTTTGATTCATCCTTTTTTTACCGCAAGGGCCTGCGGCCGGCTATATAATTCTCTTAAATTCCCATAATTTTCCTATCCCATCTACCGGCATACAGGATACTGATAATGTATTTCCCGGTATCTCCCACCTCATATCCTTCATTTTACTATCAGGAGATGTAAATAGCAGTAAAGCTTCTTTATTGATCACCTCCTTATTCTCCGCACTATTTATCAACTTGCCCATCACTAACGATAATACATGGGATGGTTGTTCACCGGAACGATCCAGATCGAGCAGACTTGCAGCTGCTGTATTCACCCAACCGGAATGCCCATCGTTACTAATAAATACCAGGGCTTGTGGGATGGTATGCATAATAGCAGTGAAGCGGGACACCGTTATATTAACTATGCGCTGGGTATGCGATTGCTGAAGAATTTCCTTAAACCGGCACCGAATAATTTCCAGGCATTCCCGTGCACTGGCATCAAATGTTTGCGGCTCACTCCACCCAAAGAGGATAAGCGCATTCACACCCGGCTCTGTTACAGGCAATATAACGGCAGAAGAGAGCGCCTGTAATAAATCATCAAAGGCATTCCTTTCAGGGATCTGTGACCAGTATATTGCCTTATAATGATGTTGTTCCAGCAATGCTGTGAGCGGACCTGGGTTCAATATCAGATCATTCAGATAAGACGGGCTCGCTGCCTTTACTTTGGCTGTATAGGTATCCTCGAAATCAAGTTGCAGGGAGATATAGGCGCCAAACAACTCCCGTAGCAATGATATGCTGAAAGGAAGGAATGAAGTCGCATCCCGGTTCCTGTCCCAATCACTCGTCTGACTAATAAACGTAAGCGTAGTTCTTTCCCAGCGTGTCACTATAAAAAGCTGTTTATATAAAGGACTTAATAATACTGATCACCTCTTCCGGTGCACTCACATGGGGAAAATGCCCTTTGGTATGCACAATAGCCAGCTGGCTGTTAGGGATATGCTTTAACATATAGTCTCCTACTTCACTGGGTACAGCCGGATCGTCTGAGGTCTGTACGATCAGGGCAGGTATGCTGGATTTACCCAGGTCACTCCTGTGATCCATCTCAAAGATAACTTTTGCTACAGACAATGCAATATCTGCACGAATGGAGGATAAACTTTTGGCAAAATTAGCCGCCAGCTCTGGTCTGTCCTGATTTTGCAACACGAGTTGAGCAAAACCGCTGGCCCAGGCGTAGTAATTGGTACTCATAGCGTGGTACAATTGCTCCAGCGCTTCCATGTTGAACCCGCCTACATAGCCGGTTTCAGGCTCATTCAGGTAACGGGGGCTGCTACCCAGCAGCACCAGTTTATTAAAGTAAGATGGATATTTTATAGCGGAGAGCAGGCCTATCATACCGTTGACAGAGTGGCCTACATAGATCACGTTTTCCAGTTTTAACTCCCGGAGCAGGTCTCCCATATCAGTTACATACCCCTGAATAGAACTGTAGCGGGAAGGGCTGAAGGCATTGATATCTGCCTGACCACCACCTACATTGTCGAAGAGCACGATCTTATAATCAGCTTCAAATGCCTTGACCAGTGGCGCAAATGCGGTCTGGTCAGAACCAAAACCATGACCAAAGATAATAGTTTGTGCGGCATCTGCTTTTCCACTAACATGTACGTTATTCTTCGCCTTTACTGTGTGCATATATAATAACGGGGGTTGCATCCGGTAAGCTAAAATAAGGAATTAAAAGAGCGTGCAAAAACAAAAAAGCTCACACCGATGGTGTGAGCTTTTTTTATTCAGTCAGGTATATTACCATGTCAGGTCAAAGCTGCTACCACCTGTGATAGTGAATACAGCTTTATTGCTACCCTTGTACACAATTGTACCTTCATAGCTGAAAGATTTACCGGTAGTAGTTGTACCAGTGATCTTCACCGCAGCAGTACCAGAAATGATCTGCAGGGTGGTTTTGCTAACTGTTACATCAGTAGCAGTATATTTCAGTGTGCTATAGAAAGAGTTACCGCTACCATCTTTTGAGATCAGGGAAGCCTTGTTGTCAAACGCCTGATTGAATACCAGGTTTTTACTTGCATCATCCAGACCAGTGATAGCGAAAGTAGCAGCTGAAGTATCAGCCACAGAGATCTTGGATGTACCCAGTGATGTCTTTGCTGCAAATGTAAAGTTGAATGACTGGTACTGATCAGCAGCACAGGTGATCACAAATTTGTAAGTGTAATCAATGCTGAAAGTGGTAGACGCATTTGCATCAGAAGAGAATTGGAAAGAATCTTCGTCAGTATAACCGCAATCATCACCTGTTGTCTTTGCACTTTTACGTGCACCCAGATAGAGAGATGCTGTTGTAGCTGCTGCTGAAGTCTGAGCGGCTACACCACCATTGGTTACTGCGGAATTTACTACAGTTGCTACTTCTGCCTGGCTTACCGCTGGCTGACTGCTTTCTTTGTCGTCCTTTTTACAAGATGGCATTACTACAGACATGCCGGCTGCTACACACATGAATAACAGGGCAGCTTTACTGCGCAACAAGGGGTTGCTCATTCTTTTCATAGATGAATTTTGTTTAGTTTAGAATATAGTAAAAAGGAGTAGGCTATTTTTTATGTCCCCCTTTTCGCATGCTAATATATAGTAAAATACTAATACAAACGACTGATATTGTTCCTTTATTGTGGATGTGAAGAAATAAAGAACTGCTTACCAGGTAGCAAGCATAAAAAAGCCTCCACCAGAAGGCGGAGGCTGATTGTATACTTTTGTCACAAATGTTTATTCTTTGATCCAGGACACGGTGTACTTTGTATCGTTCAGTACCAGTGATGCCGCATCATTGCCTGAGAATGTCAGAGTTCCTGACAAGGCGAATGATTTACCACTAGAGCTTTCACCTTTGATATTTACGGTAGCCGTACCAGATACGATTCTCAGTGTTGATTTATTGATATACATATTGGTAGATGTAACTGTCACTGTGCTGGTGAACTTGTGCATCTTCCCAATTTTGGATTGCTGTGTACCTGTACGGATATATGTCTGACTCGCCTTGTAGAAGGTACTGTCGTCTGACAGACCGGTTACTACAATTTTGTTGGTCACACTATCATCAGAAGACATGCGTGGGAAATCATACAGTGCTCTACCAGAAGCGTTGAATTCATATTGTGTAGGTACATTTTCGGTACAGGCCAATTCCCAGTTCCAGGTAATTCCATAACTCCATGTATAATAGGTAGCCGTATCTGAGTTAGCGCTGGTCAGCGTTTTTGAAATCGGAATACCACACTGGTCTGACAGTTTGCCGGCCTTGCGCTCACCGTTTGCTGCGGATACAACACTCATGGCTGCATTCGTCTGCACAACCAGACCGCCACCTGAACTGCTGAAAGACTGGCTGATCGCTTCTGCCATTTCATCGGAAGTGATGACGCCATCATCTTCATCCTTCTTACAGGAAAAAACCATCATGGCCAAACCCGAGAGCATTAAAAGGGAAAGGACCGTTTTACGCACGCGTCGTGTTTTCATAGAATCACATTTTATAGGGAATAATAAATAGGTACTGCTAGATAGTCATTATTTTCTTAATATAAAAGCATTCCCGCAATTTAAATTGGGCTTATTTTATTATATGTTAGCTTCTATTTTGCAAATGATTGAGAATCACACGTTCATCCAATTTTTAAATTCAGGCACCCGCGCCTTGCTGATTAAGATCTGTTCTTTGGGCGCTGGATGGACCTTTAGGGCCAATCTGCCATTGAAATAAAAATCAACTTCCTGAATAGCACCACGTTGTACAATGAACTGCCTGTTGGCCCGGAAAAATACCGCAGGATCCAACTGTTGTTGCAACTGTTCCATTGTAAAGTCGATGATGTATTGTTTATTATCGACGGTACCGGCATACACCAGTTCATTTGCTGTGTAAAACCAGGCAATGTTACCCGCAGACAGGGGAATGAGCTTATCCCTGTTGTGTACCAAAAAGGATTGTTTATAGGATTTGAATTGCGCCGCCAGTTGCTGCATCTTACTATTATCACGCAGGCGATTGTATTTCTGTAAGCTTTGCTTTAACTCACTTTCATCAAATGGTTTGAGAATGTAATCAATCCCATTTGCTTTGAAGGCCTGTAAGGCATAGTCATCGTAAGCGGTCACAAAGATCACTGGGAGCGTTACGTTCACCTGGCTAAAGATGTCGAAGGACAGGCCATCGCTGAGACGAACGTCCATAAACAGGAGTTCGCATTGCTGCATGTTGTCATTCAACCAGGCCACGGATTCAGCTACACCCGGCAGTATAGTCAATACTTCTATTTCCGGTGCAATGTCCTGAAGCATGTGCCGCAGATTGCGGGCAGTGGCTGGTTCGTCTTCTATGATCGCTACGCGTAATGCCATATTTTTATTGCAAAGGAAGTGTTACGATGAATGCCGTGGCTGTTTTTTCGATATTGATTTCCTGCTGAAGAAGGATCTTATATCGTTCGTTTAAATTCGATAAACCTATGCCTGTACCGGGTTCTGGGAAATGAACCGGCTGCAGGTTATTTTTTACTATCAGCTCGTTTTCTTTCAATGTAATTTCCAGCAGTAACGGTATCTTATTATGCTTGAGGGCATTTTCTACCAATGGCTGGAGTGACATGTGAGGAAGTAGGCGGTGAAGCTGTTCTTCCGGTATATTTATATTGAGTTGAAACCCTTCTTCATGACGCATTTTCAGCAATGCAGCGTACGAGTTGACGGCGCTGATCTCTTCTTTTAAAGGCACTAAACCAGTATCTTCTTTTTGCAATGAATAGCGAAAAAAACGGGATAGCTGGTTGATGTAATATTGTGCCTTGACTGGGTCTTCACGAACGACTCCGGAAAGACTGCTAAGGGCATTGAAAAAGAAATGCGGTTGGAGTTGCCCCTTGAGTAAACTCAGTTCTGCTTTGAGGTAAGCGTTGCGGAGCCGGTCGTTTTCAAGTTCTTTGAAACGGGATTGACGAAGGATGTTGACTACACGGACCTCTATCAACACTAAAATAAGTGTAAGTGTCAATTTAATGCCTAAGCCACGACCGGGCAGGAAAAAACCGGCGCCGTAAAGGTGCTTTTGAATGGTGAGACCGATGGTAAAAAAGAAGAGTAATGCTAATAGATTTAATAAGTGTGTGATGACTTTGTTGATCTTAAAAGTATCACTGATGTAAAAAATAACGAGACAAAAGATAAGGTTAAAACCAGTTTGGAATATAACTTCAGATAAGTTGAATGGAACAAAGCGGGATATAGGTGTGTTTTCTCTTAGTGTGAAGAGTTTAGGTATGTTGAGTGCCAGTGTGATGAATAGCGAGCTATATATGTAGAGTTGTCTTCTCATTGATGGCAAAATTGCAGTATCGCCCTGCTAAAATTATAGAAATAAAGGTGAAGCTGCAAAATTGAGGGGTGGACTAAAAAAAGCGCCTTTGCCTGATGGCAAAGGCGCTTATAAAATTACAATTCTCTGATCCAGATGTTTCTAAAGCTCAAAGGCTCGCTCTTATCCCCATGTGCCTGTAATTTGATCGGACAAGCACCATGTGGTTTTTCATAAGAAGCCTTGCCAATGTATTTGGTAGGGCCCTGCAACGTTGTATTATTTTGTACCAGTATACCGTTGAAGAACACGGTCACACGGGCAGGACTTTGAACAGAGCCGTCAGCATTGAACTTAGGCGCTGTCCAGATCACATCGTAGGTCTGCCATTCACCGGGCTTTTTGTTCGCATTTGCCAGTGGAGGTGTTTGCTTGTAGATACTACCTGCCTGACCATTTACATAGGTCTTATTGTTGTAGTTATCCAGGATCTGCAACTCATATCCATCATCACCAGGGCCGGTGGAGGCTAAAAACAACCCGCTGTTTCCCCTACCCTGTCCGGTACCGGTTATATTCTTTGGTACCCGCCATTCAATATGCAGTTGGTAATTCGTAAAAGACCTTTTCGTTTGTATATTTCCAGTATTCTTTTCCACAGTCAGGATACCTCCGGATACCTTCCAGGCTGCAGGCTGGGAAGGATCTTTGACAGAAACCCACTGGTCCAGGGTTTTGCCATCAAACAAAATAATTGCATCGGAAGGTGCGTCTGTGTTAATCTTACCGGGGGTTACTACAGCAGGGACTGGTTCCCACACTTCTGTGTCTTCGGGTTTGGTCTGCGCAAATAACGTGGCTGAAAGCGCAACAGCCGCTACTGTTG
>Ga0316604_10001068_pt1 | contig 26554 bp, 26 predicted proteins | sample OWC_soil_day20_C_FD_207650 | JGI IMG/M metagenome (GOLD analysis project Ga0316604, IMG submission 207650) | Wetland soil microbial communities from Old Woman Creek delta, Ohio, United States - OWC_soil_day20_CT | ecosystem: Environmental > Terrestrial > Soil > Wetlands | place: USA: Ohio...
GGTCCAAATCGACGATGCAATCGCTGCCGATGAAATCTTCACTACTCTGATGGGTGAGTTGGTAGAGCCACGCCGTGCATTTATCGAAACCAACGCCTTAAGCGCAAGGGTCGATATTTAACTAATTGTAGGATCCCACGATTGTTTAGATTTTTCTCAAAAGTCTAGATTTCGTGGGAATAGCACAGCAAGAAAAAGCCATTCTTTGAGTGGCTTTTTTTATTTCATCATCGAAGCGCCTGCACGTTTTCGTGTGCTTCCGATTTGGGCTTCTTGGCCAAAGGCGACCTTAGATCACGAGCAGATAGGGGCAGCAATGCACCGGTTACCTGATGTTCAGCCGCCCCAGATAGCACGGCGCACCAAGTCTGGGTAAATCGGCTCCAGGTCGCTGTAGGAGTCTCATTGATCTCTCTGGTCCTTGGTACCCACTCTCCGGTATTTGGGGTGGAAAAAATCGCACGAATTGTAAAGGCGATGCTTTAAAGCAGCTCCCGCATGATTGCTATCCGTCATGACCGGTAAATATGCTTCCTCAGTTAAAATTGATTTGAGCTTGTCTCTATACAAGGCTTAATCATTGGGAAAGGTGTGACCGTGAGTGCATTGCCGAAGTCCGAAGAAGTCAAAGTCGCTGTAGCTGCTGCCCAGAAACCAAAAGAGGGATCAGATTCATCTACCGTTCTAGAAACAAGGCAGTCTGAGGAAATCGTCATCGCGTTTATGGGCGCTGTTGGGTGCGGAATGCCCAATGTTATCTCCAAGTGCGAAGACCTTTTGACCGGTCTTGGTTATAAGGTTGAAAAAATCAAGCTGAGTGACTTCATCAAGGACCAAATCAAGACTGGAAAGATCACTGTTGGTCCAGAAGACGACGGAAATCGCTACCTAACATACCAAACTGGCGGCAATTTTCTTCGTAAGGCACACGGTAACGAGGTGTTTGCCGAATTCGCCATAAACCGAATCAAGCGACACAGACTTTCTTTAGATACCGAGCTTGCTGACCTTAACAAGCCCGTTCCCCGTGTCGCCTATCTCATTGATCAGATCAAGCACCCAGAAGAAGCCAAGCTTCTCCGGCTTGTTTATAGAAAGCTCTTCTATCTCATCGGTGTAATGAGTACCGTTCATCACCGCCAGTCGAGGCTGATCGATGAAGGGAACAAGGAAGAGGTCGTAAAAACAATCATGGCCCGTGATAGGAAGGAATCAGAGTCCTACGGGCAGCAGCTAGAAAAAGCTTTCAAGTTTGCTGACTATTTTGTCCATAACCCATTTGGGCAGCATGATTTTGTCAAGGGGCAACTTGAGCGATTCCTAAATCTGATCCATGGCCACAACGGAATTACACCCAGCAAACATGAATACGCAATGTATGTGGCGCACTCTACTGCATTGAGATCCGGCTGCCTTTCTCGTCAAGTTGGAGCCTCAATCATCGACCCCAATGGAAAGCTCATTGCTGTCGGCGCAAATGACGTACCCCAGTTTGGGGGTGGTCTTTATAGTGCCGAGAGCAAAAAAGACTTCCGCTGCTTCAAAGCAAGTGGAAAATGCGAAAACGTTGAACAGAAGATGTTGAGAAAATCACGGATTCATCAGGGGCTGATAGATGCTCTGCCGTCAGTATTTCCTTCTGCTGAGATACAAGCTGCAGTCCAAGAGCAGATCGGCAAGCTTGCCGAGATCGCTTACAAACAATCTGGCCTTCCGGACTTAATTGAATTTTCGCGAGCGGTTCATGCTGAAATGGATGCGATCGTTTCGGTTGCTCGGAGTGGATTTGGCTCGACGCAGGGTGCAACGCTCTACACGACGACCTTCCCTTGCCATAACTGTGCTCGACACATCATTGCCGCCGGTATGACACGTGTGTATTACATTGAACCGTACGAGAAAAGCCTTGCCCTGACGTCCCATTCGGATGCGATTGTTATCTTGGATCATGATGATGACGGTAAGGATGACAAAGACCAAGCTAACAAGCAAACCATGGTTGAGTTTATCCATTTCGCTGGTGTAGCACCCAATCTCTACCCAAGCCTATTTTTGAGAGAGCGCGGTCGCAAAGACGACCATGGGAATCTGGTCAGTTTCGACCTCTCCGAAGACGGCGAGCATCCGCGCAAGATAGTTAAAGAGTACCTAGACTCTTACCGTAAATTTGAGGCGAAGGTGGCCGGTATGTTCGAGGAGAGTTTTCCTCCTCCTGAAGCAACTTTTGCCCCTATGAAACTGGCCTAAATTGCTTCTATAATTATGTCTGTAAAGAGTACCGGACAAGCAATGACACTATCGGGAGGCGCTATGGAACAACGCATTGAACATAGCGGGCACCAATTGTCGTTGGACTTTGGCGAGTCTACAGTTGAGCAAGAATTGCCTAATGTTCAAGACGTTGGTGTTCTTCAACGACCCTCCGTACGACTATTCGTGATTGAAGGCGGTCTAGCGTCATCGGCGAAGTTGGCCGACAATTTGGACCCAACTTCACAAGAAATTACCCAGATCATTCGTTCGACAGCACAAGCGATCGGTTGGTAATTCGCTTTATAAGCTGTTTCGGTAAATGATCTACAAGTAAAAGGCCCCTGAAAGGGGCCTTTTTAGTTCATTTCCTTCAAGACACGAGCTTGCAGCTGTCACCACATTCCGCCTGGGCCAGCAGGTTGTCGTTCCATTTGCCATCCGCGTGCGTGCGCAAATAAGGCGCTTTGCCAGTTTCGCGGACAACGCCGATGTACGCGCGCTTTCCGGTGCCCTTATCCACGGTGTAGTACGCCTCCGCCTTGGACTCGATTCGAGCAATTGCGGCTTCACGGGTCATGCGCCATTGGTTGGTTGTATGGCCAATGTGCGTGATGTGCTCATGAGCGCTATTACGGTTCAACTTGTTGATGCAATTTACTTCGAACTCTTTCATTTCTAACTCCTGAAATTGATTAAATGCACCACATCAATTGGTGCAGTTGTTTTATGCTACTTGCGAAAAGGAGAGAAATCAAGCAAAATTTTGCACAAATCTAAATGGTGCAAAATGATCGAGTTCCTGGAACATATAGTTGATGTCAAACCGGGCCATCCATTCAGGGGCAGCGTCCCTGAAGTGGCAGATGGAAACGGGTACGCCCTGCAAATGAGAGATCTGAATCCAGATGGCTCCGTTGTCTGGTCGAATCTGGTTCGAACCACGGTAGAAGGGCGGCGGGAGCCAGACTGGTTGATGCCTGGCGATGTTGTCTTTGTTGCCCGTGGCCAGCGCAATTACGCGGTTTGCCTGTCGGAGGTGCAACGACCAGCAGTCTGTTCCCAGTATTTCTTCCTATTGCGCGTCAAAACGCGCTCGATATCCCCGGAATTTCTGGCTTGGCAGATCAACAGTGCGCCTTGCCAACGCTACTTGGCAAAGAATGCAGAAGGTACAGATCAACTAGGTATTCGGCGTCCCATTCTGGAAGGTCTCCAGATCGCAGTGCCTGATCTGGAAACTCAACACCGCATCGTTGCCCTGCATCAGCAAGCACTAGCCGAACGTAAGGTGCTTGAAAACCTCATGCGCAATCGCGAACAACAGCTTGATGCTCTGGCATTTGAGCTTTTCTCAGACAAATCAAACCTCGGTAATCGGCAATGACCAATAGCCCCATCAATCAAGACACCATCAATGCGGCCGTCTGGGCTGCCTGCGATACATTTCGTGGCACCGTCGATCCGAGCATCTACAAGGACTACGTCCTGACGATGCTCTTCCTGAAGTACATCTCTGATGTATGGCAGGACCATTACGAGGTTTACGCCAAGGAACATGGCGATCATCCGGAGTTGATCGCCGAGCTGCTCAAGAACGAGCGTTTCGTGCTGCCTGCGATCGCCAATTTCTACGCACTGTTTGAAGCACGTCATCAGCCTGGCAACGGCGAACGTATCGATAAGGCTTTGCATGCTATTGAAGAGAGCAACATCACCAAACTGCGCGATGTGTTCCAGGACATCAGTTTCAACTCGACCAAACTGGGCGATGAAGCCCAGAAAAATGACATCCTGCGCCACCTGCTTGAAGATTTCGCCAAGCCTGAACTGAACCTGCGGCCGAGTCGCATCGGTTTGCTCGACGTCATCGGCAATGCCTACGAATTTCTGATCAAGAACTTTGCTTCCACCAGCGGCAAGAAGGCGGGCGAGTTCTACACGCCGCCGGAAGTTTCCCAATTGATGGCTTTACTGGTAAATCCCCAGGAAGGCGATGAAATCTGTGACCCCACCTGCGGTTCCGGCTCGCTGCTGATGAAATGCAGCCAATTGATCCGCCAGCGCAGCGGAGGCAAGAAATACGCGTTGTTCGGGCAGGAGGCTATTGGCAGTACCTGGGCGCTGGCCAAGATGAACATGTTCTTGCATGCCGAGGACAACCACCGCATCGAATGGGGTGACACCCTACGCAATCCCAAGCTCCTCGATGGCAATACTCAACTCAAGCTCTTCGATATCGTCGTCGCAAATCCTCCTTTCTCGCTAGAAAAATGGGGGTTCGAAAATGCCGAGGCCGATCCCTACAAGCGTTTCCGCCGTGGGGTGCCGCCTCGCACCAAGGCTGACTACGCCTTTATCCTGCACATGATTGAAACCATGAAGCCTGGTAGCGGACGCATGGCGGTGGTTGTGCCCCATGGCGTGTTGTTCCGGGGCGCCGCTGAAGGGCGCATTCGCAAAGAATTGATTGACGAAAACCTCTTGGAAACGGTCATCGGTTTACCGGAAAAGCTTTTCTACGGCACCGGTATTCCTGCAGCTATTCTGGTCTTTCGCAAGAACAAGAAGGACAACAAGGTGTTGTTCATCGATGCCAGCCGCGAATTCCAGGACGGCAAGAACCAGAACCAATTACGCAAAAGCGATTTGCAGAAAATTCTCAATGCTGCGATCGACCGTAAGAATCAGGAAAAATACGCTTACCTTGCCAGCATTGCCGAGATTGCCGAGAACGACTACAACCTCAACATTCCTCGCTATGTGGATACCTTCGAGGAAGAGGCCGAAATTGACCTGATGGCTGTGCGCGCTGAGCGGGAAAAGCTAAAGGCCGAACTGGTGGTGCTTGAAGAGCGGATGGCAAGCTACTTGAAGGAGTTGGGCTATGACTGAGTCACAAGCCCGGAGGACTGACGCCGAGGACATGACCGAACGGGAGGCGATAGAAAAGCAGTTGCCCAAGAGAGGTAAGAAGTGATCTACGAAGGAAACTGCCGCCTTGGCGATTTGTTCAATAGTCGGCGAGAGAAGGGGCGCGCAGGTCTACCGACACTGTCTGTCACACTCAACGATGGACTGATAAATCGTGAAGATTTGGCCCGCAAACAAGACACTACTCTAACGCCAGAAGAACATCTGCTGGTTAAACCGGGTGATATTGCCTACAACATGATGCGGATGTGGCAAGGAGCTCTTGGATTGGCTAGTTGCGAGGGAATGGTCAGTCCAGCATATGTGGTTCTACAGCCGAAAGAACGCATTGATCCGGTTTTCGCGAGTTATCTATTCAAGACTGAACGGATGCGCTATTTGTTCTGGGCCTATTCATATGGACTAACTGATGATCGGCTTCGTCTATATTTCCAGGATTTTTCTCGCATTCCTGTGACGATTCCTCCAAAGAAGGAGCAGCAAAAAATTGCGGAAACTCTCTTAAATTGGGATTCCACAATTTCTGTGACAGAAAGTCTGCTTAAAGCAACATTGGTGCAAAAACGGTACTTAGCTCAGAAACTGCTCTCTGGGGTTAACTCATATTCTGCTGAGAGGATGGTGCGTTTTCTGGGGGGAGTCGCAGAAATTATTATGGGTTCGTCTCCCGAGTCTTCCTGTTTCAACAGCCTGGGTTTAGGGTTGCCGTTGATCCAAGGAAATGCAGATATTAAAGACCGATTATCAAATCCAAAGATTTTTACTTCCGAAACCACACGAGAGTGTTTTCCTGGAGATATTCTTCTTAGTGTTCGTGCTCCGGTAGGTGAGGTTTCAAAGTCTATCCATCATGCATGTATAGGCCGAGGGATGGCGGCCATTCGCCCAAGGAGTGGCATATCACCGAGCTATTTGTATCAGGCACTACTTGCGAGTGAAGGAATATGGGCGAAACTATCGCAGGGAAGTACATTTGATGCAGTAACGACAAAAGATGTAAAAAAGCTAAAGCTCCAGTTTCCAGTAGTGGAAGGTGAGCAGGAAAAAATAGCCGAAGTTTTAGAAGTTGCTGATGAGCAAGCCGAAAAGCTATCTAAGAAGCTGAAACTTCTCCGAGCGGAAAAGCAGTCATTGATGCGGCAACTCCTCACCGGGAAACGCCGCGTCCGTACTCCCGACGCCGACGCCGTGGAGGCCTAATGAGCGCCGTTCCGCAAACCCGCGAGCAGGTCAGCACCCACATTCCCGCCCTGCATCTGTTATGTAATTTGGGCTGGAGTTTCCTGTCGACCGCAGATTGCCTCGCCTTGCGCGGCAGTACCCGTGAAGTGGTGTTGCGGCCCCGGTTGGTCGAGGTTTTGCAAACACGGCGCTTCGAGTACAAGGGAGCTTGGTATCCGTTGTCGCCCTCGGGTATCGAGCAGATCATCCGCGAGCTGTCGGCGTTGAGCCTGACTGAGGGGCTGTTGCCAGCCAATGAGCGTTTATACCAAAAGCTGACTTTGGGCATTACCGTCACCGAGTTCATGCCGGACGGCAAGAAACACCAGCCGACCATTGCCGTGATCGACTGGACCGATCCGGTGGCGAATCGCTGGGAAGTGACCGAAGAGTTGGAGGTGCTGTCCACCCACGGCACGCACTGCCGCATTCCCGATGTAGTTTGTTACGTCAATGGCCTGCCGCTGGTGGTTATCGAGGCCAAGCGGCCGGAGAGCGGCAAGGCTGAAAAAGCGACGGTCGACGAGGGCATCAGCCAGAATTTGCGCAACCAGCGACATGACGAGATTCCGCAGCTCTTTGCCTACGCTCAAGTGCTGCTGGCCGTAAATCACAGCGAAGGGCGCTACGGTACGACCTTTACGGCGGCGAAGTTCTGGGCACGCTGGCGGGAGGAAGAATTTACCGACGCGCAAATGGCGGAGTGGAAGAACTGGCCTTTGCCGGCCGCAACGATCAACGCGCTGTTTGTCGACAAACCAGCGAAGCTGCGTGAGCACTTCTTGCAATTGTGGGCGCAGCCGATGTTGCCGACTGAGCAAGATCGGTTGTTGGCCGCCCTGCTAACACCGGCACGGCTGCTTGAATTCCTGCGCTTTTTCGTATTGTTCGACCGCAAGGTCGGCAAGGTGGTTGCGCGCTACCAACAGTTCTTCGGCATCCGTGCTCTGCTGAAGCGCATCCAACAGCGTAGACCGGACGGCGGGCGGGAAGGCGGCATCGTCTGGCACACGACGGGGTCGGGCAAGAGCTTCACGATGGTTTTCCTGACCAAGGCGCTGGTGGTGCATGATGATCTGAAAGCCTGCCGTGTCGTGGTGGTGACTGACCGGATTGATCTGGAAGACCAGTTGGCACGTAACTTCATCAGCAGTGGCGCCTTTGGTTCGGCCATCGCAACAAAAAAGGAAGGGGAGAAGGCGCGGGCGCAGACTGGGCGGCAGTTGGCCAAGCGTATTGGCCAGGGTGATGAGCGCATCATCTTCACGCTGATCCACAAGTTCGCCACCGCCTCGCGCCAGCCGGAGTGCTACAACCCGTCGCCGGATTTGATCGTGCTGGTGGATGAAGGTCATCGCAGCCATGGTGGCGAGACGCATGAACGGATGAAGAAATCCCTGCCGCTGGCTTCCTACGTGGCCTTTACCGGCACGCCGCTGTTGAAGAAGGAAAAGGCGGCCAACAAGTTCGGCCCCATCGTCCATGCCTACACGATGCAAAAGGCGGTGGAGGATGAAACGGTGGCACCCTTGCTCTATGAGGAGCGGGTGCCAGAGCTGACCATCAACGAAGAGGCGGTGAACCGTTGGTTCGAGAAGATTACTGCCGGGCTGTCCGACGCCCAGAGCGCCGACTTGAAGAAAAAATTCGCCAACAAGCGGGCGATTTACGGCGCAGCCAACCGCATCGAGCTGATTGCCTGGGATATCGCCAGCCATTTCAGCGAGAACATCAAGAAACTGGGGCTAGGGTTGAAGGGTCAGGTCGCCGTGGCCAGTAAGCTGGATGCGATCCGCTATAAGGCTTATCTCGACGACACCGGCATGGTCAGCAGCGCAATTGTGATTTCGGCACCGGATAGCCGGGAGGGCAATCAGGAGGTTGATGAAAGCAAGTTGCCAGAGGTGCAGAAGTGGTGGAACAACAACGTTGGTAATGATCAGGAAGGTTACGAGCACCATGTGTTGGATGGTTTTGCCGGAGATGGCGATCCGGACCTGTTGATTGTCGTTGACCGCCTGCTGACGGGCTTCGACGAACCGCGTAATACGGTGCTTTATATCGACAAGCCGCTCCAGGAACACAATCTGATCCAGGCGATTGCCCGGGTAAATCGCCTGCATGAGGCGAAACGCTATGGGGTGTTGGTCGATTACCGGGGCATCCTGAAAGAGCTGGATACGGCGGTGAAGGCTTATCAGGATCTGGAGGCCCGCACTCAGGGTGGCTATGATCTGGCGGATATCGAGGGGCTGTATCAACAGTTCAGCAGCGAGTACAAGCAACTGCCGGGCTTGCATCATGACTTATGGGCAATCTTTGCCGAGGTGAAGAACCGGCGAGATCTGGAGCAGTACCGCCAGGTGTTGATGCCCAAGTATGCCGAGGACGAGGAAGGCCAAAGTTACGACACCCGTCAGAAGGTTCGTGACGATTTCTATGCTGCGCTCACCAAGTTTGGCCTATGCCTGCAAACCGCGCTGGCTTCCCGCAGTTTCTACGAAGACCACACTTTCTCGGAAGCCAAGCTGGCGACTTACAAGGAAGACCTACGCTTCTTTACGAGCCTGCGCCAGATTGCTCGGCAGGATGCGCTGGAGACCGTGGATTACAGCGTCTACGAAGAGCAGATTCGCCGTATGGTGGATAAGCAGGTGATTGGCAAAGAAGTGCGCGAGTCGGAGGGCGTCTATGTCGTCCATAAGCTGGGTGGTGACGATCCAGAAAGCTGGAGCGAAGAAAAGACCCGCAACGAGACGGACATGATCCGAACCCGCCTCAAAAAGACGATTGAGCAAGATCTGGCCGATGATCCCTATGCCCAGAAGGTCTTCGCCGACCTGTTGAAGGAGGCAATTGCAGCGGCGGAGGCGATGTTCGAGCATCCGGTGAAGCAATATGCCCTGTTCAAGAAATTCGAGGAGCAAGTGGAAAGCCGCAACCTCGATGGCGAGTCCGACGTGTTTGCTGGCAACGCGCATGCACGGGCCTATTTTGGGATCTTCCGGCTGGTATTGGGCGACGGGGAATTCGTCCAAGGTGAGGAAGGGGCGTATATCGAAGAGGCCAAAGCCATTGATCAGATCGTTCGTGATTCTGTTGCGGAGAACTCCCTGAATCCCCAGAACATCGAGGCAGCGATTCGCAAGGCGTTGCTACCGCGTCTGTTCTCGCTGATGGGCTTGGAGCGGGCAAAGAACGTGATTGAACAGGTTATTCAGGTCACCCGGATCGGCTTGAGTCGCGGTACGTTCTAAGATGCAGCGTAGTATCCGTTATGGCGATGTCCGGATCGCCTTTGCTATCCGCTTTGTTTCCAAGCAGCGTCGACGGATCACAATCCATGTTCTCCCTGAGGGCTCTATCCGGGTCGACGCACCTGAAGATTCAACCCAGGATGCCGTAATCACTGCTGTACGGCGGCGTGCGCGCTGGCTATGGCGCGAACTGGAGGCTCGGCGCGAACGCTTCCAGCATGTCTTGCCGCGAGAATATGTGAGCGGTGAGTGCCATTTCTATCTTGGCCGACGCCATATGCTAAAGGTCGAACTGACTGAGGGCGGGAGAGCCGACGTCAAATTGCTGCGGGGAAAGTTGCTGGTTGCTGTACCCAGGCGTGATCCGTCATTGGTTCGTACATCACTGGAGGAGTGGTATAGGCAACGGGCTCGTGAGGTTTTCGCTCGACAGCTAGCCGAACTTGCACCGCGTTTGCCCTGGTTATCGGGGCTGCCAAGTTTCCGCTTGTTGAACATGCGCACGCAGTGGGGAAGCTGCTCACCATCAGGTGAACTCGTGCTTAACCCTCAGTTGGTGAAGGCACCACGGGTCTGCATTGATTATGTGATCTACCACGAGTTATGCCATCTGCGAGAACATAACCATAGTCCAGAGTATTATCGCCTCCTTGAATCTGTCATGCCGGACTGGGCAAATCACAAGATATTGCTTGATAGCTTGGCGGAAGTGTTACTGAATCGATAGGAATCGGATTGTGAGCGATATCAAACTGTTCAGTTTTGCCGGTAACAAAGCTGTCGAGTTGGCGGGTAAATCGGCCGCCATTGAAAAGACACTGCAAAATCTGATCGAAGGCCACATGGAAACCTTTCTGGGTGTGCGTTTCCTGGCTAGCGAATACAGTACCGGTAGCAAGCATCGGGGACGAATCGATTCACTTGGGCTGGATGAGAATGGTTGCCCGGTAATCATCGAGTACAAGCGTCACAGCAACGAAAACGTAATTAACCAAGGCTTGTTCTACCTGGACTGGCTGCTGGATCACAAGGCTGACTTTCGGTTGCTGGTGATGGACAAGCTGGGCAAGGATGAAGCCGACAAGATTGAATGGGGTGGTACCCGGCTACTGTGCATTGCTGCCGATTTCACCCGGTACGACGAGCATGCGGTCGCACAGATCAACCGCAACATTGAGTTGATTCGCTACAAGCTGTTCGGGGATGACCTGCTGCTCTTCGAACTGGTCAATGGTGCGAGTGCAGCTACTACCGTAATTTCGAATAGCTCGGATGACGTTGTTGCTGAGCCTAAACCTGCTAGAACACCCGCCGCAGCTACGTTGGCCATGAAAACGCATGCTGACCAAATTACTACGGCCTCACCAGAGCTGCTGGCGCTTTTTGAGCAAACGCGTAGTTTTATCCTTGCGCAAGGCGATGACATCATCGAGAAGCCGCTGAAGCTCTACGTAGCGTTCCGTCGCCTCAAGAATTTCGTCTGTATGTCGCTGATCTCCAAACAAGATCCCCATGTTTTCCTGACGCTAAAGCTTGAACCTGCGTCAGTTGAACTTGAAAAGGGCTTTACCCGTGACGTTTCCAACATTGGCCACTGGGGAACCGGTGATCTGGAAGTTGTTTTGCGTAAGCCGAGCGATTTTGAAAAAGCAAAGCCGCTTATTGAACGGGCCTACCAAGAAAACTAACTAATCTCTAGAACGGCGACAGCATGCTTGGCGAGATTCAAACGACGCTGAATATTGGCGAGAAGCTATGGAAATTCATCAAATTTCTCCGCAATATCGACTCATCACCTGAAGAGACGGTGAGTGGGCGCTTTGTTCGTTTATTTGAGTGTCACAATGTTCACCGTAACCAAATACCCCGATTTTTCGGGCACGGTCTGACGGTCAAGGACGTCCAGGACGATCAGTCGTTGATCGAAAAATTGGATGAATCGCTCCTCGCCGCTGCTTGTGAGCGATTTGGGGTTCGACGAGAGTGGCTTGATGGTGCAGAAACCCAAGTCTATGCCTGCCACGATTTCTATAAGAGTCCGGCGGACGTCCAACCATTCTTGAATGGCCTTCGCGAGGCCAATCCAGAAGGTCGGCTTGATGGCGTCTTGTTGGCTCCCCAAGAGGGCAAGGGGGATGCCCTTGTTGTGTTCAGTGAGTTAATCGGCGAAGTAGGTGACAAGCCCGTTTATCGCTATCACCTTTGCAACAACTGGTTGTTTCACTATTGGAAATCCCGTGCCTGCCTAGCAGCCTTCATTTCAATCTGTTGGAAGAATGGGGTATTCGTTCGAGGAGGCTATCTGCCTGCAAAAACCATCAGGGCGATTGCTTGGGGTGAATCCCTCGTTGGTTTGGATAGCGGTGAGTTAATTCATCGTAGTGCTAGGCGCTGGGATCCAGAGGATATGGCGCTAAAGCCCGATGTATTTTTGTCTGACATCGAGCCCGAGATGAACCAATTTGGATTGAGAGCAGGGCTTGGGTTGTGGCTGAAACTTGAACAGGAAGGTTATATGGAAACCGGCTTGGCAATGTACTCAAAGGCGGAAATACGAACTGCATTTGAACAGAAGCTAGCTGAGTTTTCGAAATAACGAATCCTGCGAGTCCCTATAACAAGATACGGACTCGCAGTGAATTGGAAATGAAGCATCGGAATACTCGGAAGGGAGTATGGCTAATTGGTTAGCTGACCGCCGTACTGATCAACAATCGACATAAATCCGACACCGAATGCCTGAAAACCTAGTTGAGCGGTGTGCTCGCTGTAGTTTCGATACTTATGGTGATGCCCATGAAACGCCCATTTGACGCGCATGGATTGGGCTAGGCCTGTCATCGCTTTGAAGCCGTGTTGATGGCAATCCGGAGCTTCGTGGCTCACCAAAATATCTGCCTGTTGGCCATACAGATTTAACCAGTCATCGTAGAAGATTGTTGAGGAGTGCTTGCGTAGCAGACCATCCCGACTGATCTGCTCAATAGTCGGATGCTCAAAGCGTTGCCGGTTCGGGCGCTTCGCATTTTGGCTGGCAAGTAGCGCTGGCCAGTTGCGGATCTCCGGTACGTCCTCGCTATCAGGATTCCAAATCTGCCCCCGAAAAACCCCGCCTAGCCCAGCGACCTTGAAACCCGCGATGGTTGTAACTTTGCCGTGCAGGTTTCGCTGTTGGAATAACTTGTCGCCATAGAGATTCAGGTAATTTTCTGCGCTGTCGGTGTCATGGTTGCCGGGGATAAAGTAAGCCGGGATTTCGTTGTTTTCAAGATTACTAATGCAATCAGAGAACGAGGTCTGGCACTCCAGATCTCCGAGAAAGATCACGGCAGCCGGGGTTTCCTTGGCGCGCTTGATGGCTTCCATGACGTGATCAAATTTGCCATGGTTGTCGCCTAGCATCCAGATGAGCGGCTTAATCATTCTTTCCTCCTTGGATGACGACAAGCTGGGGCCGGAAGACCCACAGTTCGTCTAGCAGATAGCCGTATCGATCCTCCCTCCAGTAGCCTTCGATCATGTCTTTCAACACATCTGCTGTGTCGTGATTGCACTCAATGATCTCGATCGTTTGGTGGTTCATGACTTGCTACCAAAAATCGCCTGATGTTCTTCGCGTTGGGTCTCTGCAATCAACTTCAGCCGGCGAGCATCGTAGAGTGCATGATGAATCATGCCGTGATGCTGCTCCCAAAACGCATTCTCAACATCGACAAGTGCCTTCTTGATATCGATTTGATCTGAGCGAACCCAAACCTGCCCTTGAATCTTGGCTGGAAACGTCGAGAACTCGGCATAGCAATAGCCGTGAATGATGTGCCAATCAACCGAATGATCGGAAACCAACTGGATCGGCTCCTTGAATTGTTCCAGCCAATTACAGAAGCGCCAGGCGAAGTGGATTCCGGCCATTCTTTCAGGAACCTTGTCACCTTTGCCCAACAGCGGAAGCACGGTTTCGACAACAAATGGCGAGCAGTCCTCGTGTAGAAAATCTGTGATTTCTGCGTACCATTCTTCGCCGCTTTCCGTGACGAAACCTGCCGAAATCAGGTCCCAATCAACGTTTCCGTCGAGGCTGCTGAATTCCGTGTCGTAATAGACTCTCATAGCTCAATTACCAGCTCCGGATTGAACGCCTTGTTTTCCGCTTCGGCTCCGTCGTATCGCTCGCGTACGTAGCCGCGTGGATTGCAGACCACACGACATTTGCCCAGCTTGTAATCGACGCTGTCATGCGTGTGGCCGTGAATCCACAGGTCCGCCCGTTCAACCAAGCGATCTAGGTTGGACGCGAAAGCGGCCGACAGCGTGGAATCCTTGAAGTGATCAGCAACGCTCAACATCGACGGCAGATGGTGCGTGACGACGACTGTTTTGCTGTCAGTCGGCTTCGCCAGTTCGCTAGTCAGCCAACTAACGGCTTTGTTGTGTAGCCCAAGCGCCTGCGAGGGCGTGAAGTAGTTGAGCGGCGAACAGCGAATATGGTTGTGATCAATCATGAAATAACGTGCCTGGTGCATCGCATCACCCATCGTGCCCGCACCATATAGTTTGTAATCGGTCCAGAGCGTTGAGCCAACGAACCGCACGCTTTCGTTCTCGCCGTGAATCACAATGCTGTCGTTGTCCAACACATGAATCCGGCTAGCAGCCCGGCGCTTCAGTTCGGCACGAATGCCATGCATTTCCGCCCAATAAAATTCATGATTTCCGGGCACGTAGATCACCGGCCCCCCGATGTAGTGTTCGATCCAGTCGAGTGCGTGCGTATGGCTGTGAATGTCGCCAGCGAGTACGGTCACGTCGGCTTCCACCTTCGAAGGCGTCCACGGGGATAGTTCGAGGTGCAAATCTGATAAGACGCGGATTTTCATAGCTGACACCGTGGGATCAGGATTTCCATGTGTTCAGGCCTCAGGCCCGTAATGTGATCAATTGCGATCAGGTTCGGGCAGGCCGGCGAGAAGTATTCCTTGAAGTCGTCAAGGGCAATCCACGAACGATGGATCTGGCCGTTGCCGAGTAGCCATAGCTTAATTTCGGTTTCCCGCCGGTAGCATTGTGTGACGTTGGTCCCTCGCTCAGCCACGATGCTGGGCGTGGTTCCAATAAAGCGGGCGGTATGGCACTCGCCGCCGTCGGCCGTCACGAATTCAATCAGTTCATCGACTGGATGAATCTCGCGCCAGGACGTTGAAAAAACGACTTCAATATGTGGGCATTCATCAAGCAGTTGCCACAACAACGGCCGTGCTGAAAAGAGCGCTGAGCCACGAGCAAAGTCCGGGTGCAGAACGCCGTCGAAATCGAGAAAGAGAATGCGCGATTTAGACATCTAGCACCAGCCAAGGATTGAACCCGTTCCTTACGGCTTCTCCTCCATATTTATCGCCGTAACCCAAGGGGTTGCTCACCACGCGCACGCCTTTTTCGACATAGTCGACGGCATCATGGATGTGTCCATGAATCCACAGATTAATGCACTCAGGCGCCCAGAAGGCTTCACTTGTCCAGTCGCTTGCATAAGCCGGATTCAGTTCATCCTTGCAAGCTCGACGCCATGCCGGGATCGACAATGGGCATGGCGAGTGATGCGTGATGACGACCGTTTGACCGGCAAAAGGCAATGCAAGCTCACTGCGTAACCAATCTCTAGTTTGTTCGTTGAGTCGGATCAGATCGGAAGGAATAAGCTTGCGAAACTTCGTTGTTGCACGGATTCTCTTGTAATCGTTCATAACTTGCTCGGCATCGAGCGCGGAGTACAAGCGTTCGCCATGAAGTAAAAAATCCGTCCATGCGGTTGCTCCCAAAAATCGAGCCCCGCCGAATTCCAGCGCTTCACGCTCCAAGATGCTCACTTGTCCATTGGTTTTTGCGGCTTCGTCTCGCATTTTGGCAAGCGTCCTATCCAAGTGGCCACCGTAAAACTCATGATTGCCAGCCACATACAGAACTGGGGCGCCAAAAGTATCGGCCGCCCAACGGATGCCGTGGGTCTTGGTGTGAATGTCGCCAGCCAGGATGACGAGATCGACCGGTAGCACTGGCGGCTGAAAAGGGTAAAGCTCAAGATGCAAATCGGAGTAGAGAGCGATCCTCATAGAAATCCCATCCTTTGCCTTTGCCCAATTTCGATGGGTAAAGGCAAATCGTCGTTCGTGATTTGACGGTTCTCGATCAAGGCCCGACCGGCTGCCTGCCGAAGAATTTGCTGTACGCCTCTCAAATCAATGTCTTGGTTCTCTGCAATCTGGTTCAGGATTTCTTTGCTAAAAGTCACGCCATAACGTTTCTCGAAGCCGCTGGCAATGCGGCTAGCAACCTGAAAGCGTTGCTCCAGCGTTGGCGGCAGAATTTCGATCATGCGCATGCGCGAGCACAATGGTCCGGGGATGTCATGAATATCGTTAGCCGTGGCGACAAAGATAATCCGGCTCGCATCAAACTCGAGCTCCAGGCATTCATCACGAAAATGTCGTGCCGAATCGGGCTCGAGAAGGTCGAGCAGTGTCGGGATCACCGGAAAGCGAGGGTCGGAACCCACCTTGTCGATCTCGTCCAACAAAACCACGGGTGCGGCACTGTCTCCCCGGGCCAGAAGTTTGGCGATTCTGCCTGGGCGAGTCGTTCCCCAACCTCGTGAAACGCCACAGAGTTCAAAAGCTCCCGAGGCTGCGCCCATGGATAGTTTGTCAAAACTCACACCAAGGATCGCTGCGAGATGGGAAGCAAAGCGCGTTTTACCAATGCCTGGTGCGCCATACAAAAGCATGGGAGTCACCTGGAACTCATTGGCTGGGCCGGATAGCGCGAGCGCCAATTCTGAAGCCAAGGCATCCGTCGCCAATGCAAGGTTCGGCATTTCGCTGACCACATCTCGGAGTTGATCCCGAATGAGGGACAGCGTCACTTTGCACGACAACGTATGCCGAAAGCCTTCATCGCGTTTTGCATCTTCGAGCGTCGGCAGGATCTGGCCGGATTTCTCATCACCATCAGCCTTGACTGAATTGATCGCCCGATCAATCGACTCTCGATTGAAAATAGGGATGAGAGGCGTCGCACCAACTGCGGCTGGTTCTGGAATGCAGGCCTCTAACGCGGCTTCCTCTTCCTCTTCGTCAGCTTCTTTGTCTGCGACTTGATGGGCGGCTTCCTGCATCATTTGCTTGATCAGAACGGTCGGCAGAAACATCGCGGCATTACCGTGGTGGCGGTGAATCTGAAAACCTGGCGGAGCATCCTTTTGCAGCGATTGTCCGATCGCCGCTGAATTCCTAATCAAGCTGTCCATTTGCTTACCTCTCTAATCTGGCTTGTGGCCGGAAAATAAAAAACCCCGCTGGCGGGTAGCCTGGCGGGGTTTCACGTGGAACCTGGAGTGTTTGGTTGCTATCTCATCAAGTGTTCATCCTCCCCGCGCGGGCATAGGCGGTATAGACCACCACGGTTTTCGTGGTGGCCATATTGCTGACGCGAGGGGTGCGGTGATGGCGGTTCATGACGTTTCCTGAGGCCTATCATTAGCGAAGTCGCGAGGCAGGTCAAGCAAAAAAATAAGCCGAAAAGCCGCTACTGCTGCGAGCATGTCAATTGACTTGTGAATAGTGTTTGCACCTATGTATTGATGCAAACATATACATAAAAATCAATGGTATACAGCAATTTTTTTGTTTCCGTGCGCTCAGGTGAAAGGGTAGAATTTCTTAGAAATTAACGAGTTCTAGGGATGAGTCCGTTCGCACATTTTCTGAAAGAAATCCGGGGGAGTCGAGGCTATCGCCAGAAGGACTTGGCGCATGATCTTGGCTACGAACCCAGCTATATCTCTGCACTAGAACGTGGAGATAAAGGGCCGCCTCGTCGAGATTTCATTGTCAGACTGATCCGCGGACTATCACTTAATCAACAGGAGCAAGCAGCGCTGGAAGAGGCGCTGAAATCCTCTCGGCGGCAATTCTCGATCCCTCGTTGCGCCAGCGATGATGAGTTCCAGATCGTTCATCAGTTAGTACCCAAGCTTGGCAAGCTGAATTCACTTCAGGTGCAATTGATTCAGATCGCACTCTCTATGCCCCAGTTTTCCGGCATTTCACCTGAATCGGTACAGCCAAAGAGGAGGGGCGCTATGTAAACAGAAAAGGGCAAGCGGTTAGGCCTGCCCTCCCTGTGTGATGCGGATACTGCAATTGACAAGCCAAGTATCTTCTTCTCTCACCTGAGGCGTCAAGCCTAACCCCTGCAAAATCAACGAGACAACAGCCAGTTTTGAACCGGCTGACGGTGCTGTGTCGTCTCAAAATTTGATCAGTTTTTGAAATGCGTGGCAGGCGTAGGGGCTTCTGTTGTCTGCCGCAAGGAGAAAGAAGATGCTTTCACGCAATGTTGTAACCCGCCGTGGTCGCGGGTTTCGGGGATATTTCCCCTCATACAAAATGGGACGGATGGTAGCTTGCGAGTCACTCTTGGAGTTGGCTGCGATCCATCTGCTGGAGTTCTCCCGAGGAGTTTTGTCCTACCGGGAGCAACCGGTACTCATTCAGTACGCTGATGGGGAGCGCATCCGAGACTACTACCCGGACTTCGAGGCGGTGTTGTTTGACGGAGTAGCGATCCATTTGGAGGTCAAAACGACCTACCAACTGGCCAAGCCGAAAATTCAATCGAAGTTTCAGGCAATCGCTGCTCATTACAGCCGGCGCCAGCAGGGATTCCGGCTGGTGACGGAAAAGGAAATCCAGCGCGAACCGGTGTTGAGCAATGTTCGCACATTGGCATACCTGCTTGGTAAAGCGAAGCAACCGTTGCTGTCCCCTCAGGAATTGCTGAAATTGCTGGGAGCAGAGATTGTTGCCTTCGATTTTGCAGAGTCATGCATCGGCCGAGATGCCCTTTTGCGCTTGTTGGCCTATGGGGTTCTTGATTGTGACTTGAATCAGCCGCTATCAGGGAACACGTCGGTCCGGATCGTGACGGGGGATGGCCATGCTACGTACCTCATTTAAGGTTGGCCTAGTCTTCCTGGAGGGACTGATACGCTGGATGATTCGGCGCCGGCTGGCGACTGGGAAAATCCAGCTCGAATCTGATACCGGCGAATTGCTAAATCTGAGTGACGAAGAAATTCGTTCTCGATGGCTTTCCCAGACCTGGGTCATCGACCAAGATTCACTTGGCTCCCTAGTGAATGCCCTGTATTTGGCTGTCCCTCGGGATCTCGGCACCTATCCGGAGAAGCAGCAAAAGGAAGCTCAACGTAGGCAGCGCTACCTTCAAGCCATCGATCCAGAAAACACACCTTATAGCCCCGAGCGCTGGCGGCCGCTGATTATCGACGTTGCATCTCGGCTTGCGGATCGTCATCCACCCTGCCCAGCGACGGTTCAGACCTGGTGGCGCCGGTATCGGCGTACCAAAAGCGTGCTTTGCCTGATTCCCCACAACAAGCCTTCGTCTGGCCCAAAAGCCAAACGCCGCTATCAGCTATTCGAGGAGGTGATCTCGGCGGTATACCTGACGAACCAGAAGTTGCCGAAGCTTGCGGTGGCCGAAGAGGTTTTTCGGCGGGTTGATGCGATCAATAACGGACTGGCGGTAGAAGAGCGAATCAAACGGCCTGCCCGATCAACCATCTATCGCTGGCTGGAAGGCCTCCAGCAAGATTTGGTCGATGCTTCCCGGGACGGGGCCGAAGCAGCCCGAATCAAATACCGGGCGGCGCTCGGGAATGTGAAGGTCGGCAGCGTCCTGGAACGTATCGAAATTGATCACACGCCACTGGACCTGATCGTCATCGATAGTCTGACCAACTTGCCGCTTGGCCGGCCGTGGCTGACCATGGCGATTGATCGGCATTCTCGGATGGTGGTTGGGTTCTATGTGAGTTTTAACGCCCCTTCGAGTCATGGTGTCCTGCAATGTCTGCGCCGGGCTATTCTGCCCAAGGATGAATGGCTGGCTCGTTTTCCCGACATCAGGGGTACCTGGCCAGCCCACGGCATTCCGGAATTGATTGCGGTGGACAACGGGATGGATTTGCACTCGGACGCCCTCGAATCGGCCTGCCTGGAAATGGGCATCCAGATATTGTTTTGCGGTTCAAAAACGCCGCAGCACAAAGGTTCGATCGAAAGGTTTTTCCGGACCATGAACATGGGGTTGATCCATCGGCTTCCTGGAACGGTGTTTTCCAACGTGGATCAACGAGGCGATTATCCGGCCGAGAACAAAGCCGTCATCGACATGCAGGCTCTGGTGCATCTGCTCACCAAGTGGGTGGTCGAAATCTACAACGTCTCTGTTCATCGCGGTCTCGGTGGTCGTCCGCTGGATAGTTGGTTGGAGTCGGCTGATCGTCGAATCATCGAGTTGCCGGTTTTTCCGCAACAACTTGAAGTGATCAGCGGTATTCCAGCGAAGCGGACGCTCTTCCACTACGGTATTGAGCTTGACGGTATGCAGTACAACTCGGATCTTCTGCAGTCAATCCGCCGTCGCTCCGGTGAAAACCTCCCTGTGATGATCAAGTTCTACGAGGACACAGTGGCTCATATCCATGTCTTCGAGCCTTTCAACAAGGAGTACATCAAGGTTCCGGCGAAGCTCGCCGAATATGCCGAAAATCTGCCCCGGGATATTCATCGCCTGGTTCGTGAGCATGCCCGCAAGCGCTTCGGCGATCATTGTCTGTCACCTCAGCTATTGCAGGCCAGGACCGAAATCGAGGGCTTGGTTAAGGATGCGCTGAGACACAAAAAGATGGTGTCCCGAAAGTCTGGGGCAGCCTATCTGATGCACGACAGCGAATCTGTCCTCAACGGCAAGGATGCCTTAGCTGAAGCGCGTCAGCCCCTAAAACCCATCAAGGAAACCAAACCGTCCAACTTGCCTTCCGGCCTGGATGACGATTTGCCGGAATTCTTGCCTCCGGGCGGGGAGGGCTGACCATGGATCCTGTTTCAATAATGGCTCGCTGCACTCCGGCCAATCACGGTGTGGAATCCGCAGCATACGGTTTCAAAATCATGAGCCCGCCGCTGCCTCACCGGCGGTTCAAGGCAGCGATCTTCGCTATTGCGGAGCTCCACCTGCGACGGCGAACCCATGGTACCGGTGGTGGTTTGTTGCTGACCGGGCCATCGGGGGCCGGAAAAAGCACGATTGTCCGAAGTTATTCCGGCGAGTTTCCTCGACAACACCAAGCTGATCGTACCCATATCCCGGTGCTGCTGGTCTCTGTTCCTTCTTCGCCTACCGCCCGGAGCCTGGCCGGCGCAATTCTGGAAGCATTGGGTCGCAAGAAGGTATATCGGGCAACCGCCCCGGAAAAAACCTCACTGATCCATGAGCTTTTCGCGAAGTGCGGGGTGGAAATGGTCATTCTGGATGAATTCCATCACCTCTTCTACACACCCACCGTGACGGCTTTCCGGGATGTCACGGATTGGCTCAAGAATTTCCTTGAGGATACGAAGGTTGGGCTGGTCGGTTGTGGATTGCCAACGGCTGAAATGGTCGTGAACAGCAATGAGCAACTGGCCCGCCGGTTCTCCGAGCGGATCCGGATCGCGCCGTTTGCGTTTGAGGATGAGGAAGATTTCCAAGAGTTTCGCGGAATTCTCAAAGCCTTCGGTAGTGCTTTGCCGTTGCCGACTGAAATACCGTTGTACGAGGCCAATCTGGCGAGGCGGTTTCATGTGGCCAGTTATGGACTCCTCGATTACGTGGTCAAGATTCTTGAAGGGGGCGTGTCGGCGGCAACGATGGCCGGCGTTGAGCAACTGGGTCTTGAAACTTTTGCTGCCGGTTTCCGGAATCGGGTCTGGCGGGATGTGCCTGATCGTCTCAACCCGTTCCATTTCGAATCCCCTCTGAGAGCGATGGATCGGTCAGGCGAGGTGTTTCATCTCCACACGCGACAGGATTCGGTCGGATCACCGGTTGCCCGCAAGTTGGGGATGAATCTTTCACGGGGAGGTGGCCGATATGCCTAATCTCTATCAATCGAACTTTACCGATGACGACCCGTTGTTGCTGTTACGTCCACCGCTAGGACGACAGGAAGGGCCTCAAGGCTACTTGCTGCGCCTAGCGGAAGCCAATTGCATGTCGATGGCTGAACTGGAACATGTTGGGGCTCGCTATGACCACGCCTGGCTATCGCGGCATCGCCTGCTGCCTGACGCTAACTTAGCGCCAGATTTGCATCGGCATGTCGCACGGATAACTGGAATGCTTCAGCACAGTGGCCGGATATGGAACCAGCGCTATGCCCGATTTTGTCCGCTGTGCCTGAGCGAAGATCCGACGTGGCGGGCCAGCTGGGAACTCTATTTCCACGATGTTTGCCCGCATCATGGAATCTGGCTCGTTGATCAATGCAGTTCTTGTAGCCAGTCGCTCAACTGGAATCGTGACGCCTTGTTGCGCTGCGATTGTGGTTCGGACTTGCGGCAGGAGGTGACCCATGGTGCACCGGTCCGGCTCCTGACGCTCTCGGCACTGCTTGAAACCAAGTTGTTGGGTGGGCCAGACAACGCTGAACCACCTTTATCGGGCCTGGATGTCGAACAGACCCAGCGGCTGGTTCGCTACATGGGCGGCTATATGGATCCGCAGGCCAACCCGAAACCGTTAAAGCTGAGAAATGCGGGTCGAATGGAAGTGTCTTGGGCTATTTCCTCGCGGGCAGCAGAGTTGCTGGGGGATTGGCCGCATCGCTTCCATGACACGCTCGGCCTCTTGCAGGACGTTTCAACAGGGCAGAAAACGGGACTCAAGGGGCTTTTTCACCAAGCCTATACCTATTTATATAAGGGGCTGAAGGAAAGCGCCTTCCTTTCGGTGCGCGATGCATTCGAAATCTGGCTTGCCGAACATTGGAAAGGCGGACTTGCACGACGAAATCGGCGTTTAACTGCCGAGCTCCTAAGTAAGGTCCGCTGGATCTCTGGGAGCATTGCTGCAGATACGCTGGGGATTTCGATGGCGCGGCTGCGTTACTTGATTAGTGAAGGGCGCCTGGACGGCCAGGAATCCATCAGTACCAAGGGACGAAAGTTTCTGTTGGTACGCCATGATCAGCTGGAGCAGATCTGCGCTGATCTTTCTGGCGAGATGACAATGAGTGATGCAATGTCACTCCTCGGCATTGGCAAAGTTCGCATGCAACGGATTCTCCGACTACTTTTCCCGACGGCGAGACGGATTTACGAGAAAGTGAATCTTCCATGGTCTGTTCCACGCGGAGAGGTTGAAGCGCTCCTAGCAATTGGCAAAGATCTGCCAGTACTAAGCATCCCGGATGAGCATCAGGTTTCGCTTGGCCATGTGTTTCAGTTTTGGACCTGGACGGGAGAGGAAATCGTAATGTTGGTCGAGGCTGTCAAAGACGGAAGTCTCATGCCCAAAGCCATATTGGGTCCAGATCGAGGGATCCGTCGCTGGGTATTTGATGTGGCCCAACTGCACACGCTTCAGCAACGATTGCGTTCCGGTCAATCAAACTGGGTCACTGTCCCGGAAATGGCCCGTATTCTGGGAGTGAAGCAGCAAGTTGCCTACTGGCTGACCCACTATGGGTTCGTCCATATTGAGAGGCTCGAGAATGACAAGGAGCGGATTGGCTCTCGGGTGCATCGGGGCGAGATTGAGCGGTTCCGGCAGAGCTACGTTTTCGGGCGAGACATCGCTGCCATCTTGGGACGCTCTTCTCGAAAGGTGGTAAGCATGCTTGCGGAGCAAGGCATTTTCGCACTTCGAGCAGATGGTGCTGAAGCCTGCCGCCAATTAATATATGCACGTAGCGACGAAATTCAGCGTTTCCTGGCTCAGATCACAGGTTCTTCGCCGGGAGCATTCAAGCTGATCAGAAGTCCTGGGCCACCAGATCCATCTGATACCTGATCGGGAAGCGTAGTTGATTTTTAGGGGAGTTTTGATATTCCAATGCCAAACTTCTATCAACCGAATGGAATATCACTGATATGTCCGATAACACGTGATGTCGTCACGACTAGCGGATGCTGCCGAATCGGCTGACGATCCGGGGCGGCTCCTCTCTAGGCTAAACTGGTTGCTTATTGAACTTCCGACACAAGCAATCGGCGCAAATGATCCATTCAATTCGAATCGACGGCGAAACCGTCACACTCGTCCCAGAAAGCGTCTCACGCGAACCTAATTCAAATATCTTCAATGCGGACTCGATGATGCTATTCGTTGGGGCAAACGGATCCGGCAAGACGAGGATGTTGACCAAGATTGCTGAAACTGTACTAGAGAAGGATTCTGTGGACGTTTCCTACTCCGGTGACCTCTCGAATTTGCGAGTTATCTATCTGACGCTATCGCCTTTCGGTAGGCCCGAAATGGATGTAGAGGACCCGCGCTTTCAGGCACTGTATCGGAGTCGAATCAACGAGCCTATTGTGCCTGCAGCGGAGTCTTTCCGGGCGCTGGCTGAAGAATTCAACTTGCCTGCGAAGGTCCAGCTGAAGTTCGGAGATAGGGCAAAGAGAGTGATGCAGCGCCTTAGAGACAGCGCGTATTCAGCCTTTCGTGGAGGCAAGCTGAAGGGGCCACAAGCGCTTGTAGAGATGTTTAAGTCCGTTGAGCTGGCCAGAGAAAAGCGCCATCAAGATAATATACCGATGGCGACCTGGTTTGAGTCTTCGGAGTACGCAGCCGTTAAGGTTGCAGAAAAAAAACTTGAGAAGTTATTTGAAAGAATACTGAGAGACAAGCTCGGTAGCGAACTCGAGTTGCATCTCCTCGCCATACACATGACGTTGTCTGATTCGAGAGACCAAGAGAAGGCGCGGCGCAGTTTCCTAGTCAACATCGGCGTAGAGATTAGCCCTGCGCCGCCTCATAAAGCCGCTACAAAGCGTCTCGAGGGTTACTTGAACGAGTTACGGAGGTTAGGTGTTGCCCTTGAGCCAGCGACCGGCGATGAGCTGCTCCGAAAGAGCCGTTACGAGTTCGACATCGATCGCTTGAATGAGATCGCTGACGTTGATCTCCTTGGCCTCGCGGAGATCGAGATGGTTGGAATGAGTTCAGGCATGGCGGCACTGTTCTCACAGTTCTCGCTGATTCAGAAGGGTATAGCTGACCTCGCGCCATTGGATCCGAAAAAGAACGACTTGTTGCTGCTGATCGACGAAGGCGACGTGTTTTTACATATGGCCTGGCAACAGCGCTATGTGAACTACCTAAACACATATGTGTTGTCACTACGAAAAGCCTTTGGCCACGTGCAGATCTTGCTAACGACCCATTCGCCGGTACTGATGTCGGATTTTCCGCGCGATCATATACGTAAACTCCAACGCCCTACTTTGAACGAAGAGGTTGAGTTCGAAAGCTTGCTGGGCGTGGACCTGCCTGGCGATGATGAGATTGTTTCCTTTGGCGCTCCACTCGAATCAATTGTTCGCCACACCGGAGATTCGGGAACGATCGGCGTATTTGCTGCGGGTGTTATCAAGCAGCTCATTGATGATCTGCGCGCTGGTAAGTTGGTATCGCCACAATTGATCAAGATGATTGACGACCCCGTGCTACGGAAGCTAATCGCCGGCATTAAGCCAAAGGAGCGTTCGTGATCATCTCTATTCCGGATGTTTGGGGTGCGGCGGTCAACAGACACCATGCCTACGTAAAAAAAATTATCCAAGAGGCCTTGGCTGTCAGTAACCCGAAGCCGATCGGAAGCCCCTTTCTTGTTACCCTGTTGAAGACTGAAGCTAAGACCCTTGCAGTAGGAAAACCCGACGAACTTGAGGGGTTGATTGACAAAGTTGATCAGTGGCTTGCTTCCGCGACTGCAACAGAGCAGAGAGTCTTTAGAGCTGAAGCTAAGCGAGTCTTCAACTACGGCGCCTTCTCGAAGAAGAGCCAGTCAAGTTGGGATGCGTATGCGTTGTGCAAGAGTTCGCGCCATTCGCTTTGTCCGTATTGCCAACAAGCTTTTGCATTTACCTTAGTGGTGCAGAAAAAGGTTAAGACGGGAGGTGTGTCAAGGAGAGGTTTTCGGCCAACGCTAGACCACTATTTCCCCAAGTCAGAATATCCCTATCTTGGCTTGTCGCTTTACAACCTTGTGCCGGCCTGCCAGACCTGCAACAGCTCTCTCAAGTCGACCACGAACTTCTACAAAGAAAAACACTTGCATCCATTGCGGGATGAGGAGTGTCTGCGATTCGAACTCAAGCCTAAAGCCTATATCCGCTATTTAGAGGGTGGCACCGCTGGGTTAGGGCTAAAGGTCGTAAACGATGATGCCAAAATGTCGTCGCAAGCAAATGCCTCAATAGAAACGTTCTTGCTAAATAAGCGTTACGCGTTTCATGCGCGTGAACTTGCACGGTTGATCGAGTCTCTAAAGCGCTGGACGCCAGACGTAATAGCGCAACTTGCTATCTCGTCGGGAGCAAAGGGGGCGGTTGATCAGTTCGAGGCGATGCTACTCAATTTCGATCACTTAGCCTACAAATCGGAGATGCTTGGCAGGATAAAGCTTGATCTTTATAACGCTGTTCGTGCTGCGCCCTAACAGATAGCTGTGCGACATAAATCGCTTGGGTAATGTTAGGATTCTCGTGTTAATTGGGATTTTTAGCGCTTTAAATCCGACTCAAGCTTTGTAACTTCTTGAGTCAAGGTAGCGCGTCTATAAAATTTGATGGGAACCTACACTAATTTTATTGTCATTAATTAATTTGAGATTAGAAAGCCCCGTGAGAAATCTAGGGGCTTTTTTCATCCATTTGAGTTCCTATCCCCTGCTGTAGATTTGTCAGCCGATTGATATGCGATGCGTATCTTTTTTCTGGTCTTACAGGGCTTGCGCAGGTGGCTGCAACGGAGTTTTTATTTTCATT